>Ga0123353_10000756_pt1 | contig 39216 bp, 28 predicted proteins | sample TergutLab28metaG_3_FD_92763 | JGI IMG/M metagenome (GOLD analysis project Ga0123353, IMG submission 92763) | Labiotermes labralis P3 segment gut microbial communities from Petit-Saut dam, French Guiana - Lab288 P3 | ecosystem: Host-associated > Arthropoda: Insects > Digestive system > Gut ... | reverse complement strand
TGGAGAACCTGATGACGGCGGGCTTTTAGCCCTATTCTGCGTCGTTCTTCCAACGCCCTTATACGCTTAATTATATATTCTTTTTAAGGAACAATTCTGCGCGAAGTCGCAGAATCTATAAATATTCATAGATCCTAAAACAAGTTCAGGGTGACAACTAAACAAAAACAAACAACGGCGGCAAAAATTAATTTTTGCCGCCGTCTTTATTTTTTTATGCGTCTTTTCACTTTATGTTTAATTTAATATAATTATTAGTTATGAAAATACGTCTAAAAATACCGTTAATAGTTTTACTCTTGTTTGCCTGCGGTGTTTGCGCGGACGGTTATACTGCGCCTAAAAAGAAATATTCGATAGTTTCTCCCGATGATGAAATATACACGCAATTTGACGAATACGACCAGTTCAGAAATATTATACCGGTTGAGCCTTCCGGCGCGATCATTTCCGAATATTATGACGGTTGGGATTCCGATTTTACCTACCCTATAACCGTTCAGGAAATAGCCGGACAGGAAATTTTGGATCATCTAAACGAAATTATGCTTAGGCGCAGAGGTTTTTCTCCCGAGATGTGGCAAAAGAAAGATACCGTCAAACCTGAACTTGATGAAAGTTCTCAAAAACAACAACAAAAACAGCAGCTGCCTCCCGGTATTATGACAAAGCTCCCTTTTGAATCCCAGCTGTCTCTTTCAGGCAGAAAACTCATAGCGTTTGATTTAAGTTCAAGACTTTTTGATAATCCGGAAGACGGGAAAAGAAAAAATACCACAAATTTTAAAATGGAACAAGAGCTCCAGATGCGTATTATGGGGCGCGTCGGCGACAGGCTGAGCATAAACGTAGATTATGATGATACTTCCGACAAAAGAGATATATCGCTTGTTTATACGGGACAAGGCGACGAATTTATAAAACAGGCGGCTTTCGGAGATATTTCGGTTTCGCTTCCTACAACGGAATTTGTCGGCTATTCAAAAGAACTTTTCGGTTTAAAAGTTGACGCGGGTTATAAAAATTTTGACGCAAGGGCTTTTTTCAGTAAGACTAAAGGTTCTTCGGAGCAGAAACGCTTTACTGGCAGTACCCAGCTTGAAAGGCGTACCATACCCGACACTTCTTATATAAGGCTTAAATACTATTCAGTATTGAAACCGTCCACAACCAAAACAATAAGATCCGGCAGCGCTATGGTTTTTGTGGATTATCAGAGACTCGATCCTCGGCTTAATGTTTCCATCAGCACATCAACAGAGCTTGATGATATAAGCGTTTCCGGCAATAAATACAGAGGAAACTTTGTTTTGCTTGTTGCGGGGCAGGATTATACGATAGATTATAATACCGGAGTGCTTACTTTTAGAAACTCTTTGTTAAATAATTATGTTGTTGCGGTTGATTACCAGTTTACCGACGGCACATGGCTTCACGATTACAGTACAACCGCGGGTATGCCGCTTGTAATAAAAGACGCTAACAATACTATGGGAATTACTACCGAACTTTTTACTTTTTACAGTTTGGGGAACTTAAAAATAATCCGCGATGACGGCAGAGGAAATTTTATTCTTGCAATTCAGGACTTAAACGGCGATGTTCCGTCTATAATAGACGGCGGAAAACCTGTTCCCGTATATCCTGCGCAAAGCGGTAATCCGTTAACATCTCCCATAACCGTTGATTTTGAAAACGGCGTATTCAATTTAAACCCGATTGACGGACTGCCTTTACACTATGATTTATATTCTTTAAACAATCATAAATATAATTTCGTTACGGAATATCAATATACCGCGAAAATTCTTACTTTAAGACCGGGTATAGTTCCGCAGTCCGAAAAAGTTGTGGTGGACGGTATTACGCTGGTTAACAGCGCGGATTACATTATAGACTACGATTTGGGAATTTTGACTATACTCAGAGACGATATGTTAAGAGAAAATTCTGTCATAGACGTTTCTTACGATTATTCAATGTTCGGCGCGGAAGCTGAATCTACGCTGCTTGGCGCGAGTTCCAGACTCAGCTTAACGAATAACATATTATTGGGAGCAAGCGTTTTATACAGTTTCGGTTCTAAAGGAAATGTTTTACCGGATATAAGAAGTACGCCTGAAAGTCTGCTTGTCGCGGAAGTTGACGCGAAAATTCATGATTTGGATATTGACGCGCTGAATATGAGAATTAACGCCGTGGCGGAATACGCGATGAGTTCGCAAAACGACAATACCGTGGGAAAAGCGCTGATAGATTCCATGGATAACTCGATATATGAAACAGGCGCGAGTATGATAGATGAAAGCTGGCTTCATGTGGCAAATGCCGGAAAAGTATTAACTCCCAATGTTACCGGAAGCATTCAGGATCGCAGGTTTTTAAGAGATTTATCGTGGCGAACCCGCGAAATTAACATAAGAGACATAGACCCGGCTTTGGAAATAGTTGACGGGCAAAAACAGCTGGTGCTTGACGTGGATTATAATCTTTATACTGCCGCCGAAGTAGCCTGCGGCCAGGTTTTGTCTTTGGCGGGATACGATTTTTCAAAAAAACTTTATATAGACGTCTGGATAAGAGATAATACCGGCGGCGCGGATTTTGCGATTGATTATCTTGCGGCAATAAACGAAGACGCCGACGGAACCGGCATATTAAAAACCGAAGACAAAACCGGCAAAGGATTTATAAGCCCGTGGGAAGACGTTGGCCAGGAATATGTAAATCGTGACGGTTCGATATCTTTGATTGGCGCGCATAACGGAAGACTCGATACGGAAGATCTCAACGGTAACGGTATCCTGGATGTTGTTGAAGAGATAGCAGGGAGTTATTTGCTGAGTTCCGGAGCTGTTATAAAAAATATGAACGGCTGGAAACAAATAAGGATTCCGGTAGATTCGTCTATTTCGCCGGCTAACTGGAAAAATGTCAGGTATTTGAGATTCAGGGTAATAAGGGGAACAGGCGGAATGCAAACCGGAAACATAAGCATAGGAAAAATCGCGATAGTCGGAAATAAGTGGGAACAACTAAACGGCGCGGATCCTGATTTCTCGGTTTCGGCTATAGGAAGATTCGACCCGCGTTATGTTTCTCTTTTAGGAAACCGCTATTACCGCGACTTGTACAATATAGACGGTTCTTCCAGAAAAGACGAACAGGCTTTAAATATAACGTATAACATAACAGGCTTGAACCGCGAGGCTTTAGCCCGTTCTGTTTATACCGGAGAACATCTTGATATATCGAAATATGAAACTTTAAGATTTTTTGTTTACGCGAAATTTGCCGCGCCGGGAGACGTTATAATTTTCAGGGCGGGCGGAAGCGAAAGTAATTATTTTGAATATTCCGTAGAAATTACCACAGACACGAGCTGGAATGACTGGAAACTTATTACGATAGACCAAAAAGGCATAGGCAGATCTGCAAAGTGGTCGTCTTCAGACCCGTCGGCGACTATCAGGGTTGAGGGAACTCCGACTCTGGACAGAATATCGCAGTTTACTTTGGGTATGTCGTCCGGTTCGGCGATGACTCCGGGAGAACGCGAAGTCTGGTTCAATGAAATTCATGTGACCGGAAGTAAAACAATAGACGGCGCTGCATGGAAAGCAGGCGGAAATATAAGATGGAAAGGTAACGGAACAATAGGAGCAATAACCGCGGGAATAGTACGCAAATCGATAAATAAGGATTTTCAGACAATTACTGCCGGCGTTTTTGACAGAGATTATCTTGAAGACAGCGCGTATGTTGATTTTGAAGGCGTGAAAACGCAGACGCTTACGCTGCTTCCGGTAAAAGCCGGAATTTCAAGATTCAGGACAAATACGCCAAACGTTATTGATAATAATTCGAATTTAATTTCAATAAATGAGCAGGGAAAAGTTACAACTTATACGGGTTATGCCGAAACAACCTTAAATCTCGGCGTGGACATTCCGCAGATTAACGCGCAGTATTCAAGGTCTATTATAGATACGGCTGAACTTAAGCGTATTGAGGACAGGGAAACCCTGGCCGGAAATCTTATATATAACAATCCTGTTTTGTTTCCGCTGCTTCCTACAAACGTAACGGCGAACGCAAGGACTGTCAACTCTTATTTTAAAGTATATCCGGCAAAACCGATTGCGGATTCCGGCGGATTTTTGGGATTGGACAGCATAAGAGATTATCTTTCTATTGATGATTTTCATACATTGGAACAGTCTAAAATGTTTGCGGTCAGAGCGCCTTTCCAGCTTTCAAAAGGAATAATTTTTTCGCCGGCTTATTCAATAGATAACGTCAACGAAAAAAACAGAGATTTTCCGACAGAGGTTGATTACGGAAAAACAATGAACCAGACAGTCGGCGCAAGCCTTGTTTTGGGAGTGGTAAACTGGTTCAGTCCGACGATTAGTTACAATGTGAACACAAGAGAGAATTACGACATACATTCAAGCACAAATCCCGCGAATCTCATAATTCCCGGTCAGAATAAATATATAGAAAGAAACAGCGTAGGGGAAATTGCGTGGAATCTAAACGCTTACGATATCGCTAAAAACGCGTTTCTTAAAAGTCTTACTTTTTCGGCGAATTTCAGAACGCAGGATTCGGATTCTTACGATAATGTCGATAAGGATTTAAATTCGACAGGATTTGCTTCGGACAGGCTTTGGATAAGAGATAATCTGCTTATGGAAATTTTACCGTCATATTCGACAAACTCTTATATGGTTAAAACCGTTATGAACCGCAACGATGTGCGTATTATGGGACGATACATGCCTTTTGAAGCGTTCGGTTTTAAAGGGTTTCTTTCTCCGTTGGGAAGCATGAGCGCGAATTTTACATATACAGAGGGCAGCGAAAATTCTTATATTACGGGAACAATCAGGGATGTTTATACGAAAATTTTCCCGGAACTTTTAGTAGGTATGTCAGGAATAGAACGGTTTTTCGGGAATATAAAATGGATGACGGATACGCAGATGAACTTTAAATATTTTAACAGAAACATAACGACTTACGGCGTTTCCCGTTTGAGAAGCTCTATGTATGGCATTGATTACAGATGTAAAATTTTGAGAAAGCTTGATTTATATTTCGCGGTAGAAAACACGGATTCCGGGGAAGAAGATTTTAATACGCTTAATTCTCTTTCGGAAGGGCTTAATAAAAGATTAATAGGCCAGAGCGGTTACGATTTCGGAAAATGGAGATTTAGTTTAAGATATGAAAATGAAGAAGAGTGGCAGAAAAACGCTTTGGGCAGATATTCATCGCAGGTTACCCGAAACAGCTGCCTCGGGCAGATTAACGCCGATTTAACTTTTCCCGCCGGAATAAAAATTCCGGTTATAAATAAGGTTATTCCGCTGAGAAACAGGCTGATTGTTCTTTCAAATCTCAGATATGTAATGCAGGAATCCGAAATAAATGTTGAAATGGATAATAATACCAATTACGGGATTTCCGCAGACGCAGATTATGAGATATCAAAATATTTCAGGCTTCTTCTGGGTTTTTCGTGGAGCAGAATGTTATATACGTACAATGCAGACTTAAATTATTCTGATCTTACGTTTGTCAGCAGACTGACGATACAGTTTTAACGGCAATTAATAAATAATAATTAACAATTATGTAGTGTTTCGGCAAAGCCGAAACTTAATTAATATGTTTTCGCTTTGCGAAAACTCCAAATTTGAATTTTGTTATTTGTACTTTGTTAATTATTCATTTAAATTTTTTATGAAAAAAATTCTTTCCCGAATCATTTCTTATATTTTTCCGATAACCTGTTCTTCCTGCGGGAAAGATTTGCATTTTTCATCAGAATTAAGAATATGCCAAGACTGCAAAAACGCTTTTCCTAAAAACAACGGTCTTATATGCCGAAAATGCGGGCTCCCTTTGCCTGACGGCGGCGAACATTGTTTTATCTGCCGGAAAAATAAAAAAGAATATGCTTTCGATATTATGCGTTCAACATATCTATATAAAGATTCCGTGCGAAAACTTATTTTGCGGTTCAAATATTCAAACAGAATGTTTTTAGCGAAAGATTTCGGTCGCGAAATGTCAAAAACTGTAATAGAAAATGATTTGCACAAAACGTCAGATATTATAATTCCGGTTCCGCTCAATATCATAAGAAGAATCAAAAGAGGTTATAACCAGGCAGGATTACTGGCTGACGCGATATCAGAAAATATAAAAAAGCCCGTGTTAAATAATGTTTTATACAGAAAAAAGATAACAAAACCCCAGTTTAAACTTTCCAAAGCGGAACGCGCGAAAAATATAAAAGATTCTTTTCTTATAAAAAACGACGGTTTAATAGAAAAGAAAAACATTCTGCTTGTTGACGATATCGCCACTACATCTTCTACCGCTTCAGCCTGCGCCGCGGCATTAAAATCCGCGGGGGCTTCAAAGGTTGTTGTTATAACAATTGCCAGAGATTAAAAACGGTAATTTGCAATTTTCAAATAACAAAGTTCAAATTTGAAGTTTCTGTTTTGTGAAAACCTATTAATTATATTTTGACGTTGCCGAAATACTGAAATTATTAATTGTTCATTGTTATTTGTTAATTGTTTTTTGTATAATCATAAAATTATAAGGGGATTTAAATGATAGATTTGCACATGCATACTTTTTTTTCTGATGGAGTTTTGATTCCTTCTGAACTTGTTTACAGAGCAAAGCATAAAGGGTATTCTGCTTTAGCGATTACTGATCATATCGATTTTTCCAATATGGAATCGGTAATTCCGAAAATAGCCAAAGTTTCAAAAATCCTTACAGAAAATTATGGAATAACCGTTTTGCCGGGAGCGGAATTAACTTACGTTCCTCCTAAACTTATAAAAGAAGCCGCTGCGGAGTGCAGGAAACTTGGGGCAAAGATTATTGTTGTTCATGGTGAAACTATTGCCGAAACTGTTCCTCCCGAAACAAACATTTATGCTGTTGAAGCAGGAATAGATATCCTTGCCCATCCGGGACATTTGTCTTTTGAGGCAGCATCCGCTGCCGCGAAAAACGATGTTAAAATTGAAATTACTACAAGGAAAGGTCATAACGCTACAAATAAAGAAGTTGCGGAAATTGCCTTGAAAGCCGGCGCTAAAATGATTTTGAATACCGATACGCATAGTCCCGAAAATATTTTTACGGAAGAAATAATAGAGAAAACTCTTTTTGACGCAGGGCTTACGAAAGATTATTATGCTATAATGTTGAAAAATTCTTTGGAAATAGTCCAAAAATATAAATAGGGAGCAACAAATGTACGGTCAAAATAATTCTTCTAAAATGCAGAAATTTGCGGATTACATTATTAACCAGATTCAAAATAACAGAACAAGATTCTTTACTATTATAGGTTTTACTTTCGGTTTTTTACTTTTGGGAATATTTATTTATTCAAAAACCTTAAATTTTTCAGTAGATGCGTCAGATAAATTATCTGAGGCTTATATGTATTTTAGTTACGGAGATATACAGAGAGGAACCCAGCTGCTTGAAGATACGATAACGCATTTTTCCGGAACGTCTGCTGCTTATCAGGCTCGTCTTGTTAAAGCCGATTTACTTACCGAACAACAGAACTTTGCAGAAGCTTTAAAGCTTCTGCTTGAAGTTTCCGAAAGAGCAAAGCCCGAAACTCTTAGACCTTTAGCCTTATCCAGAATCATATATCTTTATGATAAACAGGGCGATTATCTTAATGCAATAAAGTATTCGCTAGAGTTTATTAATAGGTATAAAACGAATTTTATGATAAGGAACGTATTTTTGAATTTGGCGCAGTATTATGTTTTGACCGGTTCTTTAGAGGATGCGGCAAGAGTATATACCGAAATACTTGTAAATTTCCCTGCTACCGATGAAGCAGCTATAGCAGAAAGAGCGCTTAACAATATTAATATTAAAAAGTAAGCAGATTGTATGTTGACATAGATTTTTTTATAATGTAGAATAATTTCGTTGTTTTAAGTTTTTAAACCAGAATAGGAAAGTTATTAATGAGATTGAGACACATTTTATCGGCTCTAATATTTTTCTTTTTATTTTCATCAGCATACGCATTTAATGCGTATGCCGATTTTTTTCCGCCATATGCGAAATACAATAGAATAAATGCCGCGGATCAAGAAACCGGCATGATAGCATTTAAAGCTGAGCTTACTTTTGATCATGTTTTTCACAAGTTAGGCGAAAACTGGGTTGTTTCTCCGGACGCTCTCGGCATAAATAAAATTTTCAATTACAAACCTTCTCTTAATCCCGATAACAGATGGGAAGACACTTACGGACAAACTTTATTTTTTAATCTCGGTTTAAAACCGTTTGACTGGTTATTTGCGGAATTTGGTTTTCATATGATTGCTGATTATGCGGATAGATACTGGATTCCCGTAAATGAAGAACACAGACTTGAGATAACCGGCAACAGGTTTCCAAGGATTGCATGGCAAAATGCGAGAATCGGTTTGAAATTAGACTGGATGTCGCTTACGTATCATAAAAATTACGCTCATTTAGGTTGGGTTTATGACGGTGATATGTTTGAAATGTTCCCCAGACAAGACGCTCCGGATGACTATTTGCGTTTTTCTGGACATCACACGCCGGATTTCTGGCAGTTTAAAACAAGCGGATTTTTCGGAGATATAGACGCTATTTACGGTGAAGAAGCCGTGCAGGATTACAAGCAGGGCATATATATAAAGTATAAAAATATTTTTGGCAGCAATATCAACTTCTTTTATTCCGATCATATAATACCTTTTGGAAAACCTGAAGAAAGAATGCGTAATTTCCAGCTGAATACTGATTTTACATTCTGGGAAGGAAGCAATTTTCAAATCGGCGGTTTATACAGACCTTTCAGGCTTGACTGGGAATATAATTATGTAGACAATGTCGGTTTGGGAAACGGTGAAGCAGGCTCAAAATATATTGAAAAATTTGGAACAACCGGACAAAGCGACGCTTTTGGCGGTTCCGCAAAACTTACACTTCCTAAGAAATTCGGCTTAGACAATATAATAATAGGCGGCGATTACAGAGGTTTAGTTGCCGGAAACAGATGGAAAGCCGAAGCCTCAATTGAAAAACAAATTACCGATACAATGAACACATATTTAGGCTATTACTACCAAAAACCTCTGCTTAGATCTATGCCTCTGGTTTATGCAAGAGATTCGGTAAGTCCGCCTACCATTTTTCAGGGAAGAGGTCCTGAAAGTCCTTTTTGGGTTTGGTGGAGAAATCCTATAACAGGTTTTGACAATAGAGAAACAAGCAACTTCTCATTTGTTTTCACTTATGACCCTACCCCGTCAACATGGTTTTACGCGTACGATCCTCATGATTTATCCCTTCATAATTTAAACCCTGAAGAAGACGCTCCGTTTTCTTTTGCGGTTAGATTGAATTTAGCTAAATATTTCGGATCATTAGACAGACAGATTTACTGGGAATATGACGGTAATACCGCATGGGAAGATTCTTTTTCTAACGGAACTAACGCCCCGAACAGATATATAGGTTCATTGTACTTTTTAGGACAATTTATTAAAGATGAAGTAAGAGTTATTTACGATTTTGAAGTCGGTGAAGATCTTGCTACTTTGAGTTATGCTTATCCTGACAGACGCGGAGACGCGCCAAGAGAAATATTTCTTAAACCTATGATTGGTTATTTTAAAACCAGTCTGACGGTTAAAACCGATCCTTACCTTTTTAAGGTAGGTTACAATAAAAATTATTGGGGACCTGAAGACTGGCATAGAAATTTCGGATCCTCTTACGATGAATTATATCTTGCCCATGCCAGCAGAGACATAGGTGAATGGTTTAATGTAGGGGTAGAGTATGCAGGAGCAAGAAAAACCGAAGCCGCTATTATTAATGAATTGAGGAAAAAAGATCAAGAAAATAATGAGTACTTTACAATAAACGAAATGGGCTATTTTGATGAAATAAGGGTTTATGTCAAAGTATTTCTGGATGCATTATTTAAATTTGGAGAAAAAGAACGCGAAGGACTTCCTTTCGATGTTGAACACTATAAGATGCCGCCTGATATAGCTCTTAAGACAAAACCGGATACTATTTATCCGGCTCAGGGACAAAGAGCCACTCTAGAACCGTGGGCTTATTCTCCTGCGGGGATTTCTCATTGGGAATTGTTGATAAAAGATCCTGAAGGTAATGTGGTTAAAACATACACAGGTGAAAAAGAGCCGCCGGAAGAACTTTTCTGGAACGGTAAAAACGAAAATAGCGGTCAGATATGTCCTAATGGTCCTTATTATGCTACTCTTCAGGCTTGGGATAATTATAATAATACGGCTTTCAGCCCAACAAGAATCATTAATGTTATGACCGAAATTGAAGAAGCGAAGGTTGAAGAAACCGAAAGAGGTCTTGTAATAACTCTCGGCGCGAAAGTGTTGTTTGATTTCGATAAATTTAATCTCAAGAAAGGCGCGAAGAGAACCTTGGAAGAAGTTGCGAATCTGTTAAAGATGTATCCGGACAACGATATATCTATTGAAGGTCATACTGACTGGAAAGGTTCTATAGCTTACAATCAGATATTATCTGAAAATCGCGCGAAATCGGTAAGAGACTTCTTTATAAAAGAAGGAATAGCTCCCGAAAGACTTAAAATAGTAGGATTTGGAAAATTAAGACCCATTGCTTCAAATGAAACCGACGAAGGCAGAGATCAAAACAGACGCGTCGAAATAGTGGTTTTAAATGCGAAGCCTGTAGCGGTTGACGAACTGCCTGTTGTTTCTTCCGAACATATAAAAATGGACCATCAGGAAACAAAGGAGACTAAAAAATGAAAATAAATAAAATTGTATCTGTCTCCTTTGCATTGCTTTTGTTCGCGGGTTTTATGTCGTCATGTGTTTCATCAAAAAGTTCCGGAGATAATTCCGAATCGCAAGCAAAAAAAACAGGCGTGCTAACCGCGCAGGAAAGAGCGGCTTTGGCGTTTTATGTTTATGCTGATTATAAATCTCCGTTAAATCATTTTTATCCTTCCGGATGGATGGGTGATTCCAAAGATTTGAAATTTGACCAAAACAGTACGGAATATCCTTATGCCGGAAAAAGCTGTATAAAAGTAGTATATACTCCGGACGGCAGAAACGGCTGGGCAGGAATTTTTTGGCAGCAGCCTGCCAACAACTGGGGTGACAGTAACGGAGGTTTTGATTTAAGTAAAGCCACTCATATAACATTTTGGATGAGGGGAGAAAATGGCGGAGAAATTGTTTCGGAAGTAAAAATCGGCGGATTCAAGGGATTATACCCTGATACTGCTTCCGCTGTTAAAAAAGATATAAAGCTTACAAAAAACTGGAAGCTTTATTATATAGATTTAAGAGGGAAAAAGCTTACCCGTATTGCGGGCGGATTTAGCTTTGCCGTAAGTAAGGATGATAATCCTAAAGGCTGTACATTTTATATAGATGAAGTAAGATACGAGATGGAAAAATGAAAAAACTTTTGATACTTTTTATTCCTTTATTGTTTGTTTTTGCGGGATGTGAAAAAAATCCCATAGGAGCGCTTTTGTATAATGGCGTTGACCAATCCACCGGATGGCCTTCCGTATGGACTCTTTACAGAAACGGCAACCTTATGGTAAGCAAAAATTCATATGACATTCATACTTTTACCGATTACTGGTCAGACCGTAAAAATCAGCTCAATTTAGTTAATTACGGTCAGTCTCGTACAGGCAACAGGGCAATATATATGGAATGGGACGGCAGCCCAAGTTTTGATTTTAAATCAGGAGTCAGGCAAACAGGTTATGTCGGTTTTTGGATATATACCGAAAATAGAAGTGTGGGAATTACTCTTTATACTAACCCTGATGCTGTACCACCGGAGGTGCTGGTTCCTGCTTACAACAAAATGAAATTCTGGGTAAAAGGAAAATTGAATTATGGCGTTGTATTAAGAGTGGAAACAGCAGGCGCAGCAAGTACTGATGTAAGCGGAGCTCCGGGAGTATGGGAAAGCGATCCGGATATAGTTGATAATGTCTGGAGAGAGTATTCTGTTGATATTAAGGAGTTTATGTATGTTAAAGAGGCTTTCAAAATTATTTTAAGAAATACAAAATCTCTGCAAAGTAACGGCGGGTATGTATATATAGACGATATAAGGTTTACTCAATGAAAAAAATAACGGCTTTTATCTTCGCTTTTTGTTTATTTGCAAATTCTTCCGCATACGCGGGGACTATAGAATTGGATTTTTCCAAGGAAAAACCTATTAACGCTTCTTTGCGTTCCGCAGTGCTTCCAGGCTGGGGACAAATGTGGAATGAAGAGGAAACAAAAGGCTGGATAGTTATGGGTGTTTTTGCCGTTTCCGTCGCCGGAGCTTTTTATTTCAATCATCAGGCTCAGTATTATTATGAAAAATACGAAAATCAGGGCATAATAAACGGCGGCTATTATAATGACTATGAAAGAAATTATCAGACTTCGCAGATTTTGTCGTTTGTAGCGATAGGAACATGGCTTTATGCTGTTATAGACGCTTATGTCGTTTGTAAAAAACAGATGGATAGATATACCAAAACATCTTCATTGAATTTTTATTATAATCAGTATAACGATTCGTTGGGTTTCATTTACAGCAGGAAAATTTAAGTTTTTGATTATATAACGGAGTTTTAGCATGAAAAGAATTGTATTTATACTACCGCTATTTTTAATATGCGCTTTTATCATAATTTCCTGCGCTCCGGAAAAAAAATCCAGATTAAATAATAATACTATTACCGTAAAAATAGAACCTCCCGTTATAACTAATTTACCCATAGGAAACACTATAACATTAACAGCTATAGTCAGAAACGCCGGAGGAAATATACAAGAATTACCGGTTTCATGGAGTATAAGCGATCCTTCTTTTGGAGAATTTAGTACCGTAAACGGCAGAACAACAGAATTTACGGCTACCGGTAACGGTATTGCTGTTATTACCGCGATTTGTAACGGCGTAATTGCCAGTATTAACGCAGGCTGCGGAAATGCTCAGGCTCCCGACTCTATTGTTCTTTCCGGTGTGCCGGCGGGTTTAAGTAACGGTAAAACAGCTAATACTATAACTGCCAGGTTATACTCTGAAGGCGCAGAACTTATAAATGTTTCTCCGGTTGTCTGGACAATTTCAGGTCCCGGTTCTCTTGATAAAACTTCAACGACAAGCGGCGAGCTTATAACGCTTACTGCAGACCCGCTTCCCGCGTTCGGTCAGGTATCAATAACAGCGTCATTCGGAAATTTATCAGCTACAGTACGTGTTTCTGTTGCAGAAGTCGTTCCAACCGCAAATGCAGTAATGATTTATAGTGATAATAGTTTTGGTCCCAATTTAATACATGATTATTTTATATGGGGGGATTGGCAAAGGTATCCTGACTGGGGTAACTATCCAAGTCAACCGCCTAACTATCCGACAACATCAGAGCTTCTTTTAAATGCCAATTTTCCTGGAGGGGCAAAGGTTGATCCTAATATTTCAATAGAGATGATATATAAAGCCGGTAATTGGACTGCTGGTCCTTGGGGCGGTTTCTCTTATAATTATGAATCTGCGCAGCCTTTAACTGCTATGACTAAACTGTATTTTTATGTCAGAGGAGAAAAGGGCGGAGAAAGTCTTATACTTCAGTATGCAGGTAATGCGGCAACTAATGTAAATGTAAATACAATAAAACCTATAACTACGTCTTGGCAGCTTTATACGGTTACTGTCAATTCTGCTTTGCTTGGCAGTGTAACAGTTCCGGTTTCTTTCTTCTTTGAATCAGCATCTGATAATACTGTTTACATAGACTACATATATTTTGATACAGAATAGTTTTAAAATAAAAATCAAAAGCCCGCGGAGACCTAACTCCACGGGCTTTTTTTGATATTCAAAACTCTTTGTCGTCATTACAAAAAATAACATGATTAAGTAACCGGATAATAAAATTTTGGATTGCTACTTCTGAATTAAAGGCTTCTTCCTTGTAATTATAATACAATTATATAATCAATTAAAAATATTTCAAAATTATCGTTGACATAAAAAGTCTTTGCGGCTACAATTAAAATACTTATGAAAAACAAATCAAAAAAAATTACGTTATATATTTTTTGTATTCTTCTATTTTCCTCATCGGTTTATGCCGGTGATATAGTAAATAAAAAATACCGCGAACAGTTTTTGTCTCAGGAAGCAATAAATAATTACTATAGAATGCAGGTCAAAGCTTCAAATTATTTTTCCCGCCAGACTTCCGCCGTAAACGGTCTTGTAGAAAGCTTCAGAGGAAGTTCAATTTACAGTTACGATATGTTTACCAGAGCATTTATTTACGGAAGCCGCGGCGCCCTTGACGCCCAGTCTTTCACCTATGACGGAGCCATAGCGGCGATTACTTATTTGGTCTGCGACCAACCAAAAAAAGCTTACGATATTTTAAATGTTTATAAACAAGAATTCTACAGTCTTAAAACCGATGATACTTTTGGTCTTTTTAACAGTTACAGAACAGATAAAAAAACGAAGTGGGGACTTGTAATAGGTACTGATGGAGACAGAATGCACGTGGGGCCTACTGTCTGGATTGCAATAGCCGCGCTTCAATATACCGCGTTAACCGGTAAGCTTGATTTTTTGCCGTTTGTTATAGATATATGCAAGTGGACAGAAGAGCTTCCTCATTATACTCTGAAAGACGGTCAGAGAGGAGCAGTTTCAATGGGTTCAGGCTGGGGGCCCGATTGGTCTAAAATTTATTCTACGGAAAATATAGTTGATCATTATGCTCTTTTAAAAATGCTCAAAGAAGTATATGCTCTTAAAAACGACAAAATAAAAGAGATTTTCAGCCGGAGAGGTTATTCAGACTTGGATATGAAAAAAGAGATGACTGCTATTGAAAGATGGCTTATGGAAGTTGTATATGATAAGAACAAAAAAACTTTTAATGTCGGAGTAAATGAAAAAGGCGTAGATACCGTGGACGCTTTGGATACAATTTCGTGGACTATACCCGCTTTGGGTCCAAAACGGCTTGTGGAACTTGGCGTTGACCCTTTCCATTTAATGCAGTTTGCCGATGAAAATTATCTTGTAGAAGATACTATCGGAGAAGAAACTGTTCAGGGGTATGACTTTACAAATTATAACGGCAGAAGTAAAAATTACAAAATGGTTTGGTTTGAGGGAACCGGTTTTCATATAGTTGCCATGCAGGTTATGGCACAATATGCGCAAGAAAAAGGATTTAATAAACGTGCCGACTATTTTAGACAAAAAGCCGCATATTTTTTAAACGAAATGGATAGAGCTTCCGCGCTTTGCGGTATGGTTGACGGGGCTTTGCCGTATACTTCTAAAAAACCGGGTGAAAAACAAATTTTTACCACTTTTCGTGATGAATGGGAAATACCGCGCGGAAGAAAAGGTCAGTGGGTTTCCTCGGCGTCTTCTACCGGATGGCATATGCTGGCCGCCTCGGCTTTTGACCCTCTTGGTTTTGACAAGAAAAATGTCAGTTATAAGCTGTTTAAATAATTCACAAGTATTTTACATCTTTCCAGTTGCCAAATATCCAAAATTATGTTACTCTATCACAAATAAGTCCATATTTGAATGGCTTATAATAGTCTATGGTTGAATATAGCCATAAGAGGCTTGACCTCAAAGGAGAACAAAAGATGAAAAAGTTGTTAGGTTTCTTGATTGTAGCAGTTTTTGTTTTTGCAGCGGCGGTAAATGCCTATGCTGTATCCAAAACCGTTAATGCAGGTGTGCCAAAAGGTGCATTTACTGCAGAAGTTGTATTTGCCGATGTTTTGCCTACAGTTTCTTCGTTTACTGTAGTATTGAAAACGATAGGCGGTACTATGGTTGCAGGCGGTGACTCTGAAGCTGGTGGCATAATATGGACAGGTGTTACGCCCGGCGGTTCTACGAATACTTGGGTAACTTCTAAAGTTTATGCTCAGCTAAGTGGAAACATTAGTCGTACTCAAAAAGTTATTGTTTATACGGATAATACAAAAACTTCTGGCAATAACTATGTATTCAATGTCACTACGCCTTCTGCAAGAACACAAATGAATGCGTTGACAAAGAATAATACAACCACTTTTGATGAGACGTTGCCTTTAGTTTATAAAATAGTAGGTGATGTTGATGCTAGCTCAATTGCTTATACTAATTATGGCATGAACCCGGGTGTTCAGGCTAATTTTGGAGTGTTTGCCGTGCAGGATCAACAAAAAACACTTTTTTGGAGCGTAGCAACTAGCACAGCATCAATAGAATATAATGAAGTTTATTCGACTATCATGAGAGGCGATACAGGATATAAAGCAGGTTTTAAGGGATCTGGTGAAACTGGTTATGTTGACAATGGAAACCCCAGAAATGAAAATAATTATCACTGGACCAGCAAAATGCCTCACGACAAAATGTATATGTTTTTCGCTTCAATGTTTAGCAAAGCGCAGCAGGGTGTATCATACGGAACCGATACTCTGACTTTTGAGCTTATAACAGAATAGTTCTTTTAAGAAGCGGCTTAAAATTTAACTTTTTAAGCCGCTTCTTGCAATGTTTTAATGGGTATTAAGATTTTCAAAAATTTATGAAACGGATATTGGCGCTTTTAGCATTATTTTTTTTTGTATCTTATTCTTATGCGAGTTTGATTATATCTCCCGAGAGAATTGATCTTGTAGTGGAAAGAAACGCGGTTTTTGAAGGAGATTATTCGGTCACCAACGGATATGATGACAGCGTTGATGTTGAGATATCGTATACTAACTGGCAAATATACTCAGGAAACGGTGATTTAGACATTAATAATTGGCTTAAAATTCCGTTTAGCAAAATCCGTCTTGCAAAAGGCGAAACAAAAAAAGTTCCTTACGAGATACACACAAGCAATTCTATGAAAGGTTCTGTTTCCGCACAGGTTTCTTTTAGTGCAAAACCGCCGCAAAGTGCGGGTATAAATGTTAAAATGACATTTCCTCTATATCTTGTTATAGAAGGGACACAGAAAATAGAGTTTTCGGTGGAAAAAATTATAATAAATCAATTTCAAGGTAATATATCTGCCGATGCTTTAATTAAAAATGACGGAAACGTGCATATAAGACCAGACGGTACTTTAAATATATACAGCGGAAAAAAATTAGTTTATACGGTTGAAATTCCAGATGGCTTTCCTGTATATGCAGGCACTTCAAGAAGTGTATTAAGAGCTTCTATACCTAACGATCTTAAAACAGGCAAGTATGTTGCCGAAGTAGTTGCGAGGGCGTTAGGTATGGAAGCAAGAAAAAAAGTTGAATTCAGAATAAGAAAAGACGGGTCGCTTATTTCTTAAAATATTATGATGACTAAAATATTAAAATTATCATTGCCGTTATTTATCTGTTTCGTGTTCTCGGGCTTTTTAAATGCCCAGAGTAATCCCGTAATAGATAAAAATGTTTTCGGCGTTTATTCCGATAATGTCGGCGGAGCTGTTTTTGATACGCTTGGCGCTCACGGTGTGTTTATGGCCCCATTTGCTGACGGAGTCATAGTTACTGCAAGTATAACCGGACGTGTAAGCAGTACGGCAGCTTTTGAAGGAAGCAACTATTTAACTGCCGTAAGACGTTCCGGCGTTCCGTCATGGGCAGCTTGGGGAATTCTATTTAACTCTGTTAATGCTAATACATTTCCGGAAGGATACAGAAATATGTCGGCATATCACGGCGGAGTTATTGAGTTTTATGTAAGAGTAGACGATCTTGACTATAGGGAAGCTGTTATAGACGATTGGGTTAAAGCCGATGGGGAAGGGGTTGACGGATATGAAGTCGGTATAAAACTGGTTAATGCTTCAGGGATTCCTACTAATGTTAATTTTACTCTTGGGGAATTGGAGTTTAAGTATAATGATTTTGGATGGCAGAAAATAACTATAGAGCTTGACCATACTAAAGGCGGTAAATATTCAATATTTACGCCAGTAAATTTGTCGTCGGTATCAATTCCTTTTCAGATGAGTCATAATTCAGTAGAGCCGGGAAAGCGCCGTTATCCGGTGGATATTGACGGTATAGTTTGGAAAAAATCGGCATACAAAAGTGCCGGCAGGTCTTTTGCCGCAAATTTAAAGAACAGATCAAATGATGTTTCCGCTTCTACAATAGCATGGTCTAATCCTGAAATTGGTTCAGGCTGGCAAACCTCTGACCAATATATTGAACTTTATATTGACAACGATAATTTCGTTAATAATTCATGGTATGTTCAAATATACGCTGAGAATAGAATTGGCGACGGTTATTCTGGAAATGTTTCAACATCTACTACTGCAGGGCTTGTTTCTGAGGCAAAAGACAGGCTGATTCCGATGAGATTTGCCGTTTCGGAACATAAATATTCTAATGACGAAAACCCTCTTATGGCTCGCGATGTGCATGGGAATCCGTCTTGGGATTCTGCTTGGTATTTCCTTAAAGACTATGTGTCATTTAATGGCGCTACAGAGGTAAAAAATGGCGGTCATTTAGTGACAATTTGGGATTCAAGAAAAGGTTTTCATTGGGATTTTGATGCAGGTGCAGAAAACGGCGGTTGGGGTGCATTGCCGGCTGACAGAGTTTTAAAAGTGTATTTTATGGCTGATTTCAATAGCGCAGTGCGCGGACTCGCTTACCAGACAGATACAATAACGGTAGAGTATAAACATGAATAAGAAAATTTTATTTACCAGTTTAATATTCTTATTTGCTTTTTGCGGAACGTCTTTTGGCGTTGGTGCTACATTAACCGATTTTGCCCGCAGCGCGAGATTTTTCGCGGGAGTTGATTTTTCAACAAATCCAGCGCCTTTAAGAGTAAATGAGTCCCAGCCTACTTATGTTTTACAGTTTTCTTCTTTTGTAGTGAACGCCAATATTATTGACAATGAATTAATAGATAATATATATTCCGTAAAAGTCCAGTACAGTTATGATAATGAGAATTTTGATAATGTTTACTCAACAACTTCTTATAATCCTGTTGACAAATCTTTCAGCGTTCTTGTTGACAACATAGATATGGGACATAATTCAGGGTATTACAGATTTTTTGTAGAGTATTCCACGCCTACATCAGGCAAACTTTATTATACGTCAGACGGGCTCATAGTAAGAAATCCAAAAATACAGCATGTTGACGTTCAGAGAATATCGCCTATCCAAAAAAGGATAGTTTTAAAAGGCAGTGTTTCAGACAGTTTTGTAACCAAGGTTGACGTAGAATATAAAATTGATGAAGTTTTGCATATCTCGTCCGCAGGTCCGGCGGGTTTGAGTTTTACAAGTAGCATGAAATATATTGAAAATACTCCCGATGTTATTTATTACAAAATTAAAGCATATGTTGACGGAAGCAATGAAAATAACAGAATAAAATATTACCCGAACCCGGACTATTACCCGGACCCGGGCAATCCTGATCCGGAAAAAAAGGGTTATATTGAAGTGCCCGTTTCATCTTACACTTTTAAAGAAATAGGTCCGGACGGTGACTATATTATTTTAGACAATGAAGACCAGAGATACGGAAAATCAATAGTTACGTTTTATCAGGGTGCGTTGGATTCTCCTACAGGTATTCATTTTATTGAGTTAGACCATAATTCTTCAAGTCTTCCGAATAAAGAAAATATAATAAAAGCATATCATACAGACCCTAAAGGGCTCGTATTAAAATCCCAAAGTCCGGCTCAAAGCGCTGCCGCTAAGAGTCTAACTCCTAAAAATATAAATACAGGGGCAGATATAACTTTGTATTACGGCAGCGATAAAGAAGGGAATTTCCAGATAAAATATTTAGATGAATCCACAAACAAATGGACGGATATAAATACAACGAAAGACACGCCTTCAAAAACCGTTTCAGGGTCTATAAATAAATTGGGGACATATGCGATACTGTCGGTTAGCGGGGCTAATAACGATTACAGACCGCTAGAAAGAGCGTTTAGACCCGGAGAAATAATAGAATTCAGAAATTTGCTTGAAGGAGATTCTGTTACTATATATGATTTGAGAGGGCGTCAGGTAACAAAAATTGTTTCAGGCCCGTTTGTCTGGGATGGAAAAAAGAGCGGTTCTTTTGTGGAAACAGGCTCTTATATATATCAGATAAAGTTAGCTGACGGAAAAATAATAAGCGGTTCGCTGGCATTTTTTAGATAAAAATTATGAAAAAAACAGTAATATTATCATTGTCAATAGTATTTCTTTTAACCGCAAAAGCGTTTGCTTTGTTTGATACGCCTTTTTGGGGGGTTCGCGCAATGGGTATGGGCGGAGCTTTTACCGCCGTTTCTGATGATTCAAATGCCCCTGCTTATAATATAGCAGGTATTGCCGATATGGAAAGTCCTGAAGTTACCGCTATGTCCGCGAAGCTTTTTTATGTATCCGACGGTTTTGATATGAGCGCCCAATATATTCAAGGCGTGTATCCGATAAGTTATGAAATAGGCGCGATTGCGTTAGGCTGGTTTCACTTTGGCGATACGGGTTTAAGAAGTGAAGATATGGTAAACTTGGGTTATGCGAATACTGTTTATACAAACGATTGGGTCAGATTGCTGGCAGGTATCAATTTAAAATATTTAAGACATGCAGTGAAATATAAAGGTGACAATTTGTCTAACAGCGCGTTAGGCATAGACCTTGGATTTATAGCCAGATTTGATTATGGGATTTCCGTAGGATACAGCGGAAAATATTTGAATGCCCCGGATATAGGTCTTATAGAAAAAGATAATGTTTCCCGGACAAATACTATCGGTATGGCTTATTACAACGAAGAATTGCCTCTTTTAAAAATTCCGCATTTTACCATCGCGGCAGATTATGAAATGAGAAATAATTCAAATATTTTGATACTAGGATTTGAATCCCGTGTTCTGCGCGATACTCTTGCTTTAAGAGCCGGCGGCTGGTATGAACAGATAAATTTCGGTTTAGGTTATAAACTTAAGCTTGGCAGAGATGAAACTAATCAATCAGCATTAAGCATAGATTACGCTTTTGGTCTTCCCTTGCAGGTACAGGATTCTTTCGGATCCCACTTCTTTAGTTTAACCTACAAATTTAAGTAAAATTAATTGGGCTCAATCTCAACAACATTGTCATTGCGGACTTGATCCGCAATCTATACTATTGGCGTTGTCTTTTTTTTATGTTTCAAAAATGGTAAAATACCGAGAACAATTCGTTTGCAGAGGAAAGTTAATGTCAAAACTTGAAATAAAAAAGTACGGGGACAGTGTTTTAAGAAAAAATAACGTTTCTGTTGAAAAAATAACGGATGAAATAAAAAAATTAGCCGCGGATATGCTTGAAACTATGTATGCGGCTCCCGGCGTCGGTCTTGCCGCGCCTCAGGTTGGCGCGTCTCTTAGAATGTGTGTTATAGATGTAGGCGGAGAAAAAAAGTCACCTGTAATTATGATAAATCCCGTGATAACCGAAGGCGAAAATAAAATTTCAGGAGAAGAAGGCTGTTTATCTTTTCCGGGAATATATGAAACTGTAAAACGGTTTGAAAAAGTCGAAGCGGAATATATGGATTTAAACGGCAAAAAAAAGAAAGTTAAAGCCGACGGCTTTTTCGCGAAAGCCATACAGCATGAAATTGACCATCTCGATTCAAAGCTTTTTATAGATTACCTGCCCGATTGGAAAAGAAAAGCCGTTGAAAAAGAAATCAAAAGAAGAAAGAAAGCGGGAGAATGGTGAAGATATTATTTTTTGGCACAGCTGCGATTTCAAAGGTTTTTATTGAAAGCTTGCATAATACAAACAAGCACGAGATTTTTTGCGTTACTATGCCCGATAAGCCGGCGGCAAGAGGTCAAAAACTTACTCCGCCCGCGGTAAAAGAGTTTTCTTTAGAAAATAATATTGCGTTTATCCAGCCTGAAAAATTTACTCCCGAAGTTATAGAACAGATAAAAAATTTTAACGCCGATGCCGGAGTTGCCGTTTCATACGGCAAGCTGATCCCTAAATCCGTATTTTTAATGCCTAAGTATAAAACTTTTAACATACACTTTTCGCTTCTGCCTAAATACAGAGGGGCTGCTCCCGTGCAATACGCGCTTTGTAACGGAGAAACCGAAACAGGGGTATCGTCTTTTTATCTTGAAGAAACTCTCGATACCGGCGAAATTATAATACAGGAAAAAATGTCGATAGACATTAATGATACGGCAGAAACCTTGTTTAATAAGCTTATTCCTTTGGGGATAGATGTTATGAACAAAACTTTGTCCCGTTTTGAAAGCGGATTTTTAAGCGGCACGCCGCAAAGCGGTGAGCCTAGTTACGCGCCGACTCTAAAAAAAGAAGACGGGCAGGTTGACTGGCGTAAAAGCGCTAAGGAAATCTATAACAGATACAGAGGTCTTTACCCGTGGCCCGGAACATATTCAGTTATATCAAAAGGTAAAAACGACGGAAAAAGAATAAAATTTATAGAAATTGAAGTTGAGGAAACTAATACTATTAATGAAGATTTAGGAAAAGTTTTTAAAATAGAAAAACATAAAGGTTTTGTTGTGATGTGCGCTGTCGGAAAAATTCTTGTAACAAAAGTTCAGCCGGAAAATAAATCTGTAATGAGCGCATGGGATTTTATTCAAGGCGGACAAATTTCCGAAGGCGATTGGTTTGGTCAAGCAAGTAAAATATAACGGATTTTTTGGTCATTCTGCGGAGGCTTGACATCTCGCAGAATCTATGATGTATAGTTCCGGGGCGCTCACATCTCGCGCCCGTCGCAGGCTCGCGTTCCTTATTCGTCACGCTGCGACCCCTTTGACTTAGCGCAGGGTGACAATATCAAAATGATGGGCGGCAACTAATAGTAAAATTGATTGATAATTAGTATAATTTCAGAAAATAGTCAGGGAGGATTTTATGGCAGTAATTAATGTGACGGAAAGCAATTTTTCAGATGAAATTTTAAAATCGGATAAACCGGTTCTTGTGGATTTTTGGGCTCCGTGGTGCGGTCCCTGTAAAATGCTTACTCCGGTTATGGAAGAACTTGCCGCGGAATATGACGGCAAAGCTAAAATCTGTAAACTTAATACCGATGAAAATATGAGTTTGTCCGCTAAATTTCAAATAACTTCCATACCGTGCCTTATTTTGTTCAAAGGCGGAAATCCCGTGCAGAAAATCGTCGGATTCAGACCTAAAAACGATATAAAAAAGGTATTGGACGATGCTATTTAAAAGCAAAGTTCTAAACAAAGCGTTTTTTATTTTATCGGCAATATTGATTTTTACGGCTGCCGCGTATTGCGGCGACGCTTACAATTTTGAACTTAAAGATATGAAAGGCGACATTGTAAGGCTGTCGGATTTTAAAGGCAAAGTTATTTTTCTGGATTTTTGGGCGAGCTGGTGTCCCCCGTGCAGACACTCAATGCCTGCCGTAAAAGATCTTCATAAAAAATATCTTTCAAATCCGGACGTCGTAATTCTCGGAATTAATGCCGGGGAGAAACAGGCAACCGTCGAAAAATTCATTAAAAAAGAAGGAATTGAATATACCGTTTTGCTTGGCGATAATTCTGTAATGCAGAAATACGGCGTAAGCGGAATTCCGGCATTTTTTATAATTGACAGAAACGGAAATATTGCAAAAAGATTTGTAGGCTATTATGGCGGCGTTGAAAAAGAATGGGAAAAAGAAATAGAATTTTTACTAAAGCAGGAATAAAATGACATACGATGTTATTATTATTGGAGGCGGTCCGGCGGGTTTGTCGGCCGCTATTTATGCTTCAAGAGCAAGGCTTAAAACTCTTATTATTGAGAAAGCCGGCTGCGGCGGTCAGATGGCTATAACCGATATTCTTGAGAACTATCCGGGTTTTAACGGAGGAATAAACGGTTTTGAACTTGCTACGAAACTTGAAGCTCAGGCAAGAGATTTCGGCACGGAAATTGTCTATGACGCCGTGGAAAGTATAACAGAAGCCGCAAAGTTAAAAGCTGTGGTAACACCGAACGCTACGTATAAAACTAAAACCGTTATTATTGCCGCCGGAACAAAATACAAAGAAATGAACATTGAAGGCGAAAAACAGTTTATAGGCAGAGGCGTATCTTTTTGCGCGGTTTGCGACGCGCCTTTTTACAGAGATAAAACCGTGGCTGTAATAGGCGGCGGAGATTCCGCGGTTCAGGAAGCCATATATCTTTCAAAATTCGCTAAAAAAGTTATTCTAATACACCGCAGAAACGAGTTGCGCGCCGCAAAAATTTTGCAGGAAAAAATGCTGTCGCATCAAAATATATTGGTTATATACAACCATACGCCTGTGCGTATTGACGGCGGCGAAACAATAGAAACAATTACCGTTTCCGAAGTTAATACAAAAAAAACAACCGAACTCAAAGTTGACGGCGTTTTTGTTTTTATAGGGCTTATTCCAAATACCGCTTTTGTTTCAAAAGAAGCCGATAATCTTGTTTTAGACGAAGCCGGTTACATAATAACCGACGAAGATATGAAAACTTCCCTTCCTGGTATATTTGCCTGCGGAGATATAAGAAAAAAGCAGTTGAGGCAGGTAGTTACTGCCGCGTCGGACGGTGCGCAAGCGGCAATAAGCGCACAGCATTATATAGAACAGCATTAAAAAACGATACATAGAAGTTTAGAGGCAGGGATGCATGGCAATTGCAAAGCGTCCGGTCTTTTTTTTTTGTATAATAAACCCCATGGAAAAAGTGATTTTGGTAGGTGTTCAGACTAAAGATAAAACAAGGCAGGACACGGAAAAATCTCTTGATGAGCTTGAGAGTCTTTGTTTGACTGACGGCGCCCGGACTATAGATAAAGTTATCCAGAAAAGAGATGTCCCGGATTCCGCTTACTTTATAGGTCACGGCAAGGCTTTGGAAATCAAAGAAATGCTTGAAAATCTTAAAGCCGACGCTGTAGTTTTTGACGATGCTTTAAAACCTGTCCAGCAGAGAAATCTTGAAAAACTGATAGAGAAAAAAGTTGTCGACAGAACAAGGATTATTCTTGATATATTCGCGTACAGGGCAAGAACAAAAGAGGGAAAACTTCAGGTTGAACGCGCTGAAATGACTTATCACGCGGCAAGACTTGCAAGCCAGGGAATTCATCTGGACAGCCAGACCGGCGGAATCGGCACAAGGCGCGGTCCGGGCGAAAGAAAAATAGAAACAGATAAGAGAAAAATAAGAGACAGAATTGCCGAACTCGATAGAGAAATAGAAAAAATTAAAGAAAGACGTGACATTCAGAGGAATTTAAGAGATAATTCAGATTTGCCGGAAATCGCGATAGCGGGCTATACTAATGCCGGAAAATCCACATTGCTTGCGACGCTTTCTAAAAGCAAGGTTTATGCCGATGATAAACTTTTTGCAACTCTTGATCCGCTTACAAGAAAGATAAGGCTGCCGGGCGGCAGAGATGTTCTTTTAACGGATACCGTCGGATTTATAAATAAGCTTCCTCATGATTTGGTCGCCGCTTTCAGATCGACAATGGAAGAAATTTTAAGAGCAAAGTGTATTTTGCATGTTATTGACGCATCTAATCCGGACAGAAAAAAGCAAATAGAGACGGTTTTAAACGTTTTAAAAGATATAGGAGCGGATAATATTCCGGTAATTACGGTTTTTAACAAAGCTGACAAACTGGATGAACAAGAGAAATTTATTTTTAACACGCATGACGTATTTTTGATTTCAGCAAAGAATTCAAGCGGGGTTGAAAAGCTTTTAACCGAAATAGAAAAAAGAGTCGTTCCGCTTCACAGCGAACATAAGATTAAAGTCAGTTATGAGCATCAGGACAAAGTCGGCGTGATATATAAGCTTGCCAATGTGAAATCCGAAAAGTATAATAGAAAATCAACTGAATTGACTGTTGAATGTTCGGATGAAAATTGGGAAAAAATAAAAAATTTGATTAAAGATTAATTTGTCACCCTGCGCGAAGTCGCAGGGTCTATAAATTCATAGATTCTGCGATTGCTTTGCAACGCAGAATGACATATAAGGAATAATAATGCTTACTAAAGTTGCAATTGTCGGAAGACCAAATGTCGGAAAATCTACGTTGTTTAACAGGTTTATCGGCAGAAAAAAAGCCATAATTCACGAAATGCCGGGAACTACGCGCGACAGAAACGACTATGAAGTGAATTGGAAAGACAAAAAATTTATTGTTACGGATACCGCGGGGTGGTCCAGCGACGTTTCCGTGTTTTCAGAAGAAATGGCAAAACAGCTTGATATAGCCGTTGATCAAGCCGATATTATTGTACTTGTTGTTGACGGAAAAACCGGAATCCATCCTTTAGATGTTCAGATTGCGCAGCAGATAAGGCAGAGCCGTAAAAAGACAATTCTTGTAGTAAATAAAATAGACACGCAGGCAGAAGAAGCAAAAGGTTATGAGTTTTACAAACTAGGCTTTGACGATGTTCTTTTTATTTCGGCAAATCACGGCAGATGCATGAATGAGCTTTTAGATAAAGTCTGGAGCAATATAAAATATGACAGACGCACAAAAAATACGGAAGAACTTTTGAAAATTATACTTGTCGGAAAGCCCAATGTCGGAAAATCGTCTTTTGTAAATGCCGCGGCTAAAGAGGAGAGAAGTATAGTTCACGATGTGCCGGGTACTACAAGAGATTCTCTTTCGGTTCACGTCAATTTTAATGATAAAGAATATATTTTGACAGACACTGCCGGTCTTCACAGAGGAAGCAAAACAAAAGACGATATGGAATATCTTTCGACATTAAGCACAAGTTACGCTATTGAAGACGCTGACGTTGCTGTTCTTGTTGCCGACGCTTCGCAGGGAATCGGCGAAACTGAAGTGAAAATCGCAAGGCTTCTTATAGAAAAAAGAAAACCCATTATAGTCGCGGTTAATAAATGGGACTTAGTTGAAGATAAAGAAGAAGCGGCAAAATATTTTACGGAACAGCTTCGTGAAAGAATAAAATTTATGAGCTGGGCGGACATAATTTTTATTTCCGCCAAAACAGGTCAAAGGCTTGAGCGAATTTTTGCCGAAGCGGAGATTATCTATAAACAATATACCAGAGAAATTTCTCAAGAAGAACTTAACGAAGTTGTCAGGGAAGCCGTTGCCAGAAAACCGATGGTAAGAAAGGGTAAAGTTTTGAAGTTTAAAGAATACGCGCAGGTCGCGTCAAAACCGCCTGTTTTTATTTTTTCGGTTAATGATTTGGAGCTTGTTCATTTTTCGTATGAAAGATTTATGGAAAATTGTTTCAGGGACAAATTCGGTTTTAAAGGTACGCCCATAGTTTTAAAATTCAGACAGTTTTTCAGAATAAAAAATAAGAGTAACATAAATTAACGACAGATAAATAGATGGTTTTCCCTCGCCCCTTGCGGGAGAGGGACTTGTTAAGCAAGAGGGAGAGGGGTTGTTTTTGTCGTTATTTCAATTTGTTAAAAATGGATTCCGGATCAAGTCCGGAATGACAAAAAACGTTGTTGTTTGTTAATAGAGAAATTAAAATGTTTAAAAAAATATTTCTGACTGCCATTGCGTTCGCCGTATTTTTTAGTACGGCATATGCTCAAAATTATATTAATAAGAATGAGCCGGATATAGATATCGTATGGAATATCGCAAACATCGGAGTTGATTTAAATTTTGACGGACAGGGAAATTATGTAAATATGCTGGCGGTTGAAATCGCGAATATATATTTACAGGAAAGAAAAACTTCTTTAGGTTTGCATTTTACTCCTTTTGTATATGTAAACGGGTCTGATGACGGAGATGAAATTTATCGTAAAATAAGTCCTTTGAATTTGACGGTTTTTTGGAATCCTTTTTGGAATATAAAAAAAGGCGGAATATTCGGTCCGTATGTGTCTGTAAATTATTTTCTTTCTGAAGAAAACGATTTCGTATTTGGCGCGGGATTATATTTTTCTGTTTTTTCTAGTTATTTGCCTAACGGCAGTTTTATAAACAACGTAGTGTCCGTTAAGGCAGGTTATCGTTTTATAAATGATAAAAATGCGTATTATATAGGTATAAATACCGATATATGGCAGCTGCTGAAATGGGGATTATTGTCGTGGTTATCTTCCGGTTCAGGCACATATGATTCCGGTTATAGCAGCAGCTCTAATAGCAGTAGCAGTAAAAAACAAGAATCTAAAGAACCGGAAGCTAAAGAGCAAGAGCCAAAAGAAGAAAAAACTAAAGAACAAAAATCTAAGGAACGTAATACAAAGGAACGTAAATCAAAAGAAAATAAACCGGAACAGAAAAAAGATGTAAATAAAGATAAGAAAAAGAATAAAACAAAAACCGATAGTATTGAGGGATAAAATAAAATGCTTGTAAAAATTTTATATTTAATGTTCGCTTATATTTGCGGGGCAATTCCGTTTGCTTACATAGTTTCAAAGCTTTTTGCCGGAGTGGATATCAGAACGGTCGGATCGGGAAATCCCGGCGCAACAAATGTTTTCAGAGCGGTAGGCAAAACTGCAGGTTCAATTACTTTTATTTTAGATATGCTGAAAGGTTTTTTGCCGGTGATGTTTGCGATACTTATAGATGATTCTTTTTCTTATGCTATCGCGGTCGCGGCTATGGCTATGCTAGGGCATATGTTTTCAGTGTTTTTAAAATTTAAAGGCGGAAAAGGCGTTGCTACGGGCGCCGGGGTATTTTTAGCTTTGATGCCGCTTCCGACGCTTATAATTTTAGTTGTTTTTGTGGTTGTTTTTGTGTTTTCAGGATATGTTGCGTTAGCTTCGGTTTGCGCGGCAGTATCTCTGCCTTTAGTATCTTACTTTTTAGGCAATCATGCTATTGAACAAATGCTTTTTACTTTTTCTGTTGCTTCATTAGTCATTTACAAACACAGGACAAATCTTCAAAGGCTTCGTAAAGGCGAAGAGTACAAATTTAAAATATTGGGGAAGAAATGATATGAAAATAACTGTTTTAGGCGCGGGTTCGTGGGGCGCGACTCTTGCCGCTTTGCTTTTGGAAAACGGTCATCAGGCTGTGCTTTGGGAGTTTGATAACAAAAGAGCGGATGATTTACAGGCAAGAAAAATAAAACCTTTTTCAGCCGGCATAGATTTACCGAAAGACTTGTTTATTACAAACAGTCTGGATTCTTTGAAAGACAGCGAAGGGGTTTTGTTTGTCGTTCCGTCGCAATTTATGCGTTCAACCTGCAATTTATTAAAAGATAACGGAATTAATATTGCGGGAAAACTTATAATGAGCGCTACTAAAGGAATAGAAAACGAAACTTTGTTGAGAATGTCGGAAATTATTGAAGAAGTTTTTCCCGGAAGTTATGAAAATATTGCTGCGTTATCCGGCCCCAGTCACGCGGAAGAAGTTTGCAGGAAAATGCCTACGGCGGTAGCGTCTGCGGCAAATAATATTGAAACAGCGGAAAAGTGCAGAGCGCTTTTTATGAACGAATATTTCAGGGTTTATAATCAAACGGATATTGTAGGAGTGGAAACCGGCGCGGCGCTTAAAAATGTGTTTGCCATAGCCGCGGGAATAGTTGACGGATTAAAATACGGTGACAATACCAAAGCCGCGATAGTGTCCAGAGGTTTGAAAGAGCTTGCCAGAGTCGGGGTTGCTTTGGGCGGTAAAGAGCAGACTTTTTACGGTTTATCAGGTGTAGGTGATTTGATGGTAACGTGTTTCTCTCAGCATTCAAGAAACCGTGCGGTAGGACAGGCCGTCGGCGAAGGTAAAAATGTGTATGAAGTAGAAAAAAGTCTTGGCATGATAGCCGAAGGCGTAAGAAATGCCGTAAGCGCTTATGAAATAGGCAAAAAATTAAATGTCGAACTCCCTATAATAAACGCAGTTTACGAAATTTTATTTAATGGTAAAAATCCGTTGGAAGCTGTAAATAATTTAATGACCAGAGAGCCTAAACATGAATAAAAAAGATATAGCGGATTCGCTTACGAATATATTAAGTTCAAAAAAAGAAGCGGCTGAAGCCGTTGAAATGGTTTTTGAAGAGATGTCAAAAGCTTTGAGAAACGGCGAAAAAGTCGTAATAACGGGCTTAGGCAGTTTTAATATGTTTATCACAAAGACAAAAAAAGGGCGTAATCCCAAGACGGGCGAAAGTCTTTTTATCGCGCCTATGAAAAAAATCCGTTTTAAACAGTCTAAAGAATTTTTTGACAAATAATTATAAATAAGTAGAATATAACGGTTCAGGTGAAATAAATGGAAGATATAGAAATACCTCCGATACCCGATAAAGAGTATTTTACTATAGGCGAAGTTTCGCAGATTACTCAAGTTGAAAAACACACTTTGAGGTATTGGGAAAACGAGTTTAAACTTTTGCGGCCGGTAAGAAAAAGTTCCGGGCAAAGGCGTTACCGTAAGAGTGAAGTTGAACTTGTTTATAAAATTAAAGATTTATTGCATAATAAACGTTACACAATTGAAGGCGTTAAGAAGTATTTGATTGGCGATAAACGCAGAAAACAGCTGATTTTTAAAGATTTAAAAGAAGAGCATCTGCCTGACGCGAAGATATTAAGAGAAATAAAAGAAGAACTGAAAGCTGTTATTAAACTGTTAAAGAGATAGTGAGTTCCTTTGTTTGTCATTCCTGAAAACCCTATCGGGAATCCTTTAAAAGATATAAGGAATAGATTGCGGATCAAGTTCGCAATGACCGCATTCAGTACAGTCGGGGCGTAGCGCAGTTGGCTAGCGCACTCCCTTGGGGTGGGAGAGGCCGCTGGTTCAAGTCCAGTCGCCCCGATATTGTAAAATCCGTTGCGATAAGCGACGGATTTTTTATTTTGGCGGCTGAACCAGCAGCCTCTGCCGTTAATGAGGCAAGAGCAAAAGGCAGTCGCCCCGATATGATAAAATCCGTTGCGAAACACGCGACGGATTTTTTATTTGAGCGACTGAACCAGCAGCCTCTGCCGTTAATGAGGCAAGAGCAAAAGGCAGTCGCCCCGATATTGGAAACTTGTAGTTGTCGTATTTGCGGTTTTGTCTAAGGTTTGTCATGCTGAACTTGTTTCAGCATCTTGTCGTTAAGAATACAAACTACCAGACCCTGAAATAAATTCAGGGTGACAACGAGTGAGAGATCATAGATTGCGGATCAAGTCCGCAATGACGATAATAGTTAAAGAATGACAGATATGCGAGGGAAATTGCAGTTGATGTCATGTTGAGCGGAGCAACATAGTTGCGAAGTCGAAACATCTAGACCCTTCGGCTTCGCTCAGGGTGACAAAATTAAATTTTCATGTTAGTAAGAATAGATTGCGGATCAAGTCTGCAATGACGACAAAGATATTTTTGTCGTCATCCCCGAATTTAGTAATCGGGGATCTGCAGTTTTTTGTTTTCTTTAAATTTTACTGCAGATTCCCGACTAAAACACTCGGGAATGACACAGAACAGAGAATGTATACAAAACAAAAAAAGAGGGAGCAGATTAATTCTGCTCCCTCTTTTTGCTTTTATGTAAAAATTAGTTTCTCAAGTCGGTAAACGATTTTACAACGTAGACCAACGCGGCTATAAACAAAATTACCGCTACTGAAACTCTCACTCCGGTGCTTGTAATTTCAAGCGCGAGTTCCAAAGCAAGAAGTCCGAAAAGCGTAGTGAACTTAATTATAGGATTCAGCGCTACGGATGAAGTATCTTTAAAAGGATCTCCTACAGTATCGCCGACAACAGTCGCTTTGTGAAGCTCGGTGCCTTTTTCTCTTAAGTCAACTTCAACATATTTCTTTGCATTATCCCATGCTCCGCCGGCGTTTGCCATAAATATTGCCTGGAAAAGCCCGAACAAAGCTATTGAAATAAGGTAGCCGATAAAGAAGTAAGATTCAATAAACGAAAAAGCTATGGTTATAAAAAATACTACGAGGAATAAGTTGATCATTCCTTTCTGCGCGTATTTCGTGCAGATTTCCACGACTTTTTTTGAATCTTCTATTGACGCTTTTTCGGTAGAGCCGTCAAGTTTAATATTGTCTTTTATAAATTCAACCGCTTTATAAGCTCCGCTGGTTACCGCGTGATTAGAAGCGCCGGTAAACCAATAAATAACCGCGCCGCCCGCAATTAAACCTAAAAGGAAAGGAGCGTGTAAAAGCGATAAATTTTCAATACCTGTCGTAAGACCGTTTGTAAGCATTACGATTGTGGCGAAAATCATCGTTGTCGCTCCGACAACTGCCGTACCTATCAATACCGGCTTTGCCGTTGCTTTAAATGTATTTCCGGCTCCGTCATTTTCTTCAAGAAGTATTTTTGATTTATCAAAAGCCGGTTTAAAACCAAAATCTTTTTCTATTTCTTTATCTATTCCGGGAACGCATTCAATCAATGAAAGTTCATATACAGACTGTGCGTTGTCGGTTACAGGACCGTAAGAATCAACGGCTATAGTAACAGGTCCCATTCCTAAAAATCCGAAAGCAACAAGACCGAAAGAGAAAACCGCGGGAGCAAGCATTAACGCCGCAAGTCCTGCGCAGCTTATCCAGTAAGCGATTGCCATAAGAGCTATAATTGCAAGCCCCATCCAGAAAGCGCTGAAATTTCCTGCGGTAAGACCCGCTAAAACGTTAAGCGACGCGCCGCCGTGTCTGGACGAATTAACGACGTTCTGTACAAAAGCGCTTTTAACGGAAGTAAATATTTTTACAATTTCCGGTATTACCGCGCCGGCTATTGTTCCGCAGCTTATTATAAGCGAAAGTTTCCACCAAAGGTGACCGTCACCGAGATTTCCGATAAGAAGTTTTGAAACTATAAAAGTGAAAGCTATTGAAACTATTGAAGTAATCCATACGAGCGAAGTCAAAGGCGCTTCATAGTCCATTTTGTCAGCTTTCTCGTATTTCATTTTCGCTATGATATCGTTTATCCAGTAAGAAACCGCGCTTGCTATAAGCATTACTAAACGGATCGCAAAAATCCAAACCAAAAGTTTTACCTGCATAGCAGGGTCTTTTACGGCAAGCACTATAAACGCTACAAGCGCTACGCCCGTAACGCCGTAAGTTTCAAAACCGTCGGCTGTAGGTCCTACGGAATCGCCCGCGTTGTCACCGGTACAGTCAGCTATAACGCCCGGATTTCTCGCGTCATCTTCTTTAATATTGAAAACAATTTTCATTAAATCGGAACCGATATCCGCGATTTTTGTAAAAATTCCGCCTGCAATTCTTAAAACCGAAGCGCCGAGGGATTCACCTATAGCGAAACCTATAAAGCAAGGACCCGCTAAATCTCCGGGAAGCAAAAGCAAAATAATAAGCATTATAAAAAGTTCAATGCTTATCAAAAGCATTCCTATGCTCATTCCGGCTCTTAAAGGAATCGCGTAGCACATAAAAGGTTTTCCTTTTAAGCTTGCGAAAGCCGTACGGGAATTCGCGAATGTGTTTATTCTCATTCCAAACCACGCTACAGCGTAACTTCCTAAAATACCTACAATGCTGCATATAATTATTGTCGCTACTTTAAACGCGGAAAAATGCTGTAAGAAACCGAAATAAACTACTATGATAGCCGCCAAAAGAAGTTCAAGTATTATTATGAACTTTCCCTGCGTTATAAGATAAGTTTTGCAGGTTTCGTATATAAGTTCGGAAATTTCTTTCATGGATTTGTGTACAGGAAGATTTTTAATGCCTCTGTAATGGTACCATCCGAAAGCCAAACCGAAAGCGCATATAATGAATCCAAACATCAAAAGATGCGAACCGGCAATTCCCAAAAAGCTCACCGATGATAAATCGGGTATAACCAAATTTGCTTCGCTCGCGAACGAGCTTTGTACTGCCGCAAAAACTAATGTGAAAACAGCGGCAATCTTTTTTAACGACAACAATTTGCCAAACATTCTGTGTACTCTCCTTTTAAACGCCAATTAATAGCCGGGTTTCCCTAAAAACTAGCCTAGAGTCGTAAACTCTAAGCTTAATGGATTGGAATTCTTTTTATATTATCAACAACCGGAGGTTTTTAGAATTACTCAATTATTAATTGTATTGTTATTTACCCATATAAACCGGGCAATTGAGAGAAATTATATGATTTATAAGAAGATAAGTCAATTTACGCTTAAAATTTTATTTTCCGGTGAAAAATAAATATTGTGAAACGAGAACAAAATTGAGTATAATTTATAAAATAATACAGATGTAAAATTAAATCTTAAAAAGCATTGAAAATTTAATTTATAAATAAAAAATTCAAACGAGGAAAAAATGAAAAAACTATTACAGAAATTAGTCATTGCGTACAATGAACCGCGCCAGTACGTCATTGCGGACTCGATCCGCAATCTGACGTTCGTATTTATTCTTATGGCAGTTATGTTTTTTATCGGCGTCAAAGCATATGCCCAGTCTAATGTAAGCAATTTTACGGATTTTAACGATTATTGGACAGGCAATTACGGCTCAACTCCAAACATAAATTTAACGGGAGATATTATTTTTGGTCCAGCACTTGGAACAGCAGTTTTAGGTCTTAATATGACAATTGCTGGGAACGGCAGAATATTTGACGGTTTAGAAACCTATAGTGGGTTAAGTTTAGGAAGTGGCAGAGCTGTTGCAGTAACCGGAGGAATAACATTTCAAAATTTTGAAACCAGCGTAAGCAGCGGTGGCGCGATATACGCTACAGGTTCAACTATAAGTTTTAACGGAGGAAGTACGATATTTCAGAATAATACGACAACCGCTTGGGGAGGCGCTATATATGCTGTCAATAATCCAAGTATAAGCTTTAGCGGAGGAAGTACTACATTTCAATACAATAAATCGTTAACAAGTGACGGCGGCGCGATATACGCGAATCAGTCAACAATGAGTTTTACAAATATGTATGCAGAATTTCAAAACAATGTGTCAGCAGGGTATGGCGGAGTAATATTTGCCAGAATTTCAAATATAGATTTTAACGATGTGGTTGCTATATTTCAAAATAATGAATCTAATAATGGTGGAGCTATATATACTCAATTGGGATCTAGAATAAGTTTTAACGGAGGAAGTACGACTTTTCAAAACAATACAGCAAATTCTGCTGGAGCAGGAATAAATGCTTCCGGAGGTTCTATAAGTTTTAGCGGAGGAAGTGCGACATTTTATAATAATACAGCAACAGTCGGCGGCGGCGGTGCTATATTTATGAGCGGAGCAGCGATTAGTTTTACAAATATGTATTCGGAATTTACAGAGAATAACGCAAATAATGGCGGCGCAATATATACTCAATCGGGAGGAAATATAATTTTTAGCTCAGGAATTGCAGTATTTCAAAATAATGGAGCAAATAATATAGGCGGGGCAATGTATGTTGGAGGAAATTCTATAGTAAATTTTACAAATAATAATACAACGTTTAAAAATAATAACGCAAATGGCGCTGGAGCGATACATGGTTCAGGCAGTTCAAGTATAAATTTTAGCAGTGGAATCGTGACATTTCAAAGCAATATATCAAGAGGAAACGGTGGGGCTATACATTTTGACACTTCAGCAAAAATAGAATTTACAAATATGTATTCTGAATTTATAGATAATAACGCAAGAAATAGCGGTGGAGCTATATATGCTTCCGGAGGTTCAATAAGTTTTAGCGGAGGAAGTGTAACTTTTCAAAACAATATATCGACTATTAACGCTGGAGCAATATATTTGACAGGAACAGCGATGAGTTTTACTGATATGACCGTAGAGTTTACAAGTAATAATGCAAGGAGTAATGCCGGGGCAATATATGCTAATAACAGCGCAAAAATAAATTTTAACGGTGGAAATACTGTATTTCAGAATAATGTATCAACCGGTATCGGCGGAGCAATATATGCCCAGAGCGCCTCAAGTATAAGTTTTATCGGAGGGAGTACTACATTTCAAACTAATGTTTCATCAGGATCAAGTTCAAATGCCACACAAGGTGGCGGGGCAATATTTTTGACCGGTTCAACGATAAGTTTTACGAATATGTATACGGAGTTTGTTGACAATTACGCAAGAGATACAGGCGGAGCAATATTTGCCACCGGCGGTTCAATAATAGATTTTAGCGGAGGAAGTACGACATTTCAAAATAATACATCATCAAGCGGGATTTCATATGCAGGCGGCGGAGCAATATATTTGAATGCTTCAACAATGAGTTTTACCGATATATATTCGGAGTTTTCGGAAAATAGAGCAATAGTTAATGGCGGAGGAATATATGCCGTTAACGGCTCAAGCATAAATTTTAGTGGAGGGACTACGATATTTCAGGACAATGTAACATTGCAAGGATATGGCGGAGCAATACGCGTTACAGCTTCAAATATAAGCTTTAGTTCAGGGATTACTGTGTTTCGGAGTAATATATTGTCATCAAGTTCCAGTGGCAGCGGCGGAGCAATATATGCTGACAACGGAGCAAACATAAGTTTTAGCAGTGGAAGCGTGACATTTCAAAATAATCAATCTTTCAATACCGCTGCAGGCGGCGGAGCAGTATCTTTAAGCGCTTCAAATATGAGTTTTGTAAATATGAGTGTAGTTTTTACAAGTAATAGCGCAAACCGTGCCGGCGGAGCAATATATGCTTTAGGCGGTTCAGGTATAAGTTTTAGCGGTGGGACTACGACATTTCAAAATAATATATCTACAAGCACAACTCTAGAAAGTGTTGGAGGCGGAGCAATAATTTTGAGTGGTTCAACTATGAGTTTTACTAATATGTATTCGGAGTTTATAGGTAATATAACAGGGTCTCTCGGCGGCGCGATATGTGCCGGCGGCAGTTCAAGTATAACTTTTAGCATGGGAAGCGTGACATTTCAAAATAATGAGTCATTAGGCACAAGCATGAATAATAACGGAGGCGGTGCAATAAATTCGGTCAACTCGGTGATCAATTTCACGGATATGTATGCAGAATTTACAGATAATATTGCGGCAAGTCTTGGCGGTGCAATATTTGGTTCCGCTTCAACAATAAGTTTTACAAATACAAATACTGAATTCATAGGCAATACATCGGAAGGAGGCGGCGCGATATGTGGTCGAAACGGTACAAATATAACTTTTACCGCAGGGGACGCGATATTTCAAAATAATAGATCATTAAATGCAACTAACGGCGGGGCAATATTTTTAAATTCTTACGGCGGTTCAGGCTGTGTAATGAGTTTTACGGATATGTATACAGAATTTACAAGCAATAGCGCTGCAGGTTTTGGCGGAGCGATATATGCTTCTGCTTCAAATATAATTTTTAGTACAGGGACTGCGACATTTTATAATAATACATCACAGCGTAGTGTTGCAGGCAGCAGTGGTGGTGGTGCAATATATGTTTCCGGCTCAAGTTCAAATATAGATTTTACAAACATGGTCGTAGATTTTACGAGTAATAGCGCAAGGCTTACCGGCGGAGCAATATATGTAAATAATAGCGCGAGTATAAGTTTTAATGGAGGTAATACAACATTTCAAAATAATATATCGTACGGTACAGGGACAAACGAAGGCGGTGGGGCAATATATGGTATCGGAGGATCAAATATAAGTTTTAATGCAGGAAGCACGACCTTTCAAAACAATATATCAACAGGCCCAGGCGGAGCAATATATTTGACCGGTTCGTCAATGAGCATTTCAAACATATATACAGGCTTTATAGGTAATAATGCAGCAGGCAACGGCGGAGCAATATATGCAGTCAGCGGTTCAAGTATAAGTTTTAACGGAGGAAGTACGACCTTTCAAAACAATATATCGTCCACTACAAGCGGCGGCGGCGGAGCAATATATTTGAGCGGTTCATCAATAAGCTTTACAAATATGAATGTGGAGTTTACAAGTAATAACGCAAGAAGTTCCGGCGGAGCAATATATGCTTTTGGCGGGTCAAATATAAACTTTAGTATGGGAAGTACAACATTTCAAAATAATATATCAACAGGAAGCGGCGGTGCAATAATATTAGATGGTTCGTCAATGAATATTTCAAACGTATATACAGGATTTATAGGCAATACTGCAAGTGGCAACGGCGGAGCAATATATACTCAAGGTGCTTCTATAAGCTTTAACGGCGGGACCACGACATTTCAAAACAATATAACAACAGGGCGTGGAGGAGCAATATATGCTCAAAATGGTGTAAATATAAGCTTTAGCGGAGGAAGTACGACATTTCAAAATAATACGTCGTCAGCTGCGACCAATGGCGGCGGAGCAATATATTTGCTTGGTTCGTCAATTAGTTTTACAAACGTATATACAGGATTTATAGGTAATAACGCAAGAAGCAACGGCGGAGCAATATATGCGACGTCCGGATCAACGCTAACAATAGACAGCACGCACGGACAGGTATTGTTTGCAGGCAACAGCGCGACGCTCGGCAATGATATATATACTAATACTTCTTTGATAAACTTTCACGCGGTAAACCTGATAACAATTTCAAGCGGAATATATGTGGTAAGTAATGACAATATAATAAATAAGACAGGAACCGGTGAATTGTATTTAGGCGGAACTAACTACATACAAGGACTGTTTAGCCAAAGTTCGGGAATAACAACAATAAACAATTCAACAACTACGTTTACAAACGGAACGTTAAGTGTAATAAACAGCAGCGGAATATCAATAATAAATTCCAGCGTGACATTTAGCCCGACATTACATATGACATTTGTAAGTAACAGTAAATCAAACGGCGGAGCAATCTTTGGCGACGCGTTGTCAAATGTGTATTTTAACGGCATATCAACGTTTACATACAACAAAGCAAACACGCACGGCGGAGCATTGTATATACAACAGTCAACGGTAACATTTACACAGGCAGCGGACTTTATACTAAACCAAGCTCTAACCGGACACGGCGGCGCGATATATATGTCATCAAATAATTACGTGTTTAACGGAGCAACAAAGTTTGAAATCAATCAGGCATTATCAGGAGTGGGACTAGGCGGAGCAATATACGCAAACAGTTCGA
>Ga0123353_10000755_pt1 | contig 39222 bp, 32 predicted proteins | sample TergutLab28metaG_3_FD_92763 | JGI IMG/M metagenome (GOLD analysis project Ga0123353, IMG submission 92763) | Labiotermes labralis P3 segment gut microbial communities from Petit-Saut dam, French Guiana - Lab288 P3 | ecosystem: Host-associated > Arthropoda: Insects > Digestive system > Gut ... | reverse complement strand
TTGATCACATCAAGGTTGTGCTCAATTACGACCACTGTATTGCCTGCGTCAACCAGTTTGTCCAAAACCTGAATCAATTTATCCACATCGGCAAAATGAAGCCCTGTGGTAGGTTCATCCAGGATATAAAGCGTCTTCCCCGTGCTGCGCTTTGAAAGTTCCGACGCCAGCTTAACCCGCTGCGCCTCCCCGCCGGAAAGCTGCGTCGATGGCTGCCCGAGTTTGATATATCCAAGTCCAACTTCTTCCAGCGTCTCAAGCTGTCTTGTGACCGCCGGAATGTTCTTAAAGAATTCCAAAGCTTCGGAAACATTCATATCCAGAACATCAAAGATGTTTTTTCCTTTATACTTTACTTCAAGTGTCTCGCGGCTATATCGTTTGCCTTTGCAGATTTCACACGGAACATAGACGTCAGGTAAAAAATGCATTTCAATTTTGATGATTCCATCTCCGCTGCACGCTTCACACCGCCCGCCTTTTACATTAAAACTAAATCGTCCCTTTTGATAGCCCCTGATCTTAGACTCTGGCAAAGCGGCAAACAAATCTCTGATTGGCGTGAATACGCCTGTATACGTAGCCGGATTGGAACGAGGTGTTCTGCCGATCGGCGATTGATTGATATCGATGACTTTATCAATATTTTCAATCCCGAGAATTTCCTTGTGTTTTCCTGGCTTGCTTTTCGCGCGATTGATCTTCGCAGCAAGGCGCTTGTATAAAATCTCATTGATCAAACTGCTCTTCCCTGACCCTGAAACGCCCGTAACACAGACCATTCTTCCGAGCGGAATTTCCACGTCAATATTTTGCAAATTGTTCTCAGCGGCTCCTTTAATGATGAGGCTTTGTCCGTTTCCGACCCGGCGTTCTTTCGGCGCCTCAATTTTCCTTTCTCCGGAGAGATATTGGCCGGTAATCGACGCTTTGCATGCTTTAATTTCTTCGACCTTGCCACAAGCGATGACCTCACCGCCATGAAGGCCTGCCCCAGGCCCGATATCGATGATGTGATCCGCCATATACATCGTTTCCTCATCGTGCTCGACGATGATCAGCGTGTTGCCGATATCGGTCAGATGTCTAAGTGTAGCCAGCAGCTTGGCATTGTCCTTTTGATGAAGCCCGATGCTGGGCTCATCCAGAATATAAAGCACACCAACAAGGCTCGAACCTATCTGTGTTGCAAGTCTGATGCGTTGAGATTCCCCTCCCGAAAGCGTCCCTGAAGCGCGTGATAGGCTCAGATAGTCAAGGCCCACATCGATTAGAAAATTTAGCCGTTCTTTTATTTCTTTTACGATTTGATGGGCGATTTTTTCGTCTTTTGATGAAAGCTTCATATTGCTTATAAAGGCATAGGCGTCCGTGATGGAAAGATCTGAAAGTTCGGCAATGTTTTTTTCCGAAACGGTTACGGCTAGAACCTCAGGCTTCAGCCTTTTCCCTTCGCACACCTCACAGGGAACGACACTCATGTAGTTTTCCATTTTTTCTTTGATATAATCAGAGTTTGTTTCCCTGTAGCGCCTCTCCAGGTTATTGATCACACCTTCAAACGGATGATTCATTTCTGATCGGGAATGTCCGTTCCTGCTTTGATAATGATATTTGATCCTCCTCGTCCCTGTTCCGTAAAGGAGTTCATGTTTGAATTTTTCTGGCAGGTCTTTATACGGAATTGCCATTGAAACGCCGTGATCTTCCGCAAGCGCGTTGATCATTTGCCGATAATATCCGACGATTTCCATCGATGCAAAAACACTGGAAAGCGCCCCGTCCAGTATACTTAAATCCTGATTTTCAATGATCAGCTCCGGATCGATCGTCTGTTTAAAACCAAGCCCGTTGCATGCGGGGCAAGCTCCAAAAGGACTGTTGAACGAAAACATTCTCGGTTCAAGTTCCTCAATGCTGATCCCGTGCTCGGGACATCCCAGTTTCGTGCTGTAAACGAGTTCTTTGTCAGCCGCCTTCGTATCGTCAAGCGCCAAAACAGCCACTAGCCCGTCACCGTTTGCGATGGCCAGTTCGACGGCCTCAGACAGTCTGCTTTCCACACCTGGTTTGATGGTATTGCGATCAATGACAATTTCGATCGTATGCTTAAACGTCTTCTCCAGCGCGATCTCCTCTTCGTTAATCTGGATAATTTGCCCGTTGATTCTAGCCCTTGTGAAGCCTTCTCTGCGAATCCTGTCGATGATTTTTTCGTGCTCCCCTTTGCGCTGCCGGATGACCGGCGCAAGGATCATGACTTTCGTGCCTTCCTCAAGCTCCATCAGATTGTCAACGATCTGGTCGACCGATTGACTCGTGATTTCTTTTCCGCAAACAGGGCAATGAGGAATGCCGATGCGTGCGTACATTAGCCTCAAATAGTCATGGATCTCTGTTACCGTTCCTACCGTGGATCGCGGGTTTTTGCTTGTGGTCTTCTGATCGATGGAGATCGCAGGCGAAAGACCTTCAATGGATTCTACATCCGGCTTTTCCATTTGTCCAAGAAATTGCCGCGCGTAAGCAGAAAGGCTTTCTACGTATCGCCTCTGCCCCTCTGCGTAAATCGTATCAAACGCAAGAGAAGACTTTCCTGAACCCGACAGGCCTGTGAGGACAACCATTTTATCTCTTGGAATTTTAACATCTATATTCTTTAAATTATGTTCATTTGCACCTTTTACAATAATTTCGTTTGGCATTGCCTTGGTCCCTTCTGTTCAAATTTGGCCTGGCTGAGGCTTTGCCGTCAGGTCATTTTGCATTTGTATTCGAAAATCTGATCTCTAAGCTGCGCCGCCCGTTCAAATTGCAGGTCGGAAGCCGCCTGTTTCATTTCTTTTTCAAGTTTTTTAACAAAATCTGTAAGCTCTTTTTTTGTCAATTCCAGCGGACTTTTTCCGTGATAATAATCAATGCCAGGATCTGCAATTTTCGTCGCTTCGATGACTGCCCGAACCGATTTTTGGATCGTTTTCGGCGTAATCCCGTGTTCCTTGTTATATGCCTGCTGAATTCCCCGCCTGCGGCTGGTTTCGTCGATGGCTTTTCTCATGGCGTCACTGATACCGTCAGCATACATGATGACTCTACCGTTCGAATTTCGCGCCGCGCGGCCGATCGTCTGGATCAGCGATGTTTCCGTCCTGAGAAATCCTTGCTTGTCCGCATCCAGGATAGCCACCAGGGAAACTTCAGGAATGTCGAGTCCTTCTCTGAGCAGGTTGATCCCCACGAGAACATCGAAAACGCCAAGTCGCAGATCCCTTAAGATTTCCATTCGCTCCAGCGTTTCAACTTCAGAATGCAGGTATCGAACTTTAATACCAGCGTTTTTTAAATAATCGGTAAGGCTTTCCGCCATTTTTTTTGTAAGCGTCGTTACGAGCACTTTTTCGCCGCGGCCGGCCACCTGATTGATTTCTCCGATCAGATCGTCGATTTGGCCTTCGCTCTTTCGGACATCGATTTCAGGATCAACAAGCCCTGTCGGGCGAATCACCTGCTCAGCGGAAATCCCGCCACTTACGGATTTTTCATACTCCGCAGGTGTGGCGCTCACATAAATGGCCTGATGTACCATGTTTTCAAATTCATCAAACTGAAGCGGCCTGTTGTCCAGCGCGGAAGGAAGCCTGAATCCGTATTCTACGAGTGAAGATTTTCGGGAACGGTCTCCCGCGTACATCGCGCGAATCTGCGGAATCATGGCATGGGACTCGTCGATGACGATCAGAAAATCCTCCGGAAAATAGTCGATCAGCGTATAGGGTTTCATGCCCATCGGCAATCCGTTTATATGCCTTGAATAGTTTTCGATTCCCTTGCATATTCCGATTTCGCGAAGCATTTCAAGATCATAGCGAGTTCTCTGCTCAAGCCTCTGCGCCTCAAGCAGCTTTCCCCTGTCTTTAAACCATTTGAGCCGTTCCTGCAGTTCTTCCTCGACCGTAATAAGCGCTCTTTCCATATTTTCTTTCGATGTAACGTAATGCGATGCGGGATAAATCGCAATATGATTACGGATTCCCAGTATCTCGCCTGTTACAGAATTGATTTCCTTAATCGCTTCCACTTCATCGCCGAAAAGCTCAACACGTATCGCGTTCTCGGCGCCGGCCGGATAAACGTCGATGGTGTCTCCCCTAACCCTAAAGCTCCCTCGGGAAAAATCCACATCATTTCTCGTATATTGAATATCAACGAGCCGCCTTAAAATATCATTCCGGCTTTTTTCAATGCCGGGCCGCAAAGAAAGCATCTGATTTTCATAGTCAAAAGGGCTGCCAAGCCCGTAAATACAGGATACGCTTGCCACAATGATGACATCTTTACGTTCGGCCAGCGCTGCCGTAGCCGAGTGGCGCAATTTTTCAATTTCCTCGTTGATATCGGAATCCTTTTCGATATAGGTATCGGTAGAAGGGACGTAGGCTTCCGGTTGGTAATAATCGTAATAGCTAACAAAATATTCTACTGCGTTGCTTGGGAAAAACGCCTTAAATTCGCCGCAAAGCTGAGCGGCCAGTGTCTTATTATGTGAGATGACCAATGTGGGCTTCTGTACTTTTTCGATCACATTCGCGATCGTAAACGTCTTGCCGGAGCCTGTTACTCCGAGCAGGGTCTGATGCCTGTCCCCACGCAAAATACCGCTGGCCAGTCTCTCGACTGCTCCAGGCTGATCACCTGTTGTTTTATACTCTGATACAATTTTAAACTCTGCCATAAAGTCATTATATCGCAAACAAATGTTTTTTTCAAATATTATATCGACAGAAAAACATGTAATGTGGTATACTGGTTTAATATATCACCTAGGTGCAAAAACAAAAAAACAGGGGGAGGCATACTATGTTTCAACTTTTTAAAAACAAGCAAAATAATAAAAATAATAAGACAAGGAATACGGAGCTAAACGGAAAAATGGAAAAAAGTGAAAAGAATGATTTCTTACAAAGCAAAAAGGCCATTCAACCTTCTGAAGAAGCCTTCTTTGAAAGTGCGGCAAAAGTGATTTCTAGTAATAACGAAATTGACAATGACCTGTTTATTAAACACGATGTTAAGAGAGGGTTGCGCAATGCCAACGGAACAGGGGTCGTTGTTGGTTTGACTAAAATCGGCGCAGTTGAGGGTTATACAGTTAATGAAAAAAATGAAAAAGTTGCTGTCGATGGAAAACTATTTTATCGGGGATATGATGTAGAAGATCTTGTCAAAAGTTGCATTGATGAAAATCGTTTTGGCTTTGAAGAAACTTCCTACCTGCTTTTGTTTGGCAGTCTGCCTAACAAAAAACAGTTGGATGAATTTACATCCTTTCTCGTGTCAAAACGAGATTTGCCGGTTGGTTTCGCACGAGATATGATCATGACGGCTCCTTCTCCAAACGTCATGAACAAGCTGGCAAGAAGCGTTCTTGCTCTTTATTCTTATGACGCGACGCCTGACGACATTTCGATTCCGAACGTGCTGCGCCAATCCATAGAATTGATGGGTTATTTCCCATCGTTGGTGGCGTACGCTTATCAAGCCAAAATGTCTTATTATGATAATGAAAGCATGCATATCCACAACCCGCTTCCGAACCTTAGTACAGCGGAAAATATATTGCGGATGATCAGGCCAACAGGTGAGTTTACAGACCTGGAAGCAAAGCTTCTCGATCTTTCGATGGTCCTTCATGCGGAACACGGCGGCGGAAACAATTCCACCTTCACGACTCATGTGGTTTCCTCAACGGATTCTGATACATATTCCGTAATCGCAGCCGCGATTGGATCTTTAAAGGGGCCTAAACATGGGGGCGCAAACCTTGCCGTACTTCAGATGATCGAGGATCTAAAACAAAATGTTAAGGACATTACGAACCACAAAGAAGTAGAAAAGTATCTGGTAAAAGTCTTAAAAGGTGAAGCAAATGATGGCAGCGGCCTCATTTACGGTCTTGGGCATGCAGTCTACACGATCTCTGACCCAAGAGCATTGATCCTGAAATCGATGGCAAAAAAACTGGCCACAGACAAACAGCTGGTGGACGATTTTATGCTTTGCGAGTTCATCGAAAAACGTGCGCCTGAACTTTATAGAGAAGTAAAAAACACCGATAAACCAATGCCGGCAAATGTTGACTTGTACTCCGGATTCGTTTATAACGCGTTGAATATTCCTATGGACATCGCCACACCTTTATTCGCGACGTCCAGACTATCCGGTTGGTGCTCACATCGAATGGAAGAACTGATTGCCGGAAAGAGGCTGATGCGGCCTGCGTACATCAGTGTTCAGCCACAACTGGATTATGTACCGATCAACCCAAGAAAATAACTTCGATGCACCAAAGGGAACCCATGGGTTCCCTTTTTAATGTACGCGATGCGCCCTTTCGCCCTCCTTTATAATTAGGGCTCCTTTATGACGGGCATTATTAATTGTCATTTAAATCGATAATTCTATCGCTGATATGTTGCGCCATCGGAAGATCGTGGGATATCAACAGAATTGTTAAATTCCTTTCCTCTTGCAGCTTTTTAAATAAATGCGCAATCTGAGCCTGTATCGTAACATCGAGAGATGACAGCGGTTCGTCGGCGACGATGAAGTCAGGATCCACACTGAGTGCACGGGCGATCGCTGCCCGCTGTCGCTGCCCACCAGAAACCTCATATGGATACCGGTCGAATAATGCTGCTTCCAGCTCCACCTGTTCCATCAGTTTTGTGATGATCGATTTATCCGGTTGCCTTTTGTTTTGGATTCGAAGCGGTTCCCCAATGATCTGGCCGATTGTCATCCTTTGATTGAATGCGGAAGTCGAATCCTGAAAGATCATCTGTCGAAAAGTGTATCGGTTTGTTGGTTTACCATAAAACTTTATCGTTCCGGAATCAGGTGTATCAATGCCCATGAGGCATCTGGCAAGCGTCGTTTTACCACATCCTGATGGGCCTACAAGACCTGCGATTTCACCCCTGTAAATCTTTAACGATACGCCATCCAGCGCCTTTACGGTCGAGTTTTTATCCAACCTGAAGGATTTCTTCACATGGAGCGCCTCTGCCAGAATCTCCGCTCTTTCCACTTGCTTTCCGTGTGAATGCGTAGTTCCCCTGCCATAGTTCAGATAGTGAATCAATCTCTTCGTATATTCGTGCTGCGGGTTTGAAAAGATGGAACTCACATTTCCGATTTCAACGATTTTTCCTTGCTGCATGATCGCCGCTTGATCCGCGACACGCTCCACCAGACTTAAATCATGTGTAATAAAAATCATCGAAATCTGTAATTGTTTTTGAAGATTTTTGATCAAGGTCAAAATTTGTTCCTGGGTTTTAACGTCAAGGGCAGTGGTCGGTTCATCCGCGAGCAATAGTTTCGGATTTCCCGCCAGTGCGATGGCAATTGCAACGCGCTGCCTCATACCACCTGAAAACTGGTGCGGTTTTTGATGAAAACGTTTCTCGGCATCTTCAATTCCAACCATTTGCAATAGTTCTGCCGCTTTTTGCTTTGATTCTGCTTTACCTTTGTGTTGATGCAAGCAAATGACTTCCGTGATCTGCTTGCCTACGGAAACGGTAGGGTTCAGAGAAGTATTCGGATCCTGAAAGACCATGGCGATGTCCTTACCTCTGATTCCCTGGATTTCCTTTTCTGAAACGATCGCTAAATTCTTTCCCTCAAAAAGGATTTCTCCTTTTTTGACCCTCCCTTTCTCACACAAAATATGCAGCATGCTTTTGCATAAAACGGTTTTTCCGCAGCCGGATTCTCCCACAAGCGCAAGCGTTTGACCTTTCGCCAATTCAATGCTGACACCATCTACGGCGATCAGCTCTCCACTTTCCGTATCAAAAGCAACGACTAAATCATGAATTTCCAGGAGCTTTTGCATATCGTCACCCTATTTCTCAAAATCCCAATCGTAGATATTCCAAAATATCCCGACACCGTGATGGCCGAGCACTTTATTTTCAGTGATCCCCGATATACCTGCCTTGCTTGCGTAGATCGCATCGATGTATGCGATGAAGGTAAACGGCGGGTCGGCAGCTAGTTCTTGCTGGAACGTCTTGTACAGCGGAAGCCTTTCTTCAAAAGTCTCCATTTGTCTGGCCGCTGTCAGAATCTCATCTACAAGCGCATTGGAATACCCACTGTAGTTGGCGCCTTTTCCTGTTCCAAACACTTTGTATGTATGATCATCCGGATCAAACGGGCTCCCCCATCCGATAAGATAAGAATCTTGTTTTGCCCAATCTGTCTTTAGGTTTATCTTAACGGTGGCATTAACCCCAATTCCCCTCAGGTTCTGCGCGCAAATGTTTGACATGTCAATCCTGACTTGATCCTGCTGACCGTTATTGATTACAAACCCCAGCTCTTCCCCATCCTTTTCATAATACCCGTCTTTCCCAATACGCCAACCGGCTTCTTCGAGAAGTTGCTTCGCTTTATGAGGATTATATTCATATTTTTCAATATCCGGATTGTTGTACGGACCTGCCTGCAGCGGTGAATAAGCAACCTGCCCAAAGCCCAGGAGCACGCTATCTACGATCGCCTGGCGGTCGACGCTATAACTTAAAATGCCGGGCAGTTCTCTGTGCTTTCCAAAGAAACCGCTGTTCATGTTGTATAGGATGCCACGATAATCCGACGTCTTCATTCTATAAACACGATAGCCTTGCTTGTCTTCAAATTCTTTAAACGCTTTGGGGGTAATCTGAGCCAAATCCAGTTCACCTGATTTTAGCTGAAGCATCCTTGCATCCGAGTCCGGTACGATCTTAAAAACGATCCGGTCGATTTTTGGCGCGCCCAGATAAAAATCATCAAATTTCTCCAGCGTTATACTTTGCCCCATATCCCACGATGCCAGCTTATATGGACCGGCGCCCACCGGATCGGTGTTAAACGATGAGGTCATCATGTCTTCACCTTGAAGCAAATGTTTTGGTAAAATGCCTACCGCTAAATAGCCCAGAAGCGCTACATTTGACGCTTTTAGCTGAATTTGTATTGTTTTATCGTTTATTGTCGATATACTTTGTATCCCCTCGAAATCAGACGAAATCTCAGATCCGTTTGCCGGATCCATAATTGCTTCCAGCGTAAATTTTACATCCTCTGAAGTCAGCGGCATTCCGTCATGAAAACAAAGCCCATCCCTTAGATAAAATGTATAGGTAAAGGTTTCTTGATCATACGTCCAGTTTTCGGCTGCTGCAGGCGTCACGTTATTTTCTCCGTCATGCGCTGTCAGACCTAAAAAAAGAAGCGAATTGATTTCTCCATGTTCGTACAGCGCAGGATTGATGCTGGTATAATCGCCACTGCCGTAGACCAGCGTCTTTCGCGTGGAGATGTCGCGGTCGCTTTGCCCGCACCCCGCTGCCACCCAAACGAAAATAAGTACAACCATTAAAACTATAATATTACTTTTTTTCACATCAAACTCCTTTTTATTATATCAGTTTTTCTCTATGGTTAATAAGCCTCAGATACTCCCCAATGTTCGTAATGCATATCAGTGTGACAACCAAAAAAGCGCCCGGCAAAAGCAGCATCCACCAGAGTCCTGTGAGCATCGCTTTTTGCGACAATGCCAGCAAGCTTCCCCATGACACAGTTTCAACCGGAAGCCCGATGCCAAGAAAACTTAACGTCGCTTCCATTGCTATGGCGTTACTTAGGTTGGTGACAATCATAAACAGGATAGTGGGTAAAAAATTCGGCAGCAGATGATATCTCAGCACGTAAAAGAAGTTGCCGCCCATCATCCTTGCCGCCGTGACAAAATCAGCGCTACGAATCTGTCTCGTCTCATTTCTTACCATTTTTGCCACTGCCATCCATCCGGTAACGCCAATTACGATCGCAATCGTCACTGGATTTGGTTCTCCCAGAATCGCCTGAAGAAAAACTACCAGCAAAATCTGAGGGACGCTCATTAAAATTTCAGCTGCTCGCATCAAGGCGTCATCAAGCCATCCTTTGGCCACCCCAGCTAATGATCCGTAAATGGCCGCAATCACAGTCGAAAGACTCGTCGCTAAAACGCCAATGAAAAGGGAAGCCTTACCTCCAGTCCAAATCATCCAAAAAAGATCCCTACCAAGCATATCTGTGCCAAATAAATGATGGGGCCCTGGCGCCTTCGATATCTGGGTTAAATCCATATATCCCGCACCTCCGGAGTGAAACCAGCCAGCAAAAATGCAGCCAGTAGCGATAACAGCCAGCAGCGTTATTGACCCATATGGAATGCGGCCGTATACGTTCCAATTACCCATTATCGGCTCGTCCTTCCTGCTTCACACGCGGATCGATCCATTCGCATATGATCTGTGCTGCCATATTAAAAAGAATCACCGAAGCGCCTGTGATCATCGAGATGACCATCAGCAGATTATAGTCATGATATTTCACGCTTTCAAATCCGAGACTGCCGAGTCCCGGATACGAAAACACTGCTTCAATTACATATGCTCCTCCGATCAAGTGCGGCAGAAATACTGCCACCATGCTAATCGAAGCCGGCATGATGTTTTTAATGCAATGCCTGTAAATTCCGGCTTTTCCAAGTCCTTTTACCTTGTAAAGCAACACATATTCTTTCCTGGTCTCTTCTGAAAGTTTATTTCTCATCATATACGCGCAGTACCATAGGTGAGTGATGACAAGAGTGCAAACCGGCAAGATCATGTGAATGATCCGGTTTCCAATGCTCCCTGCATAACCCACCTCATAAGCGCCTGAAGAAGGCAAGATCTTTAGAGAGACGCTAAAAATGAAAATTAACATAATGGCAGCAAAAAACTCAGGAATACTGTTTGTCGCGATTCCTAGTTTGCGAACGAAATCGTCCGCCCATTTGCCTTCATGCTCAACGCAAAATACCGCAAGGGCAAGGCTTAGAAGAAAGATAATAATAAGGCACGTCAGCGTAAGCGCGATCGTGTTTCGGCTGGCATTTCCGATGACACGCGTCACATCTTGTTTGTATTTAAATGAAATTCCAAAATCTCCATGCAGGGCTGACTTCGCCCAGCATACAAACTGGATCGGCAATGATTTATTCAGGCCCAGCTGCTCTCTTGCGGCTTCCTGTTGCTGTATGCCCATGCGTTCAAGGCTCTCTCCGTAATATGACTGGAGCGGATCGCCCGGCACGAACCGCGAAACAAAAAACACGATCAATATGAGCGCCAGCATCGATAGAACAAACTGCAAAACCTTTCCCGCAAGAACCTTTTTAGCAGATCCTCGGAAGTCCTTCTCCGTACAGAACATCAACGATTCTCTCTCCTCCGATTCTCGTTTTCATCACTACACCATTTCCTTCCGTTATGCTTCCGATGATGGCAGCGTCCTTTCCGACATCGGTATCCCGCATCAGCGCAAGCGCTCTTTCGGCATCTTTGGCGGAAACAACAGCAATCATCTTCCCTTCATTGCCCATATAAAGGGGATCAAGCCCCAAAATATCGCTAAATCCTTTTACCTCTGGATCAACCGGAAGGTCGCCCTCTATAAGGTTTATCCTGCAAGCGGAAGAATCCGCAATCTCATTTAGAATCGTCCCAAGGCCACCTCGTGTCACATCACGCATCGCTTTGACCATGACGCCGCCGGAAAAAAGCGCTTTTGTAATTTGCCCCAAACACGCACAATCGCTTTGGATATTGTTTTCAATGCGCATCCGAGCGCTCAGAATGCACGCATGATGATCTCCCAGATTTCCTGACAGAATCACAACATCACCGGGGCTGCAAGCTGACGCACTGATGTTTCGGCCCTCCGGAATCACACCGATACCGGATGTATTGATATAAAGGCCGCCGTTTCCTTCGATCACTTTCGTATCTCCGGCCACAATCTCCACACCTGCCTCGCGGGCTGTTTTTGCCATCGATTCTACAATCATATCGAGCATGTTGATTTCAAGGCCCTCTTCCAGAATAAAGCCGCAAGTAAGATACTTAGGTTCAGCCCCCATCATCAGAAGATCATTGACGGTTCCGCAGACAGAGAGTTTTCCGACATCACCACCTTTAAAGACGGGTGGCGTTACAACGAAAGAATCTGTACTGAAAGCGATTTTCCCATGGATTTCAAGTACGGCGCCGTCTTCCATCCGGTCCAGTATGTCATTATGAAAATGTTTGCTGAAAACTTGAGACATCAGTTCTGCGGAAGTCTTTCCACCGCTGCCGTGTGCCATCGTAATGTTCATTCTTTTCCCCCATGCTTTAAACTTATTTTAAACCCATATGCCGATACCAGACGCCGCAGGCGCCTTCCGCCGACACCATGCAAGGGCCGTATGGGTGCGCTGGGCTGCATGATTTCTGAAACATCGGGCACTGGTCCGGATTGATTCTGCCGACGATCACATCGCCGCACTGGCAATCCTTTGGAAGCGGTTTATCCTCGTCAAGCCCAAAACTTCCGCCATCGTAACTGCTGTAGTCCTTGCTCAAATAAAGCCCCGATTGTTCAATTCGCCCAAGGCCTCGCCACATGGCGCTGCCTACTTCAAAACACTCATCCAAGAGCTGCCGCGCCCGCTGGTTTCCTTCAGGTTTGACCGCATTTGTATATAAATTATGGACATTATAGACGCCGTTTGGCGTGCCTTGCCTATTTTCCGAAACCTGCCTTACAATATCGTAAATGCCCGCCAAAATGTGCTCCGATTCAAATCCTGCAATCGTAAAAGGCCTTTGATATCTGGCAGCAAGGGGTTCATATTCTCTGCTCCCGATGATGACGCTGACATGTCCAGGGCAGAGAAACCCACCGATTTCTTTTTCATTCTCACAGATCCAAGAAAGCGCCGGTATCACCGTCTTTAACGCAGTTAGCAGCTTTATATTCTGTATCCCTTTTGCCTTGGCCTCTTTGATGGTAAGCGCATAGGAAGGGGCGGTGGTTTCAAACCCCACAGCCGCAAGGACAAACATCTTGTCAGGATATTCTTGCGCCTTTTCCAAAGTTTCAAAGGGGGCATACATGATTTCCACATGTGCGCCGTTTCCCTTTGCTTCCGACAAACTTTCCCGATTGCCTGGCACTTTCATCATGTCCCCGAATGTCATCAGCACGTGGCTTTCTTTTTGCGCGTACTCGACACACTTGTCGATGTAGGCTGTCGGGGTTACGCATACAGGGCACCCCGGCCCTGAAATCAATTTGATTTTAGGCGAAAGAATGCTTCGGATGCCACTTTTAAAAATGCTGGATGTATGCGTTCCGCACACTTCCATTATTTTGATTTCCGGACCATCATATTCTTTTATATATTTTACAATGTTTTCTATTTCCATCTTAAACTTCCACTTTATCTTACTACACCAGCTTTCGATCGTCCGGCGCCTCGAGTTCGGCAAACAAATCAATAAGTTCTTCTGCCATCTCTTTGTTCATGACCTCAATCGCGCACCCTGCGTGCACCAGAACGTAGTCGCCTGCACTCGGCTCAACAAGCCCGATGTGAACGTTTACGAGATTTCCGTTGAAATCCACCCGCGCGATGTTTCCATCGATTGATTTTACCCTGCCGGGTATTGCAATACACATGTTTTTTCTTTCCTTTCCAGATAATCGCACATCCCTATATAATTTTGTCCAAGTGCAATACCTCCGTCATTTGGACTGACTGAGATGTTATAATACACATGGAAACCTTCTTCCCTGAGCAGTTTTAAAGAACGTTCCATGAGGATTTTATTTTGAAAAACACCGCCCGTAAGCGCGACGGCTTCAATGTTTTCCTGTTTGCGGATCCTCCTGCACTGTGTCAGGATCATATCACAAATCCGGTGGTGAAACGCCAACGCCAAATCATCAGCTCTGCTCTTGCCTGGATATTTCTGAGCTCTTGCCGCCGCATCCTCGAGCAAAATCGCGCATTGTCCCTCGTAATCGTTTTCCTGCTTTATCATCAACAGCGCTGATACTGCGTCAAACAGGCGTCCCATGCTGGAACTTTCGACCGTGTTGATCTTTTGCCGGAGGGCTTCCTTTACAATAGACCAGCGATCATCTTTTCGAATGTCTCGATACTCCAGAATATCAGAAAGGTCCACCACAATTTCATCGCTCATTTCGCCATTGCCTTCTGTTTCTCCAAACGCGCCTTGTTCCGATGCAAATATGCCTTGCTCTTCAGCGAAAGCATAGCTCATGGCAGATTTCCACGCTTCTTTCATGGAGGAATCCCCTCCCAGCATTCGTATATATTTTAAATGGGAAAACCTTCTGAAACGGCTGCCCTCGCAAATCAGGAACTCTCCGCCCCAAATCTTGCCATCCGTGCCATAGCCTGTTCCGTCAAAACTGACTCCGATGACTGGTCCGAAAAGATGATGTTCTGCCATAACGGACGCTACGTGCGCATGATGATGCTGTACTTTCAGAAGCTCAGCTCCGAACTTCAAACCGACTTGTTTCACATAACGCTGCGCGTACTTCGTGGTTTCATAAAGGGGATGTAGGTCACAGAGTACACGCCTTGGCTCTATGCTGAAAAAGGCCTTCATGCGATCCACGTTTTCTTCATAAATGCGGCAGCTTTCCAAGCTGTCTAAGTCTCCGAAATACTGACTAACATAGGAAAAGGACCCTTTACTTAAAGCAAACGAACTTTTCAACTGACCTCCACAGGCCAGCATCATCACATCGCTTCCTAAAGTTTGTCCACCTCTCAGGTTTACCCCATTGATTCCAAGAAGCAGCGGAACCGGCGCGTATCCTTTTGAACGACGGATCATCTGCGGCTGTCCGTCGATTACACGAACGACGGAATCGTCCACGCTTACTCTTATATTTCTCCGGTTAAAAAATACACCGGCAATCAATCCGTTTGAGCGGTCCGCCAGATCAAACATCGCAAGATCATCCTTAATCATCGGTAGTCCGGAGACATTCGCGCTGGTTACGATCAGCGGTTTTCCGCAGCTTTCCAAAAGCAGGTGGTGCAAACCCATGCTTGGCAGGAATGAGCCGATGAACCGGCTTTTCTCAAATTCAGCCGGCGGCGCCTGGGCAGGTTCCACTTGGCCCCGCTCCGCTAGGACAAGCAACGTCTGCTCTTTCCGCTCAAGCAGTAAAATTGGTTTCGCAGAAGAGAGAAGCAGCTTTTCTTCCACCTCACTTACGTGGCAATATTGCACGACCTGTTCTATGTCGCGGAACATAACCGCAAACGGTTTTTCTTCTCTGCCTTTCACTTTTCGTAAATCGCAGACGGCACTTTGAGCAAAAGGGTCACAGATTAAATTATACCCCCCCGCTCCTTTTAGCGCAATGACTTTACCCTCACTGATGAGTTTTGCCGCCAAGGCAATCAGTTCATCAGACGACCGCTCGACAATTGCTTTCTTTTCATCCCGGTAAATGAGCATCGGCCCGCAGTCATGACACGAAATCGTCTGTGCGTGGTAGCGTCTATTTTCTTTGTCCTTGTATTCTTTTTCACAAAAATCACACATCGAAAAATCGATCATTGAAGTGTTATCTCGATCGTAAGGGATGAGATCGATGATGGTAAACCTTGGGCCGCATTCCATGCAACTGATGAACGGATGCCTGTATCTCGGATTTTTTTCATCGGCCAGCTCTTTTATGCAATTCGGGCAGATGGACAGGTCCGCCGGAATCATGGCCGCTTCATCATCGCAAGCCGCGCTTTCAATGATTTGAAAGCCCATGAATTCTCGAAAAGGGAGCGATTCTTTTTTGATATGAATGATTTCCGCAGGCGCCGGCTTTTCCTGCCGGATGGCCTCAATGAACGCTTCAATCCTGTCAGGGGTATCTGTTACGATGATGTCCACAAGTCCGCCGATGTTTAATACTTCGCCCTGCATCTTATAGCGATCTGCCAATTTAGCAACAAAGGGTCTGAATCCGACCCCTTGGACAATGCCCCACAGTTTAATTTTTGTCGTGATCTTCATGTTCATGGTGTTCATGATGATGGTGATGGTGATGCTCTGCCTTTTTTATGTTTCCCAGTTTTTCGCATAGCCAGTCCGCTACTTCCTTAAATCCTTCTCCAGTCCTTCCGGACACAGTAAAAATCGGGACATCTTTATTCAATGCTCTGACACCTTTTGTATAAAAGTCTTCGTCAAAATCGACATAAGGTGCGAGATCTGCTTTGTTCAGCAGGATCAAATCTGCCTTTTCAAAGGCCAGCGGATATTTGTACGGCTTATCGCTTCCTTCCGTGACCGATGTGATCAGCATTTTGATATGCTCTCCGATGCTGAACTCAGCCGGGCATACCAGATTCCCGATATTTTCGATAAACAAAATCCCTTTTTTATCGAAATCAATGTTGCTTACCATATTGTGAATCATCGGGGCGTCCAAATGGCAGGCGCCGAATGTATTGATCTGATACGCTTTGATGCCCAGCTTGCGCAGGTCCTGTGTATCCAAATCAGATTCGATATCCCCTTCTATGACGTATGGCTTTACATCTTTCAAATGTTTGATGATGTTTTTGAGCACAGTCGTTTTGCCAACGCCAGGCGCGCCCATCTGATTTACACACAAAACATCATTTCCGGATAAAAATTCATTGATATGGATGGAAATATGATTGTTTTCATCCAGAATGCCTTCCATTACATTGATCCTTTTGACGTCATGCATTTACTCTACCTCAATTTCTTTGATATAAAACTCTTTTCCAATTTCTGTGGGACCTCCGTCCACGCCGCACTTTGGACAGGCAAACGACATAGGTACTCTTTCGAAGACCTCTCCGCAAGCAGGGCACCTCAGTTTCGGCTTGACACGCTCTATTGTGATCTCCGCGCCCTCACAGAGCGTTCCGTCTGCAATAATTTTAAAATACATGTCGATGGATTCCCCGATAAACCCAGAATAGTCACCGATCACCAGGCTGATTTTTGTCACTTTTTTCGCGCCTGCCTCTACGCAATGCTTTTCGGAGATTTTAATGATTTGCTGTGTGATGGGATATTCGTGCATTGATTTCCTCTCTTAATTTGCTTGTCCATTTTGCGCATCATTTTTATTATACGGCTTTTTCGCGGAATTTACAAGGAGGTGTTCTTTGCCAATAGAATAAATCCAAATGATTTCGGGAAAAGTAGCGCTAACAGTGGATTTAACCAAATCATAGATTTGGGAAATCTGTGCATAAGGCCTGCTTGCAAATCGCTTCGCGATTTGAGCAGCGCCATTAAAAGAGGTGATTCAATGCCAACTAAAAGTGCCATTTCCTTTGCGCTGGTTCACATTCCGGTCAGTCTGCATACAGCGACAACTGATAATGATGTGAAGTTTAACCAGCTCCACAAATCCGATCACGAACGGATCAGGTACAAAAAAGTCTGCGGGCATTGCGGTAAAGAAGTAAAAACAGAAGACATCATCAAGGGATTTGAATATGATAAGGACCAATACGTGGTTGTCAGCGATGAAGACTTTGAAAAGATTAAGACCGAAAAAGACAAGTCTATGCACATTCTGCACTTCGCCAATTTAAATCAAATCAGCCCCGTATACTACGAAAAGACCTACCATGCTATACCGGAAGCTGGCGGCGAGAAAGCCTTTGAGCTTTTGCGTACGGCGATGATGGAGGAGCAGAAAATCGCGATCGCAAAGACAGTTCTCGGAACCAAAGAAACATTGCTTGCATTAATTCCTCGCGCTGATGGCCTGCTGGTTCAAACTATGTTTTATGAGGATGAAATCAAAGAGCTTCCTAAGTCATATGCGAAGCAAGCTGTAAATGAAGCAGAGCTTTCCATGGCCAAAACGTTGATTCAAACGATGGATCAGCCCTTTGATCCAAACCTTTACCACGATGAATACCAAGAACGTCTTAAGGACCTAATCGCGCAAAAAATTGCCGGTAAGGAAGTGGTTTCACCCACAGCCGAACCGCAGGCCAATGTCATCAACCTGATGGACGCCCTCCAGGCCAGCATCGAAAAAAAGAAAGCAGGCGCATCGTAGAATAATATTCTTTCATATACAAATACTAGATGTTATAAACCAATTGAGTGGGTACTTACCTGCTGCCTCAAGAAAAAAGGAGAAAAAATCATATGGAAATGACAACAAAAGATTGTGTGAAAAAAGCAATTCTGGATACGCAGGAAATGGTCAGAGATTTTAATATGTACGCGAACGAAGTTGAAGGAGATGATTTAAAAAAGTGTTTTAAAGAATTTGCCAAAGAACAAGGTTTGCAAGCGAGGCGCTTACAAGATGAGTTAGAGCTGTTATCTTAGATAACAGCTCGTATTGCCTCCATCAGCCCTGTCAGTTCTTCATGCTCATATTTCGTAATCAGGTTATACATTTCCTGTACGCCCTTTTCAAGCGAGATATCATATTGTCGAAAGCAACGATAATATCGCTGGGCGTCATTATATTTAATGTTGATTGGCAGGAAGCCATCCTTCATAAGCTGCAAGTTAATCAGCATACGACCTGTACGCCCGTTGCCATCTATGAATGGGTGCAGATTTTCAAAACGCAAGTGGAATAGGGCAATCTGCCGGAATACATCGGGTTCTCTAAGTTCCAAAAGCGTATTTACACCATCATCAAGACGCTCGGCTTCTGGCATTTGCTTTTCCCCTACAAAAACGGGGGTTCTTCTGAATGTTCCTGCGTTTTCTTCATCGAAGAACAGCACGCGCTTATGGATATCAAACATTGTTTCTTTTGTCATATCCGGCATTTTCAAGACATAGTCCCACGCCTTATTACTTCCGATAACCTCCATGTTATGTGTAGCTGAGTAATTTTCAAGAAACGAGTTGGACTGTATGATGTATGCCGTGTCATTGTGGGTAATCGGATTACCTTCGATCGCGTTTGTATTATATACATATGATAAACGGAAATCATCAAAATGCCGCGTCACAACTGCAGAATGCGGACGGTCCGCAAGCAAATTCCGATATTCGTCTCTAAAAGCAATCAGCACTTCCGTATCAATATGCGGATACCATGTATTTCTCATTAATCAACACCTTCTTTGGACCATTCTTTAGAACATTTTAACACAGCTCTTACGAAAACCATAGAAAATAATTATTGATTGTATTCGTCAATTGAATTATACAGCCTATAACCCCCGCTCAGGTTGTACACATCAAAACCATTCTGTGACAAAATCCTCGCCGCGATGTATCCGCGCAGACCTATTTGGCAAGTCGCATATACCGGCTTTGTTTTATCCAGTTCACTCAGCCTGTTTCGAAGATCATCAAGCGGGATATTGGCAAAACCGTCAATCTTACCATTCGCGTATTCCCTCGGAGTACGAACATCAAGCAGCGTCACGCTGCCGTCACGCGGCAAAGCTTCTACATCATGCCAATGAAAGTTTTTAACCTTACTCGTCAATAGGTTTTCAATGACAAAGCCCGCCATATTTACAGGGTCTTTTGCCGAGGAATACGGAGGAGCATAACATAATTCTAACTTTGTGAGATCATATGCTGTCATTCCCGCACGAATTGCAACAGCAAAAACATCACAGCGTTTGTCGACGCCGTCAAAGCCTGTGATCTGTGCGCCGAGGATTTTGCCCGTGTTTTTTTCAAAAACTGTTTTAATCGACATATTGACTGCGCCCGGATAATAACCCGCATGACTGGCCGAATATGTGAAGGATTTATCATAATCAAGCCCCAGCCGTTTAGCGGTTTTCTCATTTATACCGGTCGCGGCTACAGTCATATCAAACACTTTCAAGATTGCCGAACCCTGAGTTCCGGTATAATGGCTGCCCAATCCGCAGATATTATCCGCTGCAATGCGCCCCTGTTTGTTGGCAGGGCCGGCCAGCGGAATGAAACCTTTGTGCCCCGTAACAAAGTCCGTTATCTCTATGGCGTCGCCAACGGCGTAAATATCGGGATCGGAAGTCAGCATATCGTCGCTTACAATGATACAGCCGCGCTCGCTGACGACCAGTCCGGCTTCTTTAGCCAAACCGCTTTCAGGGCGGACGCCAATTGCCATGATGAGCATATCGGTTCGAATTTTGCCCTCATTTAACGTAACTGTAAGGTAATCATCTTTGTCTGCAATGGATTTTACGCCATTTTTCAGTATAAGATTGACGCCTCTGCTTTCAATATACTGGTGTACATCGCAGGCCATGTCATAGTCGAGTGGCGCGATCACCTGATCCAACATCTCGATAAGCGTTACCGATAGCCCCGCTTCGTGCAGATTTTCAGCCATCTCCACGCCGATATACCCGCCGCCGATGACTACTGCGCTTTGAGGCTTGTTTGCTTCGATATATTCTTTGATCCTGTATGTGTCGGGGATATTTCGCAAGGTAAATATTTTGTCCGACCCTATCCCCTCAATGCTCGGCTTCACCGGCTCCGCGCCGGGGGAAAGAATCAACTTGTCGTAGGATTCGGTATACGTTTCGCCGGTTTGATGATTTTTCACACTTACGGTTTTAGCCTTCTTGTTGATGTCCGTGACCTCATGAAATACTCGCGTATCCACATTGAACCACGCCTTGAAGCTCTGCGGAGTCTGCAAAGTCAACGCTGCCTTGTCGGTGATTTCGCCGCCGACATAGTATGGCAGGCCGCAATTGGCAAACGAGATGTACCTACCGCGCTCAAATAGGATAATCTCTGCGTTCTCATCCAACCGACGCAACCTTGCCGCTGCAGACGCTCCTCCTGCCACACCGCCAACAATCAAAACTTTACGAGTCATATATTATCACCTCTTATTCTTCATTCATATTTTAATAAAAGCTCCGGAAATCGTTTCCGGAGCTCTTTAGCCTGGTATCGAGCCACTGCATTAACAGTAGAATGAATATTAATCGGCCATCTTCTTATAGCTTTCGTATCTTTCTTTTGCGTCCTCCTCAGCTTTGTTAAACAATTCTTCTGCCAGATCGGGAAATTCTTTTTTCAAAGAAGTGTACCTGACCTGATCGAGAATGAAAGCCCTAAAGTCTCCCGTAGGTTCTTTGGAGTCCAGCTTAAACGGATTTTTGCCTTCGTTCTTTAATAATGGGTTGTATCTGTAAAGATGCCAATAACCACAATCTACCGCATCTTTAATGTTCTCAATCGCTTTACCCATACCTTTTTTGAGTCCATGGTTGACACAAGGTGAATAGCAGATGATCAGGGATGGCCCTTTATAGTTTTCTGCTTCGATAACCGCTTTCATGAACTGGTTTTTGTCATAACCCATACCGGTCTGCGCTACGTATACATAGCCATAGCTCATGGCCATCATGCCCAGATCCTTTTTCTTGGTTCTCTTTCCGGAAGCCGCGAACTTAGCGATCGCTGCCGTTGGCGTAGCCTTCGAAGACTGTCCGCCGGTGTTTGAATATACTTCAGTATCGAATACCAGAATATTGATATCTTCACCAGAAGCCAGAACGTGATCCAATCCGCCGTAACCGATATCATAGGCCCAGCCATCTCCTCCAACACACCATACTGACTTCTTAACCAGGAAGTCCGCCTTTGCGAGGATTTCATCCGCCAATTCTTTGAGGTGTCCTGTCAATTTGGCGGCTTCAATCGCTGAAGTGACGTTATCACTGGCCTGTCTGGTCCGATCTCCGTTATCCATGTTGTCAAGCCATTGAATTAGCGCATCCTTTACATCAGTCGGAGGGTTTAATTCAAGCATCTTCTTCATGGTGTCACGGATCTTCTCTCTCATCTGCTTTACGCCCATTGCCATTCCAAGCCCATATTCGGCGTTGTCTTCAAACAGTGAGTTCGCCCATGACGGCCCCCTTCCCTGTTCGTCCTTACAAAACGGAATAGAAGGAGCTGACGCGCCCCAAATGGACGAGCAACCCGTCGCGTTAGCGATCATCATCCTGTCTCCATAAAGCTGTGTGATCAGCTTGAGATAAGGTGTTTCTCCACAGCCTGCGCACGCGCCGGAAAATTCAATATAAGGTTTCGCGAATTGGCTTCCTTTTACAGTCGTTTTTGCCATCAGGTTATCTCTAATAGGCAGTTTCGCTGCATAATCCCAATTTACCGCCTCTTTTTCCATTTCTGCAAATGATTTCATGACGAGCGCTTTGTCTTTAGCCGGACAGACATCTGCGCAGATTGCACAACCCATACAGTCCATCGCGGCAACTTGGATTCTGTATTCGTATTCTTCGAATCCCTTTCCCGCAGCTTTCAACGTAACAAAATCATCAGGAGCCGCAGCTTTTTCCTCTTTGTTTGCCAGTATCGGCCTGATGGCCGCGTGTGGGCATACGAAGGAACACTGATTGCACTGAATGCAATTTCCCGGTTTCCATTCCGGTAAATGAACCGCGACGCCTCTCTTTTCATAGGCGGATGTCCCCAGTGGGAACGTACCGTCCGCGACGTCCTTGAAAGTGCTGACCGGCAGCGAGTCGCCTTCCTGTCTGTTCATCGGGATCAATACCTCTTCGATAAAGTCAGGAATATCTCTTTTGGCAGCGGCGTCTTCTTTCGCATCTTTCCAGGACGCCGGGATTTCAACTTTCTTTAATCCCTGTACACCAACATCGACCGCTTCATGATTCATTTTTACAACTTGCTCACCCTTGTTTCCATAGCTATCAACGATGGAGGCTTTCAGGTATTTTATCGCATCCTCAACTGGAATTACTTCGGCAAGTTTGAAGAATGCTGCTTGCATAATCATATTGATACGGTTTCCAAGACCGATTTCTTCGGCTGCATCCGTCGCGTCGATCGTATAGAATTGAATTTCATTTTCTGCCAAATATTGCTTCATGCTGGCAGGCAGGTGATCTTCAAGGCCTGCCTCGTCCCAGATGCAGTTCAGAACGAACGTTCCACCTTTTTTGAGTCCTTTAAGCAAGTTATATTGATACACATATGCCTGATTGTGACAAGCGACAAAATCCGCCTCTGATATCAGATACGTTGATTTAATCGGATTCTTACCAAATCTTAAATGTGAAATTGTAACGCCTCCGGACTTTTTCGAGTCATATGAGAAGTACCCTTGAGCATACAGATTCGTCTTGTCACCGATAATTTTGATGGCGCTCTTGTTGGCGCCGACGGTTCCGTCAGAACCCAGGCCCCAGAACTTGCATCGCACGGTGCCTTCCGGCTCGGTTGAAATATCTGTAGTTTCTAAGGAGGTGTTGGTAACGTCGTCAACAATACCGATCGTAAAATGGTCTTTAGGCTCCGTTTTTTTGAGATTATCATATACTGCGACGATCTGTCCTGGCGTTGTATCCTTTGAACCCAGTCCATACCTGCCCGCATAAACTTCCGGCGCGTCTTGCTCGCCGTAATACATTGTTTTAATATCCATATAAAGCGGATCACCGAGAGCTCCCGGCTCCTTCGTTCTATCAAGAACCGCAATTCTTTTAACAGTCTTAGGCATAACCTTTTTTAAGTACTCCGGCGCCCACGGCCTGTAAAGCCTGACCTTTAACAATCCGATCTTTTCACCTTTAGCGAGCAGCGCGTCCAGCGTTTCCTCAATTGTCTCACAAACAGACCCCATCGCAATGATGACGTTCTCCGCGTCCAGCGCTCCAATATAATCGAACAATTGATAGGATCTTCCCGTCAGCTTTGAAATCTGCTCCATATAATCCGCTACAATTCCCGGCAGCTCGTCATAATACTTGTTGGCTGCTTCTCTGGCTTGGAAGAAAATATCCGGATTTTGTGCGGTCCCCCGCGCAACAGGATGCTCAGGATTGAGCGCGTTGTCTCTGAATTGCTGAATTGCGTCTGCGTCGACTAAGTTTTTGAAATCTGCGTAATCGATGGCTTCAATTTTTTGCACTTCATGAGAAGTTCTAAATCCATCAAAGAAATGTACAAATGGTACCTTTCCTTTTATTGCGGAAAGGTGCGCGATACTTCCAAGGTCCATAACTTCCTGAACCGAATTGGAACAGAGCAGTGCAAATCCGGTTTGCCTGGTTGACATAACATCAGAATGATCACCAAAGATACAAAGCGCATGTGCCGCAATCGTCCTCGCCGAAACATGAAATACACCTGGCAGCAACTCTCCCGCGATTTTATACATGTTTGGAATCATCAAAAGCAAACCCTGTGACGCAGTATAGGTCGTCGTAAGCGCACCCGCAGCAAGTGACCCATGCACCGTTCCGGCAGCTCCTGCTTCTGACTGCATTTCAACCACTTTTACCTCTTGCCCGAAAAGGTTTTTTTGCCCGTGTGCCGCCATTTCATCTACAACTTCTGCCATCGGAGAGGATGGCGTAATCGGGTATATCGCTGCTACATCGGTAAACGCGTAGGAAACATAAGCGGCAGCGGTATTTCCGTCCATTGTCTTCATTGTTTTTTTTGCCATATTCATCCTCCAATTACTCGTTATTTACAAGTATAATTCGTTTAACTTTATAATAAATATGTCCTAATGTCAATATTTTTTTTTGAAAACGCGAATTAAAGGAAGGCATTAACCTTCCTTCATAAACAAGTGGCTTCGTAAGCAATTTTTACTCTGCCGCTTTTGCTGTTTCTTCAGCAGCCGGAGCTGGTTTTGGCTCAGCAGTTGGCGCCGGTTTCGGATCAGCGGCTGGCGCCGGTTTTGACTCAGCAGCCGGAGCCGGTTTTGGCTGCTCCGGAATTGAAAAGCGATCGATCGTCTTTTCCGTGCTTGGAGTTGTATATTCCTGATTCATAAACAAACACTTTTTAGGGCAAACCTCTACGCAGCAACCGCATTGAACGCATTGCATTCTTTCGATTACCCATACTCTCTGGTCTCTGCTGACTTCAATTGCGTTTGTCGGACATTTTTTTGCACAGATCCCGCAAAGAATGCAAGAGGCTTCTTCAATTCCAATATGCCCTCTCGTTCTGTCCTGCCACGTTCTGGGTACCACCGGATACATGAGCGTCGCAGGCTTTTTAAACATGCTCCTTAATACGACTTTACCTATTTTATAAAAACCCATTGCGCTCACCTACCTTTCCGTACAACTGATACAAGGATCAATCGTCAGTATCAAAACAGGAACATCCGCTAGATCGCAGCCTTGCAACATTTTAACGAGGGATGGGATGTTCTGATTGGTCGGTGTTCTGACTCTCATCCTTTCGAGGAACTTACTTCCCGCACCTTTTGCATAATAGCAGGCTTCTCCTCTCGGCTGCTCCATTCTGACTACGAAGTCGTCCTGCGGTGGATTGCCCTTAACCGAAACTGCGATGTCACCGTCCGGAATTTTCATCACAGCTTCATTGATCAAATCAATTGACTGGAATACTTCACCAATTCTGACGAGTGTTCTCGCATAACAATCTCCGCCGGTTTCTATAATCGGTTCAAATGTCAGTTCATCGTAAACGCCCTTTCCCGTCAGCCTCATATCCTGCTTGATTCCGGAAGCTCTTGCCACTGGGCCAACTGCTCCGAGGCTGATTGCGTCTTCTTTGGTAAGCGTTCCAACTCCAAGCGTCCTGTTTTTGACGGAGCTGTCATTGATGAAAACATCGGTAAGTTCTTTAATCTCTTTTTTCATTTTCTGAAGTTCATCTGCTATCTCGCGCAGCGTCTGATTGTCGATATCTTTTCTGACGCCGCCAACCTTGCAGACGGAGAAAATAACACGCCCGCCGGTCGTCTTCTCAAACATATCGAGTATGGATTCTCTTACCCTCCAGCAATGCATGAACAAGCTTTCAAATCCAAACGCGTCAGCCAGAAGGCCCAGCCACAGAAGATGGCTGTGTATTCTGCCGAGTTCATGCCAAATCGTCCTTAAGTAATTTGCTCTGGCCGGGATTTCGACATCCATGAGACCCTCTACCGCTGCGCAATATCCCCAGCCGTGCCCGAAACTGCAAATACCGCATACTCTTTCAATTACATATACCATCTCGGGATATTCCTTTTTCTCCACGAGCTTTTCAAGACCTCTGTGAATATATCCGATCGACGGAATCGCCTCTACCACAACTTCGTCTTCGATGACCAGGTCAAGGTGGAGTGGTTCCGGCAATACCGGATGCTGTGGCCCGAAAGGAATAATAGTTTTCTTACCCATTTTACTTCTACCTTCCTTTCTTAATTTTTCGGATTCCAAGGAGTGGGCTGTGCGACTTTAAAGAATTTACCGCCGTAATCAAGCGTTGAATGCTTGAATTTAATGCCGAATAAATCCTGCATTTCATTCTCATAAATGAACGCGGGCCAGCATACGCTCGTAATGCTCATCAGCTCTTCTCCTTCAGGAATCGTAATTTTTAAGTTTAGTAAAACATGGTCCTTATCAAAAGAATAAAGAAGCTCAAAACCTTCTTCCACTTTTGTACAGCAGGCCTGAACCAACCTGTACTCACTTGCCAGTAAATCCTCAGCCTGCCCCAAAAGCTCGGAAGACGCAATTGGTCTAATGTCCTGAATTTTATATAATTTCTCGTTCATTTACGCTCCTTCCTTTTCTGTATCCGCAGTTTCAGATACCGCTACAGGCTCCATAGCAGACTCATTCTTTCTCTTTTCAGCGAGTATGCCAAGGCCTTTTACAACGCCGTCAATGATCGCTTCCGGCCTTGCCGCACAACCCGGCACATACACGTCTACCGGAATCACTTCGTCCACTCCGCCCAAAATGTTATAGCACTCCTTGAAAATCCCGCCTGAATTGGCGCAAATTCCAATCGCGACAACAATTTTGGGGTTTGGCATCTGGTCATAGATTTGTTTGACGACCTCTTTGTTCTGCTCGTTGATCGATCCAGTGATCAGAAAAACATCCGCATGTTTTGGGTTCCCTGTATTGATGATGCCGAATCTTTCCAAATCATACATTGGCGTAAGACATGCCAATACTTCTATATCGCATCCGTTACAGCTGGATCCATCGTAATGAATGACCCATGGTGACTTTGTAATATATGACATTGTTTACACCTCCTTAACCAACGTAATACATGGCTTGCAGAATACGTGGAACATATAGAACAAGCAAATTCACAAATCCAAATACTGCAGCAACAATCCACGAAGCGTTCAATGCAATTTGCCATTTCATTCTGGCAAAGCTGTTGTCAATGAATACTTCGAGGAAATATGTGGCTAAACAGGCAACAATACCGACGATTACTCCGATTATCGTGCCATTTGCAAAGAAAAGGAACACGAAACTAAGGAGGAATATGTTCTCATACCAGTGCGCGACTTCAATCAGCGCGAGAGAACGTCCCGACATCTCGGTTGTCAAACCTTTAACCAATTCCTGATGTCCGTGATGGGACATGCTTAAGTCAAAAGGTGATTTTCTGAACTTAATTGTTAATATAAACAAAAATCCCAAGAAAATACCGATCAAAGGAAGGAACGGCGCCTTTCCAAATGTAATAATTTCGGAAACCTCGAAGCTGCCCGTGTAAAGATAAAACCCAATCGCAGTCACCAGTACCATCGGCTCATAGGCCAGAATCTGCAGCAATTCCCTATCCGCCCCAATATGTGCGTACGGCGAGTTACTTGAATACGCGCCTACAATCAAAAATACGCTGGCCAGTGTAAGGGTAAAGATGATCAGGAGCAAGTTTTGCCCCGCGAAAAACAGACATCCCGTGATGACGATGAATACGAAAAAGCTAAGGATATAGAAATCCTGAACTTTGTTGACAGTGATCCCTTCCTTTTCCGTCAGTTTGAATACGTCATAAAAAGGCTGGAGTATCGGCGGCCCTACTCTTCCCTGCATTCTCGCCGTAATTACCCTGTCAATTCCAGCAAGCACACCTCCGATAATCGGAGCGAAGATCAGGTATGCAATAACAAACAATATAATCTTAACCATTGATCAACAGACCTCCTATAATAGATAGTACAGTGGCAATAATCACAGCTGTTGAAATCACACCGATGACGTTCATTCTGGTTTCATCAAAGTATTTTTCCATATACCAGTTTCTCAGTGACAAGGAAACTTCTTTCTGCATAGAACCGTGGAAGCTCAGATCATCACCGGAATTTGCACCCGCCATATAAATCGGAACAATTTTTTTGTGGGTCCTTCCAAAGAAGAATAGCGGCATGACAACCACAAGTGCAAGCATCGCCCACATGATCTGCATATTGCCTGACGAAATCTCCAGAAAATGGTCGCCATAGAAAGTAAGATCCAGATATGGTACGACGATGCTGGAAGAAATCAGAGGGAATATCAGGCAAACCAGTACGGTCATGACCGTAAGCGTACCTAAAACGGTCCATTCTGTTTTATGTACGTTCATCTGTATGTTCTCTCTGCCTGCCATGACAGCAGCCATTTTACCGAGCCATTTTGTCCAGTAAAATGCCGTTGCCGCGCTTCCGAAGCAGATAATTAATACCAGAATAAGATTCATCGAATCTACGAACGCTGTCATTGTCGCCCATTTTGAAATGAGCATTCCAAACGGAGCAAGGAACATGCCCGCGATTCCAATCATCATGAACGCCGCAATTCTTGGCATTCTGTTAAACAATCCATCCATATCCTCGATGTCTCTGCTTCCAATGTTGTGTTCCGCCGTGCCAACGCAAAGGAACAGAAGAGACTTGGTTACCGCGTGGAAAATAATCAGCATGATTCCGGCCCAGACAGCTTCGTACCTTCCAACGCCGCCGCAGGCGACAATCAGGCCCAGATTTGCCACCGTCGAATACGCGAGAACCCTCTTTGCGTTGCTCTGTGAAATCGCCGCAAGGGATGCCATCAGGAATGTAATTCCTCCAACCATCATTACCATGATGCCCGCCAGATTCAAACCGAGCGCCGGTGAGAGTTTAATGATTAAAAATACACCCGCTTTGACCATTGTCGAAGAGTGAAGCAACGCTGACGTAGGAGTTGGCGCGACCATTGCGCCGAGCAGCCAGCTATTAAACGGCATCTGTGCCGCCTTTGTAATTCCTGCAAACGCAAAAAACGCAACCGGAATGAAAAGGCCGCCGGCCCCCATCATCTTATATGCCAGCATCGTGTTGAGTTCCAAAGTTCCAAAGTACTTACCCAAAACGACGATTCCCACCACAAAACCAAGGCCGCCCAGTAAATTCATAATCAAAGCCTTGAAAGAATTCCGAATGGCTTCCGGCGTTTTGGTATAGCCGATCAGGAAGAAAGAGCATAGCGTCGTAATCTCCCAGAAGAAATAAAGCCAGACCAAATTGTTGGATACAACGATTCCGAACATGGCCGAAAGAAACAGGAACAGCAGGAAGAAAAACCACGGCCTTCTGTCCGGCTCCCCATGGTGGTGGTGCTGAAAATCCTTCATATACGCAAGCGCGTATACGCATATTAGTGTACCTATGATGCCGATAATAAGTACCATAATCAAGGACAATTTGTCAACATAAACATTGTTGTTTACGTTGATATCATGCCCTATGGTAAACTCAAACCAAATGATAATTGGTGTTTGGATCGCTGCAAGAACTGACGCCAGGTATTTCTTATATTTAATACCCAGAACAATAATTACGACAGCCAGACAAGCTTCGATCGCCATCATCGCGTTGCTGATCACGTGACTCTCAAAATCAAAGAGATGTTGTCCCTTGCCGAAGAAATTCACGGTAAGGAACACCGAAGCAATCGCGATTGCCGCAGAGGCAATGATTACAACGATATCTCTTACCGCGTCAGTCTTGAGAACCAAAAGAGCAATAGCGACAATTAACGGAAAAGCAATTAGAAATAAAACTGTGCCCATTTAATCCTCCTAAATTAAAAATTATTGGTATATTGCATACAAAATAAATGGCATGCTTATAACATACGCAATGATTATATCGTAAGTAGTACATAAATACAAGCTCTTTTGATAATTTTTTAACATTTTTAACTTCTTACTATTTTAGCTTCAAACTTGATTCGATTCAGATTATCAATTGTTTTTTAAGACCAAAAGTATATCAGCGCTGCGCCCGGTATACCTAAAGCTCCAACGACAATTGCGTTCAAAATGTTGAGCGGAATCGAAATTCCAAAATTCTGTCCGAAAAGATTCACAAAAATAATAAATAAGCCACCCAATATACTGTTAAACAAAAGTTTGCCCAATAATTTAGCCGGTACAAAGAGCAGCTTTCCAAACACATAGACAATCAGCAATCCGATTGCGTAAGCCAAAAAAATGGTAATTTCCATCGACATATTCATATGATCCCCTTTCGTATCAAAAGCCTGCAAATCACTTCGTGATTTGGACTTATTCGTATAAAATATGAAATTTTTGAATAAAATAGAATCATAATCAATGGGAGGTGTAATAATATGGCATTTCAAAGTATTGCTAATGTCGCAGGCAAGCTTTATAGTCAAGTGGTGAGAATTCCAAGAGAACCCACGCCGGAGGAAGAATTGGCCGGCGCCATCAAAAAAGCCCGCTCCGATTTGGAGCGAGCAGAATCTCTTTTTAACGAAATTACAAGCGCTGAAATGGTGGATTGCCTATCTTATGATATCATGGCAGCTAAATCCCGATATTCATATTTATTGAGGCTCGCAAAAGAGAAGAACTTGCGTAGATAGAAAAGAAGGGGACCTGTGTCCATCATTTATAGTTCTCTGCGGCCTTCAACTGCCTTAAGCAGCGTAATTTCATCGGTGTATTCTAAATCTCCTCCGACTGGAATCCCGTGTGCGATTCGGGATACTTTTATCCCCGATGGTTTAATCAGTTTTGACGCGTACATAGCTGTTGCTTCCCCTTCAATATTCGGATTCGTGGCCAGAATGACTTCCGTGATATCACTTTGCTGAAGGCGAATAATGAGTTGCCTTAGGTTGATGTCATCCGGCCCGATTCCTTCCATCGGGGAAATCGCGCCATGAAGGACATGGTACAAGCCGCTGTATTCTTTGATTCGCTCAATAGCCGCCACATCTCTCGGGCTTTCGACCACACAGATCACCTGCTGATTCCGACTCGGATCCGAACAAATGGGACAAGGATCCGTATCGGTTAAATTGCCGCAGACAGAACAACGCTTCATGTTTTTCTTTGCTTCGAGGATGGATTCCGCGAGTGCAGTCACTTCCCTTTGTTCCATCGAGAGAATATAAAATGCCAGCCGCTGAGCGCTTTTTCCGCCGATGCCCGGCAGTTTTGAAAGTTCGCTGATTAATTTTGCTAACGGTTTTGCGTAGTGTTTCATCCTACATTCCCGGAATTCCGAGTCCGCCTGTCAGTTTGCCCATCTCGTTTTGTGAAACCTCTTCCATTTGCCTGAGCGCTTCATTCGCCGCGGTCATAATCAGATCCTGAAGCATCTCAATATCATCTGGATCCACTACTTCCGGCTTAATCTCAATGTTTTTAATCACCTTTGCCCCGCTGACGGTAACCGTTACGGCTCCTCCGCCTGAAGTCGCTGCCATCTCCATCTCATCGATTTCAGCCTGGAGCTCCTCCATTTTGCGCTGCATCGCCTGAACCTGCATCATCTGCTTCTGCATATTGGCATTTCCGCCGACGCTTGGTTTTTTGCCGGCCCTCATTCCTTTTCCCATAGTTCGATCTCCTATTCTTCGATTTCAATACAAATTCCAAGTTTATTCTTTAGTTCCTCCGCAAGTTCGTAAGTCGTTTTTGCTTTGGTTTCATTACTCCGTTTGTTTTCTGTCATACTTTTTACCGCTCTGCGCACTCCGGTCCGTGCTTCCAAAAGATCTTCGATAGGCCCTCTGTTTTTTTCAATAAATTCTTTTATGATTTCCGACTGCGCAGCGATGACGCATTCTGTATCTGAAAGCGTCTTGATTTTCGACCCTCCGCGGATCACATTGAAGCTTCCTGTCAGGCAGCCTTCTCCTTCAAAAAGACCTCCCCAAAGAGCCTCCTCACCCTGCGCCTTATTCGTCGACACATGTTCTTCAGCCGCCACAGCTCTTTCCGCAGGCTCCTCCATCAGAACGGTTTTCTTCGCCTGCATTGGCGCCGCTGCTGACGCAGCCTTTTTCGCCGGTGCATGCATCCTCGTAGCTGGTACAGCGGCGGTCTCCTCCGGCACGGCCAGGTTGACAATACAAAGTTCCAGTAAAATTCTTGGTTGTGTGGACCATCTTGCCTCAGCCGTCAACTTTGATATCTCAACAATGGACCGGTTAATCGCAGGCAGGGCCAGACCCTCGCTTTGTTCTCTGATCCGCTCTGTATTTTCACATGACAAATTCAAGATATCTTCCGCGTCTTTAATGAACTTAACAATAAGGAGGTTTCTGTAATGAGCCAGCCAGTCTTTCATAAACTGACGCACATCTTTACCGTCCGCAAGCACTTTATCCAGAAACAGGAGCGCCTCATCAACTTTGCCTGCCGCTACAGAATCGGTCATCTGAATGTAAACTTCTTCACCCGAAGTTCCTAGAAAAGAAAGCACATCATCTCGCGTAACCTTTTTTTCACCTGACGCTAAGCATTGATCGAGAATACTAAGTCCGTCTCTTACAGAACCGTCCGCATTCACCGCAATTAGTTTAAGCGCGGATTCCGAAACGCTGGCGCCTATATCGGTACAGATCTTTTCCATTCCTGCTTTCAGAAGATTTTCCGACACTCGTCTAAAGTCAAGCCTCATACACCTGGAAAGTATGGTGGCCGGCAGTTTCTGCGGTTCTGTGGTCGCAAGAATGAACATGATATGTTCCGGCGGTTCTTCCAGCGTTTTTAAAAGAGCGTTAAAGGCTCCCGTAGAAAGCATATGGACTTCATCAATGATATATACTTTTTTACTCCCCGTTGCCGGAGGATATTTCACACTTTCCCGCAATTCTCTGATGTTATCTACGCCGTTGTGAGAAGCGGCGTCAATTTCGATCACATCCATAAATACGCCGTCTCGAATGGCCCTGCAGTTTTCACAAACCCCGCATGGCTTTTCTTTCTCCGACGTGCAGTTTACTCCTTTGGCCAGAATTCGCGCAACCGTCGTCTTGCCGGTGCCCCTTGTTCCGCAAAACAGATAGGCATGGCTGACCGTACCAGCGCTGATCTGATTTTTTAATATTCTGATAATATGTTCTTGTCCCAGTATTTCCGAAAAGATTCCCGGGCGGTATTTTCTGTATAAGGCTGTGTACATTTTTTTCTTCCTCTTGAAAAAAAATTGCCCTTTAGAAGCTCCGCATAGTGTTGGAGAAGGCTTTTCCGCGGCACATAAGAGGTTCTGCTTATTGCTGCTTCCTTCCGGACCTGACAAGGTTCACAGATTCTTATTGCGCGGGACCCAAACCATACCAGGCGAAGCTTCTAAAGGGCACTTTCATGCCTTACTATTATATTATCTGTAAGCGCTTTCGTCAAGGGACTGTTATTGATATTCCCAAATATCTTATTTCTTATTTCACAACCTTATACAGCTCGTCGCTTTCCGGCGGAGCAATTTCCGATGTCTTTCCGTTTTCCAGAAGCCGAAGCCCATGAGAGATTTCTTTTATCGTTCCGATCAGGCTCGCTTTGACATCGCACGCGGCCAGCGCTTTTTCCATCGCTTCCTTTTTTTCAGGGTGAACCATGATGATCATACAGCCGCTTGAAATCAGACGCAAAGGATTTATTTCAAATATGTTACATATTTTTCTGGTTATCTCTAAAATTGGTATTTGGTCAGCCCAGATTTCCGCGCCGGTTCCCGAAATCTCACACATCTCCCATATTGCGCCCAAGACTCCGCCTTCTGTTACGTCATGCATCCCAGCCGTGCCGATTTTTCCAGCCGCCACACCTTCTTTTACAACGCTCACCATGCCAAGCAGATCTTTTGCCTGCTCGATTTCATCTCGAGTTAAAATGGCGCCCAATTGATCTTCATAGTCACAGGCCAGAATTCCGGCGCCCTCAAGACCTGCCCATTTAGTCATATAAACCAGATCTCCCGGTTTCATATCTTCTGCTTTTTGTGAAGACGCAGAAGCGGCTCTCCCGATAGCCGTCGATACGATGACAGCCTGTTTGACAGCAGGCGTGATTTCTGTATGCCCTCCAATGATTTCAACGCCAAGCTGCTCTGCGGTTTCTCCTGCTTGCCGCATCATCTCGCGAATTTCGCCCTCTGTCGTCCCCTCCGGCAACATGACTGCCAGCATGATTCCGAGCGGCTCGATTCCGTTTGAGGCGATATCGTTGCATGAAATGTGAATCGCGAGCCTGCCGATCTGGCTTATGGCAGCCGTAATCGGATCAGTCGAAAGAACACATTCATACTGGCCGAAATCAATCACGGCGCAGTCTTCTCCGATTCCGGGCCTCTTCAATACTTCCGGCCTCTTGAATCGTATGTTTTTAAATACAATCTCTTCCAAAAGTTTGCTGTCTAATTTTCCGATTTCAAGCATTTAATATTCCTCTCTTACGTTTAAACTCCTTCTTTCAATCCATCCCAGAAAGTCATCTTCTGAAATGATAGGCACTCCTAATTCTCTGGCCTTTTTGTTCTTTGAAGAGTTAGATAATACATCATTATTTATTAGATAGCTTGTCTTTGATGTCACGGCCGAAGTAACTTTCCCTCCGCTTTTCTCTATTATCTCAGAAATTACGTCCCTATTATCAAAACGTTCTAACATTCCTGTTATAACAAACTTCTTTCCCTCAAATAACAGTGTCACGCCTTCGTCTTCTTTTTCAAATTCTATCTCGGCAAGTATTCTTTTAACGCTTTCTCCGTTTTTTTCTGAATTAAAATAATTAACATAGGCTTTTGCCATAACGTCACCGATTCCGTAAATATCCGACAATTCTTCTTCTGTCAAATTTTGTATTTTTTCCCAATCCCATCCACACGATTTGCATATGCTTTTCGCATTCGCGACGCCGATATTCGGGATACCAAGTGCGTAAAGCAGCCGCACAGGCGTCGTTTTTCTGGCCTGCTCGGCAGCATCTACGAGATTGTTATAGGATTTTTCTCCAAATCCCTCCATTGAAACAATGCTTTCTTTATGATCAGGCAGGTGAAATAAATCTGCCGGCTCTTTGATAAACCCACGCGCGATAAACTTTTCGATGGTAGCTTCAGACAAGCCTTCAATATTCATCGCGTCTCTGCTTACAAAATGGGTGATCGACTTGACATGTTTTGCCAGGCAATCTTCATTTGCGCAAAAAAGGGTCTCCACACCACTTTCAGACTTGATTTCAGTCTTTTCTCCGCATATAGGACACTGCTCAGGAATATGGACCTTCTCGCTTTGGGTCAAATTTTCTGCAATTTGCGGGATAATCATATTTGCCTTGTAAACGGTTACGGTATCCCCGATCCCAAGCTTCAGTGATTTAAGAATACTGATGTTATGCAGGCTCGCCCTGCTGACCGTGGTGCCTTCCAGCTCCACGGGTTCAAAAATGGCGATGGGATTGATCAGTCCGGTTCTGGAGGCGCTCCATTCAATATCTTTCACTTTTGTTTCTTTTAACTCATCCTGCCATTTAAAAGCAATGGAATCCCGCGGGAATTTAGAAGTGCTTCCCAAAGACTGTCCGTAAGCAATGTCATCAAAGGACAGCACAAGGCCATCGGATGGCAGGTCACTTTCGGCTGCCTGTTTTGAAAACCAACGAACCGTCTCTTCAAGGTTTTGACGGTTAACCATCTGATATTCAACGACATCAAATCCCTGGGTTTTCAGCCATTCCACCTGGGCTTTTCTGGAACCTTCAAGCTCGTCTGTTTTATCCGCACCCTCCGCCTTTACCAAGGCAAACACATAAAACCGTACATTTCTCTGTGCCGTTACTTGATTGTTGAGCTGGCGGACAGAGCCGCTGCATAGGTTTCTCGGGTTTTTGTATTTCGCATTAATTTCTGCGATGCTTTCGTTAATTTTTTCGAAATCCGAATATCGTATTACCGCTTCTCCTCGGAGCACCAGTTCTCCTTTAAAGGGGATGCTCAGCGGGATATTGCTAAATACCCTCGCGTTTGCGGTAATGACTTCTCCTTGATCTCCGCTGCCGCGCGTAATCGCTTTTACCAGTTTTCCTTCTCTGTACGTCATCACAATCGTAAGGCCGTCGAGTTTCCACGAAAGCAGTCCATCACGCTCGCCAAGCCACTCGATGAGCGTTTCAATTTCTTTTGTCTTATCCAGCGAAAGCATTCGCGTCTCATGCGTTTCTTTCGGCAGGCTTTCCGATACTTCGTACCCTATATTGACTGTCGGGCTGTCTGATAAAACGACGCCTGTCTCTTCTTCGAGGCAGGCAAGCTCATCGTAGAGTCGGTCGTATTCCAGGTTGGACATGATTTCTCGGTCTTCTTTGTAATAAGCTTTTGCGGCTTCGGAAAGCCGCTCGATTTTTTGCTTCATGCGCTCTATTTGATCATTCATTCCGCCTTCTCCACAATTTTGATCGGCGCAATGTCTTTCGCTAATTTTTTTAACCCAACGGTGTGAAACAACACGCTTACCGTTTTGGCGTCAGTCTCTACCACCATTCCTTCACCGAATTTTGCGTGGTTTACTTTATCTCCCTGCGCGTAGTCACAGGTATTTTGACTGATCTTCTTTACTTCTTGCTTTGCATATTTCAGCTGGTCAAAAGGTTTAAACGTATCGGGATTGCTGTAACCATCCGTCCATTTTGCTTTGGTGCGGCTTTCTTTATTGCGCTCATATACAGCATCCCCCTCCACAAGAGATTTATCCACTTCCCGCAAAAATTGTGACTCTCTTGTATAATCTGTCTTTCCATACAGCGTCCGCATCTCGGCGCTGGTCATATAAAGACGTTCCATCGCTCTTGTCATGCCGACATAACAAAGCCTTCTTTCCTCTTCCAAACCGCCTTCCGCGTCCATAGCGCGCCAGCCGGGAAACAAGCCATCCTCCATACCCGGAAGAAATACAACCGGAAATTCAAGACCTTTTGCGCTGTGCATCGTCATCAACACAACAGCGTCTTCATTTGCGTCATGGTTGTCAATATCTGCCATCAAAGCGATTTTTTCCATGAAATCTACCAGGGATAACTGTGGGTCGTCTTTTTCATAGTCATAGATGACTGATTTAAATTCCAGCAAATTCTCGATCCTGCTGTCTGCTTCTACTGAATTTTGAGCCTCCAGCGCCTTGAGATATCCAGTTTTCACCATCAGCCCGTCATAAATGTCTGAAACACGTAAATTCTCTTTTTCCTGATTGTATTCTTCGATGACAGAGATGAGCCCTTTTACGCTATCTATAGACTTGGAAGGCAGCCCGCCCACAATCTCATCATCGGTTAAGAGAGAGAACAAACTTTCACCGCGCACCCCTGCGAGCGTTCGCAGCTTTTCAAGCGTCTTTTCACCAATGCCGCGCTTTGGTTCGTTGATGATCCGGGAAAGCGCCAGATCATCCGAGGTATTCGCAGAAAGCCGCATATAGGACATGATGTCTTTGATTTCTTTACGATCATAATACCGGACGCCGCCGAGCACTCTGTAGGGAATTTCACGAGCTGACAAAGCTTCTTCAAATGTTCTGGATTGCGCGTTTGTGCGGTACAGCACCGCGAAGTTTTTGTAGCTAAGCTCTTTTGTGTGAAGCCTGTCAATTTCAGCTGCTATGTATCTGGCTTCTTCCTTTTCATTATCTGCTCTGTAATATTTGACCTTTTCGCCTTTTTCTTTGCTTGTCCAAAGTTTTTTGCTTTTGCGTTTTGTGTTCCTTTCGATGACCGAATGCGCCGCGTCCAAAATGTTACCGCAAGAGCGGTAATTTTGCTCCAGCTTGATGACTTTGGTATTCTTAAAGTCTTTTTCAAACTCCAGAATGTTTTTTATGTCGGCGCCGCGCCACTGATAGATACATTGATCGTCGTCACCGACCACGCAAATGTTGTTATGCGCTTCGGCTAGAAGTTTGATAAATCGGTATTGAATATGGTTTGTATCTTGATACTCATCCACCATGATGTATTGAAAACGCCTCTGATATTTCGCGAGAATTGCCTCTTCGCGTTCAAACAGGCGTACAACGTTTAAGATCAGATCGTCAAAATCCATCGCGTTGTTTTTTTTCAAAGTATTTTCATAATCCTGATATAGCTCATAAATCGGTTTCGTCCTGAAGTCTTCACCGTTCTCTTTCAAATAATCGAGCGGACTCATCGCTTTTTCTTTGTAGTCGCTGATGATGGAAAGTACATAGGCCGGCGTAAATTTCTTCTCATCCAGATTTTTTGCCTTAATACAGTTTTTAATTATCGTTTTTTGATCAGACGGATCGTAAACCACAAAGCCGCTCTCATAACCCAGCATTTCCGAATGCATGCGCAGAATTCGGAGCGCAGCGGAATGGAACGTCGAAATCCAAAGATTACTGCCTGTTTCCAGCAGTTTTTCCACTCTGTCCCGCATTTCTTTTGCCGCTTTGTTCGTGAACGTTACCGCAAAAATATGATAAGGATCTACGCCTTCATCCTGTATAAGCCGCGCGATCCGGTGTGTCATCGTATTGGTCTTGCCGCTTCCGGCCCCTGCCAAAATCAAAAGCGGGCCTTCCTTGTGTAATACGGCTTTTTTTTGTTCATCGTTTAGTTTGTCGTACATAAACCTTCCTCGTGATATACATATTTTATTTTTATTGCTTGTTTTTTCCATCAAATTGTGTTACAATATTCCAGAGTTGCCGTTTGGCGGTATGCCATTCCAATCTACTGTGATTTTTTGAAATTACTGTACGAAAGGTGGTGTGCATATGGTTACATACGAAGGTGTTTTCGCTTATACGATTGTGATCATCGAGATTATTCGATTGTGCGTTACTTTATGTAAACGTAACAAAAAATAAACCCGACCGCCTAAAAACCCAGTCTTAATAGCTGGACCAGTAGTACTCACTCTACTGGCATTTAGGCGGTCCCCGTAAGGGCTACCGCCACACAAAAAGCGGCAACTCTCTTATAAATATATTACTTCTTTAGTCAAGAAATGTCAATGCTAAATATCATATCAATCAAGTAGTATGGTGCAAAATAATAATAACTAAAGGGACTACGTTAATTTTCATAGTAACGCAATCCCTTTAAAAATTTATTTATTTGCAGTAGTTTTCACCACTATTCAATAATCTCCGTAACAACGCCGGATCCTACGGTCCTTCCGCCTTCACGGATAGCGAATCTGAGGCCTTCCTCTATCGCGATCGGTGTGATCAGCGAGATCGACATCATGATGTTGTCTCCAGGC
>Ga0123353_10000754_pt1 | contig 39277 bp, 33 predicted proteins | sample TergutLab28metaG_3_FD_92763 | JGI IMG/M metagenome (GOLD analysis project Ga0123353, IMG submission 92763) | Labiotermes labralis P3 segment gut microbial communities from Petit-Saut dam, French Guiana - Lab288 P3 | ecosystem: Host-associated > Arthropoda: Insects > Digestive system > Gut ... | reverse complement strand
GTGTGTAATATGAATAACCCCGTGCAAGGCGATAGCCGCAGCTCGGGGTAAAATGATGCGCCCAGCCCACTCTGAACTCCGTTAGGAGTTCAACATCAGCCTCTTACAGTGGTTGCGTACCTATGGCACGCAGTTTAATCCGGATGGCATTCTTACCCCGAGCTGCGGCTATCGCCTTGCACGGGGTTATTCACATTTAACGCCTTCGGCGTTTTTTTATCACTATTTTATTTTTTTATTAACACATTGATATTTAGAAAAATAAGTGTATATTCGTAGCAAAAATAAGTTATGTCAAAATTCACATTCAAAGAAACTAACTAAATTCGATAAAAACTTTATTTTCGCCATCGTGATTTATTATTGATTATAAACAAAGACCTGAGTAATTAATTATGAGTGTATTAAATTCTATAAATACTTTTATAGTTGTTGTATGTCTTTTGCACCATAGTTTTGTAAAATACTAATTTTCAATATATATTATCTTTAAATCTTAAATCTTTAAACCTTAAAAATTACAGTGCGCACAATATTAATTCTCATTAAAAAAGAATTTTTGCAAGTATTCAGAAACAGTTTGCTGATGCAGATCCTCATTGTGGCACCCTTAGTGCAGTTTCTACTCTTCCCTTTTACCGCAGATTACGAAATAAAAACCTTAAACATTGCTTTTATTGATAACGATAGATCTACAATTACCCATGAGATGCAGAATAAATTTGCATATTCAAAATACTTTGTAAATTATGGCTTTATAGAAACGAAAAGAGAGGCTGAAGCGATGATGTTAAAGGATCAAATTGATATATTAATTGAATTTCCACAAAATTTTGAACGAAATATTATGACTTTGTCTCCGGCAACCATCTCTATTACTGCAAATGCCATCAATAGTGTAAAAGCCGGAATTGGAGTGGGCTATGTGCAAACTATTTTGGGCGCGTTTTATGAAGACAAGGCAGTGGAATTGGGTAATATCGGCAGCATATCGTCAAAGTTATTACCTACCAATATTTTTTGGTATAACGAACAGATGAACTACAAGAATTTGATTGTTCCTGGAATTTTAGTGATTTTAGTTACCTTAATCGGTGCCTATGTAACGGCATTAAATATTGTTCGCGAGAAAGAGATTGGAACTATAGAACAGATTAATGTATCGCCCATTCCCAAATGGCAATTTTTAGTAGGTAAGATGATTCCTTTTTGGATTCTTGGCATGGCTGAATTTCTATTAGGACTATTTCTCATGAAAATCGTTTTTGGTATTTCTGTGCAGGGAAGTTTGCCCGTACTTATTTCTGTAACTTCAATCTATTTGTTGGTAATGCTGGGGTTAGGTTTCTTTATTTCGGTAATGTCGTCAAACCAACTTCAGGCGATGTTTATCGTATTTTTTCTGTTTATAGTTTTTGTATTGTTAAGCGGACTATTTACGCCCATTGAAGGGATGCCGCAATGGGCAAAATATATCAACTACCTCAATCCGATGTCATATTATATGGATGTTATCAAACTTATTGTGCTTAAAGGGAGTGGAATTGAGGAGATTAAAATGCACATCAGCGTACTATCCGGAATGGCAGTAGTGATTAATGCCGGCGCATTAATCAGCTATCAGGAAACGATGAAATAGGTTTAAAGATTTAAAGATTTAAAGATTTAAAAATTTAAGATTTAAAGATTTAAGATTTAAAGATTTAAAGATTTAAAAATTTAAGATTTAAAAATTTAAGGTTTAAAGATTTAAAGATTTAAAAATTTAAGATTTAAAGATTTAAAGATTTAAAAATTTAAGGTTTAAAGATTTAAGGTTATTATCTTATCAGTTCAATACCTAATCATCCTTCACTAACGCCAGCCTAAATCCGTAGTTGGCTGCGCGCTCGTCGGGTGGGCGTTTGTTGCGACACGATACACGACACCCCTGCGCCAAGCTGCGCCAACTTCCACCACGCTGTACACGATAGTAGCCATAATCGGGACCTGCAGGATTGACGGATGGACTGTATATGTAATAATCTCCATCAAACCAGTCGTAACACCATTCCCAAAGATTACCGCTCATATCATAAATGCCGAGTTCGTTTTTCTTTTTTATTCCCACTTTATGAGTTTGTATGTTACTATTTTCATCATACCAAGCTACTCTTCTAATATTATTATCACCGCTATAGAGATAGCCCTGACTCATTCTTCCTCCACGCGCTGCGTATTCCCACTGTGCCTCTGTAGGAAGTCTGAATTTATAGCCTTCCGGTAATTGAGCATACAGCAATTGATTTAGTTTTTCGCAAAATGCGTCACACTCATTATAGCTGGTATAATAGATAGGATAGTAATCGCCCTCGCCGTTAAGTTCCCACTCCGGATTACCCAAATCGCGCTGCTGTTGAACAGTTGTACCCATTACTGTCGTCCACAACTGTTGCGTAACTTGATATTGACCCAAGAAGAAGTTAGACAGCGTTACGCTGTGGGTGGGTTCTTCATTATCGTAGCAATCTTTTGGATCTGAAGTGCAGCCCATCGTAAAAGTTCCTCCCTCCACAAAAACCATTGTAAAATAGAGGTTATTGACTTTAAAATTACGGTTAATGACAGAAGAAGTGCGAGGAGATGCTGTATTTTTTAAAGATCGCAGATCAAACATATCTTTAGGAGGTTCCAGCACAATACGAAAACCCAAGTTAGCAGATCGTGTTCCGGGTTTGTAGAAGAAGCGGTTCGTTACGCGGCAGTTCCAACTGTCAATATTCCAAGCGCCTCCACGCAAAACGCGGTAATCGCCCCATTCCTGTCCCTGAGGGTTGGAGGTTGAGAGATTACCGTTGTCGTAATTTCCAAACCAATCTCTACACCATTCCCACACATTTCCGCTCATATCGTACATGCCAAGTTCATTTTTAGATTTTAAGCCAACTTCGCGGATTTTGCTTCCGCTGTTGCCTTCCCACCATGCTACTTTACTTAACTTATTATTACCACTGTAAGTATAACCTTGACTCTTTTTTCCACCACATGCAGCATACTCCCACTGTGCCTCTGTGGGAAGGCTGAATTTATAGCCTTCCGGTAATTGAGCATACAACAATTGATTAAGTTTTTCGCAAAACAGTTCACACTCGTCATAGCTAACATAATAGATAGGATACTGACCACCTTCTCCATAAATCCCCCAGTTTGGATTAGCCAAATCGCGCTGTTGCCGGAGTGTCGTCTTCATTACAGCAGTCCATAATTGTTGTGTAACTTCTAATTTACCCATATAAAAATTGGCAAGTTTTACGTTGTGAGCGGGTTTTTCAATAGTATCGCAATGATGATGTTCTGAAGGGCAGCCCATTGCAAACGTTCCACCTTCAACAAAATTCATCTCAAACTTCGCATCATTTATTTTAAAAGTAAGATTTTTGCCTGATGCGAGTCGCGAAACGGTAAAATTTCCGGTATAGCCAAAATACCCGCTGCCAATCAATTTCGGAGGAGGCTCTAAAGCAAGACGAAAACCATAAGTTACGGTATAAACGGTAGGATTATCATCGCCACGTGCTGTCGTGCGGCTGTTCCAACTGTTCTGCTCCCAACTGCCTCCGCGTAATACATATTGCATTCCTTTATCAGGTCCTTTAGGATTGCCTGCGGAACTTCTACAGTAATAATTTTCATCGTATTTATCTCTGCACCATTCCCATACATTGCCACTCATATCGTAAATACCAAGTTCATTTGGCATTTTATTTCCCACTTCATGTGTATTTTTTTCACTATTGGCATTATACCAGGCTACCTCATCAATATTGTCACTTCCGCTGTAGGTATAGCCTTGGCTCATTCTTCCGCCACGCGCTGCGTATTCCCACTGTGCCTCTGTGGGCATCCTAAACTTGTAGTCTGCCGGCAACTTATCCGACAATAATTGGGTTAGCCTGTTGCAAAACAGTTCACAATCACTGTAGCTTATTAAATAGATAGGGTAATCATCGCCTTCCCCATTAAGTGGTAAAACTTTGGCATAATCTTCAATCGTAAATTTCATTTCATCGAATATATTGACAGATCCGACGAAATACTCAGGAGAACGATTTTTCTTTTGCTGATCAATTTCTACACGTTCTCTTTCTGCCATTTGATGTCTTATCCATTGTTGTCGTACCGTAGTTCCCATCACAGCCTTCCAAAGTTTCTGTGTCACTTGAAGTTCACCCATATAAAAATCGGATAATGTTACTTTGTGTGCAGGTCTCTCTTCGGGAAAGCAATTTGCCTGTCCGGAGGTACATCCCATTATAAACGTTCCACCTTCTACAAAAATCATAGTAAAACTTACACCATTTACAGTAAAAGTAAGATCCTCCTGCCCATAACAGGTTCTAAAAAGGAAGAACATTATGGCAAATATTGCGAAGAGGTAATATTGTTTCATTTTCAGTTATTTATGTTCACGCATCAATCTTCTTCCTCAATTTTTACTACCTTTTTGGAAGAGAGATAGGTATAGATAGCAGGGATCACAAACAGTGTCAGTATGGTGGCGAAGAGCATTCCGCCCACAACGGCAATCCCCATAGCTACACGGCTTTCGCTTCCTGCACCGGAAGCAATAGCCATAGGCAGAATGCCGAGTACTGTGGCTAAACTGGTCATCAATATGGGGCGAAACCGTGAGATAGAGGCTTCAATAATGGCTTCTCTGAACGGAATCCCGTCGCGCTTTTTCTGGTTGGCAAATTCCACAATTAATATCCCATTTTTAGTTACTAATCCTATCAGCATAATCATGGCGATTTGGCTAAAGATGTTCATCGTTTGTCCAAAAATAGAGAGAGAGAGCAGGGCGCCCATTAACGCGAGAGGCACCGTAAGCATAATAATAAACGGATCGCGGAAACTTTCAAAGTTGGCAGAGAGCACTAAGTAGATGAAAATTAACGCCAAAAAGAAAGTAAACATTAAACTGGAAGAGCTTTCTACAAAATCTTTAGAACTACCCGACAAAGTGGTTTTATAGTTATCATCTAACGTTTCGGAGGCAATTTGGTCCATCTCCTGAATCCCTTGCCCTAAGGTATATCCTTTTGCCGGATTGGCAGTTACGGTAGCAGAAACAAAACGGTTGTAATGGTAAATTTGGGGAGGCATAGAGTTCTCCGTAAGTTCTACCAAGTTGTTTAGTCCAATGAGTTCTTTCGCAGCATTGCGAACATATACATTATCCAGATCGGCGGGTTTATTGCGATTTCCCTTATCAAATTGCGTAATAATCTGGTACTGTTTACCATTAAAAATATAATATCCGATACGCTGGTCGCTCATCGTAAGTTGCAACGTGCGGGAAATATCTTCAACGGAAACGCCCAACAAGGCGGCTTTATCACGATTAATAGTAAGCGTGAGTTCCGGTTTGGTAAATTTCAGGTTTAAATCGTAAGCAGAGAAAGCGGTACTTTGAGATACTTTTTCCATAAAAACGGGGAGAATCTCTTTTAAATCATCTAAATTTTTAGCCTGAATCACATATTCAACGGGCATTCCACCACGGCTATTGCCAAAAGTTTGTCTTTGTGTCATAATGGTTCTTGCTCCGGAAAATTTGCGCAAGGTAGGCGCAACAATATCAGCAATCTCTTGTTGCGAACGTTCTCTTTCATCAGGATTTTTTAGAATCACATTGGTAAAGGAAGCATTAGTACCTCCTCTTCCCACTAACGAAAACATCATCTCTGCTTCCGGAATATTCTCGTTCAGGTAGCGGTTTAGTTCTGTGGTGTAGTTATCCATATATTGGAAAGAGGTACCTTCCGGCGCAGTGGACATTACACGAAGCGAGGATCGGTCTTCAATGGGCGCCATCTCCGAAGGCATCTTCATCCACAAGTAAACGGTAAGAGTTAAAGCAATAATGAGAAAGAGCGGCGCTATCCAACGCACTTTCATAAATCCCGTCAACCCTTTTTTATACACACGGTTGAGCCATACAAAAAAAGGTTCTGTTTTTCTAAACAACCATGATTCATTTTCACTTTTTTTCAAAACACGACTACACAACATCGGCGTCAAACTCAAAGATACAAACATGGAGATTGCCACCGCGCCGGCAATTACTAAACTAAATTCCCGAAATAGCCGTCCTGTGGTTCCCTGTAAAAAAACAATCGGAAAAAATACGGCAACCAATGTAATCGTTGTAGAAATTACCGCAAAGTAGATCTCATTAGAGCCTTTAAATGCGGCTTGAAAAGGGGTAAATCCTTGTTCTATTTTTTGATAGATATTTTCCATGACCACAATAGCGTCGTCCACCACTAATCCAATAGCCAGCACAATTGCCAACAGAGTTAGAATATTGATGGAAAATCCAAAAATATACATCATAAAGAAAGTACCGATAAGCGAAATGGGGATAGCGAGTACGGGGATCAACGTGGTTCGGAAATTTCTCAAGAAGAGGAAGATAATCAGCAGTACCAAAATGAAGGCTTCTACGATAGTGTCGCGAACCTCTTGAATGGCGTTTCTAATAAAGACCGTATCGTCGAAAGTGATTCTGGCATCCATCCCCACCGGCAAGTTTCGTTCAATATCGGGCAATACCTCTTTTACACGATTTACAATATCTATATAATTAGAGCCGGGTTGCGGAATGATGATGCAGTTTACCATAGTTTTGCCGTCGCATTTTAGGATAGAGCGCACATCTTCGGCATCAATCACGGCAGTTCCAATATCTTTGAATCTCACAATGCGATCATTGGTTTGAGAAATAATAAGATTGTTAAAGTCATCAATCGTTTGCAGGCGTCCCATGGTGCGCACGCTCAATTCGGTATTGGCGCCTTCAATTCTTCCGGAGGGCAGTTCTACGTTTGCTTTAGAAACGGCAAGGCTCACATCTTCGGGGGTAAGTTTGTAGGCAGCCAACAGCATCGGGTCCATTTTAAGCCGGATGGCTAATTTTTTTTCGCCCCAGATCTCCACAGAACTTACTCCTGCAATGGTTTGGAGCCTCTCTTTCACGTAAGCATCAGCATAAGCGCTCACGTCAATAATAGAAAAAGTATTACTGCTTAAGCCCAATCCGAAGATAGGTTGGGCATCGGCATCGGCTTTTGCCACCACAGGCGGGTCAACCTCTTTGGGCAGCAGGCGCATAGCGCCGGAGACTTTGTCGCGCACATCATTGGCAGCGGTTTCCATCGGAACTTCCAATTCAAATTCAACCGTAATATAACTGCGCCCATCGCGGCTACTGCTCCGCATAGAGCGGATACCGGAAACACCGTTAATGGCAGACTCCAAAGGTTCTGTAATTTGCGTCTCTATTACATCTGCATTAGCGCCGATATAAGTGGTTTGTACGGTAATAATCGGCGGGTCAACGCTGGGATAGTCGCGTATGCCCAGAAACACAAACCCAATAACACCTACAATGATGAAAAACAGATTCAAAACAATGGTAAGTACAGGTCTTTTGATCGAGGTGGAAGATAAAGAAGCCATAAATATTTATTGATTTTTTGAGTATTCTTTTTTGGAGTGCAAATGAATGATTTTTTTGTTAATGAAAATTTTTACACAAGAAAAATTAGTTTAAGGTTCTCTTAATTCTTAATTCTTAATTTTTAATTCATAATTTTCCCCAACCACTTCATTGCTTCCGCTACACTCTTAACATTTTTTATGATAAGTTGAGGTTTTCCATTTACTGCTTTCATCTCCACTTGCGGATGATATTTTTGCAAGAAATCTAATATTTGCAAGAAAAGTTCCGATTGAAAAAACGGGGAGTTCATGTTGCCGGTAAAATAACCGGTGAAGTTTCCGTTTTTGAGTATAATCTTTTCAAAATAAAAACGCACAGCGAGCAATCGCAAGGGGATAATCTTTAGAAGTTCTTGTGTTACAGTTGGCAAGGGTCCAAACACGTCTAACATCTTTTTTTCAAATTTTTCCAATTCTTCATCTGTCTTAATGCTGTCTAATTCTTTGTATAAACTCATGCGCTCGCTCACGTTGCTCACATAATCGGAAGGAATTTGTAAGCCGAGGTCGGTTTCTATTACACACTCGCGACGAATAAGCGCTTCATTGTCTGCCATTTGCTCGCCAAATTCGCTCTCTTTCAGTTCAATCATTGCTTCGTTGAGGATTTTTTGGTACATCTCGAAGCCGATTTCATTGATAAAACCGCTCTGCTCTGCGCCGAGGATATCACCGGCGCCGCGAATATCCAAGTCGCGCATGGCAATCTGAAAACCACTACCTATATCAGAAAAATCCTCAATCGCTTTGAGACGTTTTCGGGCGTTTTCGTTCAAAATCTCTTTCGAAGGCACCAGCATATAACAAAATGCTTTCTGATTGTTTCTCCCCACGCGCCCTCGCAGTTGGTGCAACACATTCAACGCAAAGTTTTGCGCATCGTTGATAATCATAGTGTTTGCGTTGGGGATATCCAATCCTGATTCTATAATGGTAGTGGCAACTAACACATCATATTTGTCGTTAATAAAATTTAACATCACCCGCTCCAATGCTTCTCCTTCCATTTGTCCATGCCCGATGCCGATTCTGGCATCCGGAGCCAAGCGTTGCACCATGTTGGCGATTTCTTTAATGTTTTGCACCTTGTTATGTACTACAAATACTTGTCCTCCGCGTTTCATTTCATATTCAATGGCATCTCGTATCAATTCTTCGTTAAAGGTTTGAATCTCTGTTTGAATGGGGTGGCGGTTGGGGGGAGGGGTTGCGATTACAGAGATGTCGCGCACACCCATTAGCGAAAACTGCAAGGTACGCGGAATCGGCGTGGCGCTCATTGCAAGGGTATCCACGGTGCTTCGCACTTCGCGCAACTTCTCCTTTGCAGCAACACCAAATTTTTGTTCCTCATCTATAATCATCAATCCTAAATTCTTGAAAACAATATCTTTACTTAAAATTCGGTGGGTGCCGATAAGAATATCAATCGCTCCTTTCTCTAATCTCTCTTTGATCTCTTTAATTTGTGCTGCCGACTTAAAGCGATTGAGATATTCGACCGTACAGGGCATATTCTTTAATCTTTCTGAAAAAGTGTTAAAATGCTGTAAGGCTAACACGGTGGTAGGCACTAATACTGCCGCCTGTTTGCTGTCGCACACTGCTTTAAAAGCTGCCCGAATGGCAATTTCGGTTTTTCCAAACCCTACATCGCCGCAAATCAGCCTGTCCATCGGCTTTTCCGATTCCATATCCCGTTTTACTTCGTTGGTGGTTTTCATCTGGTCGGGGGTATCTTCGTAGATGAAAGAAGCTTCTAATTCGGTTTGCAGATAGTTATCGGGCGAGAAGCAAAATCCTTTGTTGGTTTTTCGCGAAGCATAGAGTTTTACCAAATTGACAACCAACTCTTTTACTTTTGTTTTGGTGCGTTCTTTCGTTCTTTCCCACACACCGGAGCCCAGTCGGTGAATAGTGGGCGGCGCACCATCTTTTCCTACATATTTGGATATTTTGTGTAACGAGTGGATGCTGATATAGAGCGTGTCATCATCTTTATATACCAACTTAATTACCTCTTGTTCACGCCCGCTCATCTCCATTTTGGCCAATCCCTGATACACACCAATACCGTGGTCCACATGCACTACATAATCGCCCACTTGCAAATCGTATAACTCTTTCAGCGTAAATGCCTCACTGCGTTTGTACTTGTCCCGAAGAATAAAACGATGATATTTGTCGAAAAACTGGTGGTCAGTATAAACACATATTTTGTTTGGTTCATCTCTGTAGCCTTCATGTAGTACAAAATCATGAGATTCAAAAAGTTGTTCTGTGGTATAGGTAGTGTTTTTAATAAGGTTGTATTTTTCTAACAGATCGTGCATAATTACGCTCATCCGCTCGTGCTGGTTAGGATTTTCCGAAAGAAACACCGTTTGAAATCCGCGCTCTAAATTATCCACCCATTCTTCTAACAACAATTCTGAATTTTTGTTAAAATGACGCTGGGGTTTTATCTCACAGTTATGAGAAAACTCATGTTGTAAAAAATTTGAATCTATTTCAATCACATGAAAGTCGCTCATAAAATCTGTTAAACGCAATGGAGAGTCAAATCCCATCTTTTCACAGGTTGTGTCTATCCTGCCCTGTATTTCGGGAATATTCTTGATCCACAAGGTAGTGTCTTTCGTAAGAAAATCAAAGAAAGGAACGGTAGCTTCTGTTTTCGCACCGGATAGCGAAGGCATAATGTGCAAAATATCAAATTCTTGCAACGACCGTTGCGTACCCGGGTCGAAACTTCGGATAGACTCTACGGTTTCATCGTTTAACTCAATGCGATACGGATTTTCTTCTGAAAAAGAGAACACATCAAAAATGCTGCCACGCCACGCAAACTGTCCGGGCTCAAACACAAAATCCTCTTGATGATATTGATATGCATACAGGAATTCTAAAAAAATATCAATGGGTAGCAGTTCATTTTTTGCAACAGAAAACGAATTTTCTTGCACATATTGTTTCGACACAATTCTTTCGCACAGCGCATCGGGGTAAGTAACAATAAGTAATCCTTTTGTGTTGTGAATCAATTTATCAATTACTTCCGCCCGCATTTTCAAATAGGTAATGTCTGTATCGTGCCAATTTGTTACTTTGTTGTAAGAGGCAGGGAAATAGAATGTCCGTTTTTCATTGAGCGATTTCTCTTTATCTTGCAGTAGGATTTCCAAATCGTTGAAGAAAAAAAGGGCTTCCTCTTTTCCGGGAAGAATAAACAGATGATTATTTTCCGCAGTTTTTAAGTTATAAGCAACCAACGCTGCCAAGGAGGAACCTGCCAAGTTTTTAATTCCAATAGTTTTAGAGGAACAACAGATACTGTATAGATTTAAAGATTTAAGGCACTTCAACTTCTCTCAATTTAAATTGCGGCGCGAAATAAGTAAAAATACGACTAAACAAACATCTCATCATCTCTATTTCATCTGCACCACTTTCCCTTTAATTGCATGTTTTTCCAAGATTGTGGTTAACCGCACCTCATCAGTGTCGGTAATAAAAACCTGCCCAAAATGATGCTGCCCTACCATGTTGAGCAACTGCGCAATACGGAAGTTATCCAATTTGTCGAAAATATCATCTAGCAACAAAATCGGTTTAATATTCTTCCGTGCAGCAATGTAATCGTATTGTGCTAATTTTAGTGCTAATGAAAATGACTTTTGCTGCCCTTGAGAACCGAATTGTTTCAAAGGTTTTTCATTTATCAAAAATAAAAAATCATCTTTATGTACCCCAAAATTGGTGTAGGTAGAACGAAAATCTTGTGTTTCAAATTCTTGTAACCCATTTTCAAAATCAAGTTCAAAGAGTTGCGACTGATAGATGATAGACACCGTTTCGTTGTTGCCGGATAATATTTGATAATAGCGTTGAAAATCGGGTAAAATAGCGGAAATAAACTGCTTTCGTTTCTCAAAAATATAGTTTCCCAGCGGAACCATCTGGTTGTTATAGATTTGCAGCAACGACAAGTCTTGTTTTTCGCCCAACTGGTATTGCTTTAACAGTTGGTTTCTTTGTTGTGTAATTTTCTGATAAACAATTAATTGTTGTAAATATTCTTTATCAAATTGCGAAATGGTAATGTCAAAAAACTTACGTCGGGTATCGCTGCCCTCAGCGATAATATCGTTATCGTAAGGAGAAACCATAATTAAGGGAAAAAGTCCAATATGGTCGCTCAGTTTTTGATACTCTTTCTGATTGGCTTTCATGGTTTTGCGACCGTTTTTGAACACACATCCAATCTTCGTGGTGGTTCTGTTCTCAAAACTTTCAAACAACCCGTGAATGGCAAAGAAATCGTAGTTAAATCTAATAGAATAAGTATCTTGCGAAGAAAAATAGCTTTTACAAAACGACAAGTAGTAGATGGCATCTAATAGATTTGTTTTTCCGCTGCCGTTTTTACCCACAAAGCAATTCACATTTTCGTGAAAATCAAACTCATTATCTTCGTAGTTTTTAAAGTTGGAAACTTGTAAATGTTTTAAATACATTATGAAAATTCAATAACGGCAAAAATGATTCCAATAATAAAAGTAACGGCTAAAATTCCTCTTCCTGTTAAATCATATTTCAATTTCGACAAATAATAACGCAGCAGGAGTACGTTAGGAATGATGCTAATAAGAATAAGGCGTTGTAAATTAAACACATTTGCATCTTTAATTTGATGGGGGAGAAAATAGATAATCATCTCTAATATTCCAAAAATGAGTGCCGGGGCGAAGGCGCCAAGGAATAATCCCATCCAAAATGAATCTCTACGAAGTTTATCAATCATGTTCCCAATGTTTTAATTTATCAATAGTGTTGTGTGAAGTCATATCAAAATGTACGGGCATTACGGATACATAGCCGTTGTGCAGTGCCCATTCGCAAGTGTCGGCAGCCTCTTTTTCCAAATTTACCAAATAACCGGCAAGCCAATAATATTTTCCTCCGAAAGGGTCGGTATGTTCTTCCAAGTCTTCGTGCCAATATCCCAAAGTTTGCCTTGTAATCTTAATTCCTTTAATTTCAGAGAGGGGTAATTTAGGAATATTAACATTCAAACAAACGTGTTTCGGGAGTCCATATTGCAGTGTTTTTGCAATAATTTGACGGGCATATACCACCGCAGCCGAGAAATCAGCTTTTGCAGCATAGTCTAACAAAGAGAACCCAATAGCGGGCACCCCTTCAAAACTGGCTTCTATGGCGGCTGCCATAGTTCCTGAGTAAATGATACTTACCGAAGAGTTAGAGCCGTGATTGATACCGGAAAGCACCAAGTCTATCTTTCTATCGCGGAGTACTACGCGCTGTCCTAACTTTACGCAATCCACAGAGGTACCGTTGGTTCTGTAGTATTTAATCTCATTTTCGGTTTTGTAATGTTTAATGCGCAACGGCACGTTCATGGTAATGGCGTGTCCCATACCGGATCTTGGGCTATCTGGGGTAATCACTACTACTTCGCCAAAATCTTTGGCAGCTTCTACTAAGGCTTCCAGCCCTCGGGCTTCAAAGCCGTCGTCGTTGGTAATGAGGATGAGGGGCATAAAATGATTTAAGATTTTTGCGACAAAAATATAACTTTTTCGCCGCGATTGGATTTTTTATAAAAAAATACAACATCATATTGAAAAAATTATACATTTGCATTTTCAAAATTAAAAGATATGAGAACACATTTATTTTTAAGTATTTCAACACTATTATTAATAGTTTTCTTCTTTTCGTGTGGTTCTCCGGCTCCAATCTCTGATGTGGAACAGGTAGAAACAGACGAAATGGTATCTTCAGAACCTGAAGTGTGTTTTGAAGAATCATCCGTACCTTTAGAGATGGAAGCGCCTTCAAAACTTCCAATGTGTACTGATGAACCACCGGAATCCAAAAATACGGGACCTGTTACGGAACCTAAACCGTGTACTTCAGAACAACCGGTACGTGGTTCCAAGGGCAATTCCGGCGGTTACAGAGCAAAAGAAGAGGTTATAGAAGAGGTTATTAAAGAGGTAAAACCTAAACTTGATGATTATGAAATTCTTTTGGAAGTTGATGAAGTTATACGCTACAAGAGATCGGGAAACATGACGGTTTGGATTGGCAAATCCGAATACGCTCCGACTACTTCCGAGGGGTATGTTCGTGATAGTACTCTAATTTCCTATAAACCATACGCTAAAATTACACCTATTGCGGATGATTTTGATATTTCTCCATCAACCTCTGTATGTCTAAAAATAGAATCAGATGGGTCATCTGAAAGATTTACCTTAACTCACAAAAAGGCGAAAATAGGCAAAACCAAAGTAAGCGCTAAAGTTGAACTATTTGATAGTCAGGGGTGTATTGGAGATACCACTCAAAAAACCACAAAAATATTAACTGTAACGGTTAAAGTGAAACCTATAGATTTATTGTGGATATTATTTGATATTATCTGGGATCATATTGAAATTTTCTTGGGTAGCCTTTTGGGGCTGTTAGCAACTATTGCCCTCTTTAAAATAAGGAAGAAAGCCAAAATTGACGAAAATAATTAAACCATTCCATTATTCTGCCTTAATTATCATAATTTCATTCCAATGGGTAGTGTATCTTGGCGATAGATTTTCCTGATGCGCAGGGATTTTCCCGCTTCCTTGTGTACCTACTGAAACTGTGTTTTTTCCGTAATGGTCATTTAGATCATCCATGGTGTGCATGAGGGTAGCGTGTTTTTGTCTGTCAATATTATCGAAAAGGATGTTTTGGATTCCGGTGTCCGGGGATATTTCGTAGAGGATCACTCCGGCTTTTTTATATCCGTATTCATTTTTGTATAACTCTTTTAGTGCGCTGATGGCGTAGGATGTCATTTCCATTGTACTGTTAGTGGGCGCTGGTAGTGTTATAAGTTTTCCCTCACGGTGTTGCTCTTTGTCGGTGTGGTAAGGATTGGTAAGGATGAAAATTTGCATTTGACGGGTTAGGGAGTGTTGCTTTCTTAGTTTTTCGGCAGCCATGCTTACAAAAGTGGCAACTATTTCTATTAGTTGCTCAATATTGGTAATCTCCTTTGCGAATGACCGAGATATGCAGATAGATTGTTTGTCGGGGATAACGTAACCAAAAGGGATACAAGGCTCTCCGTGCAGTTCTTTCCATGTGCGCAGTCCGGTTACGCTCATTTTTGCTTTAACCCATTCCGGGGAGAGTTGTCGAAATTGCTCTGCGGTAATAATATTCTTTGCTTTTAGCATTTTTGAAAATCTTCGTCCAATGCCCCAAATATCTTCTATCGGAAATTTATTCAGCACTTTGGTAATATCTTCCGGATGGTGCATAAAGCAGCAGCCTTCCAATTTTGGATATTTCTTACACAGTTTACTTGCTACTTTGGCTAATGTTTTGGTTGGGGCAATACCAAGGCTAACCGGTATGCCAACATTTTTTTTGATGGTTTTAACTATATTTTTTCCATAATCGTTCAACGTGGCTTCATCAAAACTGTTAAAATTGATAAAGGCTTCGTCAATAGAGTAGATTTCAACTGAAGGGGAAAAAGTTTTAAGCGTATCCATTATGCGCTGCGAAAGGTCACCGTAAAGGAAGTAATTGCTTGAAAACACTGCAACATCGTGTTGTTTAATGAGTTCTTTAACCTGATAGAGCGGTTGTCCCATTTTAATTCCAAGTTTTTTGGCTTCTTCACTTCGGGAAATAATACAGCCATCGTTGTTGCTAAGCGCCACTACCGGTTTTCCGTTAAGCGCCGGATTAAAAACGCGCTCACAGCTCACATAGAAGTTGTTACAATCGCAAAGCCCTATCATTATACTATATGTTGTTAGGCTGAGGTTCTACCTCAGCCTTTATTATACTTTTTTTATCACATACCTCACTACACCCCAAATAATGAAGTTGTTATCTTCTGTAACCTTTATAGGTTTATAGTTTTTATTGGCAGGCATAAGGAGTGCGTGATCTTTTTTCAGGGTAAAGCGTTTGAGGGTAAATTCACCGTCAATATAGCAAACGGATAGACAATTATCGTAGGGATCCACACTTTTGTCAATTACTAACAGGTCGCCGTCATCAATTCCATCATCAATCATAGATACTCCGTTTACCCGTGCGTAGAAAGTAGCGGTAGGATTTTTAATGAGCACCTTGTTAATATCGAGTTTAAAAGCGAAGTGGTCTTCTGCCGGAGATGGAAAGCCTGCCGAAACGCCGGAAGTGGAGAGCGGCAGTTCGGTGTTATTTTCTATATCGGGTGGGTGTATGGTTAAGGAAGGGTTCATAAAACAGAGATAAGAGATTTAGGGTATTGCATATTTTCTTTTGGAAAAGTCCAGTTACATAAAAACTTTTTTATTATCAATGGTTTACGGAGATCTGGAAAAGTTCAGTTATATAAAAAACTACGCATAATAGGGAATATAACTTATCAATTTGCGCGATTCATTTTCGGGTGTTTTCTGCCCGCGAAAATAATCAAATATATAAATAATCATCTGCATAGAATTACTGTTATTCTTGTATCTGTTATTCATCAATTATATCCTCAACGCCCAAACCCATTTCAGCAATAATAAGCGCGTATTCGGTTTTTTCATCAAGTTTCTGGATGCAAGCACTCAACTCTTTGGTAGAACCAAATCTTGCGAGTAAACCCAATATTTGCGATTTGCTAATTTTTGTACCAAAAACTCCCCAATCCAACTGCACTAATTGAAATCCAAAATCCTCACAGGCTTGATGCCACGATGTATTTGCGTATGAACAACGATGCCCGGAATGCAAATCATTTGACAATCGTCGAACACTCGGAAAAAACGGCGATATTCGATTGGGAATATTGTCTTGATAATTACCGCCTTCCCATTGAAAAGATGGGTCAGCGGAAAGTCCTATAAAAACATCTACACTCATTATTGCTGATTATTCTAATACTATTAACATGGAGTTTTTCTGTTTACATTCATACTTCAACTTTTCAACTATCCATTCATACTCTTTTTCGGTAATTGAGTTAAGAAGTTCCGTGCAAGTTTTAAAATTGCCCAAATTTCGATATAGTTCTGCTGCCATAATTTTTTGATTGATTTCTGTTTTATCTAATAATTCTATTAATCTCATACAATTCTGTTTCCAAAAATTTCTTCACTGATTTCATAAAAGATAATACTCGCTTTGTTTGTTCGTATTCGGTCATTAAAAGTCCACCAAATATGGTTTCTAACATATTTTTCCTTTTCTATATCGTTTTTTACAATATCCCATTCTAAAAAACGAAACAAATCTGTAATGTCCAAGAAACCTACTCTCATTGCATTTTTCCGCTCCGATTTACATTCTGCTTTTTTCTTCTCTTCAGGGTTAAATTCCAAAAAACGAACGTAATCAGTAGGATCTAAAAGTCCCTTACTAAAAAGTTTTTTTAAAACTTTTCGCCATGGTTTGCAATTTGTTTTTCGCTTCTCCACCTCCTCACCGATTCCAATTTCCTTCATCTCACTCAGCCATAAAATAGAATCACATTTTCTGCATTTTGTAAGATTTGGAAATTCAGGAAGCATTGGCGCTATCATTTTTCCATCAGAATAGAGTGTTGAAATAAAAGTGTTTCCGCTATTTATACTGCCTCGTTTTAGCAAACTGCCACAGTTTGGACATTCATAAATATAGTCTGGTCCTGGTGTCATAATTTTAAAGTTGAATTTTGTTTTAATTTTTTACTCTTTGTAGAATACTGGGCATTACTTTTTATCTACTTCGTATTAAATCCATTGAATTTTAGTGCGTTGTAATAAGTCTCTATTTTGTGTGTATCATCTATATAGCTTTGAAGAAAAAATGTTACTCCACTACCATAAACAAAAAAAAGTGCTATCCCCAAAAAATCGCTACTTGCTTCAAAATCCAAAATAGCAGAAATTATAGGATTTCCAATATGTATTCCATTAACTTTTACTTCTGCAACCCCATCTTTCATAAATTCGTAAGGTTTTATGTAAACTTTTTGTGCTATATCTTGTATAGTTATTGTACAAAGCACTTTTTGTGTATTGTAATAATTATATACCGTAGGTGCTACCCATTCAAAATCTTTTAAACCTTTTTTTGTAGCGCTTTCGTTAAAAGAAAGATTGTGTGATTCCGAATAGTTTTTAAATTTCATATTAGTATTGGATAATTTTTCTGCACTTACCATATAAGTTACTCCACTTTTCCCGTAGCCCCATTTTTGCAATGGTACTTGTGTAACAAAATCATCTTCAAAACAGAAGTTAAAAATGTTATCATACATTTTTGTTTTTTTGGAATTGTTTGGTGTCGCAAAAGTGTAAGCAACTACTGATTTCATGCCGCTAATCTTAAATTTTCCCTCATTTAAATCAACTGCAAGCAAATTTGCTACAGCTGCACCTCTGCTATGACCTGTTACTAAAAAATTTATACTCACATTATTTAACCCATAATCATTCATATAAGTAACTATGGTTTGTTGTACTTCTTTATTCGCTTGCTCAAAGCTTCTATGCCTCTCAGTATTTTCTCCTATATTCATATTGCCGTACCATTCATCAAGAGTGGTTCCCTTGATTACAACAGCAAGTTCTGTTTCATTATAAATAACTGGTTTGTGTGCAAGAGCAAAATTCACACCGTCTTCACTCGTATTGTATAAATATGCAAAGCCTGCTGTATAACCGTCATCTTTTAACTGTGGCTGAATAATACCAATATTATTAACTTTTTCAGAATATATCGCACACGTTTCCGCAATATCTTGACTAAAAAGGGAAATGCTTACTGTAGCCTGCAATTCATCACTTTGCTCATACAAATCATAAGAAGTTGGTATAGCAATTACACCAATATACACTGTTCCGGTTACATTAGGCATTTTTATTTTTATAGAAGAATTTGTTGGATAGGAATCAAACAAAACCTTCCCATTTTGAGTTATGTAAACTCTATACTCCTTTGCATTGGATACCGGCTTCCAAGATATTTGGTATTCTTTGTTGCTTTCTGCATTTTGAGGAGGCTTCTGTAGCCATTCGGGTTTTGCAAGTTTTTGTTTTGTTACTATTGGCGGCTCATAAGGCACTCCCTCTTTCCCCCACACCGGCACGTCCGGAACAAGCCTTTTTATTTCATTAGAAACCTGTTGGCTACTCATCTCTTTGCCGTACATACTGCTAAAAACTGCACCAAGTTCGCCAAGCAATTCGTAGGCAGCATCCATATTTAGAGAAAATTCATCTCTACCTTTGTTATAATCAAATTCAACGCTTACTGCGCCATCTTTCATTGTAAGCATATTGCCATTAAGAGTATAACTATATTCGTAAGCAACTCCTAATGATACGCCATTGATACCCAAATAGACATTCACTTTGCTACCGCTGAACACAAATTTTGCATAAGGCATTTGTTTTGCCATGTCGGTTTTTGGCACATAAGTACCATTCGGAACTTGCGCCGACAACGTGGGTACAAGGATTATTGTTAATACTAATAAGATGATTTTTTTCATTGTTTCTGATTTATTTTATAAATTATTGATTCTCTCAAATTTCAAGTAATTTTGTGCCAATTTCCATCAGGGTCTCTTTCCCATCTACCGTTGTTTACCATTATAACTATTCCAGTTGCTGTTTGCAAGCGATATGTTGCAAGTAAGTTTTGCAATTTTGATATTTCAATTGTTTGTAACATAATTTATTGGTTTAATGTCTGATCCTTAAACAGACTTTTAGTATTTTATTTATTTACAAGAGTTGCTTTCCAAGTTCCGGATGTTGTAGTACCTGTTCCGCCCCAAGTTCCTTTTGTCAATTCTTTTCCGTTTGTTGATACAGTAGCTTTGTAAATTCCTATTGCGATTCCATTTGCATTTTCTAATCGTGTTCCTTGCAGTATTACGCCTCTTGTTTTTTCGTCATAAATTCCTTCATAATATTCTCTTCCGGAATATCTGTTTCCATTTCTGTACCAATCAAAATATCCTTTAAATTTATTTTTTTCAACTGATTGTACAACTATTTTTGCTGTCCACTTGACCGCATCTCGTCCTGTCAAATTCCAAGTTCCGATACCAATAGGAATTTCTACCAACTTAAATTTCTTCCAAACTGCTGCTGAAGAATATGTTCGTTGAGTTCCTAAAGGAATATAAAGTTTCACATTATCCAAATTAATGCCACCAAAAACATGATCATATAAAGAAATCGGCGTTGTCCAATTTACACTTACATCTGCTAAACTTGTACATAGGTAAAAAGCCTTAAGGTCAATGTTGGTTACACTGCTCGGAATGATTATAGAAGTTAAGTTGTTACAAGCCATAAAAGAGTGCTGACCAATTTTTGTTATGCCATCCGGTATATTAACCGAAGTAAGAGAAATGCAATCAAGGAAAGCATTGTTTCCTATTGTTGTTATACCGCTATTTATATCTACACTTTTAATTTTATCTTTTACTTTGTGCCAAGGCAATGATTTATGATTATTTTGAAAGTCTTGCATTTTCCCCCTGCCTGACATTGTTAGTTTTCCATTGTTAACATCAAAAGTAGCAATAATATCAGAAGGATGCGGGCGGCCGATTTTCCATTGTTTGACTGTAGGTTGAAATAATGGAATTATCTTCTCGTAATTAGAGACAAAAGCAACAACCAGTCCCAAAAGTAATAAAATAAAAATAACCCGTCCCGGTTGATGAGGTGGTGGTTTCAGTTTGCTCATAACAGCTTTTACCTCTTCAATTGTTGTGCTTATAGCGGAAATATCACCCCCTTTGTAAGTTTTATTCAGTTTATTAATGGCGTTTGCTAATTTTGTTTTTTGAGCATCTGTTAGAAACCCACTCATTTTTTTGTTCGCTTGCGCAAGTAGTGTTTCGGCTTCTTTGCGTACTGCAATTAATGTCATTTGTGCTTGCCATTTACTATCGGAAATTGACTTACCTTTAGTTAAATATTGTTGATGAGTTTCGTTATTTTCGTTTTGCTCATCTATTTTTTCTTCTGCCTCTTTGTGTTTTCGTTTTGCCTCGTCAGTATAATAAATTTTTAACGCAATCTCATATTCTTTTACTGCTTCTCTGATATTACCATTATTAAAATGCGTATCACCCTTTGTAATACTCAAAGTATATTCTAATAACAATTGTCTTACATCTTTTATTTTTTGATTTATTTCGTCTGTTTCATTAATATTTAAAGCCTCTTTGTATTCATCAAATGCTTTATTTAAATGTTTGTTTTTTAGATACTCATCACCTTTGGTCAGATGCTGTCTATACAGCTTTTGTTTTTCTATTTTTTCGCTTTCTCTATCAAAAGTAATTCCACTCTCAATTACTTTTTTAAGATCTGCAATTGCCGAATCTATGGCTTTAATATCATTGCCATTCCGGGCATTCTCTATATTTTTTATGGCAATTTTTAGAATTTGTTGAGAACTAGTAGACAGATTTTCCGTTATCAGTTTCTGTTCGGCTTCTTTAAGAACATCATTGGCTTTAATACGGATTATTCTTAATTGTTCGATTCGTGTTTTTATATCTTCCTTGTGAGCCATAATTTTATCTATTCAAAAGTTATTTCATTAATCAGACGGATTAATATTTTGTAAAATTCTATAAACTATCAATTGCTTCAATACGACCATCAGGGAAGGTTCGCTTTCCTTTATATACACCTATGTCATCCCATTCTCCCTCTTCTGTCATGCCGTTTTTTAAATAAATTATTTTACCTTTTCCTATACGTTTACCGTGTTCAAATGTTCCCACATATTTACGTTTTTTTGTAGCATCATAATATGTACCCTCTCCATGTAGTTTTGAATTTTCGTCAAAATTACCTTCATAATAGCAATCATCTGTATATGAATATTTACCACTGCAAAAAATACCATTAACGAAATTCCCTTTTTGACAATTGCCATTCGGGAAATGGTACTCGCCTTGTCCATTACTACCTTTACTATTCCACTCTCCAGAATACCAATGTTTTGGTTCCCATTCCATTTTGCCTTTTCCTATACGCGCTCCGTGTTCGTATTCTCCGGTATCTTTACGTTTTTTATTGGCATAATATTCTATTCCCTCTCCGTGTAGTTTTGAATTTTCATCAAAACTCCCTTCTTTCCAGTCGCCATTTTTATAGTTATATTTTTCCGCTACCCATTTCCCTTGTTCATTATAATAACCTACTTGAGAATTACCATTATTCACGGTATAATATGAACCTTTTTGAAATATGCCATTTACGAAATCTCCCTCAAACCTATTTTTGTTTAGATATATTACTTCTCCTTTCCCATGTGGTTTTCCATTCTTCATGCCACCTCTATAGCAATCTCCTTTGTCAGGAAAATCAATTAAAATGCCTTGGTAGGTTTCGTTATTGTTTTCAGTGGGTGCCTCTTTATAGGATATTTGTTTTTTAGGTTCTTTCCACTCAATTGCCTTGTTAGCCTCTGCAATGGCGGCTTCAATAGTTTTTATATCACTGCCATTCCGAGTATCTTCTAATTTTTTTATGAGATTTTTTAAAGTTTGTGGTGAAATTGACAGTTTGGCAGTTTTCAATTTCCGTTCAACTTCTTTAATAACCTCATCGGCTTTATTGCGGGCTGCTCTTAATTGTTCTATTTTTTCTTTAATCCCCATACTTGCACCTACTCAAAAGTTATTTCATTACGATTATAGTCAATGGATATTTTTCCAAATTTTGCCAGGGCTGATTGTCCGAGTAGCAATGGCGCATCCATATTATCAACAATAGAAGCCTGTATATTGTAGAGTGTCCGATTGCCAATTTCTACCTTTTGCAGCATCACAATCATCCCTTCGCAAATGCTGCCATCTGCTATTATATATTGCTGAGTGCCAATAAAATCATCATTTGTAAGTTTTTCCTGTTTGTAGAGAAACCTTGCTTCTGTAAGCGACATGGTAATATCCGAAGCCCCTGTATCAAAAATAAAATCCATTTCAGTGCCGTTGATTTTACACGGAACATAGTAAACTCCACCCGATTTACGCATTTTTACCACAGATTTTCTGCCTTGAGAATTTTCTCGTTCGGATTGTGCTTTTTCTATTTTTCTTTCGCCACGCATTTCACGCGGAGTGGGACGGTTTCTATGACGATTATTACAAGATACAAATGATGATGTAGTTAAAATGAATACTAAGCAATAAATCAGATGTTTGTATTTCATAATGCGCAATATTTTATTGTTTATCCAACATATTATTTTCAATTACACCATGTTTGGGAATAATATGAATTACAAAACGTTGATTTTTTTTATTTCCCGGAATATCGGGGTCTTCTCGAAAACCACTCCATTGACCACTTCCCGAAATAATAATTTCACATTTATCATTATCAAACTTTATATCGCAATCGCGTCTCCAATAACGGTGCAATGCCAAAGCCCTTTCAAAACTCAATTCGTAATTTCTTGCGTAATTGTCTTTTGAAGTTTGACCTTCAATAATGAGCATATATTTAACATTCTTGTTTTTTTCGATAGCCAAATCTACAAATTTGAGGATTGAGTTGCCAACTTTTTTTAGTTGCTCTAATTGATCATTGGGTAATTGTCTTATATCTGAAGAACCTGTTGGAAAAGAAATACTTATATTTTTCAACGTATGCCGTTTGTATTTGTCGTTGTATTCAAAATAAGTGGGGTCTATGTTTTTTATAGATTCTTCAATTTTTGTAATCATCTCCAATTGAGCTTTTGTTGCGTCTCTTTCTCTTTCGGTTTCTTTCATTTTATTGTGAAGCAACACAACAACCAGCACAAACAGCACCAACATCACGAAAAATAGACTTGTCATCAGGTCGGCGTAACTTGTCCAAAAAAAAGATTCTTTTTTATTTTTACTCATAAATGTATCATTTGAAATTCAACAATATTTTAATTAAATCAATGCCTGCAAAAACAAGAATCAACATACCAATTCCGGTGCAGACAATTGTGGCAAATCGCTTGTAATGAGATTTTTTCTTGTTTTTCTTTTGAAAAATAAGATAGGGCAACACCATCCAAATAAATAAACCGAGAATAATTTTTAAAACAGTGCTTACCATATTTTAATTCTACAAAGAAAATTAAGGAATTTATTTGAAAACAATATTAACAATTGTAAAATTAAGAACATAGATAATATTATTGCACAAACTAATGAAAAATTAAATTTGAACTCGGAACAATAGAAGAGCCATATAACAGACACAGTGGATACAACTACAATTCTAACATTTATGTAGCATTTAATTGGCTTTTTATAAGACTGTGCAGGCAGGTTAGTTTTATTATCTTCATAAAGTTCATAAGTTTTAACTACAACAAACAAAACAAATAAAATCATTAGTATCCCAACTAAAAACTTTGCAACTTCAGCAATGTTTGCAGGAATAGTACCACCATATTTAATGAGAAAAGATTTACTGTTATTTCCATGTACAATTTCCAATGTACACTGCATATCGTTTAATCTATCAGTATATGGAAAGAATAATTTTAGAGTGTCAAATATACATGATGTATGCCAATGCCCAATATGTGACCTTGATTTTTCATTATTTGCATCATAATATACGAAATAATCTTCTGGAATTTTTTTAGAATAAGGTACTGTTATTCGCCAATGGTAAGTTTTTATTATTGTATCTATGCTATTAGTATTAAGGACAATTTTACACTCCGCTGTTTCGTAATTCAAGTCACTTTCTTTTGGATAATAGAGTATTACTCGTTGTTTTTTATCTGCCCCAATAGACGAAAAACACTGGGTTAACAAAATATCTGTTTCTTTAAATTTTTTTGTACCATTTTTATCAATATAATTTTCCGAATTTATTGGAATTATGTGTTGCGAACCGCATATATTTTTCTTTAACAACTCTACAACTTCACGACTTTTTGTTTGTTTGTCATTATCATTATCATTAGGTACAATATATACCAAATTAAATTGAATAGGGCTATTCTTACCTGTTTGCATCGTCTTTATTGAATCTTCTATTATTGGATCTTTAATATCGTGATAAAAGTCACTGATAATACTTACTATTGTTTTTCTATTTTTATTTTCAGGTTGATTGCAATATTCTTTGATTTTACCAAATAAAAAATTAAAATCAGTTTCTTGATCAGGTAAGGAAACGTTAAATTCATCACTGTACAATAAAGTAATTAGGTCCCCTCTATTATTTTTTGATAATTGTTTCCATACTACCTGTTCATTAGTTTTAGACTTAATATCAGAAATACTATCATTTCCGTCATAATATAGTATTCGGTAATAGCATGAGGATTCGTGTTTGAGCATTTTCTCGTAAAATTTAAGCACGTATAAGTCTTTCAATCCAAGAAGTTTCTGTCTTGTGGTATTTGAGGCTGTTATTTTGTAATCTTTTTTTAAATCAGGAAAACTACTTTCCAAGGAAGTAAACAATGCCTTTGCAAAGTCTTTATTTTTTTCATTAGCTTGCAAAGTGGACATTGTTCTGTCTTGTATAATTAAATGACTATACTGAATTGTTGTATCAAAGTATATATCAAGCGTTTTGCCTTGTCCTTCACCTAAACGGTCAAAAAAATCAATATATTTTTGAGGATTTAAGAAATCTATTCCTTTAAATTCTTCTAAATCCTTAAATACTTTTGCATGAATACCTACAATTATTGAAAGAATTGTAATAATCAATGTTGCCTTTCCAATTAACCATTTTATATCTTTAACAATAATTGTTTTGTTGTCATTTGCTCCCATATTACAATATGTTTTATTAATCTATAGTAATTTAATAAGCTCAGAAATCCACTTTATCATTTCCGGAATTAAATATGATAATCCGGCAAGGGATATGATACATCCTACAGTAACCCCTGTAATTTTCACCCATTTTGGCAACATTGTGAGCGGACTTACTGCACCACCACCTGCTTTTACTTGCGCCAATTTTTCAATATTTTCAGCCAAACGGTCTATCTTTTTGTTTTGCTCTTTTGTCGCACCTTCAAATTTTGAAATACTGTCTTTAATAGCAGAGAGGGCGATTAATTCCTCAACAACTTTATCAAATGCTTTGGTTTTCCCCACTAATACTGAATACTGCCGTTCTATTACATCATTGAAATTCAACGTTTGTCTGTCAAGTGATTCTGACAATTTTTTTAGTGTATCTTCTATTCTTTCATTAAATCGTTTCAGTGCGTTTTGGGTTTCAATAGTAGCAGCGTCGAAATTCTCAGCAAGGATTTTTTCGTTCTTGCTAAAAAATTTGCCAGCTTGTTCAATAATTTGTGTTCTTTTTTCGTACCCATCCAATTTTTCATTTAACACTTTTACATTGGCAAGATAATCATTGCAACTTTTTAGATATTCCACCAAATTGCTAATCTCATTGGTGCTATTTTTCAGTGCGGTGAATAGTTCAACATTTTTTGTGGGGAGATCTTTATCAGCTATTCCTTTCACAGCATCTAAAACGTCCTTTTGTAAACGAGTAGTTTCGTTTACTTTGCCAAGCGTACTATCAAAATTTCCTATATGTGAGGAAAATACATTATTAAATTCCGGCAAAATAACACTCATTTCTCTGATTGCACCAGCTATATTATCGGAAAGCGTGGGCAATAATTCTGTTTGGAGTTTGCTTAAGTAAGAGTGCTTTTCCCGTTCCAAAACACGTTTAGTGTTTTTAAATACTAAAGATGACCTTGTTGTTAAGATAATTCCCAAAATACTTGAAACCATTGCAATTGCCACCCCACCAAGCAATGCTTCCACGCCTTCTGCACCTGTTTCTCCACCGGTAAGCAAGTCGCGCAAACCACCACTCAACCAAAGATAAAGAATACCTACTAAAATGCCCGCCATTGTTCCAACAAGCCCCAAGTATAGAGGTACGGGAATTTGAGCTTGTATTTCTTCTTCTTGGGCATCGCAATTTCTATCCACAATATCTTTCATTATGTGAAAATCACTAACTCCTCCCTTGTTAGCGTTTACGTAATCCTGTATGGAATTTTCTATTATGGAAAAGATAGGGTTTTGAGAACTCTTTGTAAAAGAACTTAACTTTGAAATAACTGCATTTTTTTCATTGAGAATTAATTCCTTCAAGGTAGATACAGCATTATATTTTTGAAAAAACAGATCACCTATGGGCGATTCGGCGTAATAATCATCAGCATTTATATCCTTTTCTCGCAGCAACTCATCTAATTGACGATCATTTAATTCTTCTATTTCTTGAATTTTCTGTTGATACTCATTTTCAATTTTTCGTATCTCATTATCTACATTTCTTGATTTTTCAGAAAATACTTTTTTAAAAACTTTCATTTTTCTCAAATTTGAGAAAAAACTGTTGAATTGAATAATAACAATTACAATAATTATTAATAATACTAATACATAATGTCCAATATTTTCCATACTTTATTCAAATTTAATTTTTGCAGGAGTGGTTACTTTCCACTTGTTATCAACTAATTTTATTATTCCTCTTCCGATGGTTTTAACTATTTTTGCGTTTTGAATATCGCCTATGGTTTCGCTCACATTATCAAATATGCCATTAAATTTAGAACGAGCATCTTCCGTTGTCCCATAAAATTCTATTTGGGCAGTTTCTCCGTTGCTTTTAAGCATACGCCAATATGCACCATCAGGCGAATCTTCGACTCTACTAAATTCATTGCCATTTTTGCCTTTAAGATATTTTACATTTTCATAGGCGGAGTTAGTGCCGCCTAATTCATCCATATCCGACTTTTGTTGAAATTCATTAGTTTTTTTAGGAAATTTGTCAAACTCGTTTCTCAAATTTTTCAATTTCAGCTCAAATTCATTTTTAGAACTTTGGAGTTCCGCATTAAAATTGTTTTTTAGATTTTGAAATTCCACTTCAAATGCCCTTACATTACTGTTTGCGTCAGTTTTATTTGAAATCCTACCACATATTTTCTTTATAAATTTCCATCTGCTTTTATCAGTTTTGGAATTAAAATTATTTTTTGAGAACAAATGACCAACAATAATAAGAAATAAGTAACCAACAATAATAAATATCAAGATAATAATCAGCAATCGAAGATTTTTTATAGAACGCTGAATGTCCAAAATTTTTGAATCGTTTTTTAAGTTATTATACTGTTGTTGCAATTCTGCAATTTGTGCCTGTAATTCATCTACTTGAGTAGAAGCTGTTTTGCTAGATTCCGGTTCTAAAATTTGTTCTTGTTCAAAATTGAACTCTGTTCTAATGCGATTTTGAATGTTTTGAGCAGTTGCTTCTAAGTCTACATTGTTCCAACCCTTTGTTTTCAATAACTCTAACAAGGTATTGTTGTCGGGACTTTCATTGTACTTGCTTTTGCGGTCGTTGATTCTGTTGGCAAGTTGCAAAGCACTTTCATTAGAACCCTTGGGAAATAAGTTTTTGATTTTGCCAAATGTTGGCACATTACTCAAATCATTTAAAACTGCTTTCTGTAATTCGGGCTTGACAGTTTTTTCATAAGTATTTTTAATGTAGTCCTTACCGGCATCGTTTTTTTCTATAAATGCCATTAAGTACTGACAATTTGCGTAATCCACTAACTTTTCAAAAGTGGCTTTGTCCATTTTGTTTTGTGTAAAAACCGATAAGCTACACGAAACTATTACTCCAAATATAAAAAGATGTTTTTTCATAATCCTTATCTGTTATTATTTGCGTTTAACTTGTTGTTATCACATATTTTATCACACAAGGCTTTGAGCATACCAATAAGCGGATAGAAAAACAAGGTTTCTTTGATAACATCATTTTTATTTGTTTTAACTTCTTTGTCTTTGAGTTCCCAGCCATTTTTAGCGTAAGTATCTAATTTTTGAAAACAAACCTCTTTTGCAATATCAATTGAATCATTGTTCAATTCGTATCCTTGGTTAGTGAAGAATGGCAATAAATCAAAAACAAATTGTATAAATTTTTTTGTTTCTTCTACAGTCGCTTTCAAATAATTATCATCTACTGCTTTATATGTATCTGATTCTTGAGGTTTTTCAATGTCATCTTTTACCACTTGAATAATTGTTTTATTGTCCTTGCTATGAAGAACGACCTGTTTTTTCATAATGTCACTATATTTTTTCAGATCATCAATAGTAACATAAAGCCCACCTTTACAAGTTGCCTCTTTGGGATTCTTCTTATTTAAGATAATATCCAAGTCATTAACATTGTATTGTTCTTCTTGATATATTTTTCTGAATATCAATTTAGTAAAACCTTTTAAAGTATTCATATTGTCTGTAAAGAACGGTATCACACGCGAACCATTACCACTAAAAACAATTTTATCAGGCATATCAAATTCTTTAGATTTCATTATTTTAGCCAAATGATAAATGATAGCAGCGTAAAAGAAAATAAATGTAATTTTTTGTGTGGGATCATTCACAAGTTTGAAACTCAAATTGGCAGTGTTGGCAATGTTTTCACCAGCTTGTTTTATTTTTTTATTATCCTTTAATGAGAATAGGAAAGAAGCAGCATCGGCAGAACTCTTATTTTTTTCCATATCATCAAAAATTTTAAAAATCGTGTCATTTTCATTGATTACAGTTTTAAGCTCTGATCTAATAATATTCATAAATTGTCTAACCATACCGTTTTTTACACGTCCTGTTTCGGAAAATCCATCCCCAAAAATTGTATTTGCAGCAAAACGAAATGAAGTAATAAATTTAATATCACGACTTTTGGCAAAAACAATATCGGTAGTACCGCCACCAATATCAATAGTTACTAAGTTGTTTGAATCTCCATCTTTCACATAATACTCAAAAGGTGCAACCGATTCTGACATTGATATGACATTTACGTTTATAACCTTCTCTTGTATTTCTTCAGTAATTTCTTGGGCGGTGATTCCAAGGAAATATTTTGCATAGGATTCTTCCCAAGTTTTTTTTAGATGTTCTTGTCGTCCTGTTTCCATACTCACTGGATAAAACCATCTAATTTTTGTTTTTTCCAAATTACCATTATTCAGCAATACTTTGTTACGTAATAAATACATAATTGAGCAAATATAGCATTCTACCTGTTTTTGATTGTTCACATGGTTAGACCATTTCAATTCTTCAGACAAGATTGTGTTATATTCAAACCCCAAACGTTTTTCATATAATACAGCCAAACCTGCCTTTTCAAAAGGATAAACATTATTCCATGGTGTATTTTCTCCATACGAAAGTTTGGAGCGCATTGGAAAACGAAACTCCTCATCCGTATATGCAGGAATATATTCCTCATCAAAAACATTCCTCAATATATCTTCGCCGGCATGAAGCCAATGAACTTGACGCTCATTTTTATTACTCTGTTTGATAATATCAAATGTTTGTTCGGCATCCTTGTTTATTTTATATTCTATATGTGTATTCGTTGTCCCAAAATCTACTGCAAAAGTAAATTCATTACTACCATTCTCCTGTTTCATTTTAGGAAGAATTACGCCACAATATCTTTCTTTGTATGAAAGTTTTATATAGTCAAAATTTGATTTTGTGAGCAAATAATTTTTTAACTGTTCATATGTGCTTTGTGTTTCATTCCGAAAAGACACACGCTGCTTTGCAGTAATATCTTCTTTTATTTTAATAAATTTAACATCAAAATTATCTTTTTCCTTAAAACCACAAACTAATCCAAAGCGATAATGGGCATTTGTATCACTTTTAAACTTCACATTTGGAAAAATTGCACAATCAAAACCATCAACGTTTATTATGGAATTGCTTTCCAAATAAACTCTTTTTTCTTCTTTTTCAGAAAAACGTAGTTTTACTTCCACTGCTGTGCCTGATTCGTTTATTCGTATATTTTTTTGCAAATACTCAACTGAATAATGCTCAAAAAATTTATCTGTAACAGGTATCAAATACGAATATTTACTATTTTCACTTAAGTTGCCATCAAAAAAACTTTCATTTTGAATTTTGTAAGGGAATCGAATAATTTCCTTGTGCAAAAATTCATTTGGCGGTGGTGGTGGTGTTTTTGATTTATGCAATGGAAAGCCTAAAATCTCAACATCAGGATTACGCATTACATCGTATAAACTCGCCATATCTTCTTGTGCAGTTGGTAATTTATTTATTTCTTCTATTTTATTGGGGCGATAGGATTTGTCAGATTTGTCGGACGGAAGAAAGGTCTGTTTTTCAAGATATTCAGCAAATTCACTGAAATAAGTCTTAGGGCTATTTCCTTCACTTTGGTCATCTCGGATCTTGTTAAAAACCTTAACCCATGTATAAAGATATTCCTGAAAAGACCAATCACGCTTATGTAAGGGGGAAATATCTTTGAAAGCAAAATGACTGCTTAACTGAATATCTACTGATATTTTGTTTGCTGAACTAAAGAACAGTGTGCAGGGGGAAGTAGCACCAATCACTTCTCCAGTTTTTTTGTGTTTAAGAATATAAATACCTTTCATAGGATCATCAAAATTGTAGGTTTTGGCATCATCTCTCAAAAAAGTATCCAATGTTTTGTGCAAAATTACATGCTTTGACAGTTTTAATTTTTGTAAACTGTTTTGTCTATTCCATTCAATAATTTGAATTTGTTTATCCCAATTGTTGAAATTGAAAAAGATTTCGGCAACGTCCAAACTATCGGATACAATTTTTTGATATGCTGCTAATGCTTTATCGCCGTGTTTTGCTACCTCGGCAAATGCAGTTTTAGCCAATGCAATGCGAGCAAAAGGTGAGGGTATGGAAGTAGGTTCGTGTACGGAATGTTCATTTGAACTTTCAATATCGCCTATTTCTTTATCTCCATACATTACGGACTTTTCCCAATGTTTATGTGTGTTTTCTAATTTTGACTCTTTTCTGTTCTCGTTTTGCAAACGAAGTACGAATGTTGTATCTTTACTTTCTGACATAATTTATTTATTTTTAGCGTTTGACAATTTAAAATTTAACAATGCTTCAGTTGCAAGGTAAAAAAGTTCAAGAAAATATTTTTGAGGTTCTGACTTCTTGTTTTTTACATTTCTGCTTTGTCGGTTGAGTTCGTTATCAACTTTTGCCCAATTTGAAAACATCCCCTTATTGGAAATAACAATGTCTTTGATTTCACCTTCAATAAAATCAAAAGCATTCTCTGTAGTCAGATTGAAAGGTGAAAATTTTCGAGTTTGATTATTCATTTCATACAACCATATACAAAATTGAGAAAATACTTTTCTTAATTCTTCTATTGGACTAAAATTTGGATACAAAATTTTGTGTGCATAAGGTTGATACTTACGTTCCTTCTCAAATGTGTTGTTTTCCGCCTTTATACATTCAATAATTATTTCTTTATTTTCAATACGTTCTGTTACATTATAATAGCCCATATACTTAGAAAATAATAGAAAACGCGACAATGGATTGACAAGCAAGGTTTTAGTGGCATCTTCTAATGTATCAAAATTGATCTTGGTATTATCCGATTTAATTCCAAATTCTTTGTATCTTGTCTCTTCAATTTCGTTATCATCATTTCGGTGAATGTTATCTCCTTTTTTTTGAGGATTTACAAAATCAAGAATAGAAAGAGCTGCTACTAATTCTACAAAATGTGCATTATTTCTCTGTGCATTACCACCCTTATTGTGTTCGTAAGTAGTCGTACGTTTATCGGCGATATAATATAATGTATCCAATTTTTTATCTTCCTGTTTGTAATATGACAAGGCAGCTTTAGCTTTATCAATAAATGTATCGGAATCCACTTGGCTGTCATCAGTTGCCGGTTTTACTTGAAAATAAGGCAATACTGATATTGCACCAATGTGTGCATTATTTACAATACCCCAATTGGACAATGGTCTACCTTGTGAATCTTTTTGATTGGGTGTTTGCAAAACCTTACGCAATAATGGAAAACCGCTTGCCCCTGTACCGCCAAAAATAGAACTGATAATGAAAATTTTATTTTCGCTACTATTGAAATCTGCTGCAAATGCCTTGAAAATATCACTGTTATCAAACTGATTCAACACTACACTACCTATATTCGGATTTCCTTGAAAACCAGCTGTCATATCCATATTCAAAGTTTCTTCCGAAAACAACATTTTAACTAATGCCAAATTATCTTCTGATATTACATCTTTTTTAGCACCGATAAATTCATAAAATTGTTCGGTTTTGTCTTTCAGTTGCAAACAAAGTTCATTGTTTAACAATTCAATTTTTGTTTTAAAGAATTGATTTTTGCCTTTTGGCTCAACAATATTATGAACTTTAATATAATCCTGTATCAATAACTTTGTCCTTGATAAGTCTTTGTTCGACATATCTCTATCAATAATAATAGGAACAATGGTATCCATACCACATTCCACACCTGCCGCTAACAGCATTGTCAGCGACCTTAATACGCGAGAGCCTGTCCCGCCAATTCCAAATACATATAATTTTGCCATATTTATTTAATTAAGAGATTTATTAAAAAGGTACACGTTTGCAGTTTGTACTCCACCATTTAAAGATGAAAGAAAAGACGATAAAGAAAATTGCCGAAACAAAGAAATTAGCGAGACCAAACATCCAACAATCACTTGCATATATTCCGCCACTCTCGCCACTTAGTAAGCATGCGCCAATATTACCTGTCGACAAATCGCCAAGAGTCATTACTGCTCCAATAATAAGATTGGAAACAGCAACTAATAAGAGCATCATTAGCCACGAAATCAATCTGTTGAAACGCGGATGATTGATAACATAGTAATAAGCAATCATTACAACAAAAGCAATACCGAGCGCAATAAACCCGTACATTTTGTACTGGTTACTTCCCTCAAAAGTTTTTTCGCCATATTCGTTACAAATGGCTCCATACAGATAATCTGCTAAATTGTTTCCAAAAAATGAAATGAACAATTCGTAAATTTTAGTGAACATAAATATAAATTTTAAAAGTTATTAATTAATATTGATTTTAATTTCAGTGTAATAATTATTTGTGAAAGTGAAAGCATCGAAAATACCACCAAGCTGATATTTAATGCCATACGTTTTGCCATGGACTGCTTTAACGCCGTCATCATCATTTACTTCTTCAATCCATTGGGGTAAAGTTGTCTTCAATTTTACAGAAACTGCACCTTTATAAATTTTGCCATCTGAAGAAGTAAAAAATAGGGTGTGTGTATATTTCGAGCCTCTATAGGGTTTGATTTCTTCTAATTCATATTTGCTGTTAGTTTCGTAATTATCAGGATTGTGTAAATAAACATCGTCCTGTTGCAAATCTGAAAAATCTACATTGACGGCAAAACGCACTTTTCCATTCCTATCCTTTTTTAATTTATCAATATCAGTTTTTTGGTTTGTACGCGATATGATAACGTTGCCAATGTTTTGATTAAGTGTATATTCCACAGTTCTGTTGCCTGCAATGGAAGTGAAAACATTTTGAATACCACTGCCTTTGAATTTATTGTCCGGAACTTTGTCTCTTAGACTACTAATGTGTTTAGTATCACCAATTATCCAAATATAGAAAGGTCGTTCTCCTTTATAAGAAATAGGTTTGTCCACATTGTTGTAATACATTCCATCAAATTGAGAAGACAATTGATACACAATAATTGCCGCGTTATCATTTTTATCTAAAAGTTCAAAGATTAATTTTTTTATCAATGCTTCCTGTTTGTCTAAGTATTCGGTAGCATTTTTTCCTGGGCCTGGCGAAATGATGCCATCAGTAATCATTATAGAAATATCGTTTTTATTTGTTTTTTTCAACACCATTTCCAACACTAAGGCAATATCGGTATCGCTTCTTTTAGCCCCATTTTTCTGCGCTATTTCTATAAAAGATTTAGGATTAAGTCTTTTATAGAAGTCAGCATCTATATTTGAACCGAGTGCCATTGGCTTGTTGGTTATGAAAAACAAATTCAAACTGTCTGTAACTTTTTGGCTTTGAATATCAACTAAATAGTTAAAAATAGCCTGTTTGAAATCTGTAGCATTACCTTTCACATATCCGTCCATACTTGCAGAAGTTTCCAAATAGACATTTATAGTTGGCTTGATAAAAGGAGTAGTACTTTCATTGGGAACAATGTTAATAATTATATCTTTTTGTGGTCTTGTGCAACCACCTCCTCTATCGTTTGTACTACTACTTCTACTATTGTTGCAAGCGCAAAGAATTACTGCGGCAACTATAAAAAATAGGATTTTTCTCATTATTAATTCCCTTAATTCGTGCCGGGCGCAACTTTTAAAAATCATAAATATTTAAGACACTTATAATTATTATATTAATCAACCAATTTGCTACAATAATAACTAAAACCAATCTGCCGAGTGTTTTTGAAATCTTGGTTACTATTTTCTGTGTTTCAGGTTTATATAGCGAGCATATTCGTAATGGAATTTGAAAAACAAAGAAAGAGGCAACGAATAAACTTGACAAATTCAAGTAGTATGCTTGGGTAATATTGCCTTTTGAGAGTTCGCAAAAGGCACGTGTAATTCCACATACAGGACAAGGAATACCTATAATTTTATTAAACAGGCAAAAGTGAGGTAATTCATTAGCCAAAATGAGCAATCTGCTTCCAAAAATCGCAAATGCTATTATTATCAACAAATTGCTAATAAGAACATTTGCCTCGTACTTCTTCCTTTCGTCTAAAGAAAGAAGTTTAAATAACCATTCTGGAATAATTGCTACTTCCATGTTATTGATTTAAAAAGGGAAATGGATGAACAAACAGATGAACACCCATTTACCAAGTTTTTTGTTAAGCCTGCCAAGTATAACCACATTTGTTACATCGAGTAGGTTCTTTGTCAACCATTAAAGCCAACAAACCAATGGGAAAGAAGCAAATTGCAACAAGAATTTGCCAGGTTTTGTACTTTCCTTTTTCTGTTAATTCACTGCATTTAGGACATGAAATTTGAGCCATAAGATTATTTTTTTTATTTATGCCTACTCTGTTTAAGGATTTTCGGCGGAACTCCTTATTTCTGTTTATATATTTTTTGGCGGTTTTTCAGTCGTTGAAATTTCTATTTTTCGACAATAAAAAAACGTGGTACTTTTTTTTATCTGTCATGGAGGTCTTCTACTACCTACTACCAAATAAAGTAAAGTCCACGCTTGGCGTGAACGTTTACTTACTTTACTCTTGGTAGTTTTGAAATTGTAGAAGATTCCATAACAAGAAATAAAGCAAAAACGCTTTAAAATTGTAAGAAACAAAGAACGCAGTTTAATGGAGTTCTGTTAGTATGTTGAGATTATGAGTATTAAAACGCAAAGGAAACATTATATTTTCAAAAAAGAGGCAAAAGCAAATGCTCTTTTTTGGCGATAACATTTTTTTGCGGCTGCAAAAATAGATTTTTCTTTATTAATATTAGTTATTTGTTTATTGAAATTGTGGATTTATAAAAAATATTTTTATTTTGTGTCGAAAAAAGAGGAATGAAAAATGGGAAGGGAACTTTATTTATAAAAGCACTATTTAAATGGTTTTTCATTTTTTACACTTCATAAAAAATAACAAAAAATACTAAAAAACAACTAAGTTTTACATGAATATTACTCCGGTACAAATACAATAAAAAAATACCACCAAAAAAACAGTAAAACATTGATTTACTGTCATCTCTTAATTTTTAATTCTTAATTCTTAATTACATTATTTTCCCACGCAAAACCTCGAAAATACCCCCTCCAATATCTCATCTGTTGTTATTTCGCCGGTAATTTCACCGAGAAGGTTCAAAATGCTGTTGAGATGAATAACTACTAAATCTGTGGGGCGTTTTTGCGCCATATCATCTTCCATTATATTGATCTCCTCTCGTATCTTAAGCATGATGTCGTAATGTCGAACGTTTGTTAGGAGCGTTGTGTCGGAAATATGATGTTGGTCAATATGTTGGGTTAGGAGTTCGCGGATGTCATCAATGTTTACACTGCGTTTTGCCGATACGAAAACAATCTCGTAATCATCCCATTCGGTAAAATGTTTCGGCAGTTCGTTAAGCATGTCAATTTTGTTGGCAATGATGATCAGTTTCTTACGGATAAAATCAATTTCATTTTCTAAAAAAAGCAACTCTTTCTCAATCTCTTCTAAAGAAGTATCGGAAATATCAATCATATAGAGAATAATGTCGGCTTTATCAATGGCTTTAAAAGTACGTTCAATACCAAAGGTTTCAATTTCATCATCGGTTAGTCGAATGCCTGCAGTGTCAATAAATCGAAAGTTGATACCGTTAATGGTAAAATTGTCCTCCACTGTATCGCGTGTGGTACCGGGAATGTGGGACACAATGGCGCGATCATCTTTTAATAAACAGTTGAGTAATGTTGATTTGCCCACGTTTGGCTTCCCGATAATGGCGACCGGTATTCCTGTTTTAAGCACATTTCCCAACTTAAAAGATTCTGTTAGCTGCGTAACCTCTTCTTTTAGATTATGTAAAAGATGGTATAGTCTTGAGCGGTCTGCAAATTCTACATCCTCCTCGCTGAAATCGAGTTCCAATGCCATAAGTGCCGACAAATCCACAAATTGTTTACGCAATGCTGCAATACGTGCCGAGAAGTTTCCTTTTAATTGATTGATCGCCAATTTATGCGCAGTTTCTGATTGAGATTCTATTAAGTCTGCAACTGCTTCGGTTTGAGGCAAGTCTAATTTCCCATTCAAAAATGCCCGCATGGAAAATTCGCCGGTTTTTGCTAACCGCGCTCCATTTTTTATTAGTAATTCTATGATTTTCTGTTGAATATATTGCGACCCGTGACACGTGATCTCTACCATATCTTCTCCGGTGTAGCTCTTTGGCGCAGCATATTTAACCGCCATAGTTTGGTCAATCAATAGTTCGCTCTCATAAATATTAAGCTGTTTTACATAATTTGCCGGCAATATTTTAAAATCATCATCATTTTTGAATAGTTTAGATACAATTTCAAAAGCTTCTTGCCCCGAAACCCTTAGCAGCGCAATCGCTCCAATCCCTTGCGGGGAAGAAATAGAACAAATTGTATCGAGATCTTTCATTTCAATATCTTTAAATTTTAAATTAATTTAAGTTTGCAAATAATTTCAAAAAATAGTTATCCCCATTATCTTCATATTCAAGATTTAACTCTCTTTTAGTTAATTTTTTAATTTTAGCATTAATATCATAGGTTCGATTCAAAATAGTAAAGTGCATATCTAATGTTGAGTTATTCCCTAACTGATAATACCCATTAGAAGAAGTAGTAATTTGTCCTAACGCGAAAGTTCTAACAGTTAAGCTATTGGCATAGTAAAAAGTGTAATGGGTGGAATAAGGTATCAGGTTAAACTGCAATGAGTCGTTCAGAGGTTCTCCATTCATTGTAACTTTTTGGAGATTCCAACTGTTATACAACATTTCTTGCTTGTCGCAACTCATGCAGAAAGTAGAAAGGAGAAAGCAGAAAGGAGTTAATCTCCGAAGGATATTCCAATTTTTTTTGCGGCGCATAATAATGAATTGTTTTGAGGGTCAATAAAATTGAGGTTTTTCACCACTTCTTCAAGCGATGCATAGGTAATTTCGGGATGGTTATATACCACCATATTTCCATATTTTTTTTCTTTTACTAATTCAAATGCTTTAACTCCAAATGCGGTAGCTAAAATGCGATCGTAGGCGATGGGGATTCCACCGCGTTGCAAATGCCCTAAAACCGTAACGCGAATATCATGTTTAATACCGATTTGCTCTAATTCATATTTAAGTTTATCTCCGGCGCCACCTAATTTAATATGCTGGTCGCCGATAGCTACAGGAGCAGTGCCTGTTACCTTTCCATCAAGAGTTTTCGCGCCTTCGGCAATCACAATATTACAAAATCCTTCACCATTTTTATAGCGTGTTTCAATTTTTTCAGCAATAATTTTGGGATTGTATGGAATTTCAGGGATGATGCACACTTCTGCGCCTCCACCCAGAGCAGTATGCAGCGCAATCCATCCTGCGTCGCGCCCCATTACCTCTACAATAAACACACGATTATGACTTTCTGCGGTGGTTACTAATTTATCAACAGCCTCAGTAGCAATTTGTACCGCTGTTTGGAATCCGAAAGTAAAATCTGTACACGACAAATCATTGTCAATGGTTTTGGGAACTCCTACTACATTGACCCCCAACTTTGCCAATTCGAGCGAGATCCTCTGCGACCCGTCTCCACCGATACTGATAATGGCTTCTATTCCCAAATCGTCTAAACGTTGTAATAAAAGTTGAGATTTGTCTTCTGTTTTCCAAGATCCATCAGGTTGTTGAACAGGAAAATTAAAGGGACCGCCACGGTTGGTGGTTTTAATTATAGTGCCCCCTTTTACGTGAATGCCGGCAACCTCTTTTTCCGTAAGGGGCATAATCTCAATATTCTCCTTTAACAAACCGTTATAGGATTCAATGCAGCCTATGATTTCCCAATTTCCATCTAATTTGGCGCTTTTTACAATTCCTCGGATCACTGCATTTAATCCGGGACAATCGCCTCCACCGGTAACTACTAATATTCTTTTTGACATAAAAAAAGTTTGAACGCGCAAAAATAGTTTTTTTCCAAAATCTTAAATCTAAAATCTAAAATCT
>Ga0123353_10000753_pt1 | contig 39300 bp, 34 predicted proteins | sample TergutLab28metaG_3_FD_92763 | JGI IMG/M metagenome (GOLD analysis project Ga0123353, IMG submission 92763) | Labiotermes labralis P3 segment gut microbial communities from Petit-Saut dam, French Guiana - Lab288 P3 | ecosystem: Host-associated > Arthropoda: Insects > Digestive system > Gut ... | reverse complement strand
GTAAAAAAATGAAGCCAAAAGCCACTTATTTCAAGGGTAAGCAAATATGTAAGCAAACGTAAAAGGAACCCCCGGTGCGACTGCCACATGATTTCTCATGCTGGTGAAACCACCCTCGCATTAACCGGCGACGTTCCCTCTATCTTCATTATACACAAATTGCTTAGAATTGCAATATTTTTTTTGCTTTTCATATCCCAATTGCAAAACAGTAAAAGTTATTTACGCAAGATATGATATACCCTTAACGAAACTAACCGTCCCCTTGTCTACTTCACAACTTCATCATATACCGCGTGGAACGGGACATCGTGTTTACGTGCCGCTTTTTGTACGTCGTCGTATTCCGGTTTTTGTTTGGTAATGCCGAATCCTTGTGCCTTTTTTACCCGTATGTCGCCGTAATTTGTCTGTATTGTTTCGGTGGTGCGGCTCGTTGTCATACGTTGATATTTGACCGTGCGCACTCCGAGTGTTGTTGTGTGCTTAATCATTAAAATCGCCAAATCGTTGTGTAACCCTTCTGTGCATAAGCATGAGAGCATTACTGCAGGGCGGTTTTTTTTCATCATTATTGGAGTTGTATAAACATCAAGAGCACCATTTTCAAGCAGGAGCTCAAATGCCGCACCGATAGCTTCAGGCGTCATATCATCGAGATTGCAAGAGATTTCGCAGACCGTGTCAAAGTTGGAACACGGGGACGGTTCATCTGTTTCATCCCCGGCATCATCATACAAAAATGCACGTAGGCAATTTGCCGCTTCAAAGTCCTTAGTTCCCATTCCATAGCCGATTTTTCTTACAGTCATCGGAGGCATTGAACCAAACTCGTCGGAAAAATATTTCAACAAAGCAGCTCCTGTCGGCGTACAAAGCTCTCCCTCGATTTGTCCGCTGTACATAGGTATACCATCGAGTATTTCAGCCGTCGCCGGAGCGGGAACAGGCAAAACTCCATGTTCGCAGCGAATCATGCCAAAGCCGACATGTATAGGAGATGCTATGATACTTGTTATGCCAAGCAAATCTACAAGCAAGCTGCAGCCAACAACATCCACGATTGCATCTATGGAACCGACTTCATGAAAATGTATTTCTTCAAGTGAAACGCCATGCACATTAGCTTCTGCTTCACCGATAATTTTATATACACCAATTGCACTATCCTTGACATTATCAGGCAAATCAAGGTTGCTAATCAATGCAAGAATATCCTTGTACCCATATCTTTTACCAACGTGGGTGTGGGAGCGCGAGTGTTTGTGAGAATGATCATCGTGATCAGGATTATGTTTATGCGAGTGGTCATGATTATGATTATTCTGACCTGTGTAATTATGACTGTGAACATCCTGACTTTCTTCTTCAACACCATCTACAATAACAGAAATATGCGTACCCTTTATCCCGCATTTGGTCACATCTTTATATTTTATCTTGACATTCGGCAGGTTTAGCTTCTCCATTTTTGTATGAAACCCGGTTTTATCAGTCAACAATTCATACAGCGCCGCCATAACCATATTACCGGACGCACCCATATTACATTGCAGATATAGCTTCATCAATATTTACTCCCTTGTTTCTCTAATCCCCGATGTGGTTTATTAAGCTCGAAATATAACCGCCACAGAAGCCGTTGTCTATATTCACCACGCTTATATTCCCCGAACACGCATTTAGCATAGTTAAAAGTGCTGACAAACCGCCGAAGTTTGCGCCATAGCCTACGCTTGCAGGAACCGCAATTACGGGGCATGCTACCAGACCGCCTATTACGGATGGTAAGGCACCTTCCATGCCGGCAACCACTACTACTACACGTGCTCTCATAATAACATCAAGATGACCAAGCAGACGGTGCAGACCTGCAACACCAACATCATAAAGTCTTTCCACTTTATTTCCAAGAGTTTCTGCGGTAACTGCCGCTTCTTCCGCCACCGGGATGTCGCTTGTACCGGCTGCGGCTATAACAATCAAACCATGTGGTGAAGGCTCGGGTTCACGTTCGCAGATACCTATACGGGAAACAGGGTCGTACCACATGTTAGGGAGTTCTTTTTGAACCTTGGTTGCTTTTTTTTGAGATATACGAGTCACCATGATGTTTTTCTGTCCCGCTCCATCATAGTTTTCATTATTCCAACTATTTGTTCGGTTGTTTTACCCTCGCCGAATATAACTTCGTTAATACCATGACGCAGTCCGCGGTGATGGTCAATCATTGCATATCCGACATCCTCGAAAGGATCTTTTTTGAGCTGCAAAACTGCCTCATCGGGTGAAACCTCACCGTTTTTAACTTTTTTAAGCAACTCTAATATTTTTTTTTGCTCCATTTTTATTTCCTTTCTTTGTTTTCTGTCGATGTAGGACAACCCCCGCCGCCTGTAGGCATCACCCCCTTCCACGGAAGGGGGCTCTTTTATCCTTGCCCCCTTCCGTGGAAGGGGGTGCCGTCGAAGACGGTGGGGGTTGTCCTTAGTTCCTAAACTCCATATCCAGTACAACCGAACTAAAGTCACTTTCAAGTGCTTTAAATATCCTCTCGCGCGTTGCGGCTGCTTTTTTCCATTGTTTTTCAGGCATTTGTATTTTCGCTGTGTCGGGTGGTATCAGACGGACGCGGAAGTCGGAAAAGCCCATTTCAAAGAGTGCTCCTTCCGCACGTTCTATCTTGGTAAGGAATTCCCGCGTTATTGCTGTGCCTGTCGGAACTCGTGTTGCAAGGCATGCATAAGCGGGTTTGTTATGTGTGGGTAGTCCCGCTTTTTTTGATAGAATGCGGATGTTATTCTTAATAAGACCTCCATCACGTAATGGCGACACAACACCTTGTTCCCGCAATGCTTTCATTCCGGGTCTGTCGGATTCGTCGTCATCAGCATTTGTTCCATCACATAGTACAGTATATCCGTCAGCGTGAGCCAGCGCCCAAAGTCGTTCAAGGATTTTCATTTTGCAATGATAACAACGCTCTGCCGAGTTACTGACAACATCGGGTTCGCTTAATACACTCATAGTTTCTACTGTCAGAGGAATATCAAGAAGCTTAGCGATATAAACGGCTTCTTCAAACTCAAATTGCGGTTGGAATTCTGCCTTAACATAGTATGCATGCACATCTGCCCCCGCTGCTTTTGCGGCATAAAGCAAATATGACGAATCCACGCCGCCGGAAAATGCGATGGCAATACGTGGATTCTCTTCAAAAAACTGTTGTAACTGCAAAACTAGCTTATCCTTTTCTTTCTATTGCGCGTTTTGCGGCAGCAACGATATCTGCCGCAGTCAGTTCATATTCTTCGCGTAAGAAGTCTTCCGTACCGACTTGTCCGAATCTGTCTTTAACCCCGACCATTTCTATCGGTACAGGGCGAATTTTCGCTGATGCTTCTGCAATTGCAGAACCCAAGCCGCCGATTATATTATGATTTTCTGCAGTCACAAATGCTCCGGTGATACGTGCGCAATTATCGACAAGTTCAGAATCTATCGGCTTCCATGTGAACATGTCAACGATTCTTGCTGAAATATCATCAGTTTGTAGAATTGATGCTGCTTTTAGTGCTTCATAGACCATTATGCCGCTGGCGAAGATTGTTACATCAGTGCCATCGACAAGTGTATTCCCGCGTCCGATATGGAAATTTGAGCCTTCCTGATATATGGAAACGGCGTTTTTCCTCGCCATGCGGATATAAAACACACCGTAGAGACTCGCCAGTTGCCTGATTATGTCTTCAAGGATTACATTATCAGCAGGTTCAATCAATGTGATTTCAGGTATTGAACGCAAAACGCCCATATCTTCAAACGGCATATGCGTTCCGCCGTTATACGCGGCTGTAACACCCGGGTCTGAACCGACTATCCGCACATTTTGTTTTGCGTATGCAGCGGAAATCATTATTTGGTCGCAAACACGTCTTGACGCAAAACAACCGAAGGTGTGTGCAAACGGGACTTTGCCCATTGCCGACAATCCTGCTGCAACTCCTATCATATTAGCTTCGGCAACGCCGCAGTTAAAAGCCCTGTCCGGAAATCTTTGGAAAAACGGCTTCATACCCGACGAACTTACTAAATCCGCATCGAGTGCTACTATATCTTCATTTCCGATTGCAAGATCCAAGAGTGTATCACAATAGACTTCCCTCATCATCCTAGGGTTCTTTTCAAAAACATCATGTATTGTAAACATTTACTTTTCCCCCATTAACCTTTATTGGCAAGATCGCGGACTTCCTTGAGTCTATCTTCCGCTTCTTTTATAGCCTTTTCCATCTCCTCAGGCGTGAAGTTCATATGGTGGTTGCTTGCTATACCTGCGGCGAAGCTACACCCATAACCTTTTATGGTGTCCAGAATTATTGCACTCGGTGCGTCTTTATACCGTTTTGCGTCCACAATTGCCGCCTTGATTTTACCGGGGTCGTGCCCTTCAACTGTTTGCGAGTGCCACCCGAATGCCTTGAATTTCTCCGCAATGTCACCCATATCAATGATGTCTTTTGTAAATCCGTCAAGCTGTTGTTTATTCCAGTCAATTAGTGCAATAAGGCTTCCGATTTCTTTGTGTGCAGCAAACATTGCTCCTTCCCAAACCTGTCCTTCATTGCATTCGCCGTCGCCGAGGATAAGGTAGGTGAAGTTATTGATATTGTTTAAACGACTACCGAGAGCCAGCCCTATGGCTGTCGACATTCCTTGCCCCAAAGAACCTGTTGTCATGTCTATGCCGATTGTTTTGTGCATGTCGCAATGACTCGGAAGGCTTCCGCCGCCTTGATTAAGTTGGAGCAATACTTCTTTCGGGAAATAACCACGCAAGCAAAGCGTTGCATAAAGTGCAGGTCCGGCGTGCCCTTTTGACAAAACAAGCCTATCCCTGTCCGGCATGTTCGGGTTATTGGGGTCGCTTCTTAGTTCGCCGCCATATAAGGCTGCAAGAGCTTCAATAATAGACATTGCACCCCCGACATGTCCAAAACCAATGTTGGCGAATGTCTGAAGCGTTACAAGGCGAATACTCTCCGCCACAACCTTGAGATCCAGTGTGTCCTTTTCTAAACTCATATCGTCACTCATTCCTCTCTTTTATAATACTACCTTACCTGATAAATAACTAACCAAATTATTTATAGGTATTCGCTCTTGAGCCATAGTATCTCTGTCGCGGACTGTTACGCAGTTGTCCGTTTCGGAGTCGAAGTCATAGGTCAGGCAAAATGGTGTGCCTATCTCGTCTTGACGTCTGTAACGTTTTCCGATTGAGCCGCTGTCATCAAAATCGATCATAAAGCTTTTACTTAATACTGCAAGTATATCCTCTGCTTTTGCAGAGAGCTTCTTGGATAACGGCAGAATAGCGCATTTAAACGGAGCAAGTGCAGGATGTAAGCGCAATACTGTGCGGACATCATTTTTCTCAGCATCGACAACTTCTTCGTCATATGCATCTACAAGAACAGATAATAGCAAACGGTCAACCCCCAGTGCCGGCTCTATAACAAACGGAATAAACTTCTCGTTTGTTTCCTGGTCGAAATACTCCATGCTTTCGCCGGAATGTGTCTGATGTGCGGTGAGGTCATAATCTGTACGATTTGCAAGACCCCAAAGCTCACCCCATCCAAACGGGAAAAGAAACTCAAAGTCGGTCGTTGCTTTTGAGTAATGAGACAACTCCTCATCTTCGTGATCTCGCAAACGTATGTTCTCATCACGAAGTCCGAGTGAGAGCAGCCAGTTGTGGCAGAATGTACGCCAATAATCAAACCATTCGAGATCTGTTCCTTCTTTACAGAAAAACTGCATTTCCATTTGCTCAAACTCGCGTGTACGGAAAATAAAATTGCCGGGGGTTATCTCATTTCGGAAGGATTTGCCTATTTGACCTATGCCAAAAGGAATTTTACGCCTTGTTGTACGCTGGACGTTTTTGAAATTAACATAAATGCCTTGCGCTGTTTCGGGACGCAGATAAATTTGTGCGGCGGTGTCTTCGTTGACGCCTTGGAAAGTTCTAAACATCAAGTTGAATTTCCTTATATCAGTGAAGTCCGATTTTCCGCAATGTGGGCAAACAACGTGCTTTTCCCTGATATAAACCATCATACCGTCATCGTCCATCGACTCTACATGTACATCAGTCACATTGTTTTCGGCACTCCAGTCCTCAACAAGCTTATCTGCGCGGTGGCGCATTTTGCAACCTTTGCAATCAATGAGAGGGTCATTAAATGTTGTGACATGACCTGATGCCTCCCATACACGGGGGTTCATCAAAATCGCAGAATCAAGACCGACGTTGTAAGGGTTTTCCTGTATAAACTTCTGCCACCAGGCACGTTTGATGTTGTTTTTCAGTTCAACTCCAAGAGGACCGTAGTCCCATGAATTGGCAAGTCCGCCATAGATTTCGCTCCCTGCGAAAACAAATCCCCTGCCCTTACAAAGTGCGGTGATTTTATCCATAGTTTTCTCTGTATTCTTAAGCATGACTTCCCTCCGTACCACGGCACAAAAGCCGTGAAGGGTATTATAACAAGATTTCCTCTAGATTGGAATAAAAATTTTCGGGGGTTTATTTTTTTGTTCATATATGATAAAATGCCTTGATTGCCGTGCGACTATAAGGAGAAAGCCATGCCAAAAGGAACATACTACATAACAACGCCGATTTATTACCCGTCTAACAAACTGCACATTGGGAATGCGTACTGCACTGTTATGGCTGATATTATGGCGAGATATAAAAGGATGCGCGGTTATGATGTTATGTTTCTTACCGGGACGGACGAACATGGGATGAAAATTGAAACGGTAGCAAGAGAAACAGGTGTCACGCCAAAGGACTTTGTTGATGACATTGTATGCGGAAAAGGCGGAATTCTCGACCTCTGGGAAAAACTGAACATCTCTTATGACCGCTTCATTCGCACAACCGATGACTACCACGAGGAATCAATAAAAAAGATATTCAAAAGAATGCATGACAACGGGGATATATATAAGGGTGCATACAAAGGTTCATACTGTACACCTTGCGAATCATTTTGGACAGACAGCCAGCTTGTGGAAGGTAATTGCCCCGATTGCGGGCGTGAAGTAAAATACGCCGAAGAAGAAGCGTATTTCTTCCGTCAATCAAAGTATGCAGATAAAATTATTGAGTTGTATAGAAATCAACCCGATTTTCTGCAGCCGCAGTCACGTATGAATGAAATGATAAACAACTTCCTCAAACCGGGACTTGAGGATGTCTGTGTATCGCGCACGACATTCAAATGGGGCATTCCCGTTGATTTTGACCCGGGACATGTGGTGTATGTGTGGGTCGATGCGTTAAACAACTATATAACGGCACTCGGATATGAAAATGAGAGATACGACGATTTCGACAAATACTGGCCTTGTACAGTGCATTTTGTCGGCAAAGAAATAGTAAGGTTTCATTCAATCTTGTGGCCGGCAATGCTTATGTCGCTCGGTGTCGAGTTGCCGAAACAGGTTTTCGGACATGGCTGGCTGCTGTTTGACGGCGAAAAAATGAGCAAATCAAAAGGAAATGTAATCGACCCGATAATACTTGCCGACAGATACGGAGTGGATACGCTGCGCTTTTTCCTCGCACGCGAATACACATTTGGTGCTGACGGGAATTTCAACAACGAACTGCTTCTTACACGTATAAATACCGACCTTGCAAATGATATCGGAAATCTTGTTTCACGGACAGTTGCAATGGCAGATAAATACTTTGGGGGTGCGTTGCCATCGGTTCATGAATATTCTCCCGAAGATGATGAGCTAATTGCTTTAGCAAACGGCTTACATGAAACATACGAAACACATATGGAGAAACTTGCATTCCAAAACGCGCTATCGGATATATTTAAGGTTACATCACGTGCAAACAAGTACATAGATGAAACAACACCGTGGATACTGGCAAAAGATGAAACAAACCAAACACGGCTTGCGGCAATATTGTATAATCTTCTCGAAGCAATACGCATATGTGTAATATTCCTAACACCTGTAATGCCGGAATCATGCAAGGCGATACTAACGCAAATTGGCGCAACTGATGAAATATCGACATATGACTCTGCGGAATCCTTCGGAACACTTCCAAAGACAGTAAAGGTAAACAAAGGTGAAATAATCTTCCCGCGCTTTGATGTAGCAAAAGAACTTGAAATTCTGTCCGCTGAGATGGTGTGATGTGTGAAACCGAAACAAAATGAAGCAGTTTATTATTTCTGCATTCTGCATAGTTATTTCTTAATTACTTTGAAAGGGGATTTGTTATGTCTCTTATAATAGCGGTATTCTTAGGGCTTGTGCAGGGTATAGCTGAGTTTCTCCCCATTTCCAGCTCGGGTCATTTGTCCATATTGCAAAACTTGTTCAGAATGGAATACTCGGAAGAGTATCATCTGCTGTTTGATGTACTCCTGCATCTTGGTACATTGGTTTCTATTTGCGCGGTATACAGAGCGGAAATAAAAGAAATGATTCATGACGGAGTTGAATATCTGCGTTTGAAATCAGATACTAATTCAGACGAACCTGTAGCTCTCAAACCGCCGGGCAGAGCGTTGTTATTCATTATTATAGGTACATTACCACTTATATTCGTTGTATTTGTTCCATTTTCACAACTATTCTTTAATACACTCTTTATTGGTTTTGCACTTATTGTCACCGGTTGCATACTGTATGTCTCTAGCAAATACATCAAAGAGGGAAATAAAACAGACAAGACAATGACAATCGCGGATGCTATTTTTATCGGACTTGCGCAAGCAGTAGCGGTGGTACCGGGGCTTTCCCGTTCGGGAACAACCATTGCCGTCGGGCTTGCACGGGGGCTTACCGGAACATTTGCAGTCCGGTTTTCTTTATTACTTTCAATCCCTGCGGTGATAGGAGCAACAATTGTTTCCGTGTTCAGGGCAATAACCGGAGGTGCTGACTTTTCTTTACTCCCGATATACCTTGCAGGATTTGTTGTCGCTGCCGGCGTAGGCTATTTCGCAATTCAATTTTTAAGGCGGATTATGTCGCTGGGGAAATTCGGAAACTTCGCATACTATTGCTGGGGCATTGGCATAGTCACTATAATATGGTCACTGTTTAATAATTAATTGAAAGTTGAAAGCCATGGCTCAGACAAACAGGAAAAAGAGAGCTTCAGGTACTTCTGCAGCAAGACAAAGCCCGAATACGGGTTCGAGCTCGCAGTCTGAAGCAAATACATCAAAACCGCCGCGCCGGCGTGAGATAATGGCAATAACTTGCTTTATTATCGGAATTTTTTCATTTATCGGGTACTTCGATAACGATCCCGTTTTTATTGCGTTTTTCACAGGATTTGTAAAACGTCTAATCGGATATGGTTTTTATGCGCTGCCGCCTGCTCTTATTATGTGTGCGGTAGTTTTGGCGTTTCACAAAGGTCGCCCGATATTGCTGCGAACCATTTGTACTTTACTACTGACTGTCGTTATAGGTGCACTTGTGCATTTGTTCATGATTGATGTTGAAGCGTATAGTTTCTCATTTGCTATGATCGGTCGGCTTTGGTCAAGCGGTGCAGCGCTTGAATCGGGAGGAATAGTAAGCGGCACTGTTGCGGAACTTTTCTTATTACTTTTTGGCAAAGTGGGAGGAGCAATAGCTCTTATTTGTGCAACACTTGTATTTTTAATGATTGCTTTCAACGCAACAATTACAGGGTTAATTGAAGCATACGGCAAGCGTCAAAGGCGTCCTTATATACCTGAACCCAAACCCGAGTACGAACCCGAACATGAACCATATCCTCCGGGGGGAGCGGTACCTGACAGATCCCGGCAGAGGCAAAACCGGCCATACGGGAGTTCATTAATACCGCTTTGGAAAAAGAGGAAAATTGACATACCTCTGGATGAAAACGGTAAGCCCTTGAAACCTGACCATTTTGCAGATGAAGATACAGATGCATTTAATAAGGATTCTTCGAATGACCCGGCTTCGGGAGATGATAATTCGAATTCCATTATGCCTGAGATTGAGAAAGAAAACATAACCCCGGAAGACATGCCGCTCGATATACCGTTTATGGAGGGTAAACAACGTAGACCCGACCGCTTATTACCACCGATTATAGCGGAAAATACAGGTTTCGTTGAACCTATGCCGACTCAGGAACCAACTCCGGGAAGTAAGCCTGTAAAGAAATCAAGAATGCCGATTGTGCCTGATATTGACGTAGGTGTAAGCCCGGATACAAGCTATTCTTTTCCGCCGCTCGAGTTGTTATCGCGTGGAGAGCCACAGTCGCGTGCAGGCGATAACGAGGTTCGGTTAAATACAGAGAGGCTCGAGGCAGCGTTTCAAAGCTTTGGTGTCAATGTTAATATTTCCAATGCAACGCGCGGTCCTTCCGTTACAAGATATGAAGCCGAGCTTGAAGCAGGTATTAAACTGAACAAACTGACAAACCTTGCTGACGATATTGCAATGAGACTTGGTACGGTTGGAGTTCGTATTGCAGCTATGCCGAACCGAATATCCACGGTCGGCATTGAAGTTCCGAATAAGAATATAAGTAACGTCCATCTGCGTGATGTTCTCGAATCAAAAGAGTTCTCACAAGCGAAATCGAAGCTGACATTTGCAATAGGAATGGACATTACAGGTGAACCTATAGTAGGTGATGTCAAGAAGCTGCCGCATATGTTGGTTGCAGGCACTACCGGTTCAGGCAAATCGGTCTGCTTGAACTCGATTATCTTGAGCATTCTGTACAAAGCAAGTCCCGAGGACGCACGGTTTATAATGATTGACCCGAAAATGGTTGAATTTAAGGTCTACAACAGTATTCCGCACTTGCTTGTCCCTGTCGTAACAGATGTGAAAAAAGCTGCAGGAGCGTTGCAGTGGGCGACATATGAAATGATGAAGAGATACACGCTCTTTTCGGAAACAAATGCAAGAGATTTAGAAGGGTATAATCAAGCAGCGCGTAAATCGAAGGAAGAACGTGAGTCGCTGCCGCAGATTATTGTCGTCATTGACGAGCTTGCAGATTTAATGATGATGGCGGCAAAGGAAGTTGAAGAATCAGTCTGCCGTATCGCACAAATGGGGCGTGCAGCCGGGATACATTTAATTATTGCTACACAGAGCCCGCGTGCGGATGTCATAACCGGCTTGATGAAAGCAAATATCCCGTCACGTATAGCGTTTAAAGTTTCCAGCGCGCTTGAATCAAGAATAATTTTAGACCCCGGTCAAAATGCGGATAAGCTCGTTGGAAACGGTGATATGCTCTACGCTCCGACAGGTACAGGAAAACCCATGCGATTGCAGGGCACATGGGTATCGGACAAGGAACGTGAAAAAGTAATCGGGTATATTGAAAAAAGCGGCGATGCTCAATACTCGGAAGAGGTCATGGGTGAAATCGAAAAAGCCGCTGCAGAAAAAACCACGGGAGAAAAACAATCGGGTGATTCAGACGGAAGCGACTACGATGAACTTCTCCCGCAAGCAGTGGACGTTATTTTCGAAACGAACCAGGCATCCGTGTCAATGCTCCAAAGAAGACTGAAGCTGGGTTATGCAAGAGCTGCGAGAATAGTAGACCAGATGGAAGAAATGGGAATCGTCGGACCCTTTGAAGGCTCAAAACCCAGGAATTTATTGATAACAAAAGATCAATGGCATCAAATGCAATATATAAACGGCAACGCTTAACTGCACTCCCCTATCTTTTCACCCATTCTCACTATAGTTTCCCTGTTCAAGGCAGTGTTTTTCATGATTTTACCGTCAACCGTTACCGCATTTTCAACAAACAGCAGTATTATTGTTGAGCCGCCGAATTTAAACATTCCTTTTTCTTCGCCACGCAGCACAATGCTGCTTTTTTTATGGTTCGAGATTTTTCCGACAAATAACGCGCCGACTTCTATTTGAACAATTCTGCCGAAGTGCTTTGTTTGCATCACTGTATATTCTCTTGAGTTCTGACAGAAAACCGTGTGGTATTGATATGCAATCGGGCGAACAGTGTGGAGTACGCCTTTAATATATCTGTGCTTTAATATCTCTGCGTCATCAATAAAACAATATCTGTGATAGTCGTCGGGTGACAGCCTGAACACAAGACATGTACCGCCGGAATATTTATCGGCAAGCGATTTATCTTGAAGAAGATCTTTTATGGAATACGAGGAATGCTTAATTCGAAAAACACTGTCAGGTGATATCGGATATGCTGTCAGTTTACCGTCGCAAGGTGATGCAAGGCTACCGATATCAGCCGGAAAGGGTCTGTAACCTTCTTTTATCTCCCTTGTGAAAAAGTCGTTAAATGAGCTGTAGTTGACATTGCGGTACGCATCCATTTTAATACCGTTTTGTGTGATGAATCTTTTTATAAAAACACGTGAAACCGGACTACCAAGTATGAAGCCGGCTAGTTTGGACACAGTTGTTTTTATTATAACCTTGAGCAAGATTCTCCCAAAGACTGTATTATACAGAAACTTGATGCTTGCTTTATTTTCATCGAGAATCGGAACAGCCCTGAAAGTGATTTTTTCCTCACTTATCACACTAAATTCCATTCCTTTCACCTGTGTTTAAAACATAAAAGGCAACCATTTACTATTTGCGATTTGTTCCTATCCTCCGATGCTCCATACCAGAAATACAACAAGGGGTATGCCTATCAGTAAGAAAAGCACCAAATACTTGCCTTTGATTTTCGGAAACTTAATTCTCGATAAAAACGCAAGAGAAATAATGAACAGCATTACCGGATATGCAAGCGCAAACGAGAAATCGAGCAAAAAACATACCGAATAGACAAGGGGAATCAGGATGGAAACGAAAGTAACGGGCATACCGACGTAATGCTTGCGCTTCTCCTTTTTTGCTTGAAGCTCAATTTCTACGGCGTTAAAATACGCAAGCCTGATAAGAGCAGCTAAAACATAAATTGCGGCAATGACAATAAACAAAACCGGCTCGAGCAAGTAATGCCCTTGTGTAATATACCCGAATCCAACAGTGTATCCGATAACAACCGGAAATACTCCAAAACTGACCAAATCCGCTAATGAATCAATTTGTATGCCGTAGTTCTTTTCTCGATCATTTCGCTTTTTGCGTCTAGCGACAGGGCCGTCAAACATGTCACATAAACCGCATGTCATAAGGCATATCATAGCAAGTACAAGGTCACCGCTCAGCGCAAATGACATGCCGACAATCGCTGATAATACACTGAGATATGTAAGCATAACCCAGAACTTGTAATACCCGATAAAAGGCTTCGTTTTTTTGTTTTTCTCGATATCATGGGAAGAAAGCTCAATATCTTTCATTTTTTCTCCCGACAGCCCAAATAAGCATTAACGATGTGCCCCTATTTTACTACGAAGCATGATTATTAGCAACAAAAAGAATATATTGAAAGTTACACTCGTGCCCGCTAGTTGCTGTGCAGAGGGGTATTCCAAGCCCCGTCATTCTGCGCGTTAGTCGCAGAATCTATTACTGTATGTAGCATTTCCAAATATATAGCATAATTGCGACATGGATTCTGCGACTACGCGCAGAATGACGTATTAAAAGCCTCATTGTACTTTTTCAGTTCCTCAAATGTCACAGGCATGTACCCGCAAATGTCGACTCCTGCATTTAATGCTTTATCCAGGGTTCTCATATACTGAAACGCTTTACTATCCTTATCATTATGCACATGCCCGTAAATATGCCAGCTTCCCCGGTAGTAGCCGCTCCACTCTGCCATCGGGTAATGACAAAGAAAGATGTTTTCACCCTCATGCTTAAGATACCGCACTTGGTCAACATCGGCAAAGAGGTAGTGATATTCCATATTTTTTAGGTATGGGAAATCATGGTTTCCGGCAACAAGGTGCAATATACCGTTGAGTTTTTTAACTGTGGATATGGCCTCATCAATCCCTGCGGCATCACGCCCGCCATAGAATAAGTCGCCGGCAATATAGACATGATCATCGTTGTTAACACGGGAGTTCCAGTTTCTGATCAGGCTTTGATTCATGTCTGAAACATCATTAAAAGGTCTGCTGCAATAATCTATAATTTCCCGGTGTCCGAAATGCAGGTCTGCCGTAAAATACGTTGCCACCAATCAGTTCCTCCTGCGGATTTTAATAGAATTAATTAATACATAATATCACAAATTTCGCTGAATATATACGGATGCTGATTCAAAATATTGCTTTTTTGGCGGTTTTAGGGTATAATAACCGCATCCGTATAGCGGTTATCATACATTGATTTTATGATATCGTTCCACTCCTCGCTGAGCGAGAACCGTGAAACATGATATAATGACCTCTCCAACAACAACATTAGGTAAGTTCCGGGAGAAGTAAATGAAAGAAACCCAAAAAGGGAATATTGCGGGCAGACGTGTTCTGAAAAGCGTTATGAAAGCGATTGTCGGAAAGGAACAAGTGGTGCTACGCGTATTTCTGGCAATTCTTGCAAGGGGGCATATTTTAATCGAGGATATCCCCGGTGTTGGAAAAACAACACTTGCGATAGCTTTTTCAAAAGCACTTAATCTGGAATACAGCCGTGTGCAGTTCACGCCGGATGTTTTGCCGTCCGACGTTACGGGATTTTCCGTGTTTAACAAAGATACAGGCACCATGGACTATACACCCGGTGCGGTTTTGTGTAATTTGTTTTTAGCGGACGAATTAAACCGTGCCACAAGCCGTACACAATCGGCTCTGCTCGAAGCAATGGAAGAGGGACAAGTCACGGTTGACGGGACATCACATGTAATTCCGCAGCCGTTTATAGTTATAGCGACACAAAACCCTGTCGGTGCAGCAGGAACACAAATGCTGCCGGATTCACAGATGGATAGATTTATGGTACGCCTTTCGCTGGGATACCCGAAACCCACTGATGAACTATCACTGCTAAAGCGAAAGCAGGGAAAAAATCTCTTAGACCTTGTAGAAGCTGTTGTAACACAAGAGGAACTGGAAGAAATGTGCACGGAAGTAGACAGAGTTCATGTCAATCCGGATATCTTGAGCTATATCGTTGCCCTTGTAAATAAAACACGAAATCATCCCGATATCATATTGGGCGCAAGCCCACGCGCTTCTATTGCATTAACAAGCATATCAAAAGCAGCGGCATACTTACAGGGGCGGGATTATGTTATTCCCGGTGACATACAGCCGCTTTTTGTGGATACGATTGCACACCGTCTGGTGCTTCGTCCGGGTGCGGATCACGATAGAATTACAGCGGAAAATATTTTAGGTGATATTATTAACTCCGTGAAAGCCCTGAAAATAGGGTAACGCCATGATTGTTAACCGACTGATTTACGTGCTTACACTAGCATTATCTTTTGTTTTTTATATGCTTTACCCGCCATGGATATCATGGTATATGCTTGTATTGGTTTTATTGATGATACCTGTTGATTTGATTTTCAGTCTGCCCGGAATGTTGACAAAGGGTTTACTGATGTCAATACCGCCGGTGCTGGATAAAGATGAAGATGCGGTACTCAGACTGAAAACGACTCATAAAAAATCGTATCCTGTCAGATGCCTTGTGGCTAAGCTGCACGTGAGTGGAGATGATTTTTCTGTTACCTGCCGCATTAAATGCTTACCTGAAAATAACTCAGAGCGAGAAGTTACGATTGATACATCACGCAGCGGAGTTACTGTTTTTATACTGAAAAGAATTAAAGCAGTGAGCCTGTTGGGGTTATTTTCATTACCGGTAAGCGCAGGCGGGAAAGGCTTTGTGTTAATACTGCCTCCACCGGTTGAGCCTGAAAATACACGGGTGTTACAGTATGGAACTAATTTACGCCCTAAACCCGGAGGAGGTTATTCCGAAGAACATGATATGCGTAATTATCAACAAGGAGACCCCGTCAAAAGCATACATTGGAAGGTTTCGGCAAAATTTGACTCGCTGATTATCCGTGAGCCGCTTGAACCGCCCCCCCACAGCAGGCTTGTTCATATAATGCCATGGAGCGGAGATGCGGAGCGGGACTTGATTTTGGGGCGTTTACGGTGGGTTTCCGATTATCTGTTAAAATGGCAATTGCCGTTTTATGTAAGATATGATGATAATCCGGTGGTTACCGAAGTCGCACGGGAAGCTGACCTTATAAAGTATTTATGTTACGCATTAGGAGTATCTGAAAGTAAGCCGAAAAGCCTCAATCAAATACCTTCGCGCTTTTCGTGGGTATATCGCATAGACGCATTTGAAAATGAAAAATTACAAATGATAAATGACAATTAACGAAGCCCACTGAACAGATTTTATACACAATGCTGCGGGTAAAACCGGGAGAAGGAGTAAAATGGATACGCAAGCGGAAATTAATCTTTTAGTTGATACTAGAGCGGAACATAAAAGAGAAATGTCTTCTTCTGCTAAACGTGTTTTGGTTTGTTGCGGAAGCGGCGTGCTTATTATGCTTGCTGTTTATTGCACGCTTGGTGCAGTTGTGTCGGCATTTTCGTTGCCGATAGAAGCTGCCACACTTTTTTTGGTGTGCTTCATCAGTGCCGCTGCTGTTGCGGTATTTACAGCATTATATAGGGGAAAAGGCTTATTAGTACTGATAGTCCCCGTATTTTTACTGTTTTTGCTTAGCGTTTCCGAAGTTATTGAAGGTGGCAAATGGGTTGTTCATGAAATTTCTTATCAGTATAGCAGATGGCTGCCTGTATCGGCTTTATTTACAGATACAGTTGAGCCTTCAGCCGACACGACCGCTTTCTTATCCGCTGCAGGAGTTCTTTTATCGCTTTTGCTTGGGTTTTCGATTTGCTTACGCCGCAGTGTTTTTACGACAATAGCAATCACTGCTCCGATTGTTTTTTTGACATTCATTATAACTAGTCTGAGGTCGGACGTGATATATCTTTTAGGTTTAATTTCTGTCTATCTGACGTTACTTATAAGCGGTACTGTAAAACCGGATAGTTTTCTAAAAAGAGGATTGATAATTATTCCGTCTTTTATAATTGCAATAGTATTTATGCTTATTGCGTATTTCTTTGCTCCGCAAGGGCAGTATGCAAGGGAAGAGCAGATTGCCGCTCTCGGTCGCCGTTTCAGAGTAATTGCATCACAGATGGGAAGCTTTGGACAATATTGGCAGACATATGGTGTCGGCACATGGGATATAGGATGGATTGGAAGGCTGGACTCAGGGTTATGGCAGTTTAACACAAGTGATGTCCGCATAGCAGATGCGGGAGAGAGATCCCTTACTCATCAAAGTCTCTTAGAGATTTCATCGGACAGTGCAGGCACATTTTATCTGAGAGGCTACTCCATGCAGAGTTTTAACGGGCGCTCGTGGTCTAACAGGGAAACGATTCCCGATGAACTTGATATTGTCGCAAGAAGAATGCCTGCAAACATCTCTTATATATACTCAATAATAAACGAGAATAATCGTTACCCGGCTAGAGCACAAATGGCAATTTCCAGAACAGGTGATATAACACCTCGTATTGTCTATGAGCCATACTTCAGTGCTAATCATATTGACTCGGATCGTTTCAGCGATACACAGATAACGGGACATAGGTTTTTCCATGTTAGCAACAGTGTACACAGCTTTGCGGAAAGAGTGAATAGAGAATACATTCATTATCCGGATCTTTTTGATATGTACCCGATTGATGCGCTGCACGCTTACGCAAATGTATTAAGTTTGCTGGGTGTCTACACGGAAATTGACAGCAACACAGCGCGAGAGTTGCGTCAAATCGCCATAGGAGCGGGAATTGACCCTAATGCGGAAAGAACAGTTATTGCAGACGCAGTAGCGAGATATATCAGGTCGTCAGGAAGATATACACTTACTCCGGGTATAATACCCGAAAATGAAGATTTTGCATTGTACTTTTTACGGGAGATGAGGGAAGGTTATTGTATTCATTTTGCTACAGCCGCCGTTTTAATGCTTCGCTCACTGAATATACCCGCAAGATTTACCAGCGGGTATATTGTTACGGTTGCACCGGATGAAGTGGGGCAAACAATTGAACTCACAGATTTAAATGCTCACGCATGGGTCGAAGTATTTTATGACGACATCGGCTGGCTTTATCTGGAAGCAACTCCGCCCGGGGGCGGGTTATATATACCGTTTTCAAGACCGCATACTCCGGCTAATAATGTTGAGCAAGAGATGCCGGATACGATACCGGAAAGTAATGTTCCCGACAATCTGCCTGATGAACAGCCTATCGAAGATTCCACCGACGGCCAAATATCGGATACAAACATAAATATCAACTCCGACACAAGCACGAATGGTATTACACAAGAGGAAGAGCAGTCAATTTTTGCAAAGATATCTCGCATAGTGATTACTATTATATGTATTCTTTTGATGGCAATTGCAATTGTAACCCGCAGAAGAATCATGCACAGAACCAGAGAAAAACATTTCAAACAAGTTAATACAAATAAGGCTATAATATGTATGTGGCGATACATAAAGAAACTGGGGCGTAACGAGATTATTATTCCAAATGATATTGAAGAGCTGGCACTTAAAGCCCGCTTCAGCCAACACAGAATGACAGAGGAAGAGAGAGCGGTTATTGAATCATACACTAACAGGCTTGCTTATGAAATAAACAGCACCAAAGGCGAGTATGGGCGGCTTTGGCTGAAGTATGTTCGCGCATTGTGTTAGAATAGGATAGATGGGACAAAGTAAAGTATAATAGTTAATAATAGATTTTGTCATTGCGGGCTTGACCCGCAATCCCCTTGATAGTGCGAACTTCATGGGATTGCGGGTCAAGCCCGCAATGACGTGTTTGAGGGGAGTACTTTTTTCGCTGTCTGCTTTTAGTCATTATGCCTATAACAACATGTCATTATTCACAAAAATTAGAATAATCCTTGTGGTGAAAGAAAATGTGAAAATGGCGAAAAAAGGATAAAATTATGTGAAAATGAGTATTAGATTTACACACAATATGGAGAAAAATACGCAATATATGGTGGTAAATATTAGCATAATATAGGCTATATAGTGGTAAATAGTTGTTGACTTCTCGAAATCTCATGTATAAAATCAAAATCCCAAAACACGAAACATGAAATACGAGTTCCGGGAAATGAGTCCTTAAGAATAAACTAATTGCAGAGGTATTTAGATTGAGAATTAACTTACTGATAGCTACTATAGATGTTTTGTACGCCAAGCTTCTCTCCGACAATATATCTGAGCATCATGCGGACAAAATAACCGTAAGCATATGCAATTCATTGGAAGGGTTGCAGGAAACGTTGTTTCAGCGAAAATACAATGTAGCTCTTTTTGATGCAGAACTGATAAAACATGCAGATATAAAATCAGTGCATCTGCCATTATTGCTATGGTCAGAGACAGATATGCCTGAAGAGCTGAATGAAGAGTTCGGCAGGGTGAGTAAGTATCAGCGTATATCGTCGATAGTTGCGGCTGTTCTTGAACAATACGCAAAACTATCAAAAAAAAGCAGCAATCCAAATTCTAACCGTGCAAAAATCACAGCAGTCTGGTCACCTGCCGGCGGTGTTGGCAAAACCTCTGTAGCAATGGCATACGCGTTGTCAAACACCGGCGAAAATAAAGAAGTGCTTTACCTGAATCTGGAGTATTTTTCAAGCACATCCGATTATTTCGACAAAAACGGAAAAAGCATAAGCACGGTATTTGAAATGCTCGAAAATCGCGAAGGTGATATAAAAATGCTTATTCAAGGCTTATGCTGCCGGGAAAATGGAATAACGTATCTCTGCGGTCCTGAAAACTTTGACGATATGTGTATCCTATCAAGCGAAGATGTTTATGAGTTAATAACAACATGCTCAGAAATTTCGGACGAACTGGTAATTGACTTATCCTGCATCTGTGATGCCCGGACAAGAAAAGTCTTTGAGCTTGCCGATAATGTAATGCTTGTGACAGGGCAAACAACAACTGCAGAAATTAAACTGAATCAGTTTGTATTGCAGAGTAACATTTTCGAGAGTATTAAAGAGAAAGTAACACTTGTCGCAAATAAAGGAGCAATGGTTAACACTCATGATATTGAAACCGTTGTTTCCCTTCCGTATATCCAATCGAACGATGTGAGAAGCATTTGCAGGACTATGTCTGAAAACAGTGAGCAGTGGGGAGCATATAAAAAGAGAGGTTATTCTCTATGACTGAGCTATGGAAAAATGACATTATCAGTGAATTAAAGTCAGAAATACAAGATCATGCGGACTTGACGAACTTTAATGATACACAGTTAAAAGCTTTTATAACAGAAGCCCTTGATAAAAAAACGAATCTGGCAAAAGCACAGCATTCAGATACGAACAAGGAACTGTTAACGCTAAATTTCAAAGAAAAGAAATTGATTACAACAGCCGTATTTGAATCGATTCGAGGATTGGGCGTTTTGGGAGGTATCATCGTTGACCCCGATATTACTGAAATCATGATAAATGGATTCGAAAACATCTTTATAGAGAAAGAAGGAAGACTGTATAAACTGGAAAGCCGGTTCGAGAGTCGCCGTGAGTTGGAGATAATTATTACAAAATTTGTATCAAGAGCAGGCAGAGCGGTAAATGAAAGCGACCCTATCGTAGACTTTCGCCTTGAGGACGGTTCCCGGGTAAATGTTGTGATGAAACCAATAGCACTAAACGGACCGATAGTAACAATGCGCCGTTTTCCAAAGGAAGCAATGACGGTTGACAAGCTGATAGTATTTGAATCGATAACACCGGAAGTTGCAGAAATCCTCAAATTACTGGTCGGTGCTAAATATAATATTTTTGTTTGCGGGGGAACGGGGAGCGGTAAAACAACTTTCTTAAACGCTCTATCGAATTTTATACCGCACGACGAGCGTATAATAACTATCGAAGATTCTGCAGAGCTACAAATAAAGAACATCGAAAATCTCGTACAGCTTGAAACGCGCAATGCAAGTGCCGACGGCAAGGGAGCGATAACAATTCGGGATTTAATCAAGTCGGCTCTGCGAATGAGACCTGAGCGCATAGTTGTCGGAGAAGTCCGCGGCGCGGAAGCATTGGATATGCTGCAAGCCATGAACACAGGGCATGACGGTTCACTGTCAACAGGTCACGCCAACTCCACACGCGACATCTTAAGCCGTCTGGAAACAATGGTGCTTCAAGGCGCGGACGGTTTACCGCTTGAGGCGGTTCGTCAACAGATAGCTTCGGCAATTGACATCATCATCCATCTGTCCCGAATGCGTGACAGAAGCCGCCGCACAATGGAGATTGCAGAGGTTACAGGTTATGATGCCGTCAGCAGGCAGATTAAACTCAATACGTTATATGAATTTTGTGAGTCAAAAGAGAGCACAAAAAGTAAGGTCATAGGAAATCTTTTCCGCACAAAAAACGCGATGGAAAACACGTTTAAACTGGAAATGGCAGGAGTCGGGGTAAAGATTTAGGCGAAACTTGAACAACGGGAATTGGAGTTATAATTTTCAATTCCGTCAAGCGTAGCCATGGACGGTGGAGCGTCCGACAGTAGAGTACAGGACGTACTCTCTGGCGGTAGGAATTGTAAATTATAACTCCAATTCCCGTTGCGTTCCCCGGAAGGAAAAACAATGGAAAATTCAATCAAAGTACCGAATTACAAAAAGAGTCAGTCTATGATGATTGACCACATGATTGCTTTTGCAATTGGTTTTGCAGCGGGGTTTTTAGTGTTGTTTATCTTCTATAACTTCATTGTTATCTCAGCTATTGGCGGTTCGGTTACCGGAGGCATAAACATATTCGTTTCAATGCATGCCTCGATAGAAAAACGTCTGATTAAGCTGCGGACACAGTTTTTTGATCTGCTGGAAGCCATGTCCGTAGCTATGAGAGCAGGGAATCCTATGCTGTGGTCTTTGAAAAATGCACGCTCAGACTTGATTCTGATTTACCCCGAAAGCAGCGATATCATCACGGAGCTTGATATTATCATAGGCAAGTTTGACAATGCAGTTCCGTTATCGATTGCTTTTTCAGATTTGGCAGAACGTACCGGTCTTGCGGATATTGAAAGCTTTGCATCGATATATGCAACAATCGAAGGAAAATCGGGAAGAGCAGATGAAATCATAAAAGAAACCCAGCAAATAATTGCTGACAAGATGGAGATAGAGATGGAAATCGACACATTGATGACGGCTGCAAGATCGGAAGTAAACATCATGCTGTTAATGCCGCTTGTAATCCTTGGAATCATAGGCTATGCAGGAGCGGGTTTTATGGATGCAATTTACACGACCGGCGCGGGGCGGATTGTTTCAACAGGCGGGCTGATAGTGTTCATTTTAAGCTTTATCATGGCGAGAAAATTCAGCAATATAAAACTATGAACCGGAAAATCTTTTGATGATGGTGGAAATCTATAAAGGCTATGTAGGGGCGACCGCCCTCGGTCGCCCGTGGGGTGGGGGAACAAATGCTTATTGCTATTACAATTGTAGCTTCTTTAATGTTAATTGCCTGGCTTATCCTGCTGGCGAGAGTCAACAGGGAAGATTGGATGCAATCTGCGTATGTAAAGATATTCGACAATCTGGCGGAAATTGAGAAGCTGCGCATCCGGGACAAACAAGCAACCGGGAGACTGTCTAAATACAGCGGCATTGCTCTTGTTGTATTACAGCTTTTTATAAACACGGATTCGATAAAAAAGATTAGTAAACTTGAATGTGATATCGAACGCTTGAAAAAAGGGGATTTAAGGAGTGTCAATGTGTTTGTTATGCCGGGATATGTTTTACAGCGCGAAATAAAAACTATTGGTAAGGGAAATATCTATAAGAATATTATGACTAACAGCTTTGAGCTTTATGGAAAAAAACATGCACTTAACAAGACAAAACAATTACTCGCGAAGGTCTTGTCATATCCTTTGATTGGTGTTGCCTGTACATTAATGCTGGGTGTCATATTTCTTGGCATAGACAGCGTCTCGGTTGGTTTGGGGATTATTGGTATAGGGTCGCTATTGGTGCTGGTTCTTGTATATGCCATGTATGACGAGCTGAGTGATTCGGTTCGCAAACGCCGTACGGCAATTATCAGACAGTTTCCGAATGTTGTTTCCAAGCTTGCACTGCTTGTCACGTCCGGCATGATTATGGACAGAGCATGGAAAGAGACTGCATACAGCAGGGAAACCGAACTATATATGGAAATGCGAAAAACCTCAAAAGAACTGGATAACCTTGTAAGCCCGGAATCGGCGTATAACGGCTTTATCAAACGCTGTAATACTAAACAGAGTGCAAAGCTTGCCTCTGCAATAATGCAAAACTTGTCAAAAGGAAATGCGGAAATAGGAGAGCTTCTTAAAAACATGGCACGGGAAGCCTGGCAGGAACGCCGGCATATGGCAAAAAGAGATGCGGAAAAAGCAAACTCAATGCTTATGATACCGACAATGCTATTATTTCTGGCAATTCTGGTGATGCTAATGGTCCCGGTAGCGATGAACTTTTCCGGAATTTAAATGTAAGGGGGTGTGAAAAATGTGGAAAAAGATGTTAGAAATACCGCACAAAGCGGTCGGCAGAGCGATGGAACATTTGGGTACTTTGAAAAACGACGAAAGAGGCTTGTCAGGAGTAGTAGTTGCGATATTGTTAATCCTGGTTGCTGTGCTCGCTATAGTGCTGATATGGGGCTTCTTAAGCGGATGGCTGCAAGAGCTATGGGAACAAATTACAAGCGGAGCAAGTACAATAAGTTGATGGATAAGAGCGAAAGCTCCCGTTCGTCACAGGCAAGGACATATGGTCGCTTCAAGAAGTGTGCATCTTTAATGGTAAAAGATACAACAGGCGATGCGGTCGTTGAAGCGACCATACTGTTTCCGATAATGATAATGATTTTTGCAGCCTTGGTATTGCTTGCGATTTATCTGCCGACCTTGGCAGCATTACAGCTTGCAACACAATATACTGCAGTCACTCTTGCGACCGAACTCAGCGATACATGGCTTTATTTCGATGAAAGCAGTATGACCTTAAGGAATTATGATAACAGAAGCCAACTTGTTAACGTGTACGCTGATCTGTTCACAGCCGGAAGTGATATAAGCGATAAGGGAGAAGCATTGGCAGCCTACATAGAAAGCCGAAACATTAGTTCCAAAGCAGGTGAGCTTACAGTTGATGTCAGTTCTGTAAACAATCTCCTGTTTAGAGAAATCGTAGCTACAGCAACGCGAGAGTTTCCAATGCCGGTAAATCTCTCGTTTATAGGATTTCCCGAAACGATTTCGGTATCTGCTACATCAACAGCGGTGGTGCAAAACGGTGATGAGTTTATCCGTAATATAGACATCGCAAGTGATTTCGTTGATTTTATTATAGAAAAATACAATCTGCATAATATTACAGATGCAATAAGCTCATTCGGCAGCAGGGTTTCAGGGCTTTTAGGATGGTAGGAAACAGGAGAGGGTATGTTAAAGTTTATTAGAAATACAAAAGGTGCTGTAACAGTGTTTGTTACATTGCTTCTCATACCTGCCGTACTTATCAGTGGAACGGCTGTTGATTTGGCAAGAATACATACAGCCCGCAGCATTGTACAAGATGCAAACCAACTTGCGGCAAACTCTGTTCTGACACAATACAACGCATTGCTAAAAGACTTGTACGGGCTTTTTGGTGTGGCTGAGGATGACCCGATATTGTGGCAATTGCTGGATGAATATATTGCAGTATCTATATTTGGAGAGGATGGGCAAGACAGATCGCTCGGTACCTTGCAGTTATTCTACGGCAGTAATATATCGCTTGCTGAGCCGTACTTTGCAGATGGAAAGGACCTGCGCAATGAAGATGTATTACGTCGGCAAATAGAAGAATACATGAAATTCCGGGGTCCTGTTATCATAGTACAGGATATACTTGAGCTTCTCGGTTCAAGTTCATTCAGAGAAGATTCGGGTGTAATCAAGGATAAGCTGGAAATTGAATCAGCGATTGCCGGGATTTATGAAAAATACAAAGAATTATATAATGCTATCGTTGCTGCGGATAGATGTGATCAAGTCAGCGGAGGGTTAATCGGAGGCACAGTCGCTACAGTATCATCATCGCTGGAACTAATAAGGCAGCAGTTTGTCAACTTGAGAGCATGTTATGTGTCGTGGGAAAAAGCAAGTACTTCTTCAGCAAAAAATGATATTGCCGCGAGGTACGAAGCAATATTGGCAAACATCCGCTCTCGTACCATAGGCGGTCCTGTGGGCAGCAATTGGAGCAATGGACGCTGGCAAAGCACAACAAACCCTCAAGGCTTGAATAAAACAATTGAAGGCGCAAAGGAACGTGCCGAAAGGTTCAAACAAAATTTCGACAGAGTTGTCAGCATAGCACAACAATTGGACGCAATGAAAGCAGAACTGGAAATAAAAATCGACAGCCTTGAGCAAAGAATAAACAGTGGTGAGAGCAATGCGGAATTAAGAGCGGCGCTAACGGAAAGAACAGGGACCCCGCCAAAATCCATCATGGAGAGATATCGGGATATATTAAAATGGGATTTGGAACCAATGGCAATCGCCTACAAAGATAATGGATATCATTACTTAGATAATATTATGAAACCACTGCTCGACAGTGTCATGTACAGAAACATTAACACTCCGTCGGGTGAAAGCCTTACACGCGCAGAGCTTGAAAACATTCAAACAAATCCGGGGTTTGCACTTTCGGAGTCTGTTTTGGCAGTAGACAGTCTTGCGGAGGTGCTTGGAAATTATACAGTAGACAATATAACATATGGTGTGCCTCCGGGATTTATAAGATTTTCCGGATCAGGTAGGGATAACAGAACATTCTTTGCAGAACTTGAACAAATGATGCGTCAGCCGGATATTCCTCCCGTCAGCCTATATGACGGACAAGAGGAATCCGGCGGCGCAAATGCCGAAGCTAAACAAAGGGGTATGATTAGACAACTTCTGGATCAAGTAAACTCTGCTTTTGCCGGGTTTAAGAATGAGCCGCTCGGAGCAAGGTATATAAACAACAATGCCGACTCCGATTCAGATGCAATGGATATGCAGAATATAACAGGGATTATCCCGCAAGCTCTCAACGAGCCTGTTTCGAATGTTATTTCCGACCCTTTGGGAAGTGTTATGCAGGCGGCTGATTACTTGCTATTACTCTCATACTGTACTTCAGTTTTTTCAAATTACACAACAACAAGGCCTGATACTATTGGTATGGCTCGCTCGGAGCTTGGAGGCGTAGAATTTCCAAAATCAATTACAGGCGTTCCGATTAGTCCCCAGGTTAACTACTTTTTCCAATCGGAATGGGAGTATCTTTACAACGGCAGTGAAAATGCCGCAAAAAACCTTAATGCTGTAACAAGATTGATTTTTCTGGTACGCTTGATATGCAACTACATAACTGTCTTCAGCGTCCGTGAAGTAACAACAGTGATAAACGGCATAAAAACTGCCTTTGCGTGGAATCCGCCGCTTGCTCTTATATTGGGTGAGTTAGCGCGAGCGGCATTTGTCGCTGCGGAATCAGCAGTTGATGTTGCGTCGCTGCGGTCGGGAGAAAAAGTACCGCTTATAAAAAGCGGAAGAAACGGAGAATGGGTGTGCAGCCCGGGCGGACTTGTCAAAGCTCTGGCAGATACCGCAGCAGGTACTGTAAATCAGGACAGCAGTGCAAACGGCAAAGGGCTTTCATATTCTAACTATATGACATTTTTCTTTTTGGCAAAAGGACTTGTCAGTTCAGGCTTCGCAACAGAACTGACCGGGAGGACCGCAAATTTGATTGAATGGAATGTATTAAATTATAAAGGTAACACTTTCGGTGATGAGAGCCAAATGTCGAGCACATTGTCAAATACTGACAGGTTTAGGCTGGTTGATATGAAAACAGACGTCAGCTTAACTACAACTGCGGAAATGAGGATGCTGTTCTTATCAATGATTTTCGCTCAAAACTTTTCTGACACGAGAGGGATTGGTATACCATCGACAATGCCGTTGGTTGTAACAGACCGGAGAGGGTATTAGGATAAATGATAAATGATAAATTACAAATGACGGGCGGATGGGTGACATGCAACAAAAAGCCTCAAAACGAGCCTAACGGGTACATCGTAGTTGAAACAGTCGGGGTTTTCCTTCCCTTCCTGCTGCTTGTTATCTCTATCTTAAGTCTTGTAAATATTGTGACATTACAAGCACGGGTGCATAATGCCTTAACACAGACTGCAAATACACTGTCTATGTACAGTTATGTATTAAAAGCTACCGGGGCAGCGGATAGTTTAATCGTGGCGGATAATAAAGCAACAAGCTCCGGTGATAGTATAAGAGCTGTTGTTGACGGCATTAACGCTCTTTCAAGAGGTAACGGGATTGGCGGAGGTGTTGAAAACCGGGCTTTTGAAGTTATTGAAGAAGCGATGAGTGACCCAAAATCCATAATACAAAAATTAGCAAATTACGGTCTTGGGGAACTGCGGGGTTTGGCAACAGAGCAGCTTGTGCGTCCGTTTGTTATGCGATTTCTGGCAAATGATGAAATGTCAGGAGAAGAATACCTAAACAGTGTCAGAGTTATAAATTTTGATTTACGCGATTGTGTAATTGTTGATAGAAACGGAAATATAAAGCTGACTGTGAATTATGAGATCGAGTATACATTCGGCGCATTGAGACTTCCGTTCGGACCGTCCTTGAGAGTAACTCAAACAGCGGTTACGAAAGCATGGCTCGACGGCAGCGGGGAAGGATATTAGTGATGAAATTAAAAGAACATAAAACAGCGATGTACTGTGCAGCTCTGATGATTATACTGTCTGCCTGGGTAATTTTATTTGCAGGAGCATTGTCAGCGTTTACACTGATTCGGACAGCTATGCTAATAATCCTCAGCTACATAGCTATGGTTATTGACATCAAAACAAAACAAATTCCCAATGTGTTAATAATCATTATGATTACAGGTTGGCTGCTCCTTATAACACCAATGCTGTTTATTGATACAGAACATGGAATTAAGTTTCTGGTCGATTCGATATACGGATTATTACTGGGCGGCGGATTGTTTTTATTGGTGTATTTGCTGAGCCGCAAAGGTTTGGGTGGCGGTGATGTTAAGTTTATGTCGGCTGCCGGACTATACTTAGGCTTTTCCGGGACAATACCTGCAATTTTATTCGGAACGATAATTGCGGCACTGACGGGACTGGTCTTGATACTACTAAAAAAAATCAATCGCAAAGACAGCATACCGCTCGCCCCGTTTCTCTTTATCGGCATAATAATAACGGTATTTTTAAGTAGCGGTTGATAGAAAATGACAAATGACAAATGATAAATGACAAAAAGACAAATAAAGATTAATGAAAGTTTGAATTAATATCTGTGGAGGTGCCATCGTTTGAAGAAGATTGCTCGTACTCTTATAAGTGCGTTTTGTATTATCTTGCTTATTGTATCGTGGGTTATAGCAACAAACTCAAGGTCAACTGCCGAGAAACAGCTTGTTTTGATAAATGAAGCAACTGCGCTTATGGGTGATGGTATTTACATTCGTGCCGTGCCGTTACTTGAAGAAGCCGCAGAGTATGAAACTGTACATACAAGGATTGCGGAAAGCTTATTGAAAAAAGCATACCTTGCTCTGATGGATAACAGGGGATTTCCCCGAAGATATACGACGCTCCTTGAAAAACAAATGAACAGGCGAGATGCAGAGCCTTACATATTTTTGGAAGCGGCGGATTATTATCTGAGTGTTTCAAAAATATCAGAAGCATTATCGGTTATGAGAAACGGCTTAGATAGAACAGGCGACGAGGATATTTTAGAAATGTATGAAAGTACCCGATATGCATTCAATATAAACAGAGCGGCATACGAGGATGTAGCAGCGATTTTTTACAACACTATACAGGTGAAATCCGAGGGAAAGTGGGGTATTGCAAATGCAGACGGATTTTTAGTAATACCGTGCCGGTATGATAAAATCAGCACGTTCAACAGAGATCGTGCGGTTGTAAGAAGCGGCGGCAACATTTATGCGGTTGACATTAATAATAACCGTATCGCGATACCGAATGAAGCAGTTGTTGACTTCGGGAATTACGCTGAGAATCGTATGTCTGTACTGGTTAATGGACGATGGCACAGAGCTGCGGGGGAATTTGAAATAGGGGATAAAGCATTCGATGATATCGGCACATATTCCGGAGGATATGCGGCAGCAAAATACAACGGCAGATGGGGTGTTATTGATATTTCCGATAACTGGTTGATTCCGGCTGAGTATGACGAGGTCATAAGAGATGAACTCGGGCGATGTTTTGCGCAAGGCACTGTGTTCGTTCGACAAAGCGGATATGTGTATCTGTTTACAAGAGGTCATTTTACGGAAGCCGTTTTTGAAGACGCAAGACCTTTTTCGGATGAAGGATATGCGGCGGTGAAAAAAAACGGAAGCTGGGGCTTCATCAACACAAACGGTGAGGAAGTTATACCGTTTGTGTTCGATGATGCATTATCATTCGGACAGCATTTAGCCGCAGTAAAGATAGGAGAGTACTGGGGATATATAAACTTGCTTGGAAATATTGTAATAGAAACGACATTTCAAAACGCAAAAAGCTTTTCGGGAGGCAGTGCACCGGTACTGACAGATAGAGGCTGGCAATTCATAACATTAATAGAATATAGCACAAGAGGGGGATTTTAAGCATATGAATTATGAAATGCAATGCAGGAACGATTTTCTAACAGGAGCATATCTGGTTGTTAGAATACCGGAAAACGAATTGGATCAATGTGCCCTAAATACAATACAAGCGGATTGTCCTGATTTCATAATTCCGTTTCACTTTAAAAATACTGACGGTCAAATTGAATTCATATATAAAACAGGTGCATTATGCAAGCTGAATTATTTTTCCGGAGAGTTGTCGCCAAATGAGTATGCGGAGCTATGGCAAAGCATGTTAAAGCCGCTGCTTGACTGTGTTGACTGGTTTATGAATCCATGTTCATTTGTGTTAAATACTGATTATTTATACTATGATAAACGTAACAAAACCATCAGCTATGTATATATCCCATCAGCATACGGGTGTTCCGGTTATGACGCTTTTTATGAAATGGCTGTAGAAGTATCAAAAATGATGTCAGTATCAGATGCCATTTTGGAAAACAAGGTTCTCAAAGCGATTATAAATGATTTTAATCCTGTTGAATTTCTGCAAATGATAAAGGATTATGCAGCAGAATCCCCTGAAACCCCGCAAGTGCTTCCGATTCTTGAATATCAAGACGAATCGGAGCTTCCGGTTAAACTAACATCGGCAAGACAAAGAGATAAAACCGATAATGCCGATGTAGACATATGGACGGATATTAAGCTTGAGCAAAATAAAAAAGAGAGAGATACAGGAGGCTTCAAGCTCTTTGGAAGAAGAAAAAGTAAGAAATTGACACAAGACCGGCATAGTCCGCCGGAAATGCAAACAGAGAAGAGTACTCCTGAGATGTTACCGCAAAAAAGCTTGCCGGAGAAGCTACAGTTGCACGATCTATCAGAAACAACGTTTATAAATGACGAGTTTGAGTCCCCGCCAAGTATATATCCTGAGTGTGAAGGTAAAAACCATGTCGATATAATTGACATAACACAGAGCGTATCCACAGTGCTGAGTGGAACGGGATTGCGATATGTAGGACGGGCACACTTACCGCCATCCATTCAGATTATGATATCTGAGGGTGAGATATTTACGATTGGCCGCTTCGATGCGGCAATAGGAAAAAAGCAATCGAATTTTGAGTTTGAAAGAAAGACAAAAGCAATCAGCCGACGCCATGCTGTTATTGAGCGAGATATCGAAGGCTATAAAATCGTTGATTTATCATCAAGTGCGGGGACCTTTGTTAACGATAAAAAAATACCTCCAAACACACCATACGGACTGGAAACAGGTTACCGAGTGTCGTTTGGCAACTCAGGAGCTGACTATGTATGGGAAAACAATTAAACCCGGTTCATATATTTATCGCACATATCGTATTGTAGAGAAGCTGGGTTCGGGCGGCAGCGGAGCGGTATACCTTGCATGGCATACGCGACTGCGAAAACATGTGGTAATAAAGCTTGTCAAAAACTGCTCTGCAAGCACTGTTGAGACCCGCAGAAATGAAGTTGAAGCACTCAAAAAAATTAGAAACATGTATGTACCTCAAGTATTGGACTTTCTGGTAGAAAATGACCATAGCTTCACGGTAATAGAGCATATCGAAGGAGAGAGCTTTGATAAACTCTTAAAGCAGAAAAAGCGGTTCGATGAAAGTAAGGTCGTGCAGTGGTATAAGCAGTTAACATCAGCTTTATGTGCGATTCACAGATATGATGTCTGCCACCGAGATATCAAACCTGCAAATATATTGCTGACAACAAACGGGGATGTATGTTTGATCGATTTTAATTTTGCATTTGTAAGCGGCAACAACACGGGCGTAATCAGTCGAAGCATGGGCTATGCTTCACCGGAACAATATGAGTATTTTAAGCTGTGCAGAAGCACATTTACTGATAATCCCAAAACCGGCGACAATCATATGGAAGCATCGATATCTGAAAATGATGGCTTGACAGAACTGGTCAGAAATGTAAAGAAATCAAAAGTACCGGAGGCCGGGAAAAATAAACATGAAGATGAAAGCTCACAAAGCAATAATCACGAAATTGCTATAGACTGGAAGCTTTCCGATATCTACAGCTTAGGAGCAACAATATATCACCTGTTAACAGGAAATCGTCCGCCTGTAGTACCGGACGAAGTCGCAAAAATCCCTAACTTAACAGGATATTCAAACAGCATCTTAAAAATCATTGAAAATTCAATGAAAACAAACCCAACCCAACGATTTAAATCCGCTGCAGAATTGAGTAAGATGCTTGATAGAGTATATCTATGTGTTTAGTATATCTTTTTCTACCGTCGCCGTCCGCCACCGCCAAAACCACCGCCGGATCTGCCGCCACCGCCGAAGCCTCCGCCGGGTCTGCCACCGCCGCCGAAGCCTCCGCCGGGTCGTCCGCCTCCACCGAAGCCTCCACCGGGTCGTCCGCCTCCACCGAAGCTTCCACCGGGCCTACCGCCACCGCCAAAGCCTCCGCCGGGTCTGCCACCACCGCCGAAACCTCCGCCGCCGAAGCCACCGGGACCTCTCGGTCCCCGCGGACCACCACCCCAATGGTTTCGGTGATAGGTTGTTCTGTACCATGCTCTGTACGGGCGTGGTCCCCACATATACCACCAGTGATATCGCGGAACGGGCATACCCATGTGGGTGTAGTACATTCTATGTCTTCGCCTGTCGCCGGTTGCTGACATTGCAATAAAAATGACTATAAGCAAAACGATAACAATGACAAAAAATAATATCACAGCTATATCGGCTGTTCCGCCTGTTTGAGTACTACCTTGTCCAATAACGGAGGGTGGTATTGCTGTGCCGCCTTGAACGCTCGAATATTCATTGATATACCATGAGTACAAAGCGGAATATATTTCTACAAATGCAGCGTCAAAATTACGATTGTCAACATGAGGCCAGAAGTATCTTTCTCCATAGGTATTAACCATATTGTCCGAAAAAGCACCTGAAATACCCGGACCTACCACAAACCAACCGTCATATTCTTCAGTAATTAGCAATATCAACATACCGTTGTTTGCTACACCCATTTCGGTAAAAAGATTTATGGCATATCCTCTAAGCTCCATATCCGGATAATTCTCCATTGTAACTGCCGCAATTTGAGCACCATCGCAACTTAGCATCAACTCAATATTGGCATTTATGATGACGTTACGAGTTACATCTGATAACACACCTGCGTTGTCTGCAATAAGATGAGCAACATCCGATGGTGCGGCAGGCATCGGTGTCTGCACGGCAGGCGGTGAAGTTTCTGAGGGTGGAGGCGAAACATTACCACCACCGGTATCAGCCGATGGTTTTAGCACTCCGTATATAGTAGCCGCAAGCATAACGACTACAGCAAAAACAATAGCAAACTTTCTATTTTTTAACAGTTTCATTCTTATAAGTACCCAGTCTGATTATTTATTAACTAGCCTCTATTAGGATCTCGCAATTCCAACAATTTTTGCTTCAGCTCGCCTTCGATGCGGCCGAGTTCGACTTCGGCTGCAGCTCTGCGCTGTGAGCCTTCGGTTTGGATTGAGCGCACATCTTCAAGCGTATCTATTAACATACGGTTTGTGTTAACAAGCGTTTCGAGATCGACAATACCGCGCTCGGACTCTTTTGCAATCTCAACAGTGCCGGTTTTAAGCATTTCGGCATTTTTGTTGAGAAGTTGATTTGTCATATCTGTGACCTGACGTTGTGCCTGCATAGCCTGTTGTGCGTTATGCATACCTAAAGCCAGCACCATTTGGCTTTTCCAAAGCGGTATTGTGTTGACTATAGACGTTTGGATTTTTTCTACCATCAAAACGTCGTTGTTTTGCACCATACGGATTTGGGGTGCCATTTGAATTGAAATCATACGGGTGAGTTCAAGGTCGTGCAATTTCTTCTCAAAACGGTTTATCATATTGGCATAATCATTTGCCGCCTGTGCATCTTCAGGCAACCCCGACTCTGCCGCTTTTTTATGAAGCTCCGGCAATACTACAGTCCTGCATTCTTCCAGCTTTTGCTTTCCTGCCAGGATATACATGGTAAGTTCCTTGAAGTAAACTTGGTTTACATCATACATTTTATCAAGCATTGCAGCATCTTTCAGTAATATAACCTGATGCTTTTCGAGCATTTCGGAAATCTTGTCAACGTTTGCGGAAACCTTGGCATACTCGGCTTTTAATGTGGCAATTTTGTTGGTGATTCTCTTTCTTATCCCTAAAAATCCTCTTTTGCCCTCACCGGTATCACCAAAACCTCTCAGCTCAACGACGAGACCGGACAACATTTTACCAACCTCGCCCATGTCCTTGGAGCGGACGTTTTTTAACGTATTTTCCGAGAAGTTTGCGATATTACGCTGCGAAGCCGCACCGAATGTCAAAACCGCGTTTGTGTCTGTGATGTCGATTTTTTCCGCGAAATCACGGACTTGTTTTTGTTCTTCGTCTGTAAGCTGGCTGATATCAAGTTTTGACCCTGCGACTTCATCTTTACTGATTTCCAGCGCATTTGCGGCAGGTATCGCAGCCGCAGTCGGACTGCTTTCGCCATCGGGGTCAAGTGTTAAGGTTGGTACATACTCCAAAGCTTGCATTTCCGGCATATCACTATCTCCTTGTATTGTTATATTTTATTCTCATTCATGAGTTTTTCGCATCAAAATCTGAATCCAGTAAGCCCTCTTTTTTCAACATTGTATCAAGTACGTCGATGTCGGTTTCGATATCCAGTGCTTGAGTCTCAAACAGAGAATCATAAAACTTACGGTAGCTGACAAGTGTAGTGTCAAGAGCATTACTGATGCGCTCCAATGTGCTTGTAATGTTCTCGCCGTCGACACCGCTTTGACTGAATCTGACATATGAACACAGAAGCTTAACGGTTGTAGGAAGAAAAAAGTCTGCAAACCGCTTAACTTGCGTGTAAACATCGGGTTCGATAAGAAGCTTCTTAAAAATACTGTCAGTGACGGAAATCAGCTCATTTGCTTTTTGCTTGATTGCATCATCGGTTATCGCGGCACTCATACCACGCATTTCGGCGACTGATTTTTCTCCCTCCGTAAGCAATGTGTCTACTTTTTCATCACCCGTGCTCTTCGGCTTTTCCGTTGCGTTTATACTTATGGTTTTACCCGGGAAAATTAATGAGAATACACCATAGGCAATCAAACCCGCACTCGCAAGCCCGACAAAACTCAATATACTATCGAGCGGAAATATAACGCAATAAAGCACCCAGACAACCATAAGCCCATAAATGGGGACAACAGATTTTTTTTCAATTTCTATCATTAAACTAACAACCTCATCACATGAAAACCTAATTAACTTGATTATTATACTACTTTAATGTATTATTAGCAAGCGAAGAGAGGTTTACAATGATAAAAGTTGCACCGTCGATACTTGCGGCGGATTTTACAAAGCTCGGTGAGGATATAGAAAGTGTAAAGAGTGCGGATTATCTGCATTTTGACGTGATGGACGGAAGCTTTGTACCGAACATTTCATTCGGAGTTCCCGTACTTGAATCTGTCAGGAAAATCACTGACATGATTTTGGATGTCCATTTAATGATTGACACTCCGATAAGGTATGTGCAAAAATTTGCGGATGCAGGTGCAGATATAATCACATTTCATATTGAAGCGGAGAAAGAGGAATACATCCAAAAAACGATAAATGAAATAAATAAATATGGGAAAAAAGCAGGTATCTCACTTCGACCGGACACTCCCGTGCAAAAGATTATACCGTTTCTGGATTCACTCGACCTTATTTTGGTAATGACCGTAGAGCCGGGATACGGCGGACAGAAATTCTTAGATGAGATGTTACCAAAAATATCAGAACTTCGGAGCATCATTAATATCCGCAAGCCGGACTGTGATCTGGAAGTTGATGGCGGGATAAATATCGAAACGGCAAGAATATGTGTAGAAGCAGGTGCAAATGTTCTTGTTGCAGGAGAAGATATTTTTCACTCAGCAGACAGAGCCGCACACATTAAAGAATTAAGGGGACACTAGCGTGGATTTTTTCCCTTCAGCACTTGACAATTTAATTGATAAATTTGCGACATTACCGGGTATCGGACGCAAAACTGCGCAAAGGTTGGCGTTTTTTGTGATGTCCTTACCTGATGAAGAAGCAATATCATTTGCCGATGCAATAACAGAAGCAAAAAACAGTATTGAATATTGTGCAATCTGCTTAAACCTCACCGATGGTGAGATTTGTGTTGTTTGTCGTGATACCGGCCGTGATGCCGGTATAGTCTGTGTTGTTCCCGACTCGAAGGGCGTGCTTGCGATTGAGCGCTCACACGAATACAAAGGCAGATACCATGTTCTTCATGGTGTAATTTCCCCCATGAATAGTATAGGACCTGATGATATACGAATAAAAGAACTGATGGCACGCGTTTCGGACGGGGATGTCGATGAAGTCATCATGGCGACAAATCCTGATACCGAAGGAGAAACGACAGCCAGATATATATCACGTTTATTGCAGCCGTTCGGAGTAAAGGTTACACGGCTGGCATATGGTATACCGGTCGGCGGCAGCTTGGAATTCGTGGACGACGCAACACTTATGAGAGCTCTCGAAGGAAGACTCGAAATGTAATTTAAGGACGTGTTTGTGAGTCCTTCAATAACACAAACATATTAAAATGAAGGAGATATAATACCCAAATGGCTGAAAGCTTAAAAATCATTTCACTTGGCGGTTTGAACGAAATCGGCAAGAACCTTACTGTTTATGAATATGGAGCGGATATAATCATCGTTGACTGCGGACTGGGGTTTCCGGATGATGACATGTATGGTGTGGATATCGTTATACCCGACATTACATACTTAGTACAAAACAAATCAAAAATTCGAGGAATAGTTCTTACACACGGACATGAAGACCATATCGGTGCTTTACCCTATATCATGCGCGAAATAAACGTGCCGGTTTATGCAACGGCGCTAACGATAGGACTGCTGGAAATAAAGCTCTCCGAGCATAAGTTATTGGAGAACGCCGTTCTTGAAGTGAAGAAACCGGGCGACATCATCAAGCTCGGCTGTTTTAAAGTGGAGCTGATTCACGTAATTCATAGTATACATGACACTGTATCGCTTGCAATTAAAACACCTCATGGAGTGATTATACATACCGGAGATTTTAAGGTTGATACAACACCTGTATCCGGAGATATGATTGATATTGCGAGATTTGGCGAACTGGGGAAAAAAGGTGTATTGGCATTGCTCTCGGATTCAACCAATGTTGAAAAGCAAGGTTACTCCACATCGGAAAGTAAAGTCGGCGAACGCTTTGAGGAGCTTTTTCAAGGTTGCGGGCAAAGAATAATCGTTACTACTTTTGCTTCAAACATCCATCGTGTTCAGCAAGTAATAGATTGCGCCGCAAAGTTCGGAAGACGTGTAGCGATAACCGGAAGAAGCATGGAAAACGTTCTACGGGTTTCAACAGAGCTGGGATGCATGAAAATTCCGGACGGTATACTTATGGAGCTTGGTAAAATACATAATCTGCCCCCGGACAGAATTGTAATAATTACAACCGGCAGTCAGGGTGAACCTATGAGCGCTCTTTACCGCATGGCGTTTTCAGGACACAGGCAAATAGAAATAAAACACGGCGACAGAGTCATAATATCTGCATCTGCTGTGCCGGGAAATGAAAAAACTGTCAGCCGTGTCATTGATGAGCTTTTCCGCAGAGGAGCAGATGTAATATATGACAAGGTCTCGGATCTGCATGTTTCGGGGCATGCTTATCAGGAAGAATTAAAAATGCTTATTGCGCTTACGAAGCCAAAGTTTTTTATCCCCGTACACGGAGAACACAGGCACTTATGCAACCATGCAAAACTTGCAGAGCAAATGGGTATAAAGTCATCAAAGATAGTTATAGCTGATATAGGCAGGGTTATTGAACTGACAGGAAAAACTATTCAAAAACGTGGTACAGTTCCATCGGGGAAAGTCTTAGTTGACGGAACAGGCGTCGGTGATGTAGCTTCTGTTGTTTTGCGTGATAGAAAACAATTGGCACAAGACGGCATGTTGGTAGTCATAGTTAATCTGTCCAGCGCGGATGGAAGTCTAATTTCTGAACCGGATATAATAACACGCGGTTTTGTCTATGTAAAAGAATCAGAGGAACTGATACAAGAGCTTAAAAATGTTGTTATGGACATTTTAGATAATTACAACGATGATAATGTAGCAGACAGGACGTCGCTGAAGAGGATAATAAGGTCGGAATTATCAGAATATCTATACAACAAGATAAAAAGAAACCCGATGATATTACCAACTGTCACAGAATTTTGATGCAAAATATTTGCGATATGTATTGCTTTTTCCCGAAAAGTGTGGTAAAATGCAGGGTACAGTGGCGATAGGTCACTGATGGAGGACGGATTTTCCACCGTGGATTTGCCCAAATGGGTTCATACAATAGAGTTACTATAGCTCTGTTGGAATCCGGAGAAAGGATGGAGGGTATTATGAACATATCAGGAGTAACACAAACCGCTCAAGTTTTACCATCAACTCAACCTTATCAAAGCGCACAAACGCAGCAGGCTACGCAGACGGAACAAATCGGAGCCGAAGTTGGTGCCGATGCAGTGAATTTCAGTGCACAGGTTCAGACCCAGGTTATGGATATGGCAACAAGTCAGTTCGAAGATGCTGCTAATGAGCTGATAAGCTCAATGGCAATGGCTACAGGAGTAGGGCAGACAATAGACGTATCCGTGTAGAAAATTAAAACCCCATATCATATAAAGTGCCGCACTTCAATCTTGGTGCGGCTTTTTATTCTGTAATTTCACGATACATAGCAGGCGCGTCTGCTTTTGTTGCGTGTTCCGATACGGTCAAAACTTCTGCTTTCAACGTTCGCTGACCAAAATGTATCTCGATAATATCACCGGGTTTGACATCATAGGAAGCCTTTACAATGCGTCCGTTTACACTGATGCGTTTACCGTCGCATGCTTCATTTGCGACAGTACGGCGTTTTATGAGCCGCGAAACTTTAAGAAACTTATCAATACGCATAGTTATGTCCTTTAGGATTAAAATTTAGGGGCTGTTTTGCAACAGCCCCTTGTTGTATTTTTGCTTTAATTACTTCGCAACTGCGTCTTTAAGAGCTTTGCCGGCTTTGAATACCGGTGTTTTTGTTGCGGGGATATTGATGGGTTCTTTTGTTTTGGGGTTGCGGCCGATGCGGGCTGCGCGGTTTTTAACGTCGAATATGCCGAAGCCTACGAGTTGAACTTTGTCTCCGCCTTTGAGTGCGCATGTAATGGCATCGATAGTCGCGCCGAGTGCTTTTTCGCTGTCTTTCTTTGAAAGGCCTGAGTTTGCTGCAATAGCATTGATGAGTTCTGTTTTGTTCATTGGG
>Ga0123353_10000752_pt1 | contig 39322 bp, 36 predicted proteins | sample TergutLab28metaG_3_FD_92763 | JGI IMG/M metagenome (GOLD analysis project Ga0123353, IMG submission 92763) | Labiotermes labralis P3 segment gut microbial communities from Petit-Saut dam, French Guiana - Lab288 P3 | ecosystem: Host-associated > Arthropoda: Insects > Digestive system > Gut ... | reverse complement strand
TGCAATTGTTCCTTGGGAAGCTTCCACACACGACGGCAATTTTCCAACCGCAAGACGTTCTGAACAATAATTACATTTTTCCACAACCCCTTTCATACGAGTTGGGTATTGAGGATTTTTTTCTTTAATGTATGGACGCGGATCTACAAAGTTAAAACTTCTAGATCCATACGGACACGCCGCCATACAAAAACGGCAGCCAATACAACGATGCATATCCATCATGGTAATTCCATTTCTAGAATCTTTAAACGTTGCCTTGGTAGGACAAACTCGCACACAGGCTGGATTTTCACAGTGGTTACACAGCACCAAAAACTTCTTGTGTTCCAATTCTTCCTTGCCATATTTGGCATGTTGATCTGGAAATGCATAACCATATCCCGTTCCCCAAATCCATTTAATTTTATGTTTTTTATCTGGAATCTGTGGAATATTATGTTCCTTGATACATGCGTTTACAATCTCATCTAATTGTTTCCGGGTTGTAATTTGGCGCGTATCAATTACCATTGCCCATTGTTTTGCTTTTAACGCCGTCGAGCTGGGATGCATGCTGATAGAAGAGCTTACAGGAGACTTCGTTCCTGCAGCAAATGCGTTTAGCGTGGGACGGGTAAACAACGTGCCTAACGCAGAAATCCCAGCAAGTTTGAAAAATAATCTTCTACTGCTATTCATTATTTAAACTCCTTTGGTTTCTGGATATGACAATCCCAGCAATAAACTGTAACTGAAGCATAGTTATGGCACTTATCACAAAATTCATCAGAGTTCGAATGACAGTCTAAACATGTATTTGTCAAGCTCATCACATATTCCTTCCCTGTGGAACTTACATAAATCGTTTCGCCATTTCGAACTACGTTATGACGCCACTCATCCAAAATTTTCATATGGTCTCTTCGCATATATTCCACAGGAGCCACACACTCTTCTGCGGCCTTTGCTTTTTCTGTTAATTCAACTTCCGGCGCAGGTCCTTTTTGGTTTAACCATACGGGAGATGTAATGAGTCCTAAAAACAAAATCACACCCAGGAAAACCCACCCTTTATTGTATATTTTCTTTTTATTCGGCATCGTCTCCCTCCATCCCTAACTCTTCTCCTCTCAGGTCGGTTGTACGTTCTCCTTGGCCTGGCAGATTGAGTGCATTTCCAACCAATTCGTGAACGCCCGTTACGGCCATTCCAGGAACCCAATATTCCATCAGATCTGGCAATACAGCACGGTCAATCGCACAGACACAAGCAAGCATATTTACATTGAACTTGTCTCGAACATATTTCACCGCATTGGCTCTCGGCATACCGCCGGCCATTCGAAGCTCCATATCTTCGCCTCCATTCAATCCAGCACCGCTACCGCAACAGAAAGTTTGCTCTCGGATCGTATTGGCAGGCATTTCAATAAAGTCTTTACATACGTTTTGAATCACATATCGAGGTTCGTCTAAAAGCCCCATTCCGCGAGAAGGGTTACAAGAATCGTGAAATGTCACTCGCAGATGATCGTTTCGACTAGGGGTTAAATCCAATTTCCCATGACGAATTAAGTCTGCTGTAAATTCTGTTAAATGAACCATTTTGGTAGATTTGGCATTTTCAAATTTCGTGCCTGTAATTGGGTTTACCGGTTCCTCCATGAAATCAGCCGGTCCATTCATGGTATCCATGTATTGATTAATCACTCGCCACATATGACCACACTCTCCTCCCAAAATCCACTTCACGCCCAGACGTTTTGCTTCGGCATACATTTTGGCATTCAAGCGCTTCATAGTCTCATGTGAAGTAAAGAAACCGAAGTTTCCACCTTCGGAAGCATATGTACTCCAAGTAACTTTTAAACCATAAACTTCTTCTAAATAATGAAACAGCATCAGATATCCCATTGCCGTATATGTTCCCGGATCTGCAAAAACATCCCCGGACGGCGTAATAAATAAAATATCTGCCCCCTTCATGTTCATATTATAATTTACACGGACACCTGTTAGTTCTTCGAGATCATCTACAAAGAACTCCAACATATCTTTGAATGCGTGCGGCTGTATCCCCAAGTGGTTTCCAGTGCGGTAACAATTTGCTACCGGCGCTGCAATCTGATCGATGTTCAAGCCTAATAGATTGAGTAGTTCACGCCCTAAAATGGTGATTTCCGCCGTATCAATCCCATACGGACAAAACACGGAACAACGACGGCATTCTGTACATTGGAACATGTAAGACCACCATTCTTTTAGTACACTTATTGTCATTGGACGAGCGCTGGCGATTTTACCTAAAATTTTTCCAAATGTTGTAAAGTCGTTCCGATAAACCGATCTTAAAAGTTCGGCGCGAAGTACCGGCATATTTTTAGGGTCACCTGTACCAATAAAGAAATGGCACTTATCCGCACAAGCACCACATCTTACACAAATATCCATAAATACTTTGAACGACCGGAAGCGATCCAGTCTTTCTTTAAATCCATTGTGAAGAATTTCCTGCCAATTTTCCGGCAAATGCCAGTCTTCCTCTAAAGGATTCCATTCGTGAGCGTTTGGCATTCCCAATGCGTCTACATTCTTGGGGTTTGCAGCATATAAAGCAATACCTCTACGAATGACAGTAGGCGTATTCATCCAGTCCGTATGGAGCGGACGATGTTTTAAATTCTTCAACATCTCTTGGGCTGTTGGAAGTTCTGACATAACCTACTCCTTTTCTTCTGGCGCTTCTTTGGGTGCCAACTCTTCATCTGTTTCATCTTCAGGCTCTAACTCTTTATCCACCGGAATGTCCGCTTCAACCATTTTTTCACGGTAATCATCTTCATATGCTTCATATGTATGAATTTTTACCGGGTAGTTCCACGGGTTGATATGACGAAACTCGCGTGTGTTTGTCTTCATGTTTCGCGTGGGAGAGAAAAATATTCCTGGGGCATGAAGCAATTTGCTAAACGGGAAATACATGAGTAAAACGCACACAAAGAACAAATGTACAAAGAAAACTGACGGCAAATCCGCTGGCACAACAGGAGCGAATGCCGTTAGACTAACTCCCAGTGTTTTTGCGGAAACAACATTAATTTTCGTTACATAGCGCATTAAAAGACCGCTCAATGCAATCCCGAAGATCAAAAATAACGGAAAATAGTCAGCGGCAAGAGAAATATATCGTTGATTTGCCACAGTCATTCTGCGAGCAATTAAATAAATTACCGCTGCAAACAAAATGACACCGGAGAGAAATACTCCTGGAACCCCTACATATATTTTATCATACAAAACTTCTAGGTGAAAAAAACTATCGAGCATTTCGATCCATTTAATACACTGGGGTACGGGTTCTAAAAATAACCGTAAATGTCTAAAAACCACTGTAAAAAAGGTCCAGTGAAATGCGAGCGCACCTACCCATAGAAAAATTTCTAAAGAATACGCCAAGCGACCTTTTTCTTTTAGCTTCATCCGTGTATTGCGAAACAAAGAGCGAAATACAGTCACTTCCAAAAACATTCTGGCAATCACTCCTACTTGTGTAGAAGGATTATCAATTTTTGCCTGTTTTAAAAAAGGAAGGGACTTGTGTTGCCCACAAGTTGTGGGAATTTTGAACGGTACTGGTGATTTGGCCCATGAAATCATTCGTGAAATGATACCGACAATAAAAATTAAAATAGCCACATATGGAATCACAACACCAAAAACAGTCGTTAATCCAAATACGGTAATGCCGATATAAGGAATGAAAAAAAGAACCAGAACCGCGATGAGGGAATACATGTACTTTACATTCATTTCAATCGCACCTTTTATAAATTACCCAAGTTGTCTTTTTCCAAAGTGGCTTCCCCCATGGAAAACATCTTTATAGAAAATAAACAAATCCTTGGATCTCCTAAGAAAAAACTCAATTATCTTCCAATAGCGCTTTTTCTTCATCAGTAATATCTAAAAGTCCTGCTCTAGAAAACGCACTATAGATTTTTTTCCGTTCTGTATCAACTCGCAACTGACTGATTTCTTCCCGACATGAGGTATATACGTCAAAGGCCAGCAATTGTAATGTGTCGATTTGGGAATCAAGTGCGTATAATTCGTTTTCGTATTCTTTCACCTTCTTTTTTTTAAGAACCTTGCGAACCACCTCTTTTAGTTCAATCAAAAAAGAAATCGCCAAAGAAGGAGAAAATTTTTGAATTGCTCGAATCCGAATCACAGGATCCATTGCAAGCGTTGCTTCTTTAGTGGTTCCACCATCAAGTAATATTTTCCATATATTCGTAAGCGCTTTTTTGCTATTCACACCTACAGGATTATGAAATAAATCCGTGCTGTTTTTAAATCGCCACATTGTATCCGGGTCATAGGAAGTGTATAAACAATCAAACCATTCTTCTAAAATTTCTTTTTCAGTTTCTTTCAAAATGGCTTTGAGCGTCATCTGCTAAAATCTCTCTTTCAAAAACAACACAACCCTCTGTATTTAAAGAGGATTTTTGTATACAAACTTTTTTAGAACATACATTTATTTGGTTCTATTGTCAAGTTATTTCCCAGTAAAATACGCCTTTTAGACATTGAATCGAAAATTTAAAATATCCCCATCTTGAACTTCATATGTTTTGCCTTCCAGCCGAACTGTTCCTTTGGTCCGAGCATTGGCATAAGAGCCCGCTTCCGACAGGTCATGATAAGAAAGGGCTTCGGCTCGAATAAATCCTTTTTTAATATCCGAATGAATTACTTCTGCCGCTTCCACTGCAATCGTTTGAGCCGGAATCGTCCAAGCACGAACTTCGTCTTCTCCTACAGTAAAAAAGGATATTCGACCCAAAAGTTGATATGCCGCTTTTAAAATTCGCCCGATCGCTGATTCTGAAATCCCAAATTCTTCTAAAAAAACAGAAACTTCCCCAGGATTCATTTGACCAATTTCTTCTTCCAGCTTCGCCCTGATGATCATGCTTGGAATACTATGCAACCCATCTCCTAGGTCAGGCACTTTTTCGTCATCATCTTCATTATTAAACAACACTAATACAGGTTTTGCAGAAATAAGCGCATATCCCTTTAACAATCGAGAAACAGCTATTTCAGTATCCATACGAAGCGGAATCTCTTTTTCTAGTAACTCTTTCGCGCGAAAAAGAAGTGTTTTTTCTTCTTCAATTGGCTTTTTCCCTCGTTTTTCATCTACCTCTAGTCGCTCTAATCGTTTTTCAATTGTTACAAAATCAGAAAAGATCATTTCTTGCTCTAATCGTAAATAATCTTTTTCAGGCGTTGCTACTTCAGTTCCATACTTCCGAAAATTTCGAACTATATGAAGCAATGCATCGCAATCCCTTATAGGTTGCCAAATGTTTGGATCTTTATTTCCTTCTTTTCGAGGAAGCTCCGGCAACCAAAAAGAAACCTGGGTATAAATCGTTTTTCTAGGATTATACATATCGCTTAATCGGTCAATTCGTTCATCAGGCACATTAACCGTAGCCAGTCGGCCATTTCCTTTGACAACACTGTCCGATTTAGACCGATTTAATGCTTCAAATACCGTTTTTTTTCCGGCCGCATCTAGCCCCACAATACCTAATCTCACTTTGACTTTCCTTTATTTAGATCTTCCTTGAAGATTTCATTGTATTTTGAAAATACTCCTTTTTTCTGAAGCGCTTTTTCTAGGGCAACTTGATGGCTTTTGCCGGCAAAATGAACTGGACTTTCCCCATAAATGGGATCCCATCCGGCTGGATCTGCTTTACATTCATACTGAAGCTCCAATCCAATTCGCTCCGCTACACGAGTAGCATCTATCCCTTTTAAACGATCTACAACCCGTTTTGTTGCTCCGCACGGAGCACCTCTTAGCACATTAATATGGTCAACGCTTCCTTCTGATGAAATAACCACATCGAATTCCGGCGCCCCAAAAAAATATCCATACGTTCCCAGTATTTCCGATCTTTCCAATCCACAGCAAGTGGGAGGAGTGAAATTTAAAGTATAAATATTTTTTTTGCCAGGAGATACAGCTGGTATGCCCCATTTCTCACAAATTTTCCCCAATTCATCACATAAATCTGGATGCGTTAAATGATTTATCACCAATTCCGCATTTATTTGGGAAGGCAAATATATTTCTGGATTTTCTATAAATTCCGGCAACGGAACATCAATCGAAATCCAACGCACATCTAATTCAGATACAAATAAAAGCGCAGAAGATTTTTCCTCCCCACTTTTATTCTGTTGAAATATCCAAATACGCTGCTTTTGTAACATCTAATACGCCTTGCAAGAATACTTAGACTTCTAAGTCAGTTAATAATTGATTAAAATACGCCATTTTTTCTTCCTGAAGTTGAATTTTTTGTTCTAATTCTTCAAATTCAGTATCTATCTTTTTTTGTAATTTAGGAAGAGATATGGAAAGTTCCCGAATTTTTTTATGATCCCCTACAAGAGAGGCTTCTTGCATTATCTGATGCAATCCTACAAGTTCTGCCTCGCTTGTTTCAATGCTTTTTTCAAGTTTTTGAATATCTCGTTCAATCGGTTTTATTTCCCGACTTTTTCGTGCAATTAATTCTGATTTTTTACGCTTTAATTCTTTTCGGTCTAATTGAATTGGGTTTGCTTTTGAAAGAACCTCTTTGTGAGGCGCTTCTTCTCGATTTTCCCCAGACCAGCCTTGTCGTTCTAAAAAGTCCCTGTAAGAACCTTCAAATACTTCTGCCTGATTATTTTGAAAAACAATCAATCGATTGGCTACATGATGCAAAAACATTTCATTATGCGTTACCATAATTATCGCGCCATCAAAGGCATCAATCGCTTCTAAAAGAGCGTCACACGTTGGCATATCTAAATGATTAGTGGGTTCGTCCAGTAAAAGAAAATTTGTTGGTGTTACAATGAGCTTTCCCAACATAACACGGCTTTTTTCTCCGCCGGAAAGAATTTTGGTTTTTTTTAATGCCATATCTTGTTCAAACATCATCATGCCACAGATATTTCTGGTTCGCTGACGATCTCCATCCGGATCTGCGGACAAAATTTCCTCTTCGACTGTTCGATTATCAATTAAGCTTCCAATTCGGCTTTGCTCAAACACACCTACCATCGTTTGAGGGCTATATGTTACTTTCCCTGCATGTGGCTTTAAAGCACCTCCCAATGTTTTAATTAACGTTGTTTTGCCTTTTCCATTTGGACCGATAATGCAAACTCGATCCTTTGCATATACAGTTAAGTCTAATTTTTCAAATAAAGGTTGATTTTTTTCATAGCCAAACGAAAGATCTTCAATTCTAGCCATATGTTTCCCTTGAAAAGATGCGATCCGAAAAGTAAAATCAAGATTTTTAATATTGTCTAATTTTTCTTTTTTCTGTGTTTTTTCAAGCGTTTTAATTCTAGATTGCACCATCCCTGCCAAACGCGCCTTTGCTCGAAAACGAGAAATAAATAACTCAATTTCTTTTCGTTTTCGTTCATCATTTAAGCGAGTTTTTTCGTAAATTTCTTCATCTTGTGCTATCTGCTCATAATATTTTCGCGTATCTCCACTCACTTTTCGGCTTTTTTGGCGATGCAATCCTAAAACATGTGTTACAACACGATCCATGAAAGACCGATCGTGCGTAATTAAAAATACTTCCCGTGGCCAAGATTGAAAAAACTGTTCCACCCAACGAATTGAAGTAATATCCAAAAAGTTAGTAGGTTCATCTAGAAGAAGTAAATCCGGATCGGACACTAATACTTTCGCAAGATTAATCCGCATTTGATATCCGCCTGAAAATTCAAGTGGAGGACGATGCATATCTGAATATGAAAAACCTAATCCTGATAGAATTTTCTCAACCTTCCAGAAATGATCTGCTTCCTGCGACAAAAGGCCCTGGGCGGCTTCCTTTAGAACTGTCGGCTGTGTAAAAACCAGCTCCTGTACTACATACCCAATTCGGTAATTTTTGGGAATAATAATACTGCCAGAATCCACAGTTTCTTCTCCAATCAGCATTCTAAATAGGGTTGTTTTTCCATGCCCATTTCGGCCCACTAATCCGATGCGTTCTCGGTTATTAATTCGAAACGATACATTTTCAAATAACACTTGACCGGCGAAACTTTTGGACACATTTTCTATCTGGATCATTTAAAATTTCTCCATATAGCTACTGATTTTTTGAAATTGGGTGAGCATATTGAAAATAAAAAAGGATGTCAAATACTTCCATTTTGTCTAAAAATCATTTCCTTCATCTTGACTTTCTGATACTCTCAGCATGCTTCCTCTTGGAAAAAGATATTTTACATTTGAAAGGATGTTGATATGTTGTTTTCTTCATTAACCGCTGTTTCCCCTATCGATGGCAGATATCACAACACTACAGAAACACTAGCCAACTACTTTTCAGAATATGCATTAATTCGATACCGAGTAAAAGTAGAAATTGCGTATTTTATCGCTTTGGCAAAGCTGCCTTTGCCTCAATTAAAATCTGTATCCGAACAACAACTTCAGCAATTACTAAAAATTGAAGAAGAATTTTCAGAAAACGATGCGGCGCATATTAAAGAAATTGAAAAAACAACCAATCATGATGTAAAGGCTGTTGAATATTTTTTAAAGGAAAAATTTGATCAATTGGGCTTAAAAGAAGTTAAAGAATTTATTCATTTTGGATTGACCTCTCAAGATATTAATAATACCGCCACTCCTCTTTCTTTAAAAGAAGCCTGGGAAGAAGTCCTTGCTCCACAAATTGTTCAGGTAACTAGCCTTTTACGAGAAAAAGCGATTTCCTGGGAAAATGTACCTATGCTTGCCCGAACTCATGGCCAGCCCGCCTCCCCTACTCGTTTAGGAAAAGAACTATATGTCTTTGTTGATCGAATTAAAGAACAACTTTCTCTTCTTTCTTCTATTCCTTTTTCCGCAAAATTCGGTGGAGCAACAGGAAATTTCAATGCCCATGTGGCCGCTTACTCACATGTAGACTGGATTGAATTTGCCAATCGTTTTGTAACAGACTCGCTAGGGCTCAAACGGTCTCAAGTTACCACCCAAATCGATCATTACGATCATATGGCGGCTTTTTTTGATGCATTGAAAAGAATCAATACCATCTTTATCGATTTAGATCGAGATGTATGGACATATATTTCTATGAATTATTTTCGACAAAAAATTAAAAAAGGAGAAGTTGGCTCTAGCGCTATGCCACATAAGGTAAATCCGATTGACTTTGAAAATTCCGAAGGAAATTTCGGTATTGCCAATGCAGTTTTTGAACATCTTTCTGCCAAGTTGCCCATTTCCAGACTACAGCGTGACTTAACGGATTCAACTGTATCCAGAAATATAGGGGTGCCCATTGCCCATATGATGATTGGTTTAAAATCACTGGAACGAGGATTGCATAAGCTTATTTTAGCAGAAGATGTTGTTCAGGCAGACTTGGAAGCAAACTGGGTGGTGGTGGCAGAAGGGATTCAAACCATTTTGCGAAGAGAAGGTTTCCCGGAACCCTACGAAGTTCTAAAAGAGCTGACTCGTACCAATCAGGTAATTGACAAAGAAACAATTGCTGTATTTGTAGAAAAATTAGATGTTTCTGGTTCTGTTAAAAAAGAACTTTTGACTCTTTCCCCACAAACATATGTGGGTATCTTTAAAGTTTAATATATCTTTCTATCTGCCCAATAGATTTTTGCCAATGCGGGCGGAAATTTCTTTTTGAATGCTTTCAGGAATTTTAATTCCTATGTTGTTCAGAGCCTTTTCAATAGTACGTTGAATTTCAGGTGCGGTTGCTTCTTTAGAAAATTCCATGAATATTTTTTGAGTCAGTAATATCGGTGTATTCTCACCAGCCAAATTTTGTAACTTAAAATCAGGCAATGGAATTCTTGCCACAGTTCCTCCAGGAAGAATCACAGAAAGTTCTGCGCCTCGTACCACCAGCCGATTTACTTGAATTCGAGTGCCCTTATATTTTTCTAATGAGCCCGACTCTTGAGCAACTGCTTGCGCAATTTGTGTTAAAAACACATCAATATTTAGCTGTTTTTCCCCTTGTTCGTAAACAATACTAGGATTCATCAATTCTAAATATTCAATATGAATTTGGTCAGAAAATATGGATCGCCTATCAAGCTGCATCCAAATATGTTCAACAGTAGCAATATAAGGAGTTGTGAATCCTTCTGGGTTTGCAACAGTTAAGCCTTCTAGTTTCGCCCGACCTGTAAAAATAGATATTTTTGCACTTTTTAAGTAAACTGATGTTTGAGTAGCTTGAGGCCCATATCGAACAATAGACCTTTTTACAATTGAACCTAAATTTGAAAAAATAACCAACAACCCAAATAAGACAAGAATTAAAAATCCTGTCAATAGGATAATCCGACGATTTGTTTTCCTCTTGCTTTGCATTTCTTCTCTCAATTAATTAAGGAACTAAATTTCCTTTTTGCGATAAAATTACATGTCCTGTCAAAACTTCAAAAGCGGTCTTAATCTGATTGTCTTGTAATAATTTTTCTGGATCTGTGGGTTTTTGGCGACTCCGTATGATTTCTTCCACGACCTTACGATCTTCATCGTTTAATGATTTTTCTTGTTTATCAGAAACAAGTTTTTTTTCTGGCTTCTTCTCGTTTTCAGAAGTAAGGTGATTTTGCAAATCTGATTCTTTAAGATGAAAGGGCTTATCTAATCCTTTTACAAACCGATTTGGCACTTCAATATCTGGCTTAATTCCTTCTGCCTGAATAGAACGTCCGTTGGGAGTATAATATCGCGCGACCGTATATCTCAACGCATAGCCTTCTGCTAACGGATGAACAGTTTGAACCGATCCCTTTCCAAACGACGTAGTTCCCAAAAGAACTGCTCGCTTTTGATCTTGCAAGGCACCTGCTACAATTTCAGAGGCACTCGCACTTCCGCCATTTATAAGCACTACCATCGCAAAATCATTTCTCGTTCCTTCTTTTGTAGCATAAATCGTTTGTTTCTTTTCTTTATCCCGACCCCGCATACTAACAATTTCGCCTTCTGATAGAAAAAAATCTGAAACGCCAATCGCTTGATCTAATAATCCTCCGGGGTTGTCTCGTAAATCTAATATCAATCCTTTTAGAGCAGTTTCCTTTTCAAAAGAAATTACGGCTTTTTTTAAATCAGCTGTTGTCCTTTCCTGGAAATTAGTAATCCAAACATATCCATATCCGGGCTTTAACAGCGCACTTTTCACACTCTCAATGGGAAAATTGTCCCTTTTCAACGTAATCGGAAGCACCTCTCCGCTGGAAGGCCGAAAAATAACGACCTTAACTGTTGTTCCTTTCTTCCCACGAAGCAATTTGGTCGCCTCCCATATCATCGCATTTTTCATGCTTTTATCATCTACCTGCATAATTACATCTCCGGTTTGTATTCCAGCACGGTATGCAGGCGTTCCTTCAATGGGGGCAATCACAACAATTTGATTCTCTTTTTGATTAATTTCTAAACCAACACCGCTAATTTCTCCTTTAATTTCGTGTATCAAATTTTCCTGTGCTTCTGGCGGTAAAAATTGCGAGTGCGCATCTAATCCTGCCGCTAGACCTTCTAATGCTTTTTCAAGAAGCTTTTCTTCATTAATCTCATCCACATAATTTTTTTCTAAAACTTCTAATACATCTGTAATAAACCGTAACTTCTCATATGTCTTTGTGCGATCGCTTGCAAAGACATATGTCGATGGACAAAAAATCGGAATTGCCCAAAAGACTACTACACAAATTATAACCATCACTATTTCTAGTGTTTTTTTCGGTTGCATTTTATCTCCTCAGCCACAACATTGGGTTTTCAGGTCGATCATAGTAGCGAATTTCAAAGTACAATTGAGGTCCGAAAACAGATCCGGAATCCCCGGCGGAAGCAATCTGCTCCCCTGCACTTACAGAGTCGCCACGTTTTTTAAACAAATCCTGTGCATGAGCATAAACCGTATAATAATGGTCTCCATGATCAATAATTAACATATTTCCATAGCCCTTTAACCATCCCGCATATGCTACACGACCTTGATATACAGCTCGAACCGGATCTCCAATATTCACACGAATACCAATACCTTTACTAGTTCCAGAAACTTTCAAAGTATCATCTCGATACGTTCCAAACGGAAGCGTAATATTGCCTCTAGCAGGCATTGGCAATGTCCCTTTGGTGCTTGCAAATCCAGTTGTTGTTTGAGTTGAAGGGGGAAGCGTTGTGGATGCTGGCTCTTTTTTTGTCGTTGTAGGAGTTCCTGCTTTTTCTGCAGCCTCCGCCTCTCTTCGCTTTCGTTCCAATTCTTTTGCTTGTAAATCTCGAATGGTTCGATCCAAGTTCGATGCAGCAGCTTGGAGTTGGCGCATTGTTTGTTCTTGTAATTTTTTTTCTTTTCGAATTTGAACTAATGTTTTTTCTCGCTCTTTTCTCTTGCCAGCTGATTGTATCTTCTTTTCTTCTATTTTTTTCTCAATCCGAATACATTCTTCTTTCTGATCTGATAACTTTTCCAAAAGGACTTTTTGACGATGGGCATTTTCATCTAATTTTTGAAGTTGCTCTTTATCATTTTCCAAAATTCTCCGCAGGGCTACATCCATTTTTATTGCTTCGTTCATGGACGCCGCAGAACCTAACAACTGCGCTCGACCCAATCGACCCATTTTATAAAGTGCTATCAGTCGCCTATTTTGAGCCTCAGAAATCATTCGAATTTCGGCTTGTACTTGCTCTAACTTGCCCACATTCGTTTGAATTTCCTGATTTAAGTCCATCAGCTGATTTTGCAGTTTGTTTTCTTCTGTGCCCAATCGACTGATTTCTTTATCAATTGCATTCATGTCTCGCGTTGTATTTTTTTCTTCCTGAGCTATTTGCACGAAACGTTCTTTGGCTTTTGACAACTGACCAGAAATCGTTTTCGCCTGATTTCTAACTTCTTGAATCTCTTTCGAAGAAGTCTCTCCAGCGGCCCCCATCACTACATAGCCAGAACACCCATACACATAGGCTTTTTTGTTTTTATATCGGATTTCATACCAACAATCCCCTTTCTTCCCAACAATATTAATCAATTCTCCTTTTCGTAAAGTACCCATAACTGCCCCGCTAGTTGATGGAACAGAGCGGATTTTAAGATTATCAATTGCTATGGTTCCTGTTTCAGCAATAGCAATTCCTATCCACAGAAAAACAAACAAAACAATCCAGACAGCTATTGTGCTTATTTTTTCAAATAACGACCTTAATTGTCGTTGCTGAGTCACAAAAATCACTGAACATTATCCTTAAAAAATTGATAAACGGATAAGTGGCTACCGAGCAAGCCAACTAAAACACTTCCTGTCCAAATTGTAAGGCATGCCCAAAAGGGCAGAAAATGAATTTGTATTGCCGACGCCATCAATTCACCGCCTGCACCTTGCGACAGAGCAGCATAAATACCGAATAAAAGAAGTATTCCAATGGCTCCGCCAATACCGCCTAACAACATCCCCTCGATATAAAAAGGTTTCTTAATATAATTATTGGGCACGCCTACTAGTCGCATAATTTCTACTTCAGTATATCGAGAATATAGGGTAAGCCGAACTGTGTTGCTAACAATGAATATGGCCGCAAATGAAAATAATATGACCATTGAAATAGAAATTGCTCGAAATAAAGAAAATATCTGAATAAACCGGTTCACCCATTGTTTTCCATATTCGACATTGGTCACTCCTGGTACTTTTTCTGCATTCACAGCAACAGCTTCAATCTGGCTTACATCTCGAACGGAAAAATCAATTTGAAGTTCAAAGGAATCCGGTAGCGGGTTCTGAGATATTCCATCTAGCATTCCTGCTTGACGATGTAGTTGTTCTTTTAGTTCTGCAAATGCAGCTTGTTTTGAAATATATCTGCTCGAAACAACATTTGGAATTGCATCCAGAACTATTTTGGTATCTTGAATTCTTTTTTCATCCAACCCTTCTTTAAGATATACTTGTATTCGTATGCCCTGTCGCCAACTATCAATTGCACTTTGAACATTTATATAAAACAGTGCAAAAACGCTTATGACAAGCACTGATAGTGCTACTGTAATGACTGTTACAATATTTAAAAACTTATTTCCGAGAGCCGTGGATTCTTCTTTTTTAAATAGCATGGGCTCCCTCCTTCGCAGACGGTTGAAATGCTCCTAAATCAAGTCGCCCTCCTCGCAATGGAATCGTACGAGCATGGGTTTGTTCAATAAAACGCTTGTCGTGAGTCGCTACAATAACCGTACCACCATAAGCATGATATTCTTTTAAAAGATCTATAATTACATTCGCGGATTCTTCATCTAGGCTTCCCGTTGGTTCATCCGCTAACAACAAAGGAGGATTTCCTACTAGAGCTCTTGCTACGGCAATCCGTTGCTGCTCTCCCCCAGATAGCATCGGCGGATATGCGTTTTGAAATGATTCCATCTCCACAGTTCGCAACACAGCTCGCACTCGTCTGGGGATAATTTCTTTCGGATGTCCGGCAGCAGAAAGAACCAATGCGATATTCTCAAAAACAGTTCGCCGATGAATTAACTTAAAATCTTGAAACACAATACCTAGCTTCTGGCGTAACGCGGAAATATGTTTTTTATGTAAGTGAGTAATATCCACACCATCAATAAAAATTTGCCCACCGGAGACATATTCCCCCAAGTATAATAGGCGAATTAGCGTTGTTTTCCCTGCTCCACTAGGACCCGTAATACACACAAATTCATTTGGCTGAATATCTATGGATATATCGAAAAGGGCATTTCGAATGCCATAGCGTTTTGTAACTCGTTCTAGTCGACAAATAGGTTGCTCCATTGCTTTATTTTCCATTTTAGTGGCCATTAATAATGGGTTGGTGTTGATTTTTACGGTTTGACGATATAGGTCATTTTTTGGTACTATTTTAATTATTATTATTCGTTGGCTTAAGGCATTTATTTTGAAATTGTATAATGACTTATTATCATTCGTCAAGAGAGGACAGCTAGCTTTATGAAACAAGAACTTGTAGCGCTACTTGCTGAAAGAGCGTTCAAATATAGCGATAAGCCTATTTTTAAATTAGCCAGTGGCAAACAAAGTTGCTTTTATATTAATTGCCGACCTGTTACGTTGTCGGCCAAAGGAATGAATTTGGTAGGCCATTTGGTTTATCAAAACCTACGGCATTCGGGCGCTATAGCAATTGGCGGGCTTACCTTTGGAGCAGATCCTATTTCCGTAGCAACTGCATTTGCCTCTCTTAACACAGCCTTTTCTATAGATGCTTTCTCCATCCGAAAACAACAAAAAGAGCACGGCATTGCTTGTTGGATTGAAGGCGATATTCCTCCTCAAAGTCCCGTTGTCATCGTAGATGATGTGGCCACAACAGGCGCTTCTACAATTACGGCAATCGAAAGAGCTCGTGAAGAAGGCTTAAATGTAGTAAAAGCTATCATTTTGGTAGATCGACAAGAAGGGGGCCTTGAAAATATTCGAAAATATATAGATGATGTCTGCGCTATTGTTACAAAAGAAGAGCTTCTTGCTACATATCATGCCCTGAGAAAATAAGTTGCGCAAGAGTCTTCTGACTCCCATGCACTTACACGAGAAACAATAACACCTGGAGCTGCCAGTGCAAGTCTTTGATTTGCTTCAGTAGCTATGTAATAAGCAATATTTTCCGAAGAAGCAGGCCGATTTTTAAAAAACGGAAGTTCATTTAAAAACTGGTGATCAATGGCATCTATTATTTCTTTTACATGTTGTTTGATAATTCCGAAATCTACTAAAACCCCTCCTTGATCTAGCTCTTTTCCTTTTATACAAACCTCAATTTTCCAATTATGACCATGAAGGTTTTCGCATTTTTCCCCAACCATTGTTAATTGATGGGCTGCAGCAAATCGAGTGATAATTTTAAGCTCAAACATATTATTTTTCTTTTTCCTTTTTGGAATTTAGTTTGGACTTTATTGAAAATTTAGAAAATGGTTTTTCGCTTTTGGTTTCTTGAAAACCATCAAATTCTTTCAGTAATTCTCTCTGGCGTGCTGTCAATTTTTCAGGTGTTTTCACTTGAATACGAACAATTAGGTTTCCTTTTTTACGTTTTCGTAAAGAAAGAACCCCTTCTCCTGGAAGAGTAAAAAAGCTTCCTGGCTGCGTACCCGCAGGAATTTCGATAGACTTTGTTTCTGTTAATGTAGGCACCTCAATGACATATCCCAATGCTGCCTGAACAAAAGAAATCGTCATACTACAGTATAGATCATCGCCATCTCGTTCAAAAAAATCATGTTCTTCTACATATAGCATTACATATAAATCTCCTGCTCCGCCACCTCGAAGCCCGCTTTCTCCCTCTCCAGAAAGTCGTAGGCGAGTTCCGGTAGAAACACCCGCGGGAATTTTAACTGAAACCACTTTTTTTATAACTTCAACGCCATCTCCATAACAAGCAGCGCAAGGCGATTTTATTATATAGCCCCGACCATGGCATGTTGGACATGTTGTTTGAATTGAAAAAAACCCTTGGCTCTGAGTTGCCTGACCAGTTCCACGACATATACCGCATGTTTCTTTATCAGTTTTTTCTGCACACCCAATTCCGTTACAGGTATTACATGTTTCTCGTTTAGAAACTGAAATTGTTTTTTCCGTCCCCATTACTGCTTCAATAAAAGAAAGACGCAAATCGTATTGCAGATCAGCTCCTCGCTGAGCGCGTGTTTGTCGATTTCCAGTTTGCCCAAATCCAAAAAAACCTTCAAACATATCCGAAAAACCAGAGAAAATGTCTCCATACGAACTACCACTAGAAAAGCCATTGGATTCTAGTCCTGCATGTCCATACAAATCGTATCGTTGCCGCTTATTTTGATCGCTTAAAATCGTATACGCTTCGCTGATTTCTTTAAATTTTTCTTCCGCAATTTTATCACCTGGATTTCGATCCGGATGATATTGTAACGCTTTTTTTCGATAAGCGATTTTAATCTCTTCTAGCGTAACGCTTCGATCAATTTTTAATGCTTCATAATAATCCAGTTTACTCAATTTTTTCTCTCATACAAATAATTTAAATACGGGCTTGTTTCTACACCCAATGATAATTCTTCATAAAACTTTGTCAAACTTTTCTTTTACACCATTGAGCGCCTCAACAATGTGTTTTTCCGCCATTTGGCATCATTTCGATTTGGATACCCAATGTTATAATGAAGGCCGCGACTTTCCTTTCGATACTGAGCACTTTGAATAATCAACTGGGCTACAGTAGCTAAATTTCGTAATTCTATTAAATCCGAAGTTACTTTAAAATTCCAATAATATTCTTGAATTTCTTTTTGAATCATCTCAATTCGTCGTTCTGCTCGAGTCAATCGACGGTCTGATCGAACAATTCCAACATATCCCCACATTATTCGACGAATTTCGTTCCAATTTTGGGTAATCATCACGAGCTCATGGCTTACGCTCGTACCTGTATCATCCCAGGAAGGAATATCAGGCGATGACTCTAATTCAGGATCCTGGACAGCAATCAACGCCTGCTTCGCCGCATTTTTGGCAAACACTACAGCTTCTAATAAAGAATTGCTTGCCAAGCGATTCGCTCCATGAAATCCGGTACATGCTGTTTCCCCAATCGCATATAAACCTCGAATATCCGTTCGCCCCATCATATCACAAGCAACTCCGCCACACATATAATGGGCGGCAGGCACCACAGGGATAGGTTCTTTTGTCATATCTAGACCAAACTGTAAACATTTTTCATAAATCGTCGGGAAACGTTCTCGAATAAAACCCGATGGTCGCATTGTAATATCAAGATAAACACAGTCATCTCCACTGCGTTTTAATTCTGTATCAATCGCCCGCGCTACAATATCTCGGCATGCTAGATCTCTTTGAACAGGATCATATTTTTCCATAAATGCCTCACCAGCGCGGGTTCGTAAAACTCCTCCTTCTCCACGAACTGCTTCAGAAATTAAAAAATTCTTCGCTTTCGGATGGTATAAACATGTGGGATGAAATTGTACAAATTCAAGATTTGCTACAGTAGCCCCGGCCCGATATGCCATAGCAATCCCATCTCCAGTAGAAACGTCTGGATTACTAGTATAAAGGTATACTTTCCCAGATCCTCCAGTAGCTAAGGCTGTTACCTTAGCACGAAATACTTTAATTTCTTCGCGGTTTTGATCTAATACATAGGCTCCGCAGCATGTTTCTTGTGCAGTAGTAATCACCGTGCCACGTCGTAAATGAGTTGCACTAGTAATTAAATCAATTGCTATATGATTTTCAAAAAAGGAAATTTTTTTCTTTTGGGAAATCTGATTTAATAACGTTTTCTCAATCGCTTGGCCTGTACGATCCAATACATGTGCTATCCGATTCCGAGTATGGCCGCCCTCGCGACCTAAATCAAAGTTTTGTCTTTCCTTTGTCAGTTGAAAAGGAACTCCTAGTGAAACTAGCTGTGCTACACTTTCTGGGCCTCGTTCCACAACCATTTTCACTACATCTTCCGCACAAAGACCATCTCCTGCCAATAAAGTATCGGCGATATGAAGATCCATATTGTCATCTGAGCTCAAAACAGCCGAAATCCCACCTTGTGCTAAGTTGGTGCTGCCTTCACTTCCCGTCTTTTTTGTAATAATCGCTACCGATCCATGTTCAGCCACATCCAAGGCAAACAAAAGCCCTGCGAGACCACTTCCGATTACTAAAAAATCATATGTTTGTGTCATGCTATATTTTCCCTACGCAATTTTATGTTCCATAGCATATTTATGCGTATTCGGTATAATTAAGATAAGGTTCTTTATTAAAAAATTTAAATTGTTCTTCCGATTGACAGTTTTATAAAAAATATTTACATATAATGTCATGATTACGTATGATTTACAATGCTCTAATGGCCATGTGTTTGAAGGATGGTTTGAAAATTCGGATGCTTTTGAAAAACAACTGTCTGAAGGAAAGTTGCGCTGTCCGATTTGTGACAATGAAAAAATCGTCCGAACTCCATCCGTTTTTGCAATTAAATCCCCTAAAACGCGCGAAATATCCTCTTCTAAAACTGGATCTTTAATTCCTAAAAGTGAAAAATGGGCAGAAGAGCTTCAGAAGTGTCAAGAATGGGTTCAACAAGAATTAGAAAAAAACTTTGAAAACGTTGGTGCAAATTTTGCGAAAGAAGCCTTAAAAATTCATTATGGAACTAGTGAAGCTCGAAATATTCGAGGGTTTAGTACAACGCAAGAAGAAGAAGTGCTAAAAAAAGAAGGGGTTTCTTTTGTTAAAATCCCTTTTCTTTCTGATAAAAATTCAAAATCATAAATTACATTTTAAAAAAGTCGCATAATGCTGAACGCCTAAGATCTGGTTGATCGTTTTCAACAGCCATTTTTAATGCTTGTTTTGACCCAATCATCACAACGGCTGTTTTCGCTCGAGTGACTGCGGTATATAAAAGATTTCGCTGTAATAAAGGTGCGTGTTGTGGTGTTAATGGCAACACTACCACAGGATATTCCGATCCTTGAGATTTATGGACCGATATCGCATAAGCCAATGTGATTTCATCTTGTTCTGAAAATTCGTACGAAACAATCCGATCTTGATAGTCCACTTTAAAAATTTTCTCGTCAAAATTCATTTCTATCAACATCCCTATATCTCCATTAAAAACTTCTTTTTGATAATTGTTTTTAAGATGCATAACTTTATCTCCTACTCGAAGCCTACTATTTATAAGTGCTGAAGTTTTCGATACAGGATTTAGCGCATTTTGCAATAATTGATTTAGCTGGATTGTTCCAACAATCCCTCGGTGCATAGGAGTTAAAATCTGAATATCTGAAAACGGATCTATAGAAAAACGACGTGGGATTTCCTTCGTACATAATTCCAAAATAGTCGCTATTGCAGATTGTGAATCTGATCGTTCAAAAAAATAAAAATCGCCCTCCTCTCTGTTATCAATTTCAGGTATCTGACCAGATCGAACTCGGTGAGCATTAGAAATAATAAGACTTTTTTCGTGTTGACGATGAATTTCCGTTAACAAATAAACGGGTATTTTGCCTGATCCAACAATATCTCCTAAAACATTTCCTGGCCCTACTGGTGGTAACTGAAAAACATCTCCTACTAAAATAAGTCGGGTTGTCATCGGCGTTGCTTTTAATAACTGGTGCATCAGCAACACATCCACCATTGACATTTCGTCTACAACAATAACATCTGCCTCCAACGGTTCTTTTTCATTTACCAAAAAAACACCTTCTGCAGGACTATATTCTAGCATTTTATGAATGGTTTCCGCTTCTTTTCCTGTCACTTCAAACAAGCGTCGAGCCGCACGGCCTGTGGGCGCACACAAACGAACCTGCTTTCCTTCATCGGCAAATAAGCCACAAATAGATTTAATTAAGGTTGTTTTCCCTGTGCCTGGCCCACCAGTAACTACAGATACACGGTGGGTTAACACGCCATGCAAGGCCTCACGCTGTTCAGAAGATAAAACAATTGCTGATTTTCGCAAGACACGCTCTACAATATTTTCGGAAATACTTTCGTCTTTAGCTAATGGAACAGATGACCGCGCCGCCAAGCGGTACTGAATTCCAACTTCAGCGTCATATAAAGATTTCTGAAACAAAATATCTTTGGAAGCTATTTGTGGCAACGATACTAATACAACCGCTTCCTCAGAAAAAAGACGCATCAACCCTTCTTCCCATATAGGTGCTGTAATTTGAAACTTAGAAAGACTATTTCTCTTTATCTCTTCAACGAAAGAATAGGTGTGCCCTCGAGAAATATTTTCCTGTAAAAGATACAAAATACATGCGGCCGCTCGTTCTGGCGTATCTTCCGCAATTCCCCAACTTCGTGCCAAAGCATCAGCAATTTCAAACCCTTCTATTGGGAATTCATTTATTAAAATGTATGGATTTTCTTGAAGAATAAGTAGGGCTTGGGCCCCATATGATTTTTCAATTTTAGGAATCATGCTTGGCCGAATACCTGCTAAGATTAGTGCTTCACTTAATTTTCGGGTAGTTTGATGTTCTTGCCACGCTTTTGCAATTATTTCTGAAAGTAATTTCCCAATGCCTCGCACTTCTTGCAAACGGGAAGGATTTTTTTCAAGAACATGAATTGTTTCTTCTTGAAAATATTCAATTATTCGAAATGCTATTTTAGGCCCTAATCCTTTAATTAAACCAGAGGAAAGATATGTTCGTATATCATCAATGGCTGTGGGAGTTAAAATCTCCACATGAGATACTTTTATCTGGCTTCCATAGACAGCATGTTCTTGCCATACACCTGTTACTTTAAGCGTTTCTCCATGCGTGATTTTGGGGAAAATCCCCACAATAACTATTGTTTTTTCTAGGGAAACCGGGCGAATTTTAGCAATTGTATACAATGTGTTCGGATTGTGAAAAATAATTCGAACACATTTTCCTGTTACTGAAACTTCGGAGCTCAAACGATCACCTTAGAATCCAATTCGCCGCATGAAGGAGATCTTTCACGATAATACTGGGCGTATTTTCAGGAAGTTGAGGAAGAATTTGATCTATAGGAGTATACCCGCTTTGAACAAGTATCGTTGTTTTTACACCTGCACGAACTGCCGCAATAATATCTTTAGCGTTGTCGCCAATCATAATTGCATCCGCTGTGCAAAAATCATACAGCTTTTTTGCTATTTCAAAAAGGCCGGTATTAGGTTTTCGACAATCACACGCTTCATTCGGTAAGTGAGGGCAAAAGAAAATGCCGGCGATTTTACCTCCTTCTTTTTCAACAGATTTCATTAGAAATTCATGAATATCCGCTAAATCTGATAAAGTAAAAAGCCCTCTTGCAATTCCGGATTGATTAGTAAGAATAAAAATTTGAAAGCCTGCTTGCGTTAATTTTGCAATACTTTCAAGAGAACCAGGAATAAACCGAAATTCATGGACATTTTTAATGTGATCAGGAGAGTCCTCATTAATCACTCCGTCTCGGTCTAGAAAAAGAACTTTTTGCACGCTTTATGATCCTTCTTTATTCCGTCACTAAATAAATTTGCACGAAACCATCTTTTTTCAGTGCTAATTCTTGCTGCACAATCTGGGCGAGATCCGTACATCTTCCCACGCGCACTCGGTATAAAGTGTCATTGGACGTTTCTTTAGGAGAAATATAAACATCTGCATGTGTTTGAGCTAACTGCTCTCGTAATTTCTCTGCTTTTTCTTTACTTGAAAAGGCTCCTACCTGAAAGCTATAAACACCTTTTGTAAAGTCAGTTGTGTTTTGAATTGGGGCAATGCCTCCTGGAGGAGAAGATTCTGGTTCGGTTGACAATGTAATTATTTTTACAGGCACAACACCTTGCCCAACAAATTCCAGTTGCCGTGCAGCGCCATAGGAAAGATCCAAAATTCGTCCCTTCAAAAAAGGACCCCGATCATTTACCACGACACAAATCGTTTTCCCATTGAGCATGTTTGTTACTTGTATTGTTGTTCCGAACGGAAGAGTTTTATGTGCGGCAGTAAGTCCATGCATATCATAAATGTCGCCGCTAGATGTTTTTTTCCCATGAAACTGCTCTCCATACCACGAAGCCAAACCTTCTTCTGAAAATCCAGAGGCATCCGCCATTGGCTGATACCATTCCCCATATACCTGATATGGCTTTTGAGAACCAGGAATTGTGGGAGAGGGCGTGCCAGAAGATGTGCTTGAAGTGTTGGTTTGATAGTTTTTCGTAGTTGCACAGCCAGAAAGAAATAAACACAAAATGAAGCAAAAAAGAACTCCGCCTATTTGTTTTATCTTCATATCAGTACTCCTTGCTTTATACTAATTATGGCAAACAAATAGTTCTTAAAGATATTTCAGAGGAATATAGCAAATTTTTTCTTTTTTTTCAAATCGCACCTCAAATGAAGGCCCAAAACGCTTCTTTACAACCTAATTCTTTTAACGCTATACTATTAAAAATGACAGTAAACTACATATGGAGAGTTTTGTGTTTTCGGCTACCACTCAGTGTGTTTTAAGTTTCTTTGATCAAATTAATCGATTTCCACGATGTTCTGGAAATGAAATCGCTCTTGCTAACTGGATGCTTCAATGGGCAAACAAAGAGGGCTTCTCTTCCTATAAGGACACGGCAGGGAATGTAATTATTCATGTCCCTGCAACAAAAGGATACGAAAATATTCCTCCCGTCATTTTGCAAGGTCATTTAGATATGGTTTGCGAAAAAACACCTGAAAGTTCTCATAATTTTTCTGCTGATCCAATTATTAATATCATTGATGGAGATTGGCTCCATGCAAAAGATACATCTTTGGGAGCAGATAATGGTTTGGCCATAGCTATAATCATGGCACTTGTTACAACTTCAGAAATTGAACACGGCCCTATAGAAATTCTTCTAACAGTAGAAGAAGAAACCGGTATGCGCGGGGCAAGTGAACTTATTGCAGATTCATTACATGGTCGTTTTTTATTAAATTTAGATTCGGAAGATGAAGGTGTTTTTACAATTGGTTGTGCGGGTGGCCAAGACACCCGATTTCAACTCTCCTTAACAATTGAGAATACCACAATACAACACGAGGCATTACAAATTAAAGTTCAAAATCTTCGAGGCGGCCATTCTGGTATAGATATTCATCAAGGTAGCGCCAATGCGATCCTTTTAGTTGCGCGCTTTTTACAACAACTTTCAAAAACAGAAAAAATTCAGCTTGTTGCTTTTGAAGGAGGTTCAGCTAAAAATGCAATTCCTCGAGATTGTATGGCAATTATCACTGGTTCCAAAGAAGCAATTTTTGCAGCGTTAAAATTTGCTTCTGCATATCAAGACAAAATACAAGCCCAATTTAAAAAAACAGATCCGTATCTGTCTTTTTCTGCATCAAAAACAGATCCTTCTTCTCACCATGTCCCGGCAGAAAAAACTCGCACTATTCTTTCTTTCGTAAATGAAATTCCACACGGTGCTATCTCCATGTGTGTCGACATGCCACAAACAGTTGAAACTTCTACTAATTTGGCTGTTGTTTCCCTTACGACTACTCATTTAGACATCTGGACAAGTCAGCGAAGCTGCGTTCCCAAAAAACTCTCCGAACTGGTTGATTCAATTCAGCAAATTGGCCAGAAATATCGCGCCCATATTTCCAGTCAACATAAATATCCACCTTGGACTCCTAATTTTAAGTCGTCTCTTTTGGCTTTATGTACAGATACGTATCGATCGCTTTTCGGACGAGAGGCCAGTATTAAAACAATTCACGCAGGATTAGAATGCAGTATTTTGGGCGAGAAACTACAAGGGTTAGATATGATTTCGTTTGGCCCTACACTTAAACATGCACATAGCCCTAACGAATGTCTTCAAATTTCTTCTATTGATGCTGTTTTTCAATTTTTGAAAGAATTACTAAAGTCCTTTAAAAAAATGGTTTGATTTATATTTAACTATAGACCAGGACAATCCTGGTGATCTATCATAATACAACGATTCATAATTATATCCAGCCCTGCTTCCATGAGGGACTGGGCTGCTTCCATATTTTCAATACCAACTTGCATCCAAGCCACTTTTGCACCAGTTGTAATCGCTTCTTCCACATGCGCCGGGATTTGATCTGATCTGCGAAAAAAATTTATCACGTCTACCGAAATTTTATTTTCTGCTAGCACCCGAAGCGTTGGATATGCCTTTTCGCCCAATATGCTTTCTTGCGCAGGGCGCACAGGAATCATTGTATATCCTGTTTCTTTTAAATACTTAGCCACACGATATGAATCTCGGTTTTCCTTAGGGCTTACTCCAACCACCGCAATGGTTTTATAATTTTTTAATAATTCACAAATTTCCAATAAGTTCGTCAGAATTTTTCCTTTTTGAAGCGCCATGAGTCTAATCCTTGTTTTTCATCTTTTTCATATGATACGGTAATAAACAAATATCTTGCTTTCAGCAGATTTTAAAGGAACTCTCATGCAAGAAATACCATACATCTATCTAATTGATGGAACAGCCTATATATATCGAGCATATCATGCTATTCGTAATTTGTCGACCCGGCAAGGCTTTCCAACCAATGCGATTTTTGGCTTTACTCAGATGTTATTAAAACTAATAAACGACAAAGCGCCTCAATACGCCGCTATGGTGTTTGACAGTAAAGAACCCACCTTTCGACATGAAATTTATACTGAATATAAGGCCAACCGCCCTCCCATGGCCGAAGACATGGCGATTCAAATTCCACCCATTAAAGAAATCGTTAATGCTTTTCAAATCCCAGTACTTGAACTGCCCGGATTTGAAGCAGACGATATTATCGGTACGCTTGCTCAAAAAGCTGAGAAGGAGAATTATAAAGTAATTTTAGTAACAGGAGATAAGGATTTTAAGCAACTTATTACTCCTTATATTTCGATTTGGGATCCCATGAAAGATATATGGTTTACTTATGAATCTCAAAAGGCAATGCCCATCCATCCTGAGCAATACATCGATTTTTTAGCACTATCTGGAGATAGTGCTGATAACATTCCTGGTGTGGCTGGTATCGGACCCAAAACGGCTGAACAACTCATTGAAAAATTTCATTCTTTAAAGGAATTATATGGCCGAATTGAAGAAATTCCTCAGCCCAAACTGCGTGCAAAATTAATAGATCAAAAAGAAAATGCTTTTTTAAGTCAAAAACTCGTTACAATCCATACAAGTGTCCCAATCGACACTCACCCTGAGGGATTATTTTTACAGCCACCTAATTCGGAAAAGCTGGTTGAATTATTTAAAAAATATGAATTCCGACAACTTGCAGTCACATTTTCCAAAAATATTAAAACTGATTTAAACGATAAAAAATATCTGCCTATTTTTTCTATTGAGGCCCTTCAAGAGCAAGTTGCTCAGATTCGAGAAAAAAAAATAGTTGCTATCGATACTGAAACTACTTCTCTTCATCCGACACAAGCCACTTTGGTAGGCATTTCCTTTTCTATAGAACCTCATGTGGCATATTACATTCCATGTGGCCATACAGGTGAAGATGCAAAAAATCAACTATCTTTGGCTGAAGTTAGACAAATACTAGGGCCTGTGTTTGCAGATTCTTCCATTCGTAAGATTGGCCAAAACATTAAATATGATTTAATTGTGCTTGAACGACATGGTTTTACTATACAAAACATCTCCTTTGACACAATGATTGCCTCCTATCTGCTTAATCCGGGAATTCGCTCTCATGGCCTAAATCAAATCGCTTCTGATTATTTGAATCACACTATGATTTTATATAAAGATGTCGTCGGAAGCGGAAAATCAGAAATCGGGTTTGAAGCAGTTCCGCTAAAACAAGCTGTTCCATACGCCTGCGAAGATGCGGACGTTACGCTCCAAGTCCAGCAAGTTCTTGCGCCAAAACTGGTGGAGGAGGGATTAGAACATGTCTTTACAAAAATTGAAATGCCTTTAATAGCTGTTTTAAAAAAAATGGAAACGACAGGCATTTGTATCGATACAGAACAACTTTTGGTTTTGTCCGAATTTTTTACCAATCAATTACACGATCTTGAGAAAGATATTTATAAAGAAGCAAAGGAATCTTTTAACATTAAATCCTCTCAGCAACTAGGTGTTATTTTGTTTGAAAAGCTAGGGCTTTCTCCTATTAAAAAAACAAAGAAAAAAAGCGGCTATTCCACCGATGTAGATGTCTTAGAGCAATTGGCGGACAAACACGCTCTTCCTAAATTAATTCTCCAACATCGTACTTTAGCAAAATTAAAATCAACGTATGCGGATGCTCTTTTAGAGCTTATCTCTCCGAATACAGGACGAATTCATACATCATTTAACCAAACAGTCACTTTTACTGGACGATTAAGCAGTAGCGATCCGAACTTACAAAATATTCCAATTCGCTCCGAATATGGTCGTGATATCCGAAAAGCCTTTATTCCGGAAAAAGGTTGGAAAATAATATCTGCTGATTATTCTCAAGTCGAATTACGTTTGCTCGCTCATTTTTCACAGGATCCTATTTTGTTGAAGTCCTTTTTAAATGATGAAGATATCCATATTCGAACAGCGAGCGAGGTTTTTCATATCTTCCCAGAAATGATTACTGAAGATATTCGACGACAAGCAAAAACCATTAATTTTGGCATTATTTATGGAATGAGCGCTTTCGGTCTGTCGAAACAACTCAATATCAGTCAAAAAATGGCTAAAACTTATATTGATAATTACTTTGCTCGTTATAAAAATGTTCAAAAATATATGAACAACGCGATCGAGCAAGCTCGTCGCGAGAAAAAAACTAGAACTCTTACCGGCCGCATTCGACCCTTGCCTGATATTGATAGCCCTAATGCCACAATTCGTGCCTTCGCCGAACGGACAGCAATTAATACGCCCTTACAAGGCACAGCAGCCGATTTAATTAAATTAGCCATGATTGCTTGTAATAAAGCTCTGGAAGAAGGGGAATATAAAGCTCGTTTGCTTCTTTCTGTTCACGACGAATTGGTTTTTGAAGTACCGCCAGAAGAAGTGGCCGCTGTTTCTGAACTAATTCGAAAAGAAATGGAACATGTATGGGAATTGGAAATTCCCTTAAAGGTACATGTTGGTGTTGGAGAAAATTGGGCTCAAGCACACTAGACATTAATAACATATTTTATCAGCACGAAACCACCAACTAGAAAAATGGTAAAGATTGTTACAGCCCAGTTAAAATATTTATCCAGAAAACGCTGAATTCTGGCACCAAAAAAATAAATAAGCGCGCCAATTAAAACAAATCGAAGTGTTCTGGAAATTATAGAAGCTAAAAGAAATACTGTAAAATTAACCTCGAATGCACCGGCAGCAATGGTAAATAACTTATAAGGGATGGGCGTAAATCCAGCAATACCTACGGCCCACGCATCATACTGATGATATAAATCTCGAATATGTCCCATTTCTTTGCTAAGACCATAAAAAGAAATAATCGGGTCTCCGACCAATCCCATAAGCTGCCACCCCAGAAAATATCCGAAGCATCCGCCAAGAACTGACCCTGCTGAACAAATAGCTACATACCGAAATGATTTTTGAGGCACTGCAATACACATTGCAATTAATAACACATCAGGGGGAATGGGGAAAAAAGAAGACTCACAAAACGCTAAAATAAAAAGTGCCCAACTAGCATACGGGGTTTTAGACCAACCCAGAACCCAATTATATAATCTTCTTAGCATCTTTCTCGTTCCAACCATACTGACCAATTAAGTCCACAAATCGACAATCGCCCAAATTATATTGTTGAATCCGGTCTTTCTTCTTGGTCACTAAAATAAGCTCCTGCCGTTCTTTTGTTCCTACTGGCACAACAAGGCGGCCTCCTTCTGCCAGCTGATTTACTAGCGGCATAGGAACTTCTGGAGATCCTGCTGTTACAATAATTGCATCAAACGGATTTTCATCTGGCCAGCCTTTGGTTCCGTCAGAATATTTGGTAGCAATATTATAATATTGTAAGACATCAAACACCTTTCGCGCTTGAACATAAAGAGACCGGATCCTTTCTATAGTATATACACGATATGCAATCCGGGAAAGAATTGCTGCTTGATATCCAGATCCAGTGCCTATTTCCAATACTCGTTCTTTTCCGGTAAGGTGAAGAGATTGCGTCATTTTGGCCACAATATACGGCTGGGAAATTGTTTGTCCTTCTCCGATTGGAAGCGGATAATCTGAATAGGCTTGCTCAAGAAAAGGTTCCGCGACAAAATATTGTCGCGGAACTTCATAAAAAGCCAACAAGGCAAACGGGTCGTCAATCCCTCGTGCCTCTAATTGTTCTTTAACCATAGCATGTCGACGACGAGCAAATTTCAGAAGTTCTTTTTTCACCATTTTTGTCCTTCGCGCGTCATCCTTGGAACCAAAACTAAATTTTATAAAGAATCCTTTGATCCGTAATAATAATATCTACTGCCTTATCGAAAGAGTCTGTTATCACCTGCGACACAACTTGCTCCTCAAAAGCTAACGCCACTTTACGAGTTGTAAGCGGCAGCCGGGGAATTAAATAATCGTACCGGCCTAATCCCTGACCTATACGATTTCCTTTTTCGTCAAAAACAATCCCAGGAATAAAAGCAATATCTATCATTTCAACTGGTAATTCTTTACATCGAGATGCATTTGGGATTTTTATTTCTGGCTGAGATCCTTCTATAATATCTCGATTTAAGGTTTCGATTTTAAATAACTTCACCCCCGGTTTTTCTTCCCGAAAAAGAGGTAAAACTAACGTTTTTTCCAACAAGAGAAGTTGTTTTAAAATGTTTTCGGTAGCAACCGACCCAATTTCTGCCAAATAAAACAAAACTGTTTTAGCTTCCATAAAATTTGCAAAATCAAATAACCGATCTTCAATTTTTCGCAATTTTTGAGAAGCTTCAAAAGGTGTCAGTTTTTTTAAGCGGACTTCGACATCAGTTCGTAAAAACAGTTTTTTCTTTTTAATATCTTCCACACTAGCCTCCAATTAGGCTTCTTTATATGCTCTCATGTATATTCTTGGGAAAACCACGCACTCTTACATGTTATATGTTTTTATACTAATGGCACCTATAAAGTCAACTATTTATAATGATTGACGAAAATCCATGGTCATGATAAAAGAACATATCTTTTGGTCTTCTAGGGTTTTCCATTATAGAACTCGTTAAATTATTTTACGTTTATCCCACAAGGACATTCTATGTTAGACTTAAAGTTTCTACGGCATCATCCCGAAAAAGTTCGTGAAGCCCTTCAAAAACGAAATGTCTCTTTGGATTTAGCCTCACTTGAAATATCCGAACAAAAACGGCGGCAAATTTTAACTGAACTTGAAGCCCTGCGTCATCATCAAAAAGTGGTTTCAGACGAAATTGCTCAAAAAAAACGGGCCAAAGAAGATGACAAAAAATTAATGGCTCAAATGAAAACGGTTTCTAATCAAATTAAAGGCTTAGATGTTGCCTTGTCTAAAGAAGAAGCTATTCTTTCTGCGTTTGCATTAGAAATCCCAAACATTCCTCACGAATCTGTTCCTATCGGAAAATCAGAAGAAGATAATATTTTATACAAAGCAGTTGGTGCTCCTCGAAACTTTGATTTTACACCAGAACCTCACTGGGACATTGGAAATCGTCTGAATTTATTTGATTTTGAGCGAGCTACAAAACTCACCGGTGCTCGTTTCCCATTATATATGGGGCTAGGTGCTCGTTTAGAACGCGCTTTAATTAATTTCATGTTAGATATTCATATCTCTGAACATGGATACACAGAAATTCTTCCTCCCTTTATAGTAAATCGGACAAGCTTGATAGGAACTGGGCAATTGCCTAAATTTGAGGAAGATCTTTTTAAAATAGAAAACTGGGACTATTTTTTAATTCCTACCGCAGAAGTTCCTGTAACCAATATTTTTGCCAATGAAATCTTATTGGAATCACAGCTTCCAATTTGTTTCACAGCCTATACGCCTTGCTTTCGGTCCGAAGCTGGATCCTATGGAAAAGATACACGCGGACTTATTCGGCAACATCAATTTAACAAAGTAGAGTTGGTTAAATTCGCACATCCAGAACATTCATATGAAGAACTAGAAAAATTACTTCAAGATGCGCAAGAAATTTTAAATCGATTGAAAATACCATACAGAGTTATGGCTCTTTCAACAGGTGATTTGGGATTTTCATCCGCCAAAACATATGATATTGAAGTATGGTTTCCTGGTCAAAATATGTATCGAGAAATCTCTTCTTGTAGTAATTTTGAAAACTTTCAAGCGCGTCGGTGCAATCTCCGTTTTAAGCGCGAAGGACAAAAAGGAACCGAATTTGTACATACATTAAATGGTTCCGGTTTGGCCGTAGGTAGAACTGTGGCCGCTATTTTAGAAAATTATCAAAATCAGGATGGTTCTGTTACTATTCCTGAGGCTTTACGTCCATACATGGGACATATGGAAAAGATATCAAAGTGAAATTACAACAACTTCCAAAAGAAATTCAGCTCGACATTCTGCCCTCCCACAAAGGCAATTTACAATACGATTGTTTGGGGTGTGACAAAGAATTTAGCATTGAAGAACTTCTCTACACTTGTCCAAGTTGCGGAGAAGTTTTGATGATTGTGGATAAAAACTTTGACGCATTAAAAGAAACCTCGCCAGAAAAGTGGCGACAAATTTTAGATTATCGAAAAATGCTGAACATTCCTGCCTATAAAGGCATTTACCGATATCATGAATTTATTGGCCCTATGCTACCAGAAAAATCCATTGTGTATCTGGGAGAAGGCCATACGCCGATAATAGAAGCTAATCATATTTTACAACAAAAAGTGGGTGCTCGTTTTTACTTTAAAAATGACGGTCAAAATCCAAGTGCTTCTTTCAAAGATCGTGGCATGGCCAGTGCGCTTAGCTATATTCAATATTTAATTCAAGGTGGCTTCGCCAAAGAAGTTCTTTCTATTTGCGCTTCTACTGGTGATACTTCCGCTGCAGCTGCACTATATGCTTCTTATTTAAAACCACACATTAAATCTGCGGTATTGCTTCCTCATGGGAAAGTTACCCCCCAGCAACTTTCTCAGCCTTTGGGTAGTGGTGCGGCGGTATACGAAATTCCGGGCGTGTTTGATGATTGCATGAAGGTCGTAGAGGCCTTAAGCGAAAACTACGCTGTAGCTCTCTTAAATTCTAAAAATGCATGGCGAATTCTAGGACAAGAATCGTACTCCTACGAAATAGCCCAAGATTTTAACTATGACATGAAAAATAAGGTTGCAATTGTTCCTATTGGTAATGCAGGAAATATCACTGCTATTATGAATGGGTTCATGAAGTTTTATGAAATAGGTATTATTACTGAATTACCTAAAATCATTGGCGTTCAATCCAAGCATGCCAATCCAGTATATCAATATTATCAAGAAAAAGACGCCAGCAAGCGAAAGTTTGAGTCGGTTATTGTAAAACCTAGCGTAGCTCAAGCTGCTATGATTGGAAATCCGGTTTCCATGCCACGAGTTATTTCTTTGGTAAAAAAATATAACTACCTCTCAAAGAAAGAAAATGTTTTTATTGCGGAAGTAGCAGAACAAGAAATTATGGATTGGAAGCTTTTGGCAAATCAAAACGGACATATCGCTTGCACTCAAGGAGGAGAATCGTTAGCAGGACTTGTGGTCGCGAAAAAAAATGGCTTTCTGACAGATTCAGACGTTGTTGTACTGGATTCAACAGCACATGCATTGAAATTCTCTGGATTTCAAGAACTTTATTTCTCCGAAACATTTCCTACAGAATTTGAAATCCAATCTAAAAAGGAGCTCATTAATCGTCCAAAACTGGTGAAGCCTGCAAGTGTTCAAAAATTTCCAAGTGCTGGACATCCTCTTGAAGGAGACGATTTTAAGGCCTTTGTTGAAGGTGTATCTGAAGAACTCGCATCATTATTAGGTCTAGAAAAAAAATCTTATTAAAACTTCCTACATTCCGACAGTGTTAGGCCGATAAGATTGATTTGGCTCTCATTCGATAATGTCCCCATAGAACTATCCATCCATCCTGGGACCTGATTTTAATTTCTTCAAACCCAACATTTTTCATTTCATCATATATAATTTTCTGATTTTCTTCGATAATACCAGAAATTAATAATAAACTATTTTCTTTTACAATAGCATGAATATCTGGCAACAATCGAAGAATTACATCCGTTAATATATTAACAATAACAACATCATAGATGTTTGTAACAACATTAACCAAATCTCCTTCTTTCAAATCATATTGCTCCGCAGGAATATGGTTTAATTTTAAATTTCGTGCTGCTACTGCAATTGCCACAGGATCTATGTCTGTCCCAGTTAAATGAGCTGCTCTTAATTTTGCCGCTCCAATCAACAAAATACCAGAACCTGTTCCAATATCTAAAACATTTTTTCCTTCTACTTCTATTTCTTCCAAAACTTCTAAACATAACGACGTCGTTGGATGACTACCCGTTCCAAATGCCATCCCAGGGTCTATTTCAATCAACACCTCCGAAGATGCTAAATCATATTTATGCCAAGTGGGCTTTACCACAAAATGTTTTCCGATACGCTGTGGAAGGAAAAATGATTTCCAGGACTCTGCCCAATCTTCCTCATCTACAAGTGTTTCCTCTAATATAAAAGTAAAATGTCCTATTTTTTGTATGGCTCGTAACCCTGCTTGTAATTGTTCCACAATTTTTTTTGCTGTATCAATACAAGAGAAAAAGCCCGTTATGGCATAATCCTTTTCTATTATAGGTGCATCCTGTACCCAATCTTGGCTTTCATCCCGCCCAGGCTGAGTTTCAATCAGCCCTGTAAGGCCTAAATTATACATCTGAGCAAAAATTAACTCTGCCGCCAGGGAGGGTTCTTCGGGGAAATAAATAACTTTTACTTGTAGCCATTTCACTTTTCTATGTTCCTGTTGTAAAAAATCTTTCTTTAGGAGGATTAAAATATCCAAATCGAATCAACGGAAAGGTTTTCCGGATTTGTGTTAGCAAAGAAGGCACACCTAAAGGGGCTCTCATGGAAACACATCTTTTCATAAGGGCATAATACCTTGCCGGGTCAAAATTAAGATTCCGCCATTGAATTAAATGAACTGAATAGTTTTTCAAGAACGCAAATAATGCTTCTTGTTCTTCCGGTGTGTCTGTAAATCCTGGGCAATTCAAATAATTAATTGCTACATATTTTTTACGATCCAATGCATGGCGAATACTTTTTAAAACATCGTCAAACGAATATCCTTTAGGACGAAAATAGGCGGCATATGCTGTGGGTTGAAAACTATTTACACTAACACGAATGCTGTCTAATCCCACATCCAACAGCTCTTCCAATTGTTCTGGTAAGCTTCCATTTGTATTCAAATTAATTGTTCCTTTTGGGGTTGCTTGGCGAATTTTTTCAATTGCTGGTTTAATTACGTTGCTCGCCATTAAAGGCTCCCCTTCACACCCTTGGCCAAAACTTACAATACTATCAGGTACTCGTTGAATATGAAAAAGAGCCACTTGTGCAATTTCCTTCGGTGTTGGCGTGAATTGAATTCGTTCCTGACAACAAGAAACAGAACTCCCTTCTTGAAGTGAAATACATCCGACACAACGGGCATTACAAATTTTAGAAGTAGGTAGCGGTGCTTCATATCTGCCCAGAAAAAAATTCTTTGCCGCAGGGCATCCATATGTAAGGGCACATTTTTCAAGGTGTGTAATTAATCTGTTTTGAGGATATTTCTTCTTAAGATCAAAAATGCCTGTTTTCACTTTCTGAACAGGCATTTTTCGCAAATCTTGTCTGGGCTCAGGATCTACCAATAACGATGCGCTATAAAAATGATCTCTAAACCATCCCACAGCACCATATGAAAAAAGACTCAATATCTGAGTTTTTTTATTTTCCACATAAGCACTTGTGCCAGCCAGCAAATATCCGGGCGAATTAAATGCTGCCACTGGAAAAATAGATTCACCTGGAGCATATGGGTTACATAAAAGCTCTTCTAGTTGACGGGTTTTAAGATTATATGCAACAGGAGTTCTGTCCGGAAGAAACATCAATTCTGTGCCAAATGGTAATTTTTGACACATTTCTTGTTCGATCAAAAAAAAGGAATCCCCACTCATTGCAACAGCAGCATATCCCTCTAAATCAATCACTTCTCCTTTTGGGGTAGCCACAACAGCTGAAAGATAGGAAGATTTTTTCATTCTACGTTATCGCTTTTAACATAAACGGTAATGCTACAAAGGTACCAATTGAGCTGCCAAGATTAGTTAATATGACGACCAAAAGAACTCGTATTACCCTGTTTCGCCAAAAACCTATTGTTAAGATATCATCTTGTAATGTATCCAAATCTTTTACCTGAGGTTTTCGAATCGAAACTTCAACCAGACCAGATATCCAACCTGCTGCAACCATGGGGTTTAATGAAGTAATCGGAGCTGCCACAAAGGCTGCCAAAATAGTAAGCGGATGAGCCAGTGCGATCAGTGCTCCTAAGCTGGCCAAAACACCATTAGCCAAAATCCACCACATCAACATTTCTTTCCCAACATGACTGCCTCCCATAAAAAAACCAACAACAAAAAGGGCAAAAATAATGCCGGGAATACCCCATTTTAATGTTTTTTTTATTTTGCTCGGCGAAGGGGTGGTTTCGAGAGATGTAAAATCAATATCCCTTTCAATATTTTCTAACACACCTGCCAAATGACCTGCCCCAATAATAGCAACAACTATTTTTCCTGGTGCTGATTTTATTTTTTGAGAAAGGTATTGATCTCTTTCGTCAATAAGTGTTCTTTTTAAATCTGGATGTGTTTTCCCTACATCGGCCAGTAAACTTTCCAACACATCTGTATTTTTCATTTTTTCAATTTCTTCTTCGGTTAACTCTTCCGAATTTCCAAATGAAAAAATAAAGCTGGAAAGCAACGTAATTTTTTTCCAAAAGCTTATCGACCGCCAAGAACGAGCTAATGTGGTACGAATATCTCGATCTGCCAAAGAAACTTCTATATTCAACTCCTTGGCTATACCAATAGCCCGTACCATTTCTTCTCCTGGCCGGATACCTAAATTTTTAGCAATGCGTCGCTGGAAAGAAGAAAGCAGAAGATTCACAAAAAGAAGTGTGGCTTTTTTTTCTCGAATTACCTTCGCCAAATCCGTTTGTCGCCATTTTTCTGGATTTTCAAGGATATGATATCTCGACTGGCATAATTCAATACTCACCGTGTCAGGCTGAATTGTTCGAAGAACCTCTTCGGTCAAATCCGCACTTTCACGAGATACATGGGCCGTTCCAACCAGAATTATCTTTTTAGAACCGATTGTAATTTGTTTCACCATTTTATTTTCAAAAATCGACATAAATTTTTCACCGTAAAAATCTAAACAAGAAGTTAAAAATCCCATGGCTTTTTACTACCCATTGATAAGAAAGTCAAAGATTTCTATGCATTTAACTTAAAAAACAAAAAAATCTATAATTCAACTATCAATTATTTTCCCAATCTTATTTAAAAAAGAAAAAAATCATGATATGCGATTTGTGAAGGAAGTATGGTTTGTCAAAAAAGGATTTACATATGAAAATAGATGCAAAAGGCCTGGCGTGTCCCCAACCAATTCTGGTAGTACAAGAAATGTTGGGGAAAAATCCAAACACAACCGTCCTTGAAGTTGAAGTTGATAATCGCGCAGCTAGTGAAAATGTTCTTCGTTTTTTAGAAAATCAGGGATACAATGCTTCTGTCGTAGAAAAAAACAACTTGTTTGTAATTACAACTAATGGTCAATCCGACAAGCTTCAAAATACTGCTTCGGAAAGAATAGAAAGCAATTCAAAAAAATGCCTAATTATCATCACTTCCGAAACTCTCGGTAAAGGAGATGACGTTTTAGGCAAAAAAGCCATGTGTAATTTTCTAAAAACGCTTCCGGAAATGGGCACCTCCTTATGGCGTATTTGTTTTTTAAACGGCGGGGTTATTCTTTGTACAGGAGAAAGCCCTGCGCTAGAATATATCCAAATTCTAAAAGAACAGGGGGTTTCTGTCTTTGTTTGCGGAAGTTGTTTAGAACATTTTCAACTAACTGACAAAAAAAGAGTGGGGGAAACCACTAATATGCTAGATATTGTTACTAGTCTCGACTTGGCTGAAAAAATCATCAATATCTAGGGGGAACCATTTCAAAGGCTCTCTGTTTTATTTTTTTGGGGCTTGTTTTCATTTTTTCTCTTGCGTTTCGATTTCATGTCCTATAATATCACGCCCTTGTGAATGACAGATTGGGCTGTTTTCATAAAACCAACTACCTCAAATTGCCCTCATTATCAAAATAGATCATAAGGAGGTGTTCCATAACGAAGCCAAAACCAATGACGCCTAATAACAATGCGGGCAAGATACGCATTAACCAATTGATTCGTGTTCGAGAAGTTCGTGTGATTGATTCAGAAGGAAACCAGCTCGGTATTATGCCAATTGAAGAAGCCCTTCTTGCGGCGGTTGATGCTGGATTAGATTTGGTTGAAATTTCACCAAATGCAGAACCACCTGTTTGTAAAATAATGGATTTTGGGCGATTTAAATATGAACAAACTAAGAAACAAGCAGAAGCGAAGAAAAAACAAGCTTCTTTTCAAATAAAAGAAATTAAAGTTCGTCCCAAAACAAGCGATCATGACTTGGATGTGAAAGTAAATCACATCATTCGCTTTTTAGAAAAAAAAGACAAAGTAAAAATATCTCTTCTTTTCAGGGGTCGAGAAGTTACGTTGTCACATTTAGGGCGAGAAGTCTTAGAAAAAGTTGTTGAAAAAACAAAGGATGTTTCCATTGTCGAACAAGAGCCTAAAATGGAAGGCCGAATTATGATGATGGTGCTAGCACCCAAAGCATAAATGGAATTTGATGATCTTGTAGAGGTCTTTATCCGAATTGAACCAAGGAGTAAAATCATGCCAAAAATTAAAACAAACAGAGGCGCTGCAAAACGATTTAAAAAAACAGGATCTGGCAAGTTTCTTTATGCAAAAGCAAACGGAAACCATATCCTGACTAAAAAAACACGAAAACGAAAACGTTCTCTTCGCGCTATTGGTACCGTTGACAAAACGAACCAACGATCGCTACAGCGGATGCTTCCAACTTTATAATATACTTACTTGACCCAACATATTTTGAGAACAAAAGGAGTTTTAAAATGCGTGTGAAAAGAGGCTATAAAGCTCGTCAACGTCGCAACAAAATCTTAAAGCTAGCAAAAGGCTACAGGGGTGGACACTCTAAGCTTTTTCGCACAGCTGCAGACACTGTATATCGTGCCTTAGCATTTGCATATCGAGACCGCCGAGTCCGGAAGCGTAATTTTCGCAGACTTTGGATCGTACGAATTAATGCTGGTGCCCGTATGAATGATATGAGCTACAGCAAACTAATTGGTGGTCTGAAAAAAGCAAACATTTCGTTAGATCGGAAAATATTGGCAGATATCGCTGTTGCAGATCCAAATGCTTTTGCTCACGTTGTAAAAATGGCACGTGAAGCATAACCATTTTTTGAAATTTCTCAAATTTGGCGTTGAATTACATTATTATTCTAGGATAAGGTGTTTTCAGCGCCATTGATTTTCATAGGGCAAGGAGTGCACCAATATGGATCGATCCATCTCTCAAATTCGAGAAGACGCATTACAAGATCTGAACAAAGCAAAAGACCTCGCCACTATTGAAGAAGTCTCCACACGATATTTAGGTTGAAAAGGTGTTATTACACAGTATCTTCGAAACATCCCACAACTGTCGCTGGAAGAACGCCCTGAAGCAGGTAAACGCGCAAACCAGCTGAAAGACGACCTTGTAAAAGAAATTGAGACCAAAAAACTTTCCTTCTCTGAAATTTTTGAAAACGAACAACTAGATGTCACACTACCGGGTCGTTCAGTTTTTTTGGGAACAATTCATCCTATTACTCAAATTTCAAAAGAAATTTGGGATATTTTTACCCGTATGGGCTTTGGTATTGCCGAAGGTCCTGAAATTGAACTGGATTATTATAATTTTGAAGCTCTTAATTTTCCCAAAGAGCATCCAGCACGAGACATGCAAGATACATTCTTTGTCTCTCCTAATATCGTTCTTCGAACACATACATCTCCTATCCAAATTCGCGTAATGGAAAAAGAAACGCCGCCCATTTATATTATTGCTCCTGGTCGCGTTTTCCGGTGCGATTCAGATATCACCCATACGCCTATGTTTCACCAAATAGAAGGCTTGGTTGTAGACCAAAATATTTCCTTTGGTGATTTAAAAGGAGTTTTAACTAAATTTATTCATCAATTATTTGATAAAGACATTAAATTACGTTTTCGGCCTAGTTTTTTTCCGTTTACCGAACCCAGTGCAGAAATTGACATTCTTTGTATTGCCTGCCGAGGAAAAGGCTGTCGGATTTGTTCTCAGTCCGGCTGGCTGGAAGTTTTGGGGGCTGGAATGGTACATCCTGCTCTTTTTGCTGCTGTGGGATATGAGTCTGGTAAATATACAGGCTTTGC
>Ga0123353_10000751_pt1 | contig 39384 bp, 28 predicted proteins | sample TergutLab28metaG_3_FD_92763 | JGI IMG/M metagenome (GOLD analysis project Ga0123353, IMG submission 92763) | Labiotermes labralis P3 segment gut microbial communities from Petit-Saut dam, French Guiana - Lab288 P3 | ecosystem: Host-associated > Arthropoda: Insects > Digestive system > Gut ... | reverse complement strand
TAGATCAAGGGAATAGGGTTTCGCCATAAGATTCCTCCGTGAAAAAGGCGTTCAATATCCAATAATGAAAGATTACAAAATTCCAAAACTTCTGTCCATATCAATTCCTGATACGCTCTAGTCACTCCGAATCGATACCAAGAATCAAAACCGGAATGTCTATATCGGCAACGCCACGGTGTATCAAGTCCCAGGTAAACTGCTCAAAATAACTGACACCATTTGACATGTTTTCGACAAATTTCTTAACCGGTACTACTTCGATTCCCGCATCAATTATGCCAAGATTGTGAAAAATTGTCATCTTTGCACACACGTTGTACACCATGAACGCATACTTGCCAAACTGGACTTCGACTCCCAAACGTTCTTTAACAAAATCCATGTCACGAAAAGCTCCTCTGGTTCTGACCGGTTCATAACCCTCAATGTAAAACTCATCCGAGTATTTACATTTCTCTCTGTGATTGATCCATCCTTTCGCAAAGAGGATCTTTTTGAAGGCAATATTCAGGGCAACCGGGCTGTACAACATTTTTCCCCGCATGGTTTTTTCGGTGCTCTTTTTTGTTTTGCATTTTTCGGCATCGACTGAACGAATCGCATTTTCTACTTCTCGAAGCAAATTCGCATATTCACTTTGTACCACTTCTTCGCCATTATTGAAACTGTATTTTGCAACGATTTTCATTTTGTCTCCCATTCGATTGGAAATTTGGACACTCTTTCTTTTCCTGTTGGTTGATGGACAGGTTTGCCTAAACGTCTTAATTTCAGTTGCCCGTTTTCGAGAAGTTTTAGCCGCTCTTTTGTTATGGCGCAATAATCACTGTTTTGTTCGATGGATACTCCGCGACGTTTCCATTTCAGTGCGGCAATCAAAGTAGAGCCGACTCCGCCGAAGGGATCGAGTACCCAATCATTTTCATTAGTCATTGACACCACACACCGTTCAATGAGTTCAACAGGAAACTGACAGGGGTGCAGTGTTTTTTCAGGATGATTCGACTTTACGTTGGGAATATCAATGATCCCAGTATCGAACTCCTCTTGTATCAACGCCCAAAAATCGCTAGGATTTTTTCCTAAGGGGTTTCCCGACAACTGCCCGATTTTACTCCCTTTGTAATGCCGTTTGCCCGGATATTTGGATGGTATCCGAATCGGATCGAGATGGAAAATATAGTCGTCCGATTTTGTAAACCACAGCAATACTTCGTATCGCCCTGACAACCGTTTCGATGCGTGGAGTCCGTGATCGAAATGCCATACAATTCGATTACGAAGATGAAGTCCCAACTTTTTATAAATGGGATAAAAATAGATGTCCAGCGGAAAAACTTCACCGTTATCAACAAAATTGCCGACCTGCCAAACCAGACTTCCTCTCGGTGAAAGCAAACGAACCAACTCTGTAGCAACCTGTGATTGCCAGTCGAGATATTGTTCGAGGGCAACCTGTTTTTCGTATGACTTACCAATGTTGTATGGCGGCGACGAAACGATCAACTGAAATTTTTCGTTTTGTAAACTTCGGCAAGATGTTAAAACATCCTCACAAATGATAGCGGCATTGGATTCTTCATTGAACGAAGTGCCAAGTTTGATTGACAAACTTTCGTTGTCCGTGCCAAACATTCCAACGGTCATGTTATTATTTGCTCCACTCATACCTTAGACAGTATACCGATTTTCATAAGATAAAATAGTAGGGCATTCGCTCCGAGATTTATGGTAGAATCGAGTCATGTCCGCATCACACAAACGTTCGTCTTCCGCCAAAGACATGGCAACGTTCCAAAACGATAAACTTTCCCAGAAGGAGTTGGGCGCGTTTTACACCCCGCCGCTTTATGCACAGAAGGCATTGGAGTTAGTCCGCTGTGCCATTCAAGAAGTTCCCGAAGGCTAGGTGTGACCTTTCGACTTAACCGGGAACGCGGCGTTAATGGAATTACTGCCCGATGCCAATCCCTTGCAGCCGAACAGAATTGAAAGTGCCCGACTCAATGTTGTACTGGATCGACTGTGCCTCAACCGATCCCTGTGATGCGGTGTGGAGTTTTACATTGCCATCCAGTTGCACAAGACTCTTCGCCTGATTGTATTTGATCGTTTGCGCTCTTCCATAAAATTCGCTACTGTCAATTCTCGCATCATTCGATGCCGTCAACTCCATAAAACTCTGTGAGAGATTTACAGGATTCGGCATTTCCGTGATCTCCAGCCGTTCGCACTCCAACGTGTAGCCCGTTTTCCTTGCCGCTGAAAAATTTTCGAAGGATATTGTATCATTCCACGAATTTGCCGGACAATAGGCAGCCTGCACCTTCCCCTTAATAGTTACCGCCTTGTCTCCAAGCAACGTGCCTTGTATCGTGTCCTGAAACCAAACCGCCAGATAATTCAACTTTTCGCTATTGCCAGACGCACCGGTGCCCGAAGTACCGGCTAAATTACCCGGAGCCATCTTATCGAACCCCTGTCCAGAGCCTACAAATATCGAATTGATTTCGCCGGGTCCTTCTGCCACGAAATAGTTCCGCTCCACATTGTATTGCAAATTGGCAACACGAGCAGTATCAATCGACTTTTTCCTTCCCTGAGGATCAAATTGCTCATTCCGAACATAAACGTCGTGTGCACATCGGATTTCCACCGCTTGCGGTTCGACGGAAGATTGATCGTCAAAGAACATCACTTGGCGATTTAACCAAATCTCCATGTCATTACACCACAATTTTTGCGCTTGATACAAAATTCTCACGCGATTGCCGTCTCTGTCCGGCTGTCCTGAAAAGATAATCACTTTGCCGTTACAGATCATTTCCTTGTTCCATTCGACGATTAGTTTAGTATCGTTTGAATTTCCAGACGGAATGCCCGGTGCGTTTATTTGAGCAGTATTAGCAATCAACTGCCCTGATCCCGGCGACCAGAATGTATTGTCCCATCGAGAAAGATTGAGTTCTCTGGCTCGCAGTTCGATTCCCTTACCCTTGAAAATGGCATCATTACCGGTTGCCTGTCCCATAATGTTGATCTGCGTTGTCGGGTCGGCAGGATTCCAAATCGTTACAGTATCACCGATAATTTCAATCGCAGTATTCGGGACATTATTCGATGCATTTTCTTTGAGACGAACGTTTCCTTCGATGGCAACGATCTCCGCGGACGACTGTCCGTTTTGAACCCGGACTTGCATTTTCATCAGATCGCCTGTGATGTCAAACTTTCCACCGTTTGGCGACGATTTGATTCCCAATAGATTTTGCGTCTCCACGAACCCTGTCGGTTTTGCATTCGGTTGCGGTTGCGGACTCGGCATGCGGCTACCATAAGCCGGGGCGGGCGCAGTGACCACCGGCGGCTGATAGAGCGTCAACGGCTGCATCGGGGCGAGTGTATTTTGCGGCGTAAGCGGCTCCAAGTGCTGAACCTGACGTATCGGCTGCTGGGCAACCGCTCTACCCGGCACCGTAGGCGGCGGGGTCAAGAGCATCTGCGGAGCCCATCGGGACTGTACGACCTTTCCGTCGGCGGTAACGTTCGTGAAGAAAATGTTGAGTTGCCTCACTCGGCAAGTACCGGAGGCGGTTTCAAACAGGACATTTCCTTTGACGATGGCTTGATCCAGTGTCAAATTATTTTTTTGAGTTCCGGTTCCGGGCAACTTTGTTGTCGTTTGATTTGCAGAGCCAAAATTACAATAAAGGTCAAGCGAATCCGCTTTCATTGTTCCAAAGCCGGTCATTCGAGCGGAAATTCCTTTGCCCAGTTTCAGAATGACTTGATCTTTGACTGCTGGAAGTTGCTCCATTTGCATTTCATTCCATTCAAGTGCAATATCCTTTGCCGAAGTCCCGTCGCCGACCTTACCGATCATACTTCCTTTACCGTCGGCGGCAAATTTGCCGAAGGCTCCGTTCGGACCCAGTGTGTATTGAACACACTGTTCGCTCCTGATCGTGTACTGTCCTGCAACGATCATCTCGACCCATGGTGATGCTCCTGCTCCTTTCCGAGTCGAAAGCGACAGAAAATTCTTGCGTAAATCAAAGAAAATTTCGTCTCCGACAAGCGTTATATCGCCGCCCTGTTTAACCGAGAGACGAGCCGGGATCGGCTGTTGACCACTTTGTCCTATTTTGCCTTGAGCAACAAACAATGCAGGTTCCAAACTAGCAAACTGCGACGTTTTGTTTTCGGTGACGGCAACTCCCGGTGCTTGATTTATCGGCTTCAATGTCAGGTGAACTTCTTCGGCGGTGAGTCGGTCAACGGTGTGGTCGGGATTGTTCCGTACCATATTGACATTTTGGTAGAAACTTGCCGTCCAACCTTGCTCGGCAGGATTAGCGGCAAATTCAAAACGTCCTTGGCAGTGGATGTCAAGTGTTGCGGCAGGTCCGTCAGGAATGCAAACGCCGCCGGATAATTTAGGAAGCACATTGGGGTCTTCTGGAAAAACGAGGCGGAGTGATTGAAGTTTCTGGAATACGGCACTGCTCAATTCTTTGGATGCCTGCGGTTGCAACGGGTCGGATTGAACAATTTCGAGTACAAGACCGGTGCCGATACCGGAGTGAAAGCCCAAGTTGAATCGAACATCTCTTCGGGTTTCAATTCTCGTTAAGTCGGGGGTTTCCTTAATTTCAATGCTTTCGGCTTCCAGATAGAGGTCATCTTGTTTGCCGGGGTCTTTCATGTCGCTCTTGATGGTAACTTTACCGAAGAGACGACCGGTTTCGATTTTTGGAAGTGGCAGTTTACTGACATCAAATGCTCTATCGAACTCGATCTCGGCATACTGTTGCGTTCGGAGAACAATGGACTGCCGAATTCGGTCTTGGGATTCTTCGTCGCCAAGATATTCTTGGGCATTGGGCAGTAACAGAATCGTGCACGGTTGCAAGCGAAGGAGTTTACCTTCGATGGTATCCTTTCCGAAAAGCACAATAGTTTGTCCGAATTGGAGCAGATGAATTTCATGGCTGGGATCACGTTCCCAGCCGTCTTCGGGCAAAAGTTCGAGGTAAGGCTCGATTTCTTCACGGGTGGTATCGGGAGCAATGGAAGCGGCAACCGATCTTCCGTCGTTGCCGCCGGAATTCGGTAACACGAGCGGAACGACAGCCCAGCCGTACACAAAATACAAGACACAAACGAGAAAAAAACTGAACATCGTCGCTTTGGTACGCATCGGGAGGAATCGCAAGTCAAAAGTCCAGCGGAATGGTACGGACTTTCGGCGATTCCGGCAAGACCGGATTTGGCACCACCATCGTGTCGGCTTTTTGCCATTCCTGTGGTAAAATGGCACCGCCTCAATCCACTGGCTATTCGATGAAGTTTTTCTTTTCAGCAGGCGAACCGAGCGGCGACATTCATGCGGCAGCACTGATCGAAACGATCAAACAACACGCACCGGATTCCAAATTCGTCGGTCTTGGCGGTCCGAAAATGGAACAAGCAGGCTGCCGACTCATCGTTGATATGACCCAGTTTGCCGTGATGTGGTTCTGGCAAGTCATCAAGCGGTACTTTCAGTTTCAAAAAATTCTTGTTGATGCAAAACTCGTCATGCTTCTCGAGAAAGTCGATGCCGTAGTTCTCGTCGATTATCCCGGGTTCAACTGGCACATTGCCAAAGCCGCCCAAGAACTGGAGGTTCCTGTCATTTATTTTATGCCGCCACAAGTTTGGGCTTGGGCGCAATACCGCATCAACAAAATGCAGCAACTTGTTGATCTTGTGCTCTGCTCTCTACCTTTTGAGTGGCAATGGTTCAAGCAGCACGGCTGTGAAACGGTCTTCATTGGTCATCCGTTTTTTGAAGAAATTCGCAAGAAACAATCCGATCCTGAATTCTTGGAAAAGTTTTATGCCCAGTATGGTCATGCTCCTATTTTGACGCTCCTCGCCGGTTCCAGAAATCAGGAAGTTCTGGCAAATCTCGACGATATGCTTTCCACGGTCGAACGAATTCAAAGCGAATTGCCCCAGGTGCAGCCGATCTTTGCGGCATTTAGTAACGAACATGTGGTGATGATCCAGCATCGGCTTGCCGAACGAAACATGTCGATACCGATTTTTGTCGGTCGGACAACAGAGTTAATTCGTGCGGCGGATTGCTGTTTGGCAGTATCGGGATCGGTCTCGCTGGAACTGTTGGCATGCAACAAGCCTTCGGTGATTTGTTATCGGATCGGTTGGTTGCCACTTTTTGTTCAGCGGTGCTTTCGTCGGACTCGTTATATTACGTTGGTCAATTTGTTGGGTGCTGGCACCCAGCGGGGACAGTCGATTTTTTACGGGGATTTTGTTCGGATCATTCCGAAAGAGCCGAACGAGGCAGATCGAGATCGAATGTTCTTCCCCGAATTTTTAACTTCGACAGACCGCTCTGCTGAAATGGCGGCATGGTTCGTTCGCTGGATTTCGCAACCGGAATTGCTGGCTGCCCAAAAACAAAGGCTCGATATGTTGCTTCGAGAAGTCGATACCGTTGAGTCGCCGCTCGAATTGGCGGCAGTAGCACTGTTGAAGGGGAATTTGGAATCTGCGTGATAGAGCGTATTAAGAATTCGTCTGGATTCAAGATTCGTCTGAAAAGTCCACCAGCCCTCACCCTAACCCTCTCCCAGAGGGAGAGGGGACTATGGAATGTGTTTAAGGCAAAATTCTTGTCGTCCGAAACCTCGGCCAGCCGGCATACTGCCGAAAACCTTCTGCGTAAGCAACGCTGCATTGCAGTCCCCGGAACTTGTTGCACGTCCTGACGAAGTCCAGAAAATCGATGCGATCATGGTCAAGCATCCATTTAATCTGACTCTCGTGGCAAGCGATAGCCTCCAGTTTTTGCTCGATCACCTCGCTAATGTCCACATACTCCGTCGGCAGAAAACCGATGCCTGCGAGAGTGTCCATATAAAAGACCGGGGGAAAGACCGACGTATGACCGGACTCGGTGATCAGATGCGGAAGCGTTGCAAGGAAGGATGCGTCGTAAGCCATTTTACCTGCCTGTATATGATCTCGCATATAGTCGTCTGGATTGTGCGTAATGATGACATCCGGCTTGGTGGTACGAATGACCTCTATGAGCCGCTCCCTTGCCTCTTTGTTGCCAGCCTCGACGTATCCGTCGCCGAGGTCAATCAAATAATGGTCAGCACCGATGACCTTTGCGGCGGTTTCTGATTCCTTTTTGCGGATTTCGCGTAATTCGTCCGGCATGATGACCGCGTGTCCCAGATTGCCGTTGGCAATGTTGCACATAGAAACCTTGTGTCCGGCGCGAGCGTACAAAATCAACGTTCCACCGCAGGCGATTTCGACATCGTCCGGATGACTGCCGATTGCCAAAATGTTCATAATTGTTAAGGGGCTTGAACCGGAACTCGCACTCCCCCGAATGTATCACAAACTTACTTGAGTTACAACCGTGGAACTTTGTCCATGCCATTTCGAGCGGGAATAACACACGTTGCAGTACAGTATCTTTTCGGTAAAATTACGGTATGGCACATTCTTATTGGCGGGACAAGATTGTTTTAGTAACCGGCGGTTCGAGCGGGCTGGGACGAATCATTGCCGAAACTTTTTTTCGGGCAGGAGCAAAACTCGCCCTCGTTGCTCTGGAACAATCGGATGTCGAAAAAGCCGCCGCCGAAATCGGAGGGGAAACCCTGCCGATCCACGCCGATATTACCCGACAAGAGGACGTTGACCGCATTTTCGAGACTGTCAAAAGCCGATTTGCACAACTCGATGTTCTGGTCAATAATGCGGGACGTTCTATGCGGGGAAAGGCGTTGAACACTACGCCGGAACAATTTCAGGCACTCTTTGACCTCAACGTTTTGGGAACAATCCGATGTACCCGCGCTGCCGTTCCCATGCTGTTGGAACGCAGAGGACATGTTGTCAACATTGGTTCACTTGCCGCCAAGAGTGCGACGAAGTATGTCGGAGCGTATCCTGTCTCCAAATTTGCGGTTGCCGCCTATTCACAGCAACTTCGGCTGGAACTCGGTCCCGAGGGATTGCACGTGTTGCTCGTGTGTCCCGGTCCGATTCGCCGGGAAAACGAACGGCTCTATCCCCTGGAAGGGCTTGAAGACATTCCCGAATCGGCACGTCAACCCGGTGCTGGGGTGAAGGTCGGACGCATTGATCCAAACTCCCTCGCTCAAAAGATTTTGACATATTGTGAACGACGCAAGCCGGAACTTGTCGTGCCGGGCAAGGCACGAATACTGTTTGCTCTCTCCCAACTCATGCCGATGCTCGGCGACTGGATTGTAAAAAAATCAACATAAAGACTGCTCTTTCGGGGGGTTTATTCGAGCGTTTCGACGGGTCTTAGTCCTTTTCCACCAAAGCGAGGGCGAACCAGCCTTTTTCGATGCGGCAATATCCTGTGGTCAAATAGTCAAACTGCGGTTCGTCCTCCAACATCTTCGGCACCAGCGGAAAAAGACGACTCTCTGGAAATATCTTGCCAAAAGCCGCTCGCAAAACAAACTGCGCCCGTGGAGCATTGATTAAACTAATATAACTGTCCCGCTTCAATACCAACTTACCCTCCGAATCATAAGCAGGCTTGTACCGGACAATCACCTGAAAATCACGGTGCGTCTGCCGACCCAATCGAAGTGCCGCTATCGCAATCGTCAATTCAATCCGCCCATCTTGAAACCGGACGACCACTGGATTGTACGGGGCAAATGTTACCTCAACATCATCGTTTTCTTCCGGCGCAGCAATGCTGGGTTGCCTCAATTTCTCCGCCAGCAACTCTTTGAATTCCCCGACGCTGCCCCGCTTGCCTTCAAATTCAAATCTGCCGATCAACATGTTCAGCAACGATTCGTGAATCTTCACATCGGCAAACGAGCCGGGCAACGTTGCTGGCGCAGGCGTGTGCCCCAACAATGCGTTGTTGCTACGGATTCCCCACGCAGAGAGCAACCAGTCATCCTCCGTTTGTGAATTCCGATTCGCTACCTGTAAGCCGAATTCCTTATCGACGTACTGCAAAAGGTCTTTAATTTTTTCATTGATCGGCTGTAACCGCCTTTCGACTTCCCTATCAACTTGCCCCCGAACTTGCCTGATAATTTTGCGTTGGATTTCCGCCCTGGTGTCCGGCTTTCGGGATTCGTATTGGTTCACGACGACATTCCGAACCATTCTCGAAATGAGAGGTGAGTCATCAAATTCGGTTTTCAACTTGGTCAGACGCATTCGGTGGTCCACAATTCGGGCTTGGCATGGTTCCGTGATTAAGCCTCGTTCGGTCAGTTCAATCATCTTGCTGGCAACGACCGAAGCCTTCCCAACACTGAACAGTTGCGTTGCAAACGCATCGGATCGGGAATACGTGGCAAGGTCAACCTGAACATCCAACGAAGTCAGTAGCCGGGTCGGATGAGCAATAAACGAGACAACAAATTCCGTCTCCGTTTGACGGCGACCAAAGGTAGGTTGATCCTGAATGACATCACGAAACGAAGCAATCTCCTTCTCGGCAGGGGGCAGATGATTATTCAGTAATGCATTGGAAATGAAAAAACGGGCATTGGACATTCCATATTGCCGATGAATGTCTTCCCCCAGTTGCCGGTACTCTGTGGTTTTTGAATCGGACAGCAGATCGGCAAACTGTGCCAGTGCCTTCATATCGCTTGTTCCGCTGGTCGCTTCGTATCGCTCCAAAAGCCGAAGGACACTGAGGGGAGTTACAAGGTCTGCCGTCCAAAGTTGCAATTCTTCCTTCCAAGTGCTTACCGCCGGATGATTCAGAAATGCACGTTGCTCATTGGTCAACGTGGAAGATTCCAACCGCTGAAGCGTGGTATTTGCCCGATGGGAAAGCGTTTTCAGCACTTCGACCGGAATAGAGGGAGCGGAAAGCGACACGCGGCGGATCGGCTGGGCAACGGGTTGCTGACTCGCTTCGAGTTCCGTAAGCCAAGACTGTGTTTCCAAGTAGTTGCACCATGTCTGTCCCATTTGGCGGTCTGCTGCCCGCTTGGGTTGCGTGAAATACTGTTCGACGGCAAGCGTTCGCTCCTTGAGTCGGTCAATATCGCTCAAAGTCTTGTCGTAGAGTGTGGTGAGAGGAGACGCATCAACCGACTCCGCTTTGAGGAGCGATTGCCAAATATGAATTCGGCGTTGCAAAGCCAGTGATATTTCTTCAAGAGCCGTTGCCGAAGGGATGCACGGAAGTTTATCACGATCACTGTTCACGGAGGCTTTGACGGTCCATGATTTTTGGAACGTGTCCCAAGTTTCGACCGCTTGTTCAAGCCGTTGGAGTTCGGGACAGGGTTCCGTCGGATTGTGCTCGAGATGGACGACGATCTTATTGAGGTTGTCCAGAATGGCAATGCAGGTTTCTCGGAGGGGTTGCACTTCGTCGGCGGAACTGTCGGCGATCTGCCGAAGTTGGAGGGCAAGAGCCTGTGGATAAAAGTCGCGGGTGGCTTTGGCTTTTAATTCAAAATCCTGCCCCAGCACGGAGACCATACAGAGCAAGGCGAATGCGAACAGGGCGGCGCAAAGAAACCCTCCTGCGTATTTTGCGTCATTCTCGTTATTGTCCAACGCCAAAGAGGATGCCATACTCGCTCTGTTTATTGGGGCGAAGAAAACGGATCAACCCTATTTTTCGGCAATATTGGTATAAAAATTAAATTCGGCTCCCTCTTTGTTGACGAAATGGCGGGGTAAGTCAGGCTTGCAACCCGTCAAAACGGCAAAATCGTTACAAATTAACATGAGTTGTGCGGGAAAAGGCTCGTTATTCACCGCTTTTACCAATGATTGCTACGCGAACCACTATGGCACGGTTGCTAATAGAATCGAGTTATCGTCGCAAAACAGCCCTGCGATTGCACCGGTCAGGAGGCAGGCAAGCGTGGCAATGAACAACGCTTTCCAAGCAATGGCGGCAATGTCCGATTTGCGGTTCGGAGCCAAAGCGACGGCTCCGCCGACGTAAATCGCCAGCGATGGCACATGGGTAAATCCGCACAGAGCGTAAGCCGCAATCACTGCCGAACGAGGCTCAATGGAATTCGAGGAAATCAGTTGCGACAGCGTGAAGTACGCCGGGACTTCTGTTGCAATCATCCGGGTTCCCAGCAAATTCGCCACGGTCGGAACATCCGTCCACGGAACACCCATAAGCCACACGAACGGGTAAAAAGCATAAGCCAACGTTCCTTCAATCGACCAGTTACCGACAAGACCCAATAGCGGATTCACTTGACTGCCGCACCAACCGGCAAAAACATTGGCAATCGCAAGCAGACCGACGACGGCGATCAACATCGAAGTGATGCCAACGATCATTTTGAAACCGGTTTCACCGCCGGAGAGAACCGCTTCGACAAATGAGTTTTCCCGCTCAAAATGAGGATCAACACGAATGCCGAGCGTTTCCGGTGTTTCCGTTTCAGGAACGGCAAGTTTGGCAAGAATGACCGCCGCCGGAATCGAAAGAATCGTTGCCGAAACCAAATGTCCTGCGATGGAAGGAAAAACATCGCGGAGCGCACCGATGTAAAGTCCGATGACGTTGGCAGAAATTGTTGCCATGCAGCAAGAAAGGACGACACACAATTCGGATCGAGTGAGTTTCGGTAAACAGGGACGGATGGCGAGCAGGGATTCGTTTCCGACGAAGATGTTGGCAGACGCAGCGAGTGATTCCGCACCGGAAATTCGTGTCAACTTGGAAAAAATAGTAGAAAAGAGTTTCAGTATTCGGGTCATGATTCCGACGTGATACAGAATCGCAAGCAGAGCGGAGATCACTAAAATTGTTGCAAGTCCTTGAAAAAACAGGAGAAAGCCGACACCATTCTGTGCTGAAATGGCGGGGTCGGCGAGGGAACCGAAGACGAACTTCGGACCTTCGAGAGCGGCATCGACAATGGCAATGACGACAGTGTTGATGCCCCCGAAAAGACTTTGCCCGGTTGTTGTGCGGAAAACAAAGAGGGCAAAAAGAAATTGGAATGCAAATCCCCAAAAAAGCAGCCGGTAGTTGATTCTCTTGACATCCAGTGAGACCAGCCAAGCAATAAGCGTGAAAATTGCGATGCCGAAAAGGGGAACAATCTGTTGTGAGTTCATTGGCATAACATGATAACACAATGCGTTAAAAAGAGAGCCGGGATACAGCGTATCCCACCCCACGAACCAAAGTGGTTAAGCAAGAGCGTCAATTCTACATGAAAGCGGTGGGATAGCAAGCGAAAGAACGGGGCGTTCATGCACCCTAAATCCGCTAACACGTTACCGATTCATTACTGAACGATGTTTCCTTTTCGATACTCCGCCCAGATGTTTTCAAACCAGTTGTCATCCGTCGGAATCGGACGTACTGGCTTCCATTCGCATTGGCATTCCATCGAGTCTGTAACCAGTGCGATTTCGCAGACACTGCCCAACAGTTCGCCGCTGTCGAGTGAAAATCTAAAATCCTCCGACAAGGATGCGATGGGCAATTTGCCGTTTTTGTCCTGTACCAGATAAGACCCGCGACTGCCGCCCCCCCTACGGATGTACTCCCGAATGGCACAAAGATACACATACTGCGTAATAAGGATGTCGTGATTGGTAAAGGCTTGTGCGATGGAACCCGGGGATTGCGCTGCGCTACATCCTCGGCTCTTTATTTCGCACAAACATTCCTGTATTGCCTGCTCGATCTTGTCCAGCGAACGTATATGCGCTCCACAGCCGGTCATGCGTTTTTGGATTGCTTCACGGCGTTCGGCAAGGTTGGACTCCTTTCCTTTGTTCCCGGCAAACGAATCGGCTAACGCAATTTTTTTAGTAACCTGCTCTTGGACAGAATCGGCAAACGTTTTGATACCGGGCGGCGACTGCGTGTAATTCGCAGCGATAAACTGAGCGGCTCGCAAACTGCTTACCTGCGTCGAGTTGAGCGCACTTCCGCCGGGTCGATAAACACCGAAAACCCCGCAGGCTTCCCCTACCGGAAAGAGATGCCGGACATTGCTCTCCGACCAGATATTGCCGAGCAGTCCGCCGTTGTTGTGCTGCGCACACACTGCAACTTCCAGCATCTCCGTATGAATGTCAATGCCGTGATCCTTGTACAACTGAATTGCCGGTTGATTCATGTGTGCCAACCGATCAATCGGTTTTCCGAAAAGTGCATTCGATTTTTCCAAGTAGGTACGTGTCTCTTCGTTGCACAAACTAAAATCGAGTTCGCCATCGTTTTGACAGCACCGAGACGGATTGTGAAGGAAATCCATCCAAACGCGTCGCCCTTTGATTTGCGTTTCGTTGTAAACCAAGATGTCGATGATGGATGACCCCATGTTTTCGACTTTGCGCGGATCAAAGGGCCACTGATAACCCTTCAAAAAAATGGCATCCATCATTTGTCCCGGTGAGGCAAAGTATTCATCAAGAAATTCTTGCGGATCACCGCCGTCTTTGTCCGTCGAAATGTAGCGCGGAATAACCTGCTGATACGTGCCGGAAACATTCCAGCGAAACTTGATGGATGCAAGTCCGTACTGGGACTCGGTCAGATTCAGTCCTTTTGCTCCCGCCTCATAAAGCATTCCCGAAGTGCCCGTTTGGCTTTCGGGATAGACCGACGTGGCGTACATTCCTGCCGGTCCGCCGACTGCCCAAACGACGTTCGTACAGTTAAAGAGCGTGAAACCTCGATGGGGGTCATCCGTCTTTGCCAAATCAATCGCCAACAAACCGATGGCTTTCTTTTCGCCATTCGTCTCTTGGGTAAGCAACGCAATGACCAGATAGCCATCGAAAATTTTGATTTTTTTGGCAGCAATCTGTTTTTCCAGTTTCTCCGTCATAAATTTGGACGTGAGCGGTCCTGCGGACGTGGCACGCTGCCGGGGATCGTGATCGGTCTTGTAACCGATGTACTCGCCGTACTTGTTGTGGGGAAACGGGACTCCAATACCGGCAAGTTTATTAAAACATCGGGCGGAGAGTGCTGCCTCGATCAGGGCGATGTCGCCGTGCATACAACCGCCGGAAAAATATGTCTTTGCCATTTCCACGACGGAATCCGGGGCATCACCGCTGAGGGTGAGTTTGTAGTAGGTTTGTTTGTCGGAACCTGTGTTTCGAGAGGTTCCCATTTTTACGCCTTCGGTAATGATGGCGATGTCTTGTTGTCCCAAGTCATAGAGACTATCTGCCGCATTGAATCCAGCACAACCCGTACCGACGACAATGGTGTTGAGACTGTACACATCGACGTTGATGTTGTTGATCTGAATGGTCTTTTTTTTCATGTTGCCCTTCCTTTCGCAATTCATTGTATCACACGGTCAATCAGAACGCAAAACGATATTTTGCCCTCAATCGGGTGTCTCGTTTGTACATGGGGATGAATCACAGGGATTGGTTTTTGTCCGGTATTTTCTTATTCCCATGAGGAGAGAGTCGAGTCTTTGGGGAAATTTCACGTTCCCAATACAATCGTGGTAATTTTTTTGCCAGTCGATTGCCAATTCACGGGCAATGGTTTGGAGCGTCCACTCAATACGGTCGAACACATGATCGTTCGTAAAACGCAGAACACGAAAACCGTGTCGCCTCAAAAAATCGTCCCGACGCTTGTCCCCCCGCTTGATTGTGGCATGGTATTCGCCATCCAATTCGATGATTAATTTTTTTTGGAGACAGCAGAAATCGACAATGTAGTGTCCGATAGGATGTTGCCGACGAAACCGAAGTCCTGCAAAACTGGAACCGCGTAAAAACTGCCACAAGATTTTCTCCGGGAGCGTCATTTTTTGACGAAGTGCCCGTGATTTTTTGACCATAAATTTGTTCGGCATACGGAACTCATCGCATTATATTCTCAAGATTGTCGCACGATTCCCAGTTGGCAGAGTTTTTCGTAACACTCATCGCGTTCCCGGCAACGTTCGAGGACCTTCCACGAATCGTCTTGCACAGCCAAAAACTGTTCTAGCGTTGCCGGAATCGTTCCACCCTGCGAAAGACGTTGAACGACTTTCTGTTCGAGCCGACTCAACTGCAATGACCCTAATTGATAGTCCAAAAACGCTTCCCAACAGTGGGGAAAGAGAGGCTGAACGATTTTTTCTCCAATGGTCGTTGCATATTCTCTGATTTCATACTGTGCATTCGACTCCATCCGAAGTTCGAGAAACCGGAACAAGTTGTGCAAGTCCACCTTCCAGTAGGCTTCGGTATAGGTCGAAAGGGGTAAATCTTTCCGTGCCTGTTCCCTCGCAACGCCCCGTTCAATACGCTGGTCATAGACTTCCCTCACATAACGATGCAATGCTGCCTCTTCATCGGTCAACGAACGTCCAACGTCGGAAGTGAGAAACCCACCGCTGCCTTGCCGATTTGATTCCGATTGAATTCGCCATGCATCGGGAGCGGTCGAATAAGCGGCATCAATCGCAACGGAGTATCGGGTACTATACTCATTGACCGAGGCGGTGCGGTGTCTGATCCACTGCCGCCAGCAGTCCATCGGCACACGTACCAGTAGTTTGATTTCCGCCATTTCAAAAGGGGTGGTGTGCTGATGCCGCATCAGATAGCGGAGCAGCGTCCGGTCGTCAGAAACCTTTTTCGTCCCTTCGCCGTAACTGACCCGCGCCGCTTGAACAATAGAGGCATCCTCACCCATGACATCGACAAGACACACGAATCCTTGATCCAAAACGGGAATTTTTTGCCAACGGAGTGATTCAACGGCGGAATGAGGCATCGTGCAGTGAATGATCTAGTTTCAGGGAAAGGGTATTATATCATTTTTTGGTGCCGGAATATGCCCCACGAACAAGGTGTTTTTGTCGTCGTGAACGAATTTGCGGCTTGGGTGTTCGGCTTAAGGGTGCGAAAGAATTTCCTCTGGATTTTTTCTTGAAAAATCGTTATTTTTCCCGTATGCAGGGTGTCTTTGCGTACATACAGGGCTTTCTCAAACAGGGACGATACGTCGATCTGATCCTGCCGCTCCTGATCTGCGCAAGTGTTGCCGTCATCCTCGTGCCGTTGTCCCCCCACCTCATTGATGTACTGCTCTCCCTGAATATTGCTCTGAGCGTCATTATTTTGCTGACGACCCTGTTCGTAACCAAGCCGCTCGATTTCAGTATTTTTCCGTCGATTTTGCTGGCATCGACCATGTTCCGGCTCGTGTTGAGCATCGCCACAACCCGGCTTATTTTGAGTCATGCCCACCTCGACGGCGAATTGGCAGCGGGTCAGGTCGTCCAAACCTTTGCTAATTTTGTTGCTGGCGGAGACCTCGTCGTTGGGCTCATCGTATTCATCATTATCTTCATCATTCAATTCGTTGTCATCACCAAAGGTGCCACTCGGGTGAGTGAAGTCGCTGCCCGATTCACATTGGACGCAATGCCGGGTCGCCAAATGGCGATTGATGCCGACCTCAATGCCGGTGTGATTGACGAACGGGAAGCCAAACGGCGGCGTGAAGAAATTACGCAGTCCGCCGACTTTTTCGGAGCCATGGACGGTGCCGGAAAGTTTGTGCGCGGTGAGGCTATTGCGGGCATCATCATTACACTGATCAATATCATTGCCGGTCTCTTTATCGGGATGGTCATGAATCAAATGCTGCTCCAGGACGCTACGACCATTTATACCAAACTGACGATTGGCGATGGTCTTGTGAGCCAAGTACCCGCCCTGCTCATTTCGCTTGCGACCGGTTTGCTTGTTACTCGAAGCAGTTACAGCACCAACCTGCCGCAACAATTCGTGGGGCAACTTCTGTCCAAACCAGTGGTGATGGTGTTGACCGCCATTTTCTTGATGGTACTGATGCTGACAGGGCTTCCCCCCGCTCCGCTTGGCGGCATTGCCATCAGTTCCATCGGCTTGGCGTTGATTATGATGCGGCAGAACAAAAAACAGCAGGAGACCGAAACACAGATGACGGAAGCCGCTGCCAAGCAACAGGAAAAGCAAGCGGAAGATGTCGTCGAAGATTACCTCAAAATTGATCCGATGGAACTGGAAATCGGTGTCGGTCTGATCCCGCTAGCAGACCCGGCACGGGGGGGGGACCTGCTTGACCGGATTCATCGTTTGCGGAAAGAAGTGGCTTCCGAAATTGGAATCATTCTGCCTCGGGTACGGATTCGGGATTCGCTTCATCTCGACCAGATTCATTATCGGATCAAAATAGCGGGACAGCCGGTGGCGGCTTGGTTGGTCTATCCTGATCTGTTTATGGCAATCGATTCGGGCATGGCAACCAGTACGGTTCAGGGCTTGGAAACGACCGAACCGGCTTATGGAACGCCTGCCTTATGGATCGAAGAATCGGTCAAGGAACAGGCACAAATTTATGGTTACACTGTTGTCGAACCTAATGCGGTGATTACGACGCACCTCTTGGAAACGATTCGCAAGCATGCCGACGAAATTTTGACCCGCGATGCCACGCAGACACTCTTGGACGAACTCAAAAAGAGCAGTCCGGCAGTAGTGGACGAACTCGTCGGCAAAGTGCTGACGCTTGCCCAAGTGCAGCAGGTCTTGCAACTATTGTTACGGGAACAGATTCCGATCAAGCAACTTGGTACGATTTTGGAAGTGTTGGGCGATTACGGCGGTCAGATCAAAGACCCGATTCTGCTTTCGACGTATGTTCGGACGAAAATTGCCCGAACGATTTGCACCAAGTACAGAGACGAGAACAACGTTTTGAATGTGGTGATGCTTGATCCGGCATTGGAAGATCAGATTCGTGCTGGTTTTGAGCATGGAGCAAACGGTTTGTTCATCCGAATGTCTCCTCATGCGATTGAACATCTTTGCAAGAAGATTCTGGCAGAAGTGGACAAGTTGACTTCGCAGAATTATCCAGCGATAGTATTGGTGAATCCACAGATTCGGGCGGCGTTGAAATATATGACGAGTGCAACGATACCGGGCTTGATCGTATTGAGTCAAGCAGAAATCACGCACGATACGCAGGTCGTCAGCGTCGGATTTGTAACCTTGTAATTGCCTGTGGTGCTCCACATAAAGAGCCGGAATAAAACAAAAGGGAATGACAGATACCCTGCCTATTCCACAACTTGTCATTGACGACAAATTTGGTAAAATCAGACATACATTATCCTCTTTGTCATTCATCCAATTTTTGAAATCATGGGACGCATAGCCGAGTTGAGCGACAGTAATTTTGACACCGTTTTGCAGGCGAAAGTGCCCGTTTTGGTCGATTTTTGGTCTCCCACCTGCGCTCCGTGCCGAACTCTCGTTCCCATTTTGGAAGAACTCGCCGAAGAAAACGAAGGGGACGCAGCCATCGTCAAAGTCAATGCCGTCCAATATCCGGCTCTGATTGCCCAATACGGCATCGACACATTGCCCACCCTGCTCTTTTTCTATCAGGGCAGAGTTGTAGAACGAATGGTTGGTCTTCAATCGAAGCATAAACTCCAATCCGCACTCGACGAAATAGAATGAACATCATCGCTACCTCTTCTGCTCCGGCGGCAATCGGTCCGTATTCGCAAGGCGTTGTCAGTAATGGTTTTCTGTTCACGTCGGGACAGATTCCCCTTGTCCCGGAAAGTATGACATGCATTAACACAACGATTGAAGAACAGACGAAACGGGTCCTCGAAAATCTTGATGCGGTGCTTGCCGCCGCCGGAACAAACTGGAATCGGGTGGTCAAAACAACTGTTTATATGGTGGACCTTGCCGAGTTCGGAAAGATGAATGGCATTTACGAACAGCATCTCGGCAATGCTCGACCGGCACGGAGTACCATTCAGGTAACGGCTCTTCCCAGAGGAGCCAAAGTCGAAATCGAACTGGTTGCCGAGGTAAGTGAGAACAGTGCCATGTTTTCGGCGGAAGCCTAATTCTGAATACGTTCCAGTCGGAACAAGTGATCGCGGAGTTCTGGGGCGGTTTGCAAATCACGTTGTACCTTTTCAAAAAGATGGCGCACTGTCGAAGGATCGCGTTTGCCAAAGAAGAGTCCGATTTCCTTGAACGTCAACTGCGTTTGTGTCTTCACAAGATAAACGGCAAGGCTTCGGGCAAGACCCACGGTCTTACTCCGGGACTGTCCCTTCAAATCACTCAGTTTTAACGAAAAATAAGCCGCCGTCCGTTTGGCAATGTCTGTTACGTCTGGAGAACTGCGAGTCTTCCGCTTTCGGGAAAACTGCTGCCAAAAGGCGGAATCCAGCGGTTCATTTGCCGCTTTTGCCTCCATATATTTTTGCACAACGGCAGCGTAGAGTTGCGGAATCGTTCCGGTAAGTTCCTTGACTGCCGTGTTCAACAGCGTTTCCGTATGGGGAATTTGCAGTGTCAATGCCAAGTCTTGCAGAAACCGCCGCCGTACCGCTTCGCCGGGGGGAACAATGGGAATCGTCGTTCCTCCGTGAAGACGTGTGACCAAATCCGCCGAAAAATTCCCGGATTGTCCGGTGCCCCCCCCCTTCGGCAAGGCTTGCGAAGTAAGCACGATCACCCCTTCTCCTATGGTGAAGGCATCCAGCAGTAACCGGAGTTCCATTTGAGCGGCAGGTTTGCCGAGCAACTGTTCGAGATCGTCAAGGAGAACCAATTTTGCACGATAATAGCGTCGGCGGAACTCGTCAGTCGTTTGGGTTGCAATCGATTCGGAAAAGTGCCGGGCGAAATCGGCACACGTCGAGTAATGAGCCTGTCGTCTGACCGCTTCGTTGGTCTGGTTTTTCCGCCACGTTGCCAAAATTCCTTTGAGGAGATGGGTACGCCCAGAACCCGGAACACCGTACAGCAGAATCGGTTGCCGCTCCGGTGCGATTCTGCCATCGAGAATCTCTTGAATCAGCGGTTCGAGAATCCCGTTTTCCTGACCGAGTAGAAAACCATGTTCCGAAGAGGGAAAGCGGACGTTTCCCGCTCCTTCGTAATCGAATTCAAGCGGCTTGCCGGAAAAAGGAATAATCTGTACTTCGTCCATCTTTTACAACGGTATCACAATATCCACGCCATCGAGTCCGGGTTGGAGTAGCCAAAAATTGCCGATCCGCCGATTCTGCACTTCGATATAGACCACGAATGTGTTGCCTGCTTCGACCACCGGATTACAAAAAACAACGGCTCCCTGAAACGTTTCCGTCCTGCCGTTGGCTAACGTAACATGGAGGATCGCCTGCTTGCCATCGAAATCACTGATACTGTACTCTTTTGCATTGATCTTAACTTGAACCCACAGTGTATCGAGTTGCACAATTTCCAATACGGTATCTCCTTCTCGCAACCATTCTCCTTCTGCTGCGCCAATTTTAATGATCATTCCGTCAAGTGGAGCGATCAACTTCCGTAGTTCAATTTGGACTTCGGTTTGTTCCAATTTGCTTTCCCGAACAGTAACTTCTCTTGTTTTAATTTCATCAATGTTGTACTTCTGCAATTCTAAATTGGCTCTGGCTTGATCTTCTTCCAATTCTGCTCGTCGCACCTCGATAGCCGCATACGTTCCAGAATGTCGCTTATTTGCTTCTTTGAGCATTAGATGATTGGCAATCGCAACTTGAAGACTGCGTGCGGCGTAGTCTTTTTCAATGTCTTTATCCTGCTCGGCTTTGGCAACTTCCAACTCTGCCTGATTGATTTTCAAGATGCAACGAAGTTCCCGGTCATCGAAGTTTCCCAGCACTTGCCCTTTGAAAACGTTCATGCCTTCCGTAATGGGAATCATGATCGGATTGCCCTCGTTGTCTCGAATGACATTTCCGGCGGCATCTCGCTGTTCGGTGCGGAGAGACATTAGCACTGCCCGCTCGGTTGCCGCCAGCGGAACCCGGTTTCGTTTCGGCAAATCCAGTAAACCGTTGCGGAAGAACAACTGTTTCGGTTCAGTTGACGGTGGAGCGGCGGGCTGTACAGCAGTCGGGATCGTTTGAACCGGTGCGGCAGGCGTAAACGGTGCCTGTTGAACAGCGGGCAACCGACCCGGTGGTATTGTTGCGGTACTTTCGTTACCCGCTTGAAGGAACGAGCAAAGAATCAAAAAATAGACGGAACCCATAGACAAGGACGTACAAGAAAAACGGCGGTCGGCGGGGATTATAATCATTGCCTCCGCAATTTACAACGGCAATTTTTGAATTGGTGCCAGCCGCATCAGCAAGGATCAGACGCAAATGCGTGCAAGCCGGGAGGCACGCAACGTGGGGCAACTTGCGATGCTCCATTTCCGGCTTTCATGCCGAACGTCTTGCCCAGTATCGGCAGGCGAACCAAATCAGGACCAATGTGAAAAAGACCGCATACGAAAAGGCAGTTATGAATTCCGGCGGCGGACGTTGCACCGCAGGTTTCGGATGCCAAACAGGTGAACGTCCCACCAAAATCGGAGCATAATGCTGTCCCGAAAGTGTTTCGTAAATCCAAAGTTTATAAGGAACTGCCGCGACCGTGATCGGTTCCGAAAAATCGGCGGCATCGCCGACCGGCATTCCTTCCGGCAACGAACCGACACACACCACAATAGGATTGCCCTGCGATTGCTCCGTGAAAAGGTAAATCTGATAATAGTGGTCAATACCGAAAAGTGATCGCACTTCACTGTCCGTAACCGGGGTCGGAAGGACACGTTTTGCGGTGCCGCGCAAAAGCACCGGCTTGCCGCGGGTTTCCGAAGGACGATTGAACAAATCGGCAACACCGACAGGTTTTTCGGCATCGAACTTTTTCGCTTCTTCCTCCAGCCAGCCCGGCGAAGTTGCCGAAACTGCTCGAAGCAGTCCGTAAAACGGTTCCCAATCCGATTCGGTGAATTTGAACATTCGGCGATTGGTTTCCTCGTCATGGTGTTCCAACTCTGTAACCCGGCTTACGGGAACTTGATCGAATGAGGCAACATCAAAACCGAGATTGCCGAGCCAAGTGTCGGGAAACCATTGAAGTGCCGGTGCAGCAAAAATCGGTGTGTCCTTGTAAGACTTGACGCACACACCGAACACCGCCGCCCGCTCTTGCATCGGCGCATCCTGTTTCCATGCTTTTGGCACAGACGGAACAAAGACCTCGGCAATCGTTCCATTGTTTAACATCATTTTGCAACGATAGAGTGGTGTGTGTGCGTTGTATTTTGTTACGTGGGTCACGTTTCCTTCGAGATGTACGGCATTGTCCTTCAAGAAACTCCGGGGAACCCATTGGGCGAGTTTGTTCGTGAGATCGGCAAAGACCGCCAAGTCCTGTTCTGGCGGGCGGGTGGCATCGCCGAGTTTCTGCCAAGCGGATTCGTCATCGCCGAGTAACGTTTGGGCGAATTCGGTATCGGGCAGAACGAATGAAAAAAGAATCCAAAGGATGAACATGGGGCTTTGTCCTGTCGGTGTACCCGGCTATTCTTCAACCAATTATACCGTAACACGCCACAAATTTGGTCGAGAAAAGAGAGTCAACCGACCTCTGGGCGGTTATGTCGGCGAGAGCCAACAAGGAGAGGTGGGGCAGTGAATCAACACAGTCCGCTAACAAGTTTTTTGTGGGTATTGCTAATTGGTAGAGGGATACAACAGCCGCATTCGCCACTATTTGGCAAGATTCAAAAGGAAAACAAAGTGTTACAGCAAGTCAGACGAAATGATCGAAATCTCGTTGAACCTGCTCTTGAAGAAACTGAACAACAACAAAACCATACAAAATTAGCAATACCTTCATTATTACTTTAAGCGAAATTCAGGACGGTCGTTAATCCTACCAAATCAAAGATTTCCCGGACATTCTCATTGACGTTTTGGAGAGTCATGGTTCCGTGAGCGTTCATTCGCTTATAAGCCCACAGGATAACGCGTATTCCTGCACTGGAGACAAAACCCACGTCGGCGAAGTCCAAAATCAGTTTGGTAATGCCCTCACACTGAGTTTGCAGTTCGTTTTCAAGTTCAGCAGCGGTTGCGGCATTGATGCTTCCCTCTACGACAACCGTCAATTCTGTCCCCTCTTTTTCCGATTTGATTTTCATTTTTGCGCGTATTTCGCAATCCTATCGAACGGCATAAACTGAACCCAGGGCAACATTGTATCATAATTTTTCGCGATTGTATAGCCATAGTCAAACCAGAACGAGGCATCTCGTCCGCGTTCCAATGTTATAGAAATTTACAACAGAGCATCGTGATGTCAAGATATTCGGCATTACTGATTAACAGCATTTCTTTCTCAATCTCGGCGGTGATTTCCATATCCTCTGGAATCATGATTGTCGCTTCGGGCACGTCCGCCGACGCTTCATGCGGCAATGGCAACATTTTTCCTTGAAAGCTGCCGGGGTTCTCGTAAATGTCCTCCAGATAACCCGCCATCACGACGACATCATTTTGTATTTGCGAGAGCGTTTCGTTACATTTATTTGCTTTCACTTGCGACAGCCGCGATAGATAGGCTTCCGCTTGCTCAATCAGAGCGGCTTTGCTGTTTTCCGAAACGTACAATCCCAGTTCCGAGTTGACTTCCTGGGAGTATTTTGCCAAACGTAGCAATCCGCCATAAGAAACGATCATCACTGCCGCCAGCGACACAATCGAAACACTGAGTATGACGAGTAGGAATTTTGTCGCAAACTTTAGATTTTTCATGCGTCAATATTTCCGGGATTGATTTTTCCGAAATTGTTGCTACACTTCGGATATCCATTGAAGAGTACAGCGCGTTGACATATGCAATGCAAGGGCTATACTGGAACAGTTACGCCTCTATATGACACAAGAAAGCATCTTAAATTCAGTGAAAGAAGCATCGATATTAGATCGTTCGCTTTTGGAAAAATTGCAATCCGAACGATTGCAAGACATCTTTGCTTATGCTCGCGCCCATTCCCCCTATTTGCGGCAGAAATACGAAGACCTGCCCGAATCGCCACACTTGGATGAAATACCCGTTTCACTCCGTTCCGAACTGACAGGTCATTTCAACGATTGGGTTACCGATCCCGAAGTCAAAGAAAGCGATATAAAAAATTTCCTTTCCGATACAAACAATATCGGAACGAAGTTTCTCGGCAAGTACACCGTTATGACGACATCTGGAACAAGTGGCGATCCGCTCATCATGCTCCGGGATGTCCATCATCTGACCGCTCACGGGGCGATCATGCAGGAACGTTACCGTAATGGTCCGCTCCTTCGGGGAGTCAAGGGATTGGAAGACCCGCAAAAACTCAAAGTGTGCGGAATCATTTCACCGCCCGGCTTTCACTCCGCCTATATGTCCTATCTTGGCATTAAAACACAGTTCAAGGCACTCGGCAAGGAAAACGATTTGCTGTATCTGCCTGTTAACACGCCGCTTGCCGAAATGGAAGAACGCCTCAACGCTCTCCAACCGGACATCGTTGCCTGCTATCCTTCGGCAATGGTCATTCTCGCTCTCTCCCAGCAAGCAGGGCGGCTGAATATCCGTCCCAAATACATCGGTTGTTCCGCCGAGCAACTTTCGCCTGCCAACCGGCTCCTGTTGGAAAAAACGTTTGGCTGTCCGATTATCGACAACTATTGCAGCACGGAAGGCGGGGAAATCGCCCTGCTCTGTCCGAACGGACATCTGCACGTCAATGCAGACTGGTTGATCCTCGAACCGGTCGATGCGGAGAATCGACCGGTTTCTCCCGGTCAGGTTTCGGACGGCGTTTTACTGACGAATCTTGCCAACCGTGTTCAGCCGGTGATTCGGTATCGTCTTTCCGATAAAATCTTGTGGCACGACGAACCCTGCGGTTGCGGGATCACATTGCCGTTCATTGAAGTCCAGGGACGCGAAGAGGAAATACTGGTTTTCGAACACGGTGCAACGAAAATTCCGATTTCGCCGACGGTGTTCCTGCTCTTGGTCGTCGATTTGGACGATTGCGTTGCGGCACAGTTTATTCAACGTTCTCCGCTTTCTCTCGAAGTGCGATACTTGGCAAAAGAAGGCAGTCCCCGCAACCGAACAGCAACCGAATTGAAATCCCAATTGGACGATATTTTCCGACAGAATGGACTTCCCGTCCAAGTCGTCCTCTCTGACGAACCGCTCATCCGCACACAAAAAGGGGGGAAAATTCGTGCTGTGTTCAAAGAATTTGGTTGACGTACCGGACTTTGTCCCAAAAACTCGTCTGATAATTTCTCAAGAACTATTGCCCGTTACCGAGGCGCAATCGCGGATTTTGACATCCGAACTCCTGCACCCGGGAACGAACCAGTACACGCTTCGAGGATCGCTCCGATTCAACAACGTTTCCGCCGACGCACTCCATCAAGCGGTGCTCGATCTACTCGAAAAGGATCAGGATATTAACCTGCGTTTTCAGGTTGCCGACGATGGATTGACGATTCTGCGATGGCAATCCCAAGCGGTGTCAGAACAGGTTCGTTGGGTAGAGGACGAAAACGAATTACGGCAGCGCACCGATTTTGAGAGACCGTTTCTCGATCTCTTCGACACACCACTCTATTCGTTCTTCGTTTCCCGATCCGAACCGATTTTGTATCTGAAAATCCACCACGTCTTGACCGATGGCACTGGAATGTTTTTTCTTGCGAAACTGCTGGAGAAATCGCTCGAAAATACCCTGGAACTGCGACCGACTTTGTATAACGATTATGCGCAGGCAGAACAAAACTATCTCGCTTCCGAAGCATACCGTCGGGATGCCGGATATTGGGCCGATCTACTTACCGGGCAACTTGCCGGTTTGAGCGAGTTTCCCGACTCGTTGCTCAAAGACAATTCGGCAAGCGAAACATACGTGTGGAATTTGCCGCCGGACCTCGTCAACAGCGTTCAGGAATACCGCGAACAACTCGGCTTCGCAACGACCGTGTTTCGTTTAACTGCTGCTTTGATCGGCATTTATTTGTTGCGCCGACATAACGTTGACGCGGTTCCCCTGTTGACGGCATCTAGCGGGCGGACGGGACTCCCTCAAAATATTACGGAATCGCTCGGCATTATGGTCAATACGCTTCCGCTCATTCTGGCACGCGGTAGCAGAGAACAAACGTTTGCCGAATTCCTCAAGACCACGAACACAGAAATCGGACAATCACTCAAACATGGTCGGTTTCCGTTCAATCATCTCATTCGGACGCTCGCGGAAAAAGGGGAAGACGTTGCGAAACTCCGAAACTTTTACGTCGTTTCCAATTCGATCATCGATACGGATTTTGAAGCGATGTCTGAACCGGAACACGATTCGTCGTTCGGTCTGCTCCTTCGAGTCAATCCGCAGTGCCGCGATGCGCAGGGGCTTCAGCGGATTGACCTCATTTATCGGAAAGAAATCTATTCCAACCGGGATATTCGTTTTATCGTTTCAGGAATCGAAAGTCTGATACGGGATATTTTGAATAATTCCGAAACGCCGATTTCCCGATTGTCGATTCTCGGCGACGAGGAGCGGCAACTGCTCGACGGATTTCAGTGTGAACGGCCGGATTACGACCGGAACTTCGGGTTCATCGACTTTTTCCGACGCTCCGCCGCGCAGTACCCGGATCGTCCGGCACTCGTCGATGAAAAAGAAACGCTCAATTATCGTGACGTTGACCAAATTACCGACCACTTGGCAGCGTTGTTCGAGCAACGCTGTTCGGTGCGGAAGCGGTTCGTCGGACTTGCTCTTTCCCGGCGTAACGCTTTTATGCTTTCCGTGATTGCCGTCATGAAAGCGGGTGGAGCGTATCTGCCGCTCGATCCGACGTATCCGCCGGATCGGCTCGAATACATGCTCGCCGACAGCGAAGCGGCACTGCTCATCACGGAGAAAAACGCCGGAATTTCCTTCGGACAAAACAATTCCGTACCGATTTGGGATATTGACGAAATTCTAAATGAAATGTCGTCCAATAATTCCGCGCCGCTGACGCTTCCGTCTCCCAGCTCGGAAGACCCGGCATATCTGATGTACACATCGGGTTCGACAGGTCGTCCCAAAGGAGCGGTCATTCCGCATGGAGCGTTTGCAGCGTTCTTGAATTGGAACATCGACGTGTTCGAAATGGGACCGGAAACCCGCGCCGCCGTAATTGCAAGTTTCAGTTTCGACGCTTCGGTCAAAAATCTTTTTCCGGCACTCTGCGTCGGCGGATCGGTACACACCATCGCCGAAAAAATGCGGTTCGATCCCGGTGCATTCTGTCGTTATGCAACCGAACACGGAATTACCGACACAAGTTTTCCAACGCAACTCGGATTGGAGGCACTGCGGCAATACGCCTTTTCGATACGAAACATTGCTCTCGGCGGAGAAAAAATGTCGTTTATTCCGCCGCATACCGGTCGGTTGTTCAACGTCTATGGTCCGACCGAGTTCACCGATGTTTCGACGGTTCACCGCTTGGAAAAAGACCGCGAGTACAAAAAGGTGCCCATCGGCAAACCGGTGTCGGGGGCAAGACATTACATTGTTGACAGGAATCTGCAACTTGTTCCGTTCGGACAGCCGGGGGAACTTTGTTTGTCGGGTCCGCAACTCGGTCTCGGTTATTGGAAGAAAGAGGAATTAACCCGTAAAGCATTTGTTCCGAATCCCCATGCCGACGGCGATGATACTCAATTATTGTACCGGACTGGTGACCTCTGTTGCTGGAACGAGCGGGGTGAAATCGAATGTCTGGGACGGTTCGACGATCAGGTCAAGGTTCGTGGTTTTCGTATCGAATTGGGCGAAATCGACCGAGTTTTATTAACGCAACAGAAATTGACCGCCGTCGCAACGGTTGTTCGCGGAGACCGGTTGGCAACATTTTATGTAGCGGAAAATGATATTGACGAAGCATTGCTCCGCTCTTTTCTTGCGCAAACGCTACCGGATTATATGATTCCTTCGGTGTTCAAACGGCTTGATTCGATGCCGATGACACCGAGCGGAAAAATCGACCGGAAAAAGTTGCCGCAAATCGAAATGATTGCCGTTTCGACCAAAGTGGCAACGACCGATCTCCAACGCCTCATCATCCGCATTGCGGCGGAAGTGATCGACTGTTCCTCGGAAAAATTGGGAGTCGATGCCAGTTTACTAAACGCCGGAATGAGTTCACTAGCGGCAATCAAAATCGCAGCGAGGCTTGCCAACGAAACCGGCAAACCGCTGGGTGGTCAGGATGTTCTTCAAGCCAACACTGTAGAAGGCATCGAAATTCTTCTCAACGGCATGGCAGAGTCGCTGCTGACAGAGTCCATTGCGATTGAAAAAAGGAACGAATATCCGCTCAGTCAAAGCCAACTTGGAATCTATCTGCATTGTGCCAAGGACCCGCAGGCAACGCTTTACAATATGCCGCTTTCTCTCACATTCGAGAAGGAAATTGATGCAGAGCGTTTGCGCCGAGCCTGGCTTGCTGTCGTTGCCGCTCATCCGACGCTGAAAACATGCTTTGCCATGCGGGAAAGGGAATTGGTTCAAGTCCGCGACGACGACCGGGAACTCGAACTCGAAATCAAAAATGTTACGGAAAGCGAGGTGCCTGCGATTTGCGAGTCTTTTCCGCGTCCGTTCAATTTGTTCGAGGGTCCATTGTTCCGGGCGGCTATCTACACGTCTGAAAGCCAAATCCATCTGTTGCTTGATTTTCATCATCTCGTTTTCGATGGTGCTTCGCTCGACATTTTCCTCCGCGAACTTGCCGGTGCCTACAATGGTTGCATACCGGAACCGGAGGAATTTTCCGCATTTGAAAACGCCTTGCTCGAAAGGCAACGGGAAGGAACGGCGGCGTACCAACAATCAGCGGACTTTTTCAAAGAACGCCTCACCGGAATCGAAGATACAACGGGAATTCCCAGAGACCGAAACACGGAAACGCTCGACGCTCCGATGGGAATCGCAACTTTTCACGTCGCCAAAGAATCGGTACGAAACTTCTGCCGCAGCGGCGAGTTGACACCCGCCGGATTCTTTCTCGGAACGCTCACGATGCTTTTGAGCGGATTCGTGAACCGAAAAGACTTGCTGATCTTTGCGATTTCACTGGGACGCGACGAACCGAAAAAGCAACGGACGCTCGGAATGTTGGTCAAAACGCTCCCGCTGGCGTTTGACATTGAACCGGACTGTTCGGTATCGCAACATCTCCGCTATGCGCAGCGGCGGCTTTTTGAAACGTTAAAGCATCAGGATTATCCGTTCACCAAATTGTCGGAAGAGTACCGTCTAAAACCGGAAATCATGTTTGCGTTTCAAGCGGGTTTGTTCGGCAGCAATTACGAATTTGATGGCGTTGCGCCCAAAGTCGGACGGCTGGGCAAACAACCTGCGAAGTTTCCGTTGTCGATTCACATCAACGAGGAACCGGACGCATACCATCTCGAATTTCAGTACAATGCGAGTCTGTACGAATCCGAAACGATGGAAACGCTCGGCTCGTCGCTTGCCGATTTGACAAAGCGGCTCGCAATATCCGAAGGCGACGAATCCGTTCGCAACACGAGAATCACGACAAGCGAACAATTGAAGAGCATTGAAGGTTTCAATCCGCCGATTGTTGAAAACGCCGAACCGAATCTGTTTTCGATTTTTGAAACGAAAACACAGGAATTTCCGAACAAGACGGCTCTCATCGCAACGGATCGGGAATTATCGTTTGAAGAATTGAATCGGGAAGCGAACCGCTTGGCACACGGTCTATTGGATAGGGGAATAAAACGCGGCGACCGAGTTGCGTTTCTCCTGCCGCGCGACAGTCGAGTGCTTGTTGCCATGCTCGGCATCCTCAAAGCAGGTGGGGCGTACATTCCGATTGATCCCGAATATCCCGCCGCGAGAATCGAACAGATTCTCGCCGACAGCAACGCCCGGTTAGTTCTCGCCGATACAAACCGCAGCGATATATCCGGTGCCGTCAATTTCGATGATGTACGGAACGAGTCGAAAACCGACAACCCTGGACTGACAATCGGACCGGACGATTGGGCGTATCTGATTTATACGTCTGGCTCGACAGGAAAACCCAAAGGAGTCGTTCTGACGCATCGGGGAATCGTCAACTATATCGTACCGAAAAAGGGCAACCGGCACGTTCTCGCACTCCTCGAGCAGGATTGCCGAATGCTTTCCGTAACGACGGTTTCGTTCGATATGTTCCTCAAAGAAGCGCTCACCGTGTTGATGAACGGCTTGACGTTGGTGCTTGCCGACGGCGAACAGGCGCGGTCGCCGTCGAAACTTGCCGAACTTTTCAAAACGACGGGAGCCAACGCATTTAACGCAACACCGTCCCGCATCGCGCAATACTTGGAAGACCCGGCGTTCACGGAAGCGATTTCCGCTTGCCGTGTCCTTATGGCGGGAGGTGAAGCATATCCGCCGGCACTCTATCGGCGGCTCCGTGAACTGGTCCCCAACGCCGTGCTCATCAATACTTACGGACCGACGGAAATTACCGTTTCATCAAACGGAAAAATCCTCGACAATGAATTCGTTACGATTGGTGCTCCGCTTCTGAACGTTGTCGAAACGGTACGGGACTTTTGCGGACGGGAGTTACCAATAGGAGTCGTTGGCGAACTTTTGATCGGCGGCGAAGGTGTTGCCAAAGGATATTATGGCTTGGACGAATTGACCCGTGAGCGTTTTGTAACACTCGGCAACCGTCGATACTACAAGAGCGGCGACCGGGCAAAATGGAATCGGCGCGGCGAAATCGTGATTCTCGGACGCGGCGACCGGCAAGTCAAGTTGCGTGGTCTGCGAATCGAACTCACAGAAATCGAATCCGCACTCCGTTCGCTTCCCGGAATAAGCGAAGCCGTCGTTCTCGTGCAAAAAATTGATGATCGTGAACATCTCGTCGCTTGGTATCTCCCGGAATTGCGGCGGGAAATTCCCAAGCCGTCGCTCATCCGGGACGAACTCGCGGCGATTCTGCCAACCTATATGCTACCGACAGCTTGGTCAGTACTGGAAAGCATCCCGACGACGATCAACGGCAAAATCAATTACGAAAAACTCCCGACACCGCAGTTGTTGGAGCGAGGAGAATACGTTGCGGCGGAAAACGAAATCGAAGAAGCGTTTCAACGTATTTTCCAAGAAGTTCTGAAACTGGACCGTGTCGGTGTGCTTGACAATTTCTTCGATCTCGGTGGTTCATCGCTTTTGGTAACGAGAATTCTGAGCGAAGCGCAAGTCAAAGGATATTCGTTGAATTACGGCGAAGTGTTCCAAAAACCAACGCCACGACAGTTGGCCGAACTGGTTCAAAGCCGTTTGGAACAAAAAGAATCGGTGTCCCCGGCAATCGCGGCGGTCGATTCGCCGAAGCGGAGTTCCGACGGATTTGATTACGGTCCCATCGACGAATTATTGGCGGCAAACACACTCGAATCGTTCCGGGCGGAACCGTTGCAACCGATCGGCAACATCGGATTGACCGGCGCAACAGGATTTCTTGGCATTCATCTTCTCAAAGCTTTTCTGGACAATGAAAGCGGAGCGGCTTATTGTCTCGTTCGGGGAAAGGACGAGAAAACGGCAAAGAGCCGATTGCAAAACATGATGGCATACTATTTCGGAGACCGTTTCGAAAAATGGTTCGAATCCCGAATTGTCGTCGTGAACGGCGATCTCGGCGACACGGTGTCGCTGAAACGTTTGTCTGAGATGCCGATGGAAACGGTGTTCAACTGCGCTGCCAATGTCAAACATTTCAGTGCGGGAACGGACATTGAGGATGTTAACGTCGGCGGCGTTGCGGCACTGCTCAAACTGTGCCAAGGGCAAGGTTCGCGATTGGTGCATATTTCAACGACTTCCATCGCGGGACTTTCCATAGAAAACTCGCCGCCGGAATCAACTCTGCTTTCCGAACGTATGTTTTGGATCGGACAGAATCTGGAAAATCAGTATGCTGGTAGCAAATTCCGTGCGGAAAGATTACTGCTTGCCGCAATGAGCGGACCGGATCGCATTCCTGTCAAAATTATGCGGGTGGGCAACCTTATGGGGCGGCACAGCGACGGCGAATTCCAGATCAATTCCAAGACGAATAGTTTCGTGGGCAGATTCCGTGCTTTCCACCAAATTGGGTGCATTTCCTACGATGTCCTGTCGCTTCCAACGGAGTTTGCACCGATTGATTCCACAGCCGAGGCGGTGTTGTGGTTAGCCCAAACTCCGGCGGCGTGTTGCGTGTTTCATCCGTACAACGACCATTCAATCTTCATGGGAGACGTTGTTGATGCGATGAACCGTGCTGGTCTGACAATCCGTCCGGTTGAATCCGACGAGTTCAATAGGGAATTCCGGGCTGCTTTACGCGATGAACGAAAAGCCGCTCAATTAGCATCAATCATTGCCTATACCAACCAGGTTCAGGGTCGCCGGGCAGCATCGCTCAAGACGGAAAACCACTATACGTCTCAAATACTGCGGCGGCTTGATTTCCATTGGCCCATCACATCGGATTCCTATCTCGACACATTCATCCAGGGGTTGGAAACCCTCGGTTTTTTTGAAATACACTGAAAGATTTACGTTTCCCTATAATGATGCCTCCACGCAACGGTAAATTGCTCCGAAAGTGTTTCGTCGTTTTTCTTTTTCCGACGTTCTTCGCCGCAATGACATTGCAGATGTCGATGATCGTCGGCAACATCATCATCGGACATCTTCTCGGCGCAGATGCTTTGGCAGTTGTCGGGCTCGTCCTGCCGCTTATTCAGGGGCTTGTTGGGGTCTATGCCTTCTTCGGAATCGGAGGAACAGTCCTCGCCGCCATTGCCAAGGGAGCGGGAAAGGAACGGAAAGCATCGGAAATTTTTACGATTTCCGTAATAGGAATGTTCCTGTCGGGAACCGTCTGTGCAGTCGGAGGTTTTTTGTTTCATAATCAAATCGTGTTGCTGTTGACTTCGGCTGCCCCATCACTTGCAGAACCACTCGCCTGTTTTCTCTATCCGTTTTATCTTTGTATCCCTTTTTTCATTACGGTATTGGGAACGGCATATTTCATCCGCACAGACGGAATGCCGAAATTCGCACTCGGTATGATGCTCCTTGCCAATCTGCTCGTTATGGTATTGATTCCCCTCTATATTCTGATTTTGGGAAATATCTCCGCATTTTCCTGGGCATTGACCACCGGTTACGGTGTCGCCGTGCTGGGACTTTGCGGTTATTTCCTGTCACGTAATCGCACATTCCGTTTGGTTGTGCCCAAGCGGCTTCGGCATGACTGTTCGGCACTCCTTTGGAGCGGTTTTCCCATTGCCATCGGGAATCTCCAAATACCGCTCAAGATGCTCTGCGTCAATATGACGATCTCTGCCTTTTCAGGTTCGGCTGGTCTTGCCGTTTATTCCGTCATCATTTCCTGCGTCATGGTGATCAGCCTTTTCATTGCCGGGGTCGTTCAAACCATGATGCCGATCACAGGAATCCTTTACGGTCAAAAAGATTGGCGGGGAATCCGCTTCGTGTTCCGGGACGCATTCGCAACGGTCATGATTTGTGCAACAGTTATCGTTGTATTGCTGGAAATCTTTCCAGAAACCGTTTTGGCTGTCTTCGGTTTACATGAACTGATCCACCGTGAATTGGGCGTTTCCGCGATTCGGATTTTCGCACCGAGCATTTGGGGAATCGCCTTGGTCGCTCTGCTTCGTTCACACGTTCAGGCAATCGGTCGTCCTTTTTTCGCAACGACGCTCGTTATTACGGAAAACGTCCTCGCGATGCTCCCGCCGCTTTGGATATTATCGTATCTTTTCGGCGTTTCGGGGATTTGGCTTGCATTCATCGTTTCGGAAATCCTAACGATTGGTTTGTATTATCTTTTTGTCTGTCGTCAGCCGTCTCTACTATTGCTCCCACAAGACAATGCTGCCGCACAGATATTTGAGACGACAATTTCAGCCGAAAAAACAGCCGTCAATGATTTCATTGCTTACTGCGATTCGCAATCAATGTTGACCGAATCCGACCGTGAGGCAACCCGGCGGATTCTTGATAATATCGTCGAAAGTCTCACTCAACACCGGTCAATCCCTTGGATCGATATAAGATTGCAACGCCATTTCGAGGTGACCGTTTTAACGATTCGTGATGCAGGACCGCCGTATGACCTAGGAGAACCGCATGACGGTCTTGAATACTCGCGGACGCTGATTTTCAATAATGTTATACTAACGCAACAAGAAAAATGAGAGGATTTTATTTCACTGATATTGACAGAGTCGATGACACGATTTTCGAGACCTGGCTTCACCGTGTGCCAGAGTTCCGTCGGTGCAGAGCGTTAGAGCGTCTTAAAAATTAGTTTGGACATTTATATTTTTGGTGTATCCTGCGTGTTGGAAGTAGTTTTTACGCAATTTATCACAGTGTCAATCAGCCTACAAATCAAGGGGAAAAAACCTAACCCAATACGGAATAATAACTTACGCTAACCTGAAAAAGTTCAAGTTTTACGCAATGAAATGACGGCGTATTGTTTGCCGGCAACAGCCTCATTCCCCCTCTCCCTCTTGGAGAGAGGGGCTTGGTGTTGGAGTCCAACTCATCCTTGTCTTTTTCGAGGCGACCGCTACAATGCTCCCCATGTCTTTTTTCTGGCAGGCAATTTTGGTCGAAGGCGGATTGGCAGTCGTTGCAATCTTGGTTGCCTTTTGTTTTGGTCTCAACTATGGGGCATACCTCTGGTGCGATGGCGACACCTTCCGTCTCATTGCTTGGGCAATGCTACCTCTCGTTGCCGGATATTTCGTGTTACAAGCATTGCCTTTTGCAAGTCTGCGGCGCATTGATCGTTTTGTCCGTGATGTCTTTTGGCAGCACATGGGACATTTGACGCTGGGACAACTTGCACTCATTGCGGCACTTGCCGGTCTCGGCGAGGAACTGTTTTTTCGGGGCATGATCCAACTGGGACTTCTCGCCACCTTCGGCTCACAGTGGCTCGCTGTATTTCTCACATCACTGCTTTTCGGATTGGCTCACGCAATCACTCCGACCTATTGTTTTCTGGCTTTTCTCATTTCACTCTATCTCGGTTTCCTTTTCATGCAGACCGGTAATCTCCTTGTTCCGATAGTGGTTCACGCCCTCTACGATTTTTTTGTGTTCTTGTTCATCCGACTGACTCCGCAAAAAAATTAGGTTTGTTTGAATCGGTTCAACGCATTTTCCACATGAGTATCAAGTTCATGAACAAGACGAGCAAGGCGGTTTTTGAGAACTTCAAAGATTACCAGTGCAGGAATGGCAATCAACAGTCCGATCTGCGTCGTAACCAGTGCAAGTGAAATTCCATCTGCCAGTGCGCTTGCCTGCGGCGCACCGCCGGTTCGGGCAATGACAGCGAACGCATCAATCATTCCAAAAACAGTTCCGAGCAGTCCGACCATCGGAGACACAGATGCGATCATACCGAGAATACTCAAACGGTGTTCGAGAGACATCACTTCGGCTTCAGCGGTATCACTCATTGCTTGCTCTGCGGCGGCGACACCGTCGGACATCTTTACGAGACCGACTGCCAAAATCTTTCCAAGAGAAGAATCACTGTCTTTCGCAATATCGTAGGCTTCCTGATGTTCTTTGGCGTCCAGTTGGGCTTGAAACTGTTCGATCATTTCCGGCGGAACGATGGCATTTTTGGAAATCGCCAGCCAGTTCATAATAGAGAGCGTTACGAAAACAATCGAAATGAGAAGAAAGACCGGACCAAAGAAGGGTCCGCAAGCACCGATGTACCACATCAGCAAACTCATCTCTCTGGCGGGTTCCGCTCCGGCAACTTGTGCAAAGATCAATAAATTCATGGTATAATTATACCCCATTACGAAAAAGAAAAAAGGTTCGGATTTCAAAAATATCCATTCGCCGGTTTCGTTCTTGAATTCTCCCTTTTTTTGTGTAGAATGATGGAACCTCGATAGTGTTTCTTGTCAGGATGTTGACGTTTGAATTCAGATGAACAAATTAGAAGAAGTCAAAGCAGCCATTCCACATCGGGAACCCTTTCTGTTTGTGGACGAAATCGTCGAATATGAAGAGAATCGTATCCTTTGCAAAAAAACGTTTCATGGGGACGAATTTTTCTTTTCGGGACATTATCCCGGCTTTCCGGTGGTGCCGGGTGTTTTACAGTGCGAGGCAGCAATGCAGGCGGGAGCAATTTTGCTGACCCGAGTCTTCAAAGACGAGGAACTCCGTGGTCGCTTGCCGGTCGTCGCCAAAATGGGAGAAGTACGATTTAAGAAAATGGTACGTCCCGGTGACACGCTTTTTCTCGAAGTGAGGTTCAAAAACAAAATAGCAGGAATCTATCTTCTCCATGCCAAAGTAACGGTCGATGGTAAAACGTCGGCACAGTTCGATATTGCCTGCGCCCTGGCTGAACCGTTGGAAGGGCTGTAAAAAATTCGCAACCTTACAATCATTTCCCCCATGATTGCACTGTCGTACTTGCCGTTCGTCCTTTTTGAAATGCTTCGATATTGATCGCAACCCATTTTGCCTTGACGCTCCGTCTGATAGCGGCTTCCCAAGCACTTTCCGGTAAGTCCAAACAGGTCGAAATTGCTCCTAACAAAATAATGTTTGCGGTCTTTACGTTGCCGAGAGCGGTCGCCCATTCGATGGCTTGGAGATAAACGAGTCTCGGAAAAAACGAAGAAAGTGTCTGCTCGTCAATGTCGGGATAGGACGTTCCACCTGTCGAAGATGTTACCGGCACAATTTTTTGATCCGAAACGATTGCCACTCCCTCATCGGCGAGGTAGTCAACGTAGCGCAGACATTCGATACGTTCCAGCGACCCAAGAACCCTCGCCGTTCCTTTCGGAACGAGTGGGCTGAACACCTCTTTTCCGTATCGAATCTGTGCGATGACCGATCCGCCACGCTGTGCCATCCCATGCACTTCATTGGTTTTTACGTCGAATCCTGTTTCGACCGCCGCTTGTGCCACAATCTCACTTGCCAACAGGATACCCTGCCCTCCGACTCCCGCCAACACTACACTTGTTGTCATTTTTGTATTCCGTCCGCCATTCTCACTCTTCTTGCGTGTGATTTTACCTCAAACAGGGGAAAGAACAAGAACGCTCTGTTCACTGCGCTCCGTTTCGTTTCCGGCAAACTCGGTGAACTGTTCGCCGAGCACTCCTACATCCTCGCAAACGAGACTGGCGAAAGTTGACGAATGATACGTTTCTGTTCCAACACGGCAAGAGCCGCCAGTACCTGCTGCGGTTCGAGACCCGATGCCGTAACGACTGTGTCCAGCGAAGTTTCCGTCGTGCCGATGTGCCGTAAGACTCGGTATTCAACGTCATTGAGCGAAACTTCGTTCGGATGCCGCACCGGCTCATCTATTCCCGGCAGCAACACGGGTTGCCGCATCGGTCCCAGCACATCGAGAATATCATCCGCCGACTCCGTAAGGTATGCCCCATCACGAATCAACTGATTACAGCCGCTTGATGCTGGCGATTCAATCGAACCGGGAACGGCGAAGATGTCCCGTCCCTGTTCTCCTGCCAATCGGGCTGAAATCATTGCTCCGCTACGCAAAGGAGCCTCGATGACCAGTACGCCGAGCGACAGACCGCTAACGATTCGGTTGCGCTGCGGAAACGTCCACTTTGCCGAAGGATAAAACGGCGGATACTCACTCAACACACAACCTCCCGACTCGACGATCTTTCGGGCAAGCGGTTCATGTTCCGACGGATAAATCCGGTGCAGACCGCTTCCCAATACCGCAACGGTTCGACCACCGGCACTCAACGCAGTACGATGGGCAATGCCGTCAATTCCCAATGCCAAGCCGCTGATAATGGTAAACCCCTTTTGAACAAGAGCCGAGGTCAATCGTTCTGTCTGCCGTTCGCCGTATGGGGTACTTCGCCGAGTTCCAATGACGGCAATCGAAAAAGCGTCGGACGGCAACAATGTTCCTTTGACATACAAGATCGGCGGCGGGTCGGGAATCGTGCGGAGTTGCTGCGGATACCGCACGTCTCCCAGTGGAAGGATGTCGATCCGATCACGTTCGCACAGTTCGACAATGTGTGTCGGATCGAGTCGATTTCGGGCAGTAACCAGTTGGGCAAGAGTGTCGGGCTTCAAAAATTCGTAGGTGCTTAACTCGGTTCGGGGTGCATGAAGAATTGCCGTCGCACTTCCAAAATTTTCCAGCAATCTCTGGTATGTTCTTGCACCGATGCCTTCCACCATGGAGAGCAGAACGTCGTCCAGAATTGCCGGAGGGGTTGTCATTGGTAGTCATTATAAGGTTTTACGCAAATGTGCAAGAGTGCAAGCCGGGGACACAAAACGGCGGCATTTTTCGCTCAAAGTATCCCCTATTGACGCGGTTCAGGTTTCGGGTACAATGCTCGCATCAGTAGTTTTGGAGTGCCGAAAGTGTCTTCGGATACTGACATGTTCTTTTACAATTAGGTGAGGCAAGAGCGGCATCTGCACTATAAGAGTGAGGTGTTTTTTGTTGGTTTCTCCAATAAAAAACATACCGATTTTATAGAGCGCTTAGTAAAGGTAGAAAAAAATATATGCATCGTTACTGTTCGTCTCGCAAGACGAACACTAGCCGCAAGTGTTTGGCTCCACACAAAAGAGCCGGGGGTTTAAGCCCCCGGATGCGGAGTATTAGATATTTGCGATCAAGCTAGAAAGGGCGCATGGGGGATGTCTAGGTATCAGAAGATTTTGAAGGGCGTTGAAGACTGCGATATGTCCGGGGGAGTTGTCAAACAAACATTGATCCCGGAATTCCCGAACTGGCTCAAACTGAATCCATAGGTTTGTGTCATGAACGCAGGGAACTGAAACATCTAAGTACCTGTAGGAAAAGAAAGAAAAATCGATTCCGTCAGTAGCGGCGAGCGAAAGCGGAAGAGCCCAAACCAGAGGGATTTTCCCTTTGGGGTTGTAGGACCCTCGTATGGAAGTTACCAAATTGCCGAATAGTAGAAACGCGTTGAAAGCCGTACCATAGAAGGTGAAAGTCCTGTACACGAAATTCGAGCAGTCTTCCGAGGAGTTCCTGAGTAGGTTGGGTCACGTGAAACCCCGACTGAATCTGCGGAGACCATTCCGTAAGGCTAAATACTCTCTGATAACCGATAGTGAACTAGTAGGGCGACCGAAAGATGAAAAGAACCCCGACTAAGGGGAGTGAGATAGAATCTGAAACCATGTGCCTACAAGCGGTCGGAGCACGATTGAACGTGTGACGGCGTGCCTTTTGCATAATGATCCGGCGAGTTGGCGTAAACAGCCCGGTTAAGGTCTTACGGACCGAAGCCATAGGGAAACCAAGTCTGAATAGGGCGATTGTTGTTTGTGCC
>Ga0123353_10000749_pt1 | contig 39398 bp, 56 predicted proteins | sample TergutLab28metaG_3_FD_92763 | JGI IMG/M metagenome (GOLD analysis project Ga0123353, IMG submission 92763) | Labiotermes labralis P3 segment gut microbial communities from Petit-Saut dam, French Guiana - Lab288 P3 | ecosystem: Host-associated > Arthropoda: Insects > Digestive system > Gut ... | reverse complement strand
TTCACTGCGAAAATGGATATCATCGTATTCCGCCTTTTTTATCCTGCTCATCCTGTCCGGATAATACTCTGTTTCCCAATTCGTGCGGCCGATGCCCGCGCCGCGTTCGTGCCCGAGCGCCGAAACTCGAATCCTGTATTTGTCCCACCTGCCGCCGCCGGTCATGGCGTAATTCGGGTGGGTGGGCAAATCGTTAACCAACAGATATGCGAAAATGTCCCGCGCTTCCATATGCATAAACGGCGCGAAGGTTTTTTCCGTTTCCAGCCCGAAATATTTAAAACGCATCCTCCGTTCCGCGCTTTCGTCGCTTCTGACACCCGTCACGTGTATATCGTGTTTTTTATGCAAGCCTTTTCTGATGTTGTACCATTTCGCGGGCCTTCCCTTTAAGTCGAAATAGGTTTCGTCGGCTTCGGCGTAATTGTATACGATTTCCTCGTATTCGATCGGATATCTGCTTAAAAATTCATTCCGAACAGCAAGGCAGCCTTCAGTTTCCCTAAAAATGTTGTGCAGATAGTAATATTTGCATTTCGCGCTGGCAAAATGGAACATATGGGCTAAAACGACGCTGTCTTTACCCCAGGAGACGGCGACATAGTAGTTCAGGTTCTTTTCAATAAACTTTACAATTATTTCCATAGTTAATTTAACGTGCGTTTTGTACATACCTGTCCGGGAATGCAGTTCGTCCAGCTCAAGCATTTGGTACCAGTGATAACGATCGGCGTCCGTCAATCGGTCACTTTCGATAAGCATAAATTCAACTCCCGCGCGAACCGGACGAGGCTTTTGGCCTCGTCCGTCCGGAGGTATTTTTCTTCCAGGTCGCCGGTTCGGACCCTGTCCAGCACGTCGGCGTCCTTAAATATCATCGCGAGTGATTCTATTTCTTCCGAGGCGATTTTGTTAATATACGAGTCCGGCTGCGAATGCAGTGCGACCAAATCCCTCGTCGTTTCCATGTCCGCGAAGAGAAGGGTTTTTACGCCCAAGGCCCCGTGTTTCCTGTCGTCCTTATTATCGGTCCTGCCGGAATCGTGTGCGATCGCCGCGAACATCAGTATATAAATGTTGTCGATCGGAAGCTCCAATTTTGCCCCGAGCAAAGCGCATAGGACGCATACCTTCGCCGCGTGTATGGGTCCGTGGTCGTTTTTCCCCGTCCTCAACAAGGCACCGCGACCTCGGTTTGATACGCCGGGTGCCAGTACGGCGCACGGTATCCGCCGAACGAAAGCCTGTACCCGCAAACGTTGTTGAGATCCTCGCCAACGGGTAAAATCCTCATAAGTATTATTTTGCCGTTACACGGCGTAAAAATAGAATAATCATTCGCGACCTCGTCAAAAGTCCATTTCCAAACCGCTCCGTACCCTATCGACCTGTGTCGGCCCAAGGCATAAATCCGGATAAGCAGTTTATTTATCCCCTCGCGGTCTCCCCGGAGGAACCAACAAACCCGCGGTACGAGCCGCACGCGCTCCGGGACGAACCTTTGCTTATACGGTCCGGAGGCGGTCAATACCGATTTTCGGTATTCCGGCGCTATTATCCCGGCCATTTTCGCCGATTCGAAACGCTTGCCCGTATGGTCCACCCACTCGGATGGTATTTTTTCGATATAACCGGCTTCCTGCGCATATAAAGGCGGGATGATGGGCGAACTGCAACAATGTATGTCCCTGCCGTTGACTGTACGTTTCGCGAGGCTAATAGGCACGTCCTCGATCTCATCCGGCGGCGTCCACCTGCCGGTTTTTTTGGCGTGCTTAAGGCCCAGGCGGTTGGCCATCTCCCATTGCAGGACGGCGTCCAACTGCGGCGGGTCGCCGCACAACGGCGTCGACAGCCACGCCGAAACGAGCCAATTTTTGAGGGGATGCCTTCCATGCGAATCGCCCATCGCTTATGCCTCCGTATCCGCGTCGGGTAAAGAGTCCGCGGCGTCAAAAAAATCCATTTGCGAAGCAAATTTTTCCATGGATAGATCCGCGGACGTATCAAAAGCTGCGTCCGATTGCGTATTCACCGGATCGCCGGTTTTCCTGCCGGTTTTCCCCGCCGGTTTCGCTTTTGCCTTAGCCGCCCTGTCGTATACGGGGAAAGCTTCGTTAAGCCAGGCGATTATGCCGTTTTTATGGTCCCTGACATATTCGCGGTATTCGTCTGCGTAAGCCTTTAGGTCCAACTCGTCGCCGAAAAAATTTGTACCATCGGCATATATCTCCGTTTTAATGCTGCCGTGCCCGATCCGCCCCGACCCGCCCATGGTGCCGTCGTTCGCGCCCCAGTCCAAGAGCGCCGCGTACAGCGCGCCGACTTCAATACGGTTGACGTTTTGTAAAATAAACCTGTGATAAAAAACAGCGCCCGGTATCACGTGCTGGCCCGCATATATCATTTGGTTGGACTTTTCGCGCCCATCGGCGTCGCAGATATCCGTCGCGAGTAAATCCGGACGTTTCGCAGCATCCCCCCTTGTGTACTGGTACCCGGAGACGTAGTCTTCGCAGGAGCGCAGTTCCGGCATCCCGTAAATCAATTCCTCCGGCAGCGATTTTTCCAGGACGTCCCGGTTTTCCTCGCATATAAGCGTTCCCATCCCGACCAATAAGCTGCCGGCCAGCACCTGGTTTTTCAAGCTGCCGCCCAGCAGGCGGTAGAGTGGCAGTAACTCCTGCATCGCGGCGATTTTTCCGAGGTTGTCCGAAATCGCGCTTTCCGTCAGGCTTCCGCCGTAAAAAAGAAAATTGGCCTGGTCGATATTGAGCTTACCGTACAAGCCGCACTCCATGACCAAAAAATTGGCGCCGGGTTCGCGGACCATCTTGTGCCGGATCGCGTTGCCGGACAACGCCGGGACCTCGCAAACCCTGCCCACGTACATGACGCGCGTGCGGTTGATAACCGCCTCGTTGCCTTGATTGCCCTGCATGTGCGTCAGTGGGGACAGCGCCGTGGAGAGCGCATGGAGTTTCACCGTTTTTATCTCATGCATCGCCTTCCGCCTCCTCTTCTTCGCCGGTTTTTAGGGGATTGACGTCTGGGATCCTCGCCGTTTTGCCGGCGCTTTCCAGCAGCACTGATTCGCGCGCCTCCAGGCAAAGGATCATACGGTACTCGACGCATGTCCGGATAAACTGCCTTTGTCCGTCCCTGGACATTTGATTGACCGCCGCCGTCGCGGCTTTTAGGTTGTCGCTGCCCACCACCGCGTTGGCGCTTGCCTTAACGTGATCCAGCAGGGCCGCGATGAATTTGTCGCCTATGGAAAACTGGCTTCCGCCGGTTTTCGCGGCGGCGACGACGATACCTCCCGATATGCGCTCCCAAACCGTCTTACGGTCGAGCGAATCCCCGAAGACGTCGCGCAGCGCCCGTATCATCAGGACGGCTACCGTCTTCATGTCCTCGATCTCGTCCTCGTCGAAACGCCGTTCGGGGGATTCCAACCCGGCGAGGCGTTGACGAAACTGCTCCGCGGAAAATTGGATCATGTGCACTCCTCCTCTTTTATTTTAGATTCCGATTTTAAAGTTCCGTTTGAATCAAACCGCCCGCAATCATTGCACTTAACGCAAATATAACCGTATGTATCGGGGTTTTTGCAATTTTCGACCGGTGTAAAATCAATGTGTCCAATTATTTTCATGCGTTTGCCTCCCATTATTTTTCTTTAGGTTCCGCCAGCCATGCCGCGAGCCGGGACAACGGCTCGTTACGCAGCGCCTGCCATTCGTTAAGAAAAGGTTCCAAATGCCATTTGCGCGCTGCGATATATGTGTTCATATTTATGTGCGACGACAATATAGGTTTACCAAGTTTCGTCGATATCTGATTCGCGGTGCGTAGCCGCGTGCTCAATTTTTCGGGCGTTATCTCTATCGCTTGATCCTCTAACATCACTTCGAAAGCGTCTTTTTTGAGCGCGACCGGCGCGCGAAAGATTAGCTGCTTTTGTCCGCTGTCGGTCAGCACAACCGTAAAGGGCGGCTCCGGAAGTTTATCAGGCTCCGTGAGGATCCCGCGTATCAACCCGATATGGGCTTTGGTAAAAGCGAGACGTTTTTCGACCGAAATCAGCCAGGAGTACAACCTCGGCGCGAGGCTGCGCGGATTCGTCGTCTGCGGGTCGAATCCCTTGACGCTCCCGTCCAGCATCGGCATGTTCTCCCATCCGTCGCCCATGGACAGGACGCAGCCCCGGCACACGTGATCGGACGATGGGTACTTGACGACGTCCCGGTTGGTAAACGTGTCCCGCACGTAAGTTTTTGTCAGATAAGTATCGTCGCAGGGCGCGCCGCAGTAGTAGCAAACGTTCGGGCCCGGGTTGCGCTCCGGCCCGGCAAAAAGTTCGGACGCGGTCATGTGAGTTTTATCATCCTTTCCTCCCCCACCTCCGGGTCATACTCCGGCGTTTCGCCGGGCCACATCTCATCATCAATTACTAATCTGTCGATACGGTCGAAAACGCAGGGTCTCTCGTCTATGATCCGCCCGATAACCTCATCCGCGTGGTCCGGATTCGCGGCCGCGAAGTCGAAAATAGACATCTGCCCGTTACGTTTTTCAATCTGTAAATTTTGTATCTCCGCGGCCATCCCAAGCCGCATGAAGGCGTCCCATTGTTTCGGATGAGTCCGGCGGAGCATGGACATATGATTATTTGGGTACATTAAATCCGTACCGCAGCCCATACAGCCGTTGCGCTTGATTTTTCGGCAGACGCCGCCGGCGTCGGTGTAACCCATGTCGTACAGCGTCGAGTACGGCACGCCGAACCGGCGGATGTACGCCCATACATCGTCATCCGTCCAAATAGACATCGGGTTGCAATGCCAAAAACTGTCGCCCTGTAAATGTTCACGGGTCGACTCAAACAGATACCCTCGGGTGACGAAGTTCGTCTGCCGCGATCTGCTCTCCGAGGCCATTAGGCCCTTGAAAACCACGTCGACGTCTAACTCGGCCTGCAGCTTCTCCGACGGCTCCTTTTTGAGTATATCGCAGCATGCCTGGGAAAATTTCACACGCTTGAGCAGTTTGTAATATGCCAAAAGTTTCCCTTTTTCGCTCGCGCTATTCGAATATTTTAAAAAACAATCAATATTTATCCGCCGGGCTTTGAGCATCGACGCCGCCTTGCCGAGCAGGGGCCAGCCGTATTGATCTACGCACCACCAATAAGTTTTGCGCGTGCCTACCGGCCAGACGAGTTTTTCGCTTGCGAATTTTTCCATCATATCCGCCGGGCAGACGTTTTCGAGCGCGGACGTGCTTTTGAGCTTTCCGTCGGGCTTGAGTATCTCGCCGAGTCGTCCTGTTTCCGCGACATGATCCAATACGGCTTTCTGCGCCTTGTATTTAAGGCCGAAGGTGTCGGTTTTTTCCGGGTGCGCCTCGTGAAACAGTCCCGGTCCCCAGTTTTTACCGAGAGCGCGGGCGAAACGGAGGCACTCCGGATACTCGACGCCAGTATTGCCATAGATAACGTAAGTTTTCGCAGCTTGCTCCGGGAAATTAGTGCGTATCAAGTGCCACAGTACGGTCGAGTCCTTGCCGCCGGAAAACGCTATCGCGGCGCGGTGTTTGCTGACGCCGTACGCTTTTTGTATCGCGGAAACCGCGGAGGCTATTTTATAGTCGAGGCCTTGCGCCTGTTCGCGCTCAAGCTCTTTAAAAGAGATAAACACGTGTTAATCCTTTCGCGCTTATTTTATCTCATGCGGCTTAAATTTCCCGCAGGCCGGGCCGGTTACCCTAATGTCCGTTTTTTGGCTGTGGTTAACATGCCATAAATCACATTTGTAAATCGTCCTACCGTATAGCAATCTCTTGCAATGTATGCACTCCCTGCACGTTTTATCCGAACGTACGCCGTGGAGCTCCTGCATTGTCTCTTTGCCGTCGGGACGGTGGAGGGGCTTCTTTCCGGTTATTTTTTCGAGCATTTTAATTTTTTCAGCATCTGTCACGGCAAGGAATTCCTTCCCGAAAGTTTTCAAATGTTAAATCATCTAATTATTTCGTTTTGATCTATAGATAAAGAAATAAAAGTTTTATTATCATCGAGTTCGTACTTAATATCTGTTTTTTTTGACTTGGTAAAATGTAAAAATAAAATATCGGTTATAATTTTATGTTCCCCTTGATATATAATTGTGTCGCCTATTTCATAAGGTGAAGATGCTTTATAAAAGTCATACCTCATATTAAAAAACCCTCATTTTTGAAATTGTCTTCGATAAATTTCTTAGAATCATTGGGGTTGACTATTCATATAACCCGATATGTCCCTCCGCAGGACGTTTTAATCATCAAGCGTTATCTGCCTATCCGCCTCATAGTTACACCATAAAACTTCAATCTTTATTTTTTGAGCCTCTGTACGCGCGGAAATTTCATATCGAAACCAATCGTTTAAGGTTACGTCGTATATCTCATTTTTATACCCTGATATAACGACTGGTCCCTTGTGTTTCCGCAGGATATCGAGTAAATACCGATGATCTTCGTCCGTAAATTCGTGTTTATAAATTCGACCGTTGCGCGTCTTTAAGACGTAAGGCGGGTCGGCGTATATCAACGTGTTATATTCGTTATGGTTTTTAATAAGTTCGAAGGCGTTTTTGTTTTCGATTTGTACGATATGACTACCTTCCGAATGTTTTAAACGTTGCACTACCGATAAAATATTTTCCGGCAACGATAAATGAAACCTTGTTACGTTGCCGTTGACGCCTTTTATGTTTTTCCGCCAGCCTGTGGAATTACTCGATTTTGCGCCTATCGCTTGCCACATCCGGACGAGGTAACGCCTCGCCTTTTCGACCGGTTCATCTATTGTTTCATACGAACGCTTATATTCCGTGCGGGACCACGGGGTAAGATATACTGCTTTGGCAAGCTGCTCCGGATAATCGCGGCATACACGAAAAAGGTTGACCACGTTTTCGTCCAAATCGTTTATCGTTTCCAAAACGGACCTGTTTTTTGTAAAAAATATGCTGCCGGATCCGAAAAATGGTTCCAAGTAGTTCATTTTTTCGTAGCCCATAGGAAAATGGGATACGATCCAGTCCGCGATATTCCATTTGCTACCGGGGTATTTTAATATATTGGTTATTTTAGATTTATTACTTGGAATCACTTGAACTAAATTATTCATACAACCCAATCTGCCCTTCAAACGGAAAATTGATTGTTACTTCCCCCGCTCTGCATTTCCTTCCGTCCATTCGAAACGTATACCCAGCCTTTTCCATATCCCTCAGCACGTCCTCCGGGTAAACGCACCCCGGCTCCTCCGTGCTCATCTTTACTTTTCCTTCTCTGTCCATTGCCTCGAACTTCATTCCCCTCAACCCCTCGACGGTTATACTCCGTCCGCGTCGCCTTATATCAATCCAACCCCAGCACCCACCGCAGCGCGGCGCGGTATCCCTGCGCGTAACGGTCGGTATTGTCTGCGTTCTTGCCCTCATCCACGGTTTCGTCCTCGTCCCCGACGTCTTCTCCGTCCACAACCACCGACCCGTCGAAAAACCGCCTTTTCAACTTTTTCGCAATCTCCGCCTGCGACCGCATCCGCGGCAGGGGCACGTTTTCCGCGGACGCCGCCGCGGTCTTAACCGCCTGCACCGTGGGTTTTACGTCCTTATCCTTTAAATCCTCAAATCTTCGCTCCTGCTCTTCGCGCGAAAAACCCGACAACTTTATCGCCGCGGTCGCGGAAACTTCGCCGCCTTCGACGGCCGTCCGTATCGGCTCGGGCAGCTCGTCCGCCGCGAGCCAGTTATCCACCGCCTGGCGCGTCACGCCGAAGACCGCGGCTATGGAGTTAACGGTGTAACCTAAATTCAACAATTTTCGGCATTTTTCGCCTTTTCTTACCATGCTGTCGTCTTGCCGGATCTCGTTTTCCGAGATCATCACGCCGAAAATGTCCGCGTCCTCGCCGCCGCGGATGATAACCGGGACCAACATCGTCTTCATCCCGTTTTCCGCAAGCCGCCGGTTGGCCTCCAGCGCCGCGGCCACCCGCCGCCGGCCCGCGACGACCTCTATCTTTTCGCCGTTTTTGCGGACGACCACCGGCTCGATGATCCCGTACATCGCGACGTTGGCCACCATGGCCTCGTCCGGCGCGTCCTCCGCCCGCGGGTCGAACAACGGGCTTCCCCTGTCCGTCACCAGGGTGAGCCGCTCCGGCTCGATCAAAAAAATGTTGCCGCGCTTGGCCTCCAGGGCTGTCTTAGGCATATATATCTATCCTTAAGTCACGTTATTTGTATTTATTGCTCTCGTACAGATTGGAGTAGTGCGCCTCCGTCTCCATCACGCTGTTGTACAGCGTCGTGAGGATGTATCCCTTTTTGTTTTTTATAGGCGCGTCGACGGCTAAAAACTGGTCGATCGCGAGCTCGACGTTGCTGTAAGTGAGTTTTGACAGTTGATCAATTACGAGCGCTTTCGGCTTAAAGCTGCGGTTAATGGTAAAGTAAGCCCTTTCGGTAAAATTCGTGTCGACGATGATCCCCACGATCTCGTCCACAAGGTCCGTTTTGTGGCGGTATATGTTTATCAAACCGTCATATTCGATGTTGGCCTTGACGGCCTCCCGGTAATCCTCGATTTTCCGGGACATTTCGGCGTCGTCCGGGACGTCCGAAACGATCGCCCCGGCGGATTCGACGATTCTCTGGTTATTATCCGCCTTGTCCAGATATGGTCCGTCCGGACTCTGTCCGTCCTGTCCGTCCCGTCCGTCGGGTTTTTGTCCGTCCGGTTTTAGATCTAAATCCAAAGATTGACTGACATGACTGACATGACTGAAATTTATGTTTTTATTGTTTTTTTTATTATTTATATTATTTTTGATATAGGCATCGCCCGCCGTTCCGGGAGCCGGTTTTTTTACCATACCGTTTACCATACCGTCTACCGTACCGTTTACCGTATCGTCTACCATATCGTTTACCATATCGTTTACCGTATCAATATGAGACGCTACAATATTTTCTCCGTTTTCGTCTCCGGATTCCGTATCATACAGAACCGGCAGGCTGTACCACGACGCCTTATACCGATTTTTACCCCCTTTATAGATAAGCAGCCCGTTGCGGGCCAGTTCGTTCTTGGCCCTGTGCAGGGACATACCGGATAATCCCGATAAGACTTCCAGCGTTTTATTCGACGCAGTGAAAGTTTCCCGCCATCCGAGTTTTCTATCTACTTGCAAGAGCGCGCTATAGAGCGCGATAGCACTCGAAGTCAACGGTTCGCGGTACTCCATCCTGCCGTAAAACGCGTCGAGCTGACGTAAAAAATCCATGGTTCATCCCTTGGCCGCTCTATCTATTTATTTTTAGGTAATTCCACTTTTCAAAATTTTCAGACCGATAAACGTCTAAGTATGGCGCATGTGATGCCTCCGCGTGTAAAAGTCGAATAAATTGAGTATGCTGAATGGATATTACGGGTATTATCCGGACGAATGCCCGGGCGGGAGATTAACCCTGGAATCCGACCCGCCCTTGACATCCGCCGCCGATCCCGTATAATAGGACCGTCTCTTGCCGGGCTTTGCCCGGTTCTCGCCGCCTATATATGGCGGTTTCTTTTTATGTTCCCCCAACTTGCCCGATTCGTCGTGCGGCTGAATACCCTCATAGGACCGCCCCCTTTCATTTTTTTTATTCAATGATCCGGTTTAGCAAATGCGAATACATCCGTTTTTTTACCGTCCTCACGTAATATGGTGTCACCACGGCCTAACGTTCCTAACAGCCCGAAAGCCGCCCAATCGCAACCATATTCGGGTATTTCATCTTTTTTCAATTCGTCCATTTTTAACCCTTTACCGTTATGACGACCAATGCAGGTAGAATACATATCGTTCGGTTTTGCGCCTACTTCATTAAATTCACTCCCCGTATTTATACGTCCACATGCAGGACATACGAATTTCCAATTCTTATAATCATCGCCGAATCGCCGCTTTCCTTCGGCTTGCCATTCATCTGCCTTAAATTCCATTTTCATCAAGTCCTTTCAATTTTTCAATTACGTGCCCAGTCTGCGTTTTTCGGCCATCTGCGAAAAGCCCCGGCGGCGCTTCATCTCCGCCGAATTATCCTTTTCCTTGATCCCCATTAAAGTGATCGCGCCGTCCGGCCCGGCCTTGCACTTGGCCTTATACACCGCAAGGTCGATCATGGATATGTAGAGCGATTTACCCTCCTTTGCGAAGGGTATGCCCTTGCGCCTCAAATGCTGCGACGCCCATCGCCGGTTGGTGCCGTAAAATTCCGCGTACTCGTCGAGCGTAAGGTACGCTTTCGCGCCGAACTGCCGTTCCAGGTTGTCGAGTTCTTCTCTTACATAAGGATTCGTGACCGGATTCATGATTTTTGCTCCTGTCAAATTGTATTTAAAACGTAATGCTTTCGGACTTGACCTTATAGCTGGTGTAAGGCTTAACATTTAATGATGAAAACGGCGCTGGGTTTTAACCTGTATGTTTAATAAATTAGCGCCGTTTATACAAAAGGAGGTTGTATAGTGGGTGACGGTTTCATTTTTTTCAGCGTTTTCGTTTATGCGATTGTAATCATTTGCACGTTTATACTTTTTTATAATGTCCGCAGCGAGCCGAACCGACCGAGCGTAATATCCATTCTCGGGGGTAAAACGTATTCGCGGTACTGCCGTTTCGTTATTGTTGTATGGATCTTCGCCGCAATACTTACATCCGTTTTTTTCATCGCCGATATCATGGACTTCGCGTCGCCAGATAACGAAGTATTCAGACAAATCAATAACCCACTTTTAACTGGGCATCCGTCCGTAGATTTTTTGGCATTTTCTTTTTTTATTCGGTTCGCCGCGTCTCTTTTATCGTTGTTTTTATGTCTTTTTTTGATTTTTGTTTTTACCGGCGCTCTTTTCGGCGAAAAACTGCTCTCGCGATTTAACCGCAGGTTGATAACGTTATTTTGTTTTATTCTATGCGCCGTGTTTCTGATAGCCGGCGAAATCGGCCAGTCCAAAGCCCGCGTCGATGTCCGCAATACGGTCGTTTCGTATTTAAAGCCTAAATTGCAAAATAATTTATCCGTTATAGTTAATTATTCTGACGGCGTTATCGTTTCAATTAAGTATTCCGATGATTTTAAAAACTTTTCCGTTGTCGTCGCGGATACATGGTATTCCGTCTCCGATGTCCATAAACGTAGTTTTGTAAGCACGACCGAAAAAGCTATAAGGGTTGCGGTCGATCATTATGAGATCCCGTTTGATAACGGATATAGCGTCGACTTCTACGATAAAACCGGTTATCGGGTAGTCAACCGGCGTCTTTTTGGCGATGACGAATACAGGTAACGGTTTAATAATTAAACGTGTAACGTTTATTTGATTATCAAAACTTTTTACATTATTTTTTTGGTTTGTATTTTTGTTGAATAAATACTCATTTTTGTTCGGTCTTGAGATTAAAGTAGCTTGAGGGTATAAACTAAAATCATGCAATGTCAGGCTTTTTTTCCGGGTTTATCAACTCGTCAATTGTACAGTTATAAATTATCGCCAATTTTGGGAGCAGCTCCGTCTTGGGAAAACAACAACCGCGTTCCCACTGGGAAATAACCCCTTGGCTTACTCGTAGTTTAGTACCAACGTCTTTTTGTTTGAGCCCGGCTTTTTCTCTCAAATCTCTAAGCTGATTCATTGCTGCCCACCTCTGATATAAGATAATCTTTTATATAAGTTTATCTAATAAAATAAATAAGATTATCTTATTTGTCAATACTATTTTAAAAAAAATATAATTTTATCTTATATAAATTGTCTAATAAAAAAAATAAGATATACTTATATTAGGTGATATAATGAATCGCATTGGTTTATTAAGGAAAAAAAAGGGATTAAGGCAAATAGATTTTGCCAAAAGATTGAATATAACACAGGCTACTTTGTCCAACTGGGAAAGAGGACTTCATGACCCGGACAGCGAAGCGTTAAACTTTATGGCGGATTTTTTTAACGTTAATTTGGATTTTTTACTTGGGCGCATAGACGATCCAACGCCTTACATTAATTCGATCGAAACTATAGAAAATGCAATTGAAAAAACAAAAGGACCTGATGGGTCCGTAGTGGATGGATTTGATATTAATATCAACGAAGTCGAACTTAAAAAAATTTTCCGAATTTTATCCTCGGAAGATAAGGACAAGCTTACGGTATTTGCGCAATTTTTAAGAGATCGAGCAAATAACGCAAAATAGCAATCTTATCCATGTATGAAAGCGTAGAAAATATACTGTATATATCATCTATTTTCAATTCATCATTATCGTTTGAATTTTCCATTAGTCACCTCGAAACAATTTTATGATAGAACTAACGTTCGAAATAGTCAACAAATTCAAATAGCTTACTGGACGTATTGTCATGTGGATGTCGAAATTGGTGAAAAACCATGAAAACAAAGTATACGCGAAATAAAGACGGATATTATCGCGAAACCTGGGTCGTCGGAAAAAAGCTAAACGGTAAACAGGACCGGATCACGGTACGCGATAAAAACTATAACTTGTTTTTAAAAAAAGTGGATGAAGCGAAGCGTCTGTATAAAAAAGGAGTTTCGACGGATAATATTACGGTCGCGGAATGGTGCGATCGATGGCTCGTAACGTATAAAACCAACGCCTCCAACGATTTAAAATCCCATTTTGCCGCGAAGGTAAGGCTGGACATCGTACCCGTTATCGGCCACATGCAGATAAAAGACGTTCGGGCGTCCCATCTGGTGAAACTATTAAATGAATCCAAAAAGGCAAAGGGCACCGTCATAAAAATAAGGATCGCGATCCGACAGATTTTCGATTGCGCCGAAATGGAGGGAATCATAGAAATGAACCCAGCGAAAAAATTGAACTTGCCGGAAAATTTAGATGAGGAACCCCGCAGACCGTTAACGGATTTTGAATGCAAAACCGTTTTTAACGTCGCGCAGGTCCATAAACACGGCGCGTATGTCCTGACGATGATCTTGTGCGGGCTTCGCCGCGGCGAATGCGTGGCATTGAAGGTTGAAAATGTCGATTTTGCGAAAAAACGGCTATCGGTACAAAAAGCAGTTAGATTCAGATCAAATCAAGGTTCGCTGAAACAACCCAAGTCGGAGGCGGGCGTAAGGGAAACGCCGATACCAGATATATTGATACCATTTTTGGAAAAACAATGTCTGGGTAAAAATCCGGAGGATCATGTTTTTACGAAAGTGGACGGGTCGAGGGCGACGGGCACAACTGTCCGCGAGTGGTGGGACTCTTTTAAACGGCAATGCCACATAAGCGCCGGCGCTAAAATGTACAGGAATAAAATTTTAATAGAAACGTCGCCGTTTGCCGACGAGATCACGCCGCATTACCTCCGTCACACATACGCGACGGACATCCACGCCGCCGGGGTCCACGAACGGGAGCAAAAATTTTTTATGGGTCACAAATCCTATGACGTGACGGACGGATACCGGGCGATTTCTGACGAATCTTTTACCCGGGCCGCAGAACAAATCAATGATTATTTTACCATTAAAAACAAACCAAGGGGACAAAACGGTGACACATTGTTCGATAGATAAGTAAAAAAACCTTTATTATCGGCGATTGAATCCGTTCCGACATTCGCCTTGCCAAGGCGAGGGCCGCGGGTTCGAATCCCGTTTCGCGCTTGTAAGGAAAGCCCCGTAATAGACGGGGTTTTCCTTATTTATCGGGGTTTTTTGGTAATATAATATGTATTTTTATTGATCCCTTGTTTGCAATAGTTTACATAGATTTGCACTTGTGGCGAAATGATGGTGCCAAAAAGGTGACAAATTTTTATAAAAAACCGGTCCGAATGATCGGACCGGGAATAATTAATATATTGATTTGACAACACGGAGCGAAAGTATTAAACTTGTATCGTAGTCAAGATTCATTATTTTTTTAATGTTTCTTGTGGATTGAAATTTACTTTTATTCTTTTTGTTTAATGAAACAATATCAAATAAAAACAGGCAACTCATAGTTGCCTGTTTTTACGTTATTTTTAACTATACTTCTTTACCTCCGCCTGGTATATGGCGGGATCGCCGCCGATGATTTCGACTATGCAATCAACCGGGCAATTTTTTATGAAATTTTTACCTTCCTCATCAATTCCGACAATTTCTGCACTATCACCTGTAAAAGGACTATAACTTACGCTTTCACAGTAGGCCTTAAATGCCTTACGGATACCGCCGCCATCAATGGCTCCCTTTTCTCCTGTCGCCCTGTAGATCAAGTCGATTTTTTTCATTAGTAATCCCTCCGTTTTTTATTTTGCGAGTTCGGCGTCTATTTCTGCGATCCTCGCGAGTAATATTTCTTTTTCGTTAATTAATTCAATTTTATTTGGCATTGCGTTAAATACTTCATAATCTATACTTTCAAGTAAATCTGGATCTTCTTGCTGTAGTGACAGTTCCGGCACATCAAGCAGGCTAATAATACTTCCTTCCGGCACTATAGATTTCCAATTTTTAACGCTTCCGCCCGATTTTGGACCGCCTTTTACATAAGATACTTTTTCGCCGATTCTTGCGCCGGTGTCGCGCCCTTTCGCACTGCTAACGATTTTTCCGAAAATCATCACATCGCCTTGTGTTTTATGGATTTCGTTTTTTGCTTTGACCCGGACATTTACTTTTTTTGACGGGGTATCGTCTTCGCCGAAAATCTCTTTTAGCAGTAACCTCGCCGTTTCAATGAGTCTGTCATCCATAACCCACGCTTTATTCATATCATCCCATCTTGCGCCGGCGTTTTTAATCCTTTCGACAAAATTCTCATTATATGGACACTCTACGTAAATTATTCCGTTCAATTTTGTTATTTTCATTTCAACATCTCCTTACTTTCCCATTAATTCGAACGCATCCTCGATTTCCTTTTTTTCGTATCCTTTTACGTAAGCGTGGATCAATACGTTTATTACGTCGGCTTGAGAACATTTTTTGGTTTCAGCGATTGATGCGATATCATTTAAAGTCGTTTCTGAGAGACGTATCGTATACGATTTTTTTTTGCGTGTTTCTGTCAAATCTGCCATTTGCGTCACCTCCTTTTTTAATGATGTTAGTATAACATATGTAAATACGTTTGTAAATACATATTACATTACAATTATATTACTAAAAGTTACTATATACAAACATTTGTTCGCCATGTTATCATTACTCCCGGTGATACTATGGGTTACCCGTACGCTTTTGATAACCACTTAACCGCGGAGCGCAAACGGAATAAAAAAATAAATGATGCGATGGAAAAATACAGCAAGGCATATATCAAGGTGGACGCGCAATTTCAGCCCGACGGGCGAATCGTCCCGACAGCCATATACTGGATCGGTCAGCGCTACCCGGTCGACGCCGTTTTGGACTCCATTCCCCTCGCGTCGACAAAGGTCGGCGGGATAGGGTTGCAATATACCGTCCGGATCGGCGGCCGGGAGCGTAAACTGTTTTTGGAGTACGCCACCGCCTCGGGCCACACCCTGCGATGGTTCGTGGAGTCTAAAACCCCCGAGCCGCCCGATTTCGCGGAATAAAAAAAACCCTCCCGGGTGCATCCGGGAGGGTCATATAAAAAGATGGTTCTTTTTTATATATTATACCGCCGATATGTATAATAGACACGAGTAAAACACTAACGCGCCGCCGGCCGTCGTCACCCGTTTTTCCTCCGGTCCGCCGTCGCCTCGGCCAGCATATAAACCGTAAGCGCCCCGATGCCGGAAATGATCAGCGCCGCCCTCGCGATCTCGTTGTCCGCGAAATTAAACGCCGACAACAGCGCCGTCGCCCAGGCTGCCAGCGCGGTCCAAAATTTCCTGCTGCTCAGTTTCGCTTTCCAATTTATCTTTTCCAAAAAAATCGCCTCCTTATTTTTTATTTACCACTTGATCCAAAAGCGCGAACAATTCACCCCGCCTGATCGGGTCCTCGAACCGTTTTTCGTGTATCCGGATCCCGGCGTCGTTAAGAGATTTCCAAAACCCTTCAGCCCAATGGGGCTGATCAGAGTCCGCGGGGTATCCGTCCGACGGCAGTATATCAGGTTTCGTCACCTCGGGCGATTGCCCGGACGCCTGTCCGCCGGGCGGTAGCGTGGACGCTTGCCCGGTTTCCCCCGGTTTTTGCTCGTACTCCACAAACGGCAGCCTGCCGTGCATCGTCCATTTCCGCGAGTGCAGTCCGGCTACGCTGCCGATGTTTCCGAGCGAGGTGACCTGCACCCGGTTGTCCCAGCTCGGCGTCGCCTCGACCACCTTGCCGTCGCCGATGTAAACGCCGATATGGCCCTGCATCCACACCGCGCAACCCGGCACGATCACCTTAAAATCGTCGGTGAGCTTAAAGCACAGCTTGATCATCATGTCCGCATTGACGTCCTGCACCCCGTTCGTCGAATACGCCGCGCCGCCGTTGGCTTTCGTTGCGTCCCCGGACCAGCCCCACGCGACGGCTTTTATCAGGTTTACGCAGTCGAAGCCAAAGTATCCTTTACCGACTAACGACCGCAGCTTGTCCTGTATGCCCTGCGTATAAAACGTGGGGTACTGCCTCGTTTTTTCGGCGACAAGCGCGTCCGTGACCGGCTGCCCGAAGCATCCCCACATGTATACCGTCTTATAATTCGCAAAAATATCCAGTACTTTTTTTATAAAAGCGTCGTTTTTCACGCAAAAACACCCTTTCCGCAATCCTTATTTCGACCGTTTCGGCGCTTTCAACCCGGCTTCGGTAATAAATGTCAGTAGTTGACCGATATATTCTTTTGCCGAATACAGCTCTGCCGTGAGCTCCCTTTCGCGCGTCTCCCTGACCTCCGACCGGACGGCCTCCCTGTTTGCGATCTCCTGCCACGCGCCGATCACATCCTGCGTGTCGCCGCGTTTGGCTTTGCGCCAGTCGTTGATTAAATTTATAATAAAAATGCCCAGGCCGCCGCCGAGCATACTGATTATATACTCTATACTGATTCCGCCCGTCATACGACATCCAACCCCCATCCCAAAAAATGCAGGTTGGTCACCACAAAAAGCAGGTCGTAGCCGATGAGGGGGAAACCCGTCGTAAAAAAGACGCCCGCGAGGATAAACCAGCAGGAATTAAAGACGATCAACGCCGTCATCGTCGCGACGAGTGCCCGCAGTATCAATTTTTTCGGCTTAAAGTACGCCAGGGCCGACCCGACGGTGATCAGGCCCGCGCCGAAAAAATTGGCGACGCCGAAAACCGTGCCGTAAACGTCGGTCCCGGGGTTGACGAAAAAGCCCGCGCACATGAGTATTTGCAACAGCGCGACGGACTTGTAGCCTCTGACGAATCTCATAAAATCCTCCTTTATATATCCCCGCGCCGGGCGAGACCGGGCGTGCCCGGTTGGGCTGCTTAAAAATTAAGTTTTGCGTACTCGCGGGCGACCATGGACTGGTCGACGTCCGCGTATATCTGCGTCGTGCCGATCCTCGCGTGGCCGAGCAGTTTTTGTATTACGGTGATGTCCATGCCGGCTTTGAGCGCGTGGGTCGCGAAGGTATGGCGGAGCAGGTGAGGGTGCATTGCCTGTTTTATCCCCGCGGCCTCGCCGACGGTTTTGATCTCGGTCTGCACGGTTCGGGCGCACAGCCTGCCGAACGGGGCGCGGCTGCTTGCGAACAGGTGCCCGCCTTCGCCTTTGCGGACGCGCAGGTAGTTTTCGATGCAGACCTTGGCGCGGGCGCTGAAATAGACCGTGCGTTCCTTATCGCCCTTGCCTACGACCCGGAGAGACCGCGAGTGCAGGTCCAGCGTGTCGACGTCCGCGTTGACCGCCTCGCTCAGCCGGCAGCCGGTGGAGTAGAGGAACTCCACGATCGCCTTGTTACGCGGCGTATCGCACGCGCCGCGCAGCCGTTCGAGGTCCTCCGCGCCGAGGGCCTTCTTTCGCCGCCGCCAGTCGATCTTGAGGGACTTGATTTTGCTGCACGGGTTTTTCGGGATGATCTCCTCGACGTGCATCCATTTAAAAAAAGATTTGAGGACGTACGTGTACGACTGCTGCGTCGAGTCCATGACGCGGCGGGTCTCGCCCAGGCGGGCGACGAAAAACCGGATGTCGTTCGCGGTGACGTCCGCGACGCTGACTGACCGGTTGAGATCCGCGGAAAATGCCAGGAGCGTGCGTCTGTAATTTTTGAGGGTAAGGGCGGACAGACCGTCGATACGTTTCGCCATGAGAAACATTTCGGATTTTTGCCAAATGTCGGACGATATAAATGGAAACGCGGTTTCGGAGGCTTCGGTTGAAAAAATTTGGTCGGAAGGGAAGGCGAATTCTGAGCGAAAGCCGTCCCGGACGATGTCGCGTATCTCGGATACAAGTTGCGGGTCGTCTACCCCGCGGCGGATCAGGGCCGCGGCTATACGGGCGATGGTGGTTTCGTGGTCGATTGGCATATAAAAACCTCCCAAGGTTATTTGGGAGGATTATAACAACGGCCGTAAAGTAACTTTTTTTACTGCGCAAATGGACCAAATTGCGCACAATCAATTGCCATATGAAGTAGGTAGTTGGACACCTGCATTACATGGAGCAGATGTGCGCGGCAGTTTAACTTATACTACGCAATTTGGCGCATACGTTTCCATAGGAAATTTAGTACAAATATTCTTTTTGATACAAACACAAAGTATAAATACCGCGCCAACTGGCAGGATGCAGGTTGACAGTTTACCATATGACGTTTGGAATGGGGATTGGTACAATAGTAACGCAAATTCAATTACCGTAACTCGCGCAACACCATTTAACAGTGTCTTTGCAATAAATGGTTCTATCCTTACCTCAAATCAAATAGTTTTTCGTAGTTCACCATCACTCTCTGCTTTTGTAGATATAACAGGCATGCCCGCCGTTTGCGTTTTATACGGTACGGGTGTTTATTTACGTAGTCTACCTGATATAAAAAATACAACTAAAAAAGATGAAATAATAATTGAAAATTTAACCATTAATTGCGTAGAAATTTTAAAAACAAATTCAAATAACAAATGGCGTTCTGTTGTTATGAATTCCGATTTTGGCCGTTTGCAACTACAAGATATATTAAAAGATAAAATTGATATACAACAAATTATATTAAAAGTTTGGGGTGATGAAACTACATTTGAAAATATCGTTGATACGGATGTTTAATCCTTATTTTTCACGACCCGTCCGTTTTCGTGTTTGTATAAATACGCGCCGGCATAATCCGACATCGTCGGGTTTATTTCGCCGTCAATCTCAAAATGGCGACCGCCTCTATCAGTTATAAGTATATCGCCCGGTTGCGACTCTTCGAAGGCGTCCGAAAAACCGTAAGCGACGCTGCCGGATTCGTCCAATCTGACGTAATGAATGTTATAAACCCCGACATCCTGTACTTCCGCGTCATAAGCTAACCAGGCGTTATTTTGAAAAAATATGCGTCCTGCTTGACCTATAGTTAAACCAGATGCCGTAAATGTAACATGCGCGAACGAATCGTTTGGTTGTAAATTTGCAATACCAGAAATTTCTATTAATGTTGCTCCTATTAAAAGTGAAAAATTGTTTGATACAAAATTTGAACTTTGTAAAGTTGGTATTGTACTTAATTGACTAAAATATGGAAATATTGCTACTGCATATATATTACTTGACATTTGACATAAAGAAAAAAAATAATTGCCGGATCTATCACCATATCTTATGTAATACCGTTGACATAATGCTATTTCATTTGATATTAACCTTGATTTATAAGGAGTATTTTTATCACCATTTTCGAGTTTAAACCAATTATATATTCCCGCTGTAAGATTTATATCAACTACCCTCGCAGTCGCCGCATTATATGTCAACGGCGGTTGTGTCACGCCATCCTTTGAGTATGACAATGTAACGGTTTTCCCGGAGATGGCTTTAAAATCGGCCGCCTCCATGATGTAACGAAGATTAATATTACCCGTTATTTGCATTCCGTTCGCGTGCTTCGTCACGATCCCCGTGCCGTTACATAGCATCCGGTCGGCGGTATACAGTCTATTTGGATTTGTAAACGTATCGCCGCGTTGCCATACTTGCAAACTGCCATTTATTAACAGATTCTCCTGCGCAATATGGTCCATTTGCGCAGTAACGGCAACAAAATTTTCTTTTATCATAGGGGTTAACAGACCATCTTGCGGATTTTTATTAATTAATAGCATTCCGTCGGGGTTAACCGATATGTTTTCGGCATTTATATTATTTATTAATTCGTTTAATTCGCCTATTTTTTCGTTAAACTGCTCTACCGATACAAACGCGTCCGATTGCAATCCTTCCAATATTTCGCGGGCTTCGGCTACAATCCTGTTTATTTCATCGACTATCTGTAGTATTGCCTCCATCGACGCCGCATTCTTGATTTCCTCAATAAAATCCTCAATCCTTTTTATATAGGAATTCCTTACATTTTCAAAATCTATTAAATCGGATACCACCGAAAAACTGTAGTGCAGCGTCGCTTCTATGCCGGTTATCGATATAAGCGTGACATACCCTAAAACGGTTCCCACCGTATCGAGCAGTTCATTCCGCAGCGCGTACGTGATCCCGGATATGCCGATGTTCCCGTCGTCTATAACGTTTTGCCCGTTTTGTTTCCGGAAAACCAACTCAGCCCTTATAAAGTCGTTATAGTCGACTTCCGTCGCGTTTTTATACACCCGAAACCGAAAAATTATACTGTCGCTGCTGGCTTGGTTTAATAAAATATTGGTTTTCTGCAGCGCCGGTTCGTCAAAATCCAGTTCAATCAGTTTTTCGATCATTACTTCAATCCTCCCTGTATTACGTCGTCCACTATCTGTACCCATTCGCCAATTGCCGGAGTGTAACTTTTTAATAATTTAAACTTTTTGCTGCTGGGCAATTCTTCTCCTATAAACTTGATCGTCGGGTTTCCGTTGGATATGCTCATAACTTCAGCATATTCAACCTTCACCGTTTTATTGTTTCTTTTCCCTGACAGACGGTCTTTCCAAAACTGGTTTTTTGTGGGTATCACAGATAAACGACCTTTCGCGCTTCGTGCTTCATTTTACCGTCATACGTTAAGTCCATATCCCAGGACGTTTCCGAAAACAGTTGCGGGGTATCAAATACGGACGGAATATTTAAGTACAGGGTTTCGGCGCTTCCGTGCGTCGGGATAAGCGCGGTATCGAAGGTTAGGTGACTGTACGCGGACGTGCTTTCGATTGCGATCCGTTTTACAAAATCGTCGAGCACTGTTTGATTTGCGATGCCGTCCACCTCCTCAAAATCCACGATATGCCTACCCCTGTTGACCGTTGATAATGGAGATAAAATATCGTCGTTTATAAATTGCGAAACGTACTCCTGTTCGTTTGTCAAATCCATGGCTATCCTGATAAAAACGTTCGCCCTGCCCGCAATTTCAAGGTTTTCCGTATATTCCGGGTGGAATATGCTGTTTTTCTCTTCATTATATTCGTGCGTTACCGGTCTATACGCCGGTTCTATGTATGGCCGGGAAAAAAAGTAGCCGTTTTCGTCCACTCCGATGGACGTGTAGTTTATCTCCTGTAGTAAGTCGTTTATGGCTTCTTTTTTTTTCGTACCTATTGAAAATTCCCTTTCCGATGAAAGGGAAAAGTTGCTGCTGGTTATAGATACTTTGGTTATACCTGTTTCATTCAAAATCCTTACGATCGCCCCAACATAGTTAGCGCCCGATGCGATAAAGTAACGGTTCATAAACTTATCCTCTTCTATCACCAGCGTTTTATCGTATGCGCCTATCTCCCTTGTGGATATATGGTCCTTGGTTATGCGGTTTGGGGATTCCAACATAAAAATCCCCAACGGCCACTCCACCGCGCCGCCGTCGGGCATATGAAGGATAAACCAGGGCTGTATCTGGTCGGTAAAATAGTTAATTTCCTTTTGCAAATACTCGTTTAATTGAAAAGTCGCTGACCTTTTTATGGTCCTAAACTCGCCGAATGATACTTTACCGGTTATCCCGTCCAGTTCGCCAATTTTTATATCGTTAAGGTCCATCAGGTCATACTTAAACGATATATTTCTGACTCCATCTTTAAAAAATAGAGCGTCCTTTATTTGATTGTTTGAATAATTGCTTAAGTTATTCATTACAATTCCACTTCCTCGATATGATCCGTCTGAACGAATGAAAAGGATATCGAGCACATGTCCCTGTACGCTGGGTTGGTATTCATCGCAACGCTTATTTGGCTGATTATCGTCCCGTAGATAACGCCAACTCGCCGATCCCTCAAAACTAAAACTTTTTTGTTTTTATGAAAATTTTCAAGTTTTTCATATTCCGAAACTTTACAAAAAAATGCAAAATTTGCGGTCTTACTCGAAAAACTACCGATTTGTAAAACGGGGCTTTCCCGTCCAATAAAATTCGTTAACGTTTTATTAAAGTCGAACGACACGTTTTTACTCGGCGTGTTGTCCAGTTGGTACAAGAATTTTATCATTTTATGCGGGTTATCCTGTTCGGCGATAACCGTTTCCGAAAAGGATACAGATCCCGTTACTTTGTTACTGTCCGCAAAATTATACTCGTCGTTTAAAACGCGGACGAAGTATTCATAGCGCTGTTTGGGCCTTACCGTGTAATCGTCAAACACGCTTTGCCTTAATGTTGCGATCCGCAGGTATTCGTTTTTCCCCGTTACGGACCGGTAAACATAGACCGTCTTCTCTTCGGCGTTATTAAAATGCAGCCTTATAAAAAGACGTTGATTGCATGTGATACTTAGCGTTAACGGCTCCGGCGCGTACGCCTCGATATTAAAAGCCAAAAATCCCCACGCGGAATTTAACCCGTGCACGTTCGTTACCCGCATACGCGCGAGGTAATTGCCGTTTTCTATTATCCGGGTTATCTTGTGGGTGAATTCATTTATAAAAGCTCTTACGCCCGTGGCGTAAAAAATGTTGTTGTTTTGTAAAACTTCGAGTTCCCAGCTCCTTATGCTGGACGCGGAAAAGGTTACTGTCGGAAGGTTTGAGTTGCTGACGTTTACTATAACGGGCGCGTCGGGTACGCCCACGGTGTTAAACTGCCCGACGTCAGACCACGGGCCTGTGGTGCCCGTTAAGCCTCGTGCCTGCACCTGCCATTCGACGCGGTTTTGCGTTACGATCGGGTCCGTCATTACGGAGTTGTTCGCGGGCGTGCTTCCGGAGCTGTTGTTGGTTTTAGTTATCCAATTTCCGCCGTCCAACCTGTACCGTATATCGAAACGCGTCGGAAACGTATCGAAAGAGCTGTTATAGCGCCACTCCAGCAAAACCCCATTCGCCCCGTTTACCGATACGTTCAGGGGATAAATCAAAACCGGTTTTAAAGGCGACGCGTCGGTTAAGGTAAAAGAAGCGGTGGAGGACCACGGCCCCCAAACGCCGTTACAGCTGCTGCGGACGCGGAAGGATACCGAACCCGCGGTAAAGGTGTTCGCCGGCATTGTATATTGGTTTGTCGCGCCCGATATATTTACCGTGACCGGTTGCTTGCCGGATTCGGTATATTCCAATTGCGATCCGGTCTGCTTGAAGGGGCTTCCGGGCACGTCGTTAAAAATCCAGGAGAATCTGATTGATAAAACGGGGCTTTGCGGAGCCGTCGGCGACAAAAACGTGGGCGCCAACGGGGCGTAATTTTCAAAGGTGCCGGTGAACTCCAAAACTAAATTGTTTTGGTACGTTACGCTGTCGTTCCACCCCAACGGATGGTTGCTAAAATTTATCTCATTCCATATGCTTTGAATGGAGTCTTGTATAAACGAAACTTTCGGCAGTAACGAAGTCAGATTGACGTTTATATCGATGGTGCCCTTTTGATAACTCGTGATTAAAGACGTGTTTCGTCCCGTGTCTTTATAAAATACGTTTACCGTCGGCCTTGCGGGGCTCGGGCCCCAAACACTGTTATCGAGTACGGATGTTACGGTCGCCCGCCCTATCAGCCGCAGGCTGTCCAGTTTTACAACCTTGTTGCTTAACTGCGATATGTCAAAATTGATCCGGCTGCCGTACGAGATATAAGTCCATGAGCCGTTTACCATCGCATGGGACATGTAAATCCTGCCGCTGGTCCAGCCTTGTCGCGGGCATGTAATTACCGCCATATTACACTCCTTCGACCACTATCACGTTATGCGCAAAATCCTCAAAAAGCTGCGTCAGTTTATATACCTGGTCGATATCCTCAAATTTTACCTGTAGATAATTATTCTGCACCATTTCCGATCCGGACGCGTTTTTATTCCCGGCAAGCGATCTGTTATACATCATCCCGCGTGTAACTGCAGCCGTTCTCACCTGCGACCCCTGCGGCAGGTCCACCAGCTCCGGGCCTTCTTCGCCCACCAGCGACCGCTCGCCCCGCGAATATGACGTGCCCCTGGCGTTGCTGTAACCGGACCATTGCGGTGCGCCGGTAATGCCTCCGCGATTTGAGGAGGATTGATATTTCCAATAATTTTGCGTATCCTCCATGGATTTTCTGATTTCATCGTTTGAATTGGATACGTCGTTCGCCGCGTTTTTCGATTTTTTACTTAAAAGTATGTAAGCCGTGACTATCGCGGCGATAATTGCCAAAATTATAAGCATCGGTATCAATAACCTTTGAAAGCTGATACCCAGCATCGTGTTCGTAGTCGTTAAAACTTTACCAGTTGCCGCGCCGACAACCTGACTTGTCGAGTTGGCCGTATTTGCGGCGGTGTTGAACGTTTGCGCCGTCGTGTTTGCGATGACCTGCTTTGTAAAAAACATTTTTAATGTAGCAAGCGTTTGAAGCATGGTCGACATAGTAGTCAATACTTTAAATCCCCCGCCTAATACAACTAACAAAAGTCCTATCGCCGTGCCGGTTTTAACCGCGGCGGGCGATATGCTGGCTAATCTATTTAATAATTTCGCCGCGACCTCCACTATCCATTGGAGCGATCCGCCAGTATCGATAAAAGCGTTTTTCAGCCTGTTTATCGCGTCATTTAAATGTTTTGCGGGCGTGTTCATCGCCTCGAGCACCGTATCCGTTTGGCCCGCCGCGTCTTTTATTAATAAAAGCGAATCCTTGTAATAAGCGTTGTCGCTGCCGGCTATAGACATGATTTGCGCCAATGCGTTGACGTTTCCGAATAATTTAGCCATATCGTCCGTATTGCCCCGCGTCGCCACGCGCACGGTATCCAAAACCCCGGCGAGTCCCTTGCTTTTTAGCGCCTGCGCGTCGAATTCTATCCCGAGCTCATCCGCCATTTTTTTAGCTTCAGCCGATGGTTTTACAATTGAGCTGATGACTTGCCTCAATCCTGTCACGGCTTCGCTCGCCGATGCCCCGACGTTCGTCGCGGACGATATTATGGCTAGCAATTCGTCTATCGATACCCCGGATTCCGCCGCGATGGATGCGACCCGACCGAAACTCTGCCCCAGTTCGCCCATCGAAAACTCGCCGCGCTGGTACGCCACCACCAATTTGTCCACCAGTTGGGTCTGTTCGTCTATTGTGGACCCGTACGCCGTCGCCACGGATTCCAGCAGCTTCACCGAGTCCACCATACTTGACGTGCTGACGGTTGACAGCCTCGCGGCGTTGTCCAGCTTCTCCCCGGCGTTTTCCCAATCCCACGCGACGCGCTGCGCTGCCGCGGCCATTTCCCCGGCTGCAATCCCGTATTTGTCCGACGTGTTCAAGACGATGTCCTTGAGCTTATCCAGATCGTCGCCCGTTCTGCCTGTCGCCGCGCTTACCTTACCCATTTCGGTGTCAAAATCCATCGCCATCTTGGCTGATAAAATACCGACACCCGTCAGCATGGTGCCCGCCTTTAAAAAACTGTCCGCCAATTTGTCTACGTCTATTCCGACTTCGTTCGCCTTCGTTTTAAAATCGTTAAACTTCGTTATAACGTTTCCTACAAAACCCTCTTGTTTCTCGACTTCCCGGTTGGCCGCCTCCAACTGCTTCTTCAATTTTTCGAGCGCGGCTTCCGCGTTATTGTAACTCGTCTTGGCGTTAATAGTGGTGTTATTGCTTTCGCCCAGTTTTTCGGAGTATTCCTCGTATTTTTTTCTCAGTTCGTCCACTTTAATGGACTGGAGGCCTACTTTTTGCGTAAGGGCTTCCTGTTTTATAACGGTTTGTTCTGACGCGCCTCCGTACAGCTTTGCGCCTTCGGACGCTTTTCGGTATTCGGAATCCAGCAGCGCCATTTGCTTGTTGACGTCCTTGACGCCGCCCGTGACCTGCGTATAATCAAAATTTATTGTAATTGTCCGGGAATAACCCTTCGATCCGGCCATGCTTTTAACCCCTTATGTGCGCGTCTATATCGCGCATGCTGTTTACGTCGATGATTCTTTCGCCGTCAGGATAATACCCTTGCGGGTTATACCCGAGTCTCTCCGCGTGCCTGTCTATCATGTAAATTACTTTTTTAAGCGATCCTTTATAAAAACTGACTTCCGGCTGTCCCAAAACGACGCAGTAGATGTAGTACAGCGCGTCCATGTCTATTGGCGCAATTTTTTGAGGTATTTGTTCACTATCGGCGTCAAGTTTTTTTTTAACTCGTCCTCGGACATGGTGCCGAGGTTATCTGAAAACATGTCGTATACCTGCATCATCAACTCCACGCCGCCGCCCAGCACCACGGTCTTGGCCATCTCCAGCGTGACCGTGGTATCCATCACTTTCATCGCCGCGTATAATATCTTCGCGGCAAAATCCATTGGCTTGGTCATCTCGGATTCCAGTAAATCGCCCAAATCGCCGAATTCCTCGAATAAAATCATCAACGCTTCGTTTGTCAGCGCCGCCTCCTTGACAGTCCCGTCCGCAAACTCCAGTATAAGAGGCTCCACCGGCCTAACCGCAAATCTTTTAGCCATTTTATCTGTCATATCCTTTCGCACCCGGCTGCTTACTCGTCGATCTTGGCGTTATCGGACGTTTGTCCGGACGTTTGTCCGGTCGCGTATCTTTCCGGCGGATCGGTTTCCTCGCCCTTCGGCGGCAGGACATGCACCTCGTCCAACCATGTTTTAGCCATTTCTGTCGTGAATCCCATTTCGGGGTCCGAAGTGTCTACTGTAAATTTGATATCCCCGTTATACTCCAGGGGCAAAGCTTTTATGATCCATCTGTCGGTCGAATAATTTATACTCTCGGTCCTTTGCTGCGCGTTTTTATCACTCGGCGCGATCTTGCACTTATACAGCCAAGTCAGTTCTTCCCCTCCGCCGGTCAGTTCCACGCAGTAGCCCATCGCGAAATTTATAGGCTGGTCGCTTACGTTAGTTCGTACTCCGTGTTTTATAATATCGCTGCCGGAGTATTTCGCGACTAACGACAATGGCCATTTATTGTGCTCCACATCTATATCCAACGACATGACGACGTTCTGCTCGTCCCTTACATGGCCGTCCCCGTACAGCTTTCCGCTGGTCAGATTCGGTTTTATGGTCAGCTGCATAGTTCCGGGTATTGTGTCCGGTTTCTCCGAGTACGTCGTTTCCTGCCCTTCCGAATCTTCTATAAGGGGGAACAACGTCATTTTTTTTACGTTGATCCTAAACCCCGGATTTGTCTTATCGTCCATCATATAACCTCGCTTTCGGTTAGATATTCAAAATTAAAAACAACGACGTGGTGGTACAGTTTCACGTCGTCTTCAAACTTCGTTTCGTCCGGATATGACTTCATTATCACAATTTCGAGGGTTTCGGAAGCTTTGACATTTTCGTCTTCTTCTTCCCCAAGCACCGCCTTTATCGCTTTTTTTCGCAAACCCCGCATATCGCTGGCTTTGGCCGAAAATATATCCACTTGCAGCCTGCCGGAAGTTACCTTTTCCGTCCCGTCGCCGAAAAGCGCGCCCTGTTCGTCGAATATCTCAAAACAAACGCAAGGCGGCTTCAGGCGGATAAGGTACTTGATCGGCAGCCCGATTTTTTTCAGTTTCACCTCAAAATATTCCACAAGGTCCATATTTTAGCCTTCCAAAAACGCCAGCGTGGCGTCGATTATCCCCTCCGCCACGTTATCGGTCTCCGCGAGGGCGCGGTCCATGAAATGCGTGCCGCGGCTGCGGTACGTCCCGTCGTTGACGATATGCCAAAGCGTTCCGGTCCGTTTGCCGCCCTTTACTACCGCACTTTTTATTAAATCCATTTTGTCAAATCTTATCTGCATCTTTACGTCGTCTTTCATGTGCGGTCTTTCGCTTCCGCTTTCCTGGCCTTCTTTATCTTTCCTTTCGGACTTAGTCATGTTTCTTTTTACGTTGTCCATAGCGACCTGGCCAAGCGCTTTCAAGCAAGCGTCTCTCGACTTTTCGCATTCGTTTTCGATCCCCAACAAAAAGCTGTTAAGGTCCAGCCCGTCCTCGTCAAACGTAACGCTGTTTCCCATTAAATCCCCTTGTAGGACGTCTTTTCCGCCAGTAACGCGAGCCACTGCCTGCCGTTGCCCAGCTCCGCGTCTCCTGTCACCGTGTAGACGTCCTCACCGTGTACGATTTTCGTTACGCCCTTGCGGTAAAGTTCCCTGTACCTGACGATGAATTGTCTTGCGTCCCTGCTTTCCAACGCTTTCTGGCCCCACAGCGCCGGCGATATCCTGTCTTCCTTCTTCGCCCGGATCCTCGCGATCAACTCCATATTATCCGGGTCGTCGGGCACGTTTACATATGCGTCCCCGGAATCCTTCGGAGCCATGAGGCAAATGATCTCGCGCATTTGCCCCGTGGTCATATCCGTACCGTCCTGTCAAAATAAAGCAGGTTGTGTACCGCCTGCATCGTCCTGTCCTGGGACGTCATCTGAGATATATTAGCCGTGTTCGTCCAGCTCAAATCCCTGTTGTCGTACCAGTAGTTAACCATCATCAGCACGGCTTGCCTTGTCGTCCAGCTCATTTCTTCAACAGTGGATGCTTCGCCCTCGTCGCCCCCGGTTCCCGATGCCGCCCGTCTACCATCTACATACGTCCGTTCGTAGTTTTTCGTTTGGAACTTTTCGGCGTATTCGACAGCAGCTTCCAGGTATCCCAGCAACAGTTCGTCGTCCTCGTCATGGTCTACGCGGCAATGCCTTTTGACCGTTTCCAGATTCACCGCGGCGGCAATGCCGCCCTTATCTCCGCTATCCCCGTTCAACGGCATATGCCCGCCCGCCTTTCCGCCTTCGTTTTATTCCGCCGCCTTTTTCCCGTCCTCTATTATCGTGCCCTTGAGCAATACATAAGGCGACAGCTCTAATTTGTTGGGGAACTTCAATAGGTTCACGACCCAGGGCGCGCCGTCCACATAACGGAAAATCTTGATTACCGTCTGGTTTTTGGTGTACCTGACGTGCTCCGACGCGCCGAGGTATATGCCCGCGCCGTCCTGTACCAGGTACGCGCTGAAGTCTATCAGGGCGATGCCCGTGTTTGCGTTGCTCCACACGATCGGGCGGCCTAATAGCATGTCCACGCCTCCGGTCGTGATCGTGCCGGGCAGGTATATCAGGTTGCCGGCGTCGTCCTTCAAACTCAATATGTTCAGCATCTGCGACTGGTCGACCACCCATACGGCCTTTTGGTAGCTCGGCTGCGTCATCCTCGTGCGCATGGTTATAAGGTCCTTGTACCCGACGGTCCCGGCTTTGGTGAGCGCTATGGAAACCAGCGCCTTGTTATCGTCGCTGAGCACGCCCGCAGGTTTGCCCTCCCCGTCGCCGTGCAGAAACGCGTCCTGTTCGGCGAAAAGCAGCGCCTCGCGTAAATTTCGCGTGATGATCGGCTCCGCGGCCCTGCTGTTGCGCAGCAGCTTGTCCGATACGGCTATCCATCCGGCGATCTCGTGAGGGACGAGGTTTACCATCGTCATGGCCATGTCCGTCTGCGGCTTTTCCCCGCCTTCGTCCTCCACCCAGTCCACCGCCACGCCGCCGTAGTTGTTGACGGAGTAGTCCATCGCGGGGATAGTCACCCTCGCGTCCGGGGTGGATGGATCCGCGCCCAAAACGGTCGCGTAATTCCTGACGAACGCGCCTTCTATTTCCAGCGATAGGATCTGCTCGGAATACTTCGGGGGCACCAGAAACCCGCCCTCGTTATTGCCGTTGTCGTCCGTGCCGACCATGTCGGCCTTGTTCAGCCTGCCCTTGGAGTCGCCGAAACGCACGGCCTTGACGAAATCCCCGAGGCTGGCGAACCCGCCGTCGTCCAATACGTCCGCCTGCTTGTCGTTGTTTCCGGGTACGGGCAAAGGCAACGGGTTCGTTACGGTCGCGTTGGACTTTTCCTCGTTCTCCGCCATCTTTTCGTAGCGTTCGGTTTCCTTGGCCAGCGCGTCCAGCTTCGTTTGCAACTCGTCGAACTCCTTGGCCTTCGCCTCGTCCAGGCCGTCCTTGTTCGCATCCAGCAAAGCCTTCTGTTTCGCGACCAGCTCCGCATATTCCTTCCATTTGGCCTTAGCCAATTCTTTGTAATTCATACAAACCCCTCCTGTTTTCGTTTATTTTCACTCTCGCCGCATAAACTCCCGCCAAACATGAGGCCGCGTTTGCGGCCTTGGCGGACTCATCCGCGGACGGTTCCCCGGACTTGTCCGCGGTCTTGTCCCCGGTTTCGCCTTCAGAGTTCCCCGGTTTTCCCGGCATAAAAAAAGCGCTTTTCGTCTTCAGCGCCTTGTATACCCTCTCGGCCATTTCGGCCGGTATCAGGTCGTCGCCCGTTTCCAGGCACCTCACCGTCATTTCCAGGTATTCCTTCGTGTCGATCCCCGCGGCCCTCGCCTCCACCAGCGCCTCCGGGTTGGCGGGAACCGGCACGCAGGAGTATTCCAAAAGTTCCTGCCGCATGTAGTCTATGCCCCAGGGCCGTTCGTTTTCGTCCGCGGCCCAGCGCGCTTCGATCGAACGAAACCCGACCGATACGGCGGAAAGGAACCCGCCCTTGTACATCTCGCCTATCATATGCCCGAACCTGTAGGCATCCTTCAACGGAAACAGCGCCCGGCTCTTGAGGTTTTGGCCCTCGACCCACTCCTTCAGGCTCTTCGCGACCGGCGGGTCCCTGTACAGGTGCGCCCACATGACGACCGGGTTTTTCCTGTAGTTCTCCAGTTCCCATCCCTCGACCCGTATCGTGTCCTGTTCGCGGTCCACAGCCGAAGTCGATATCGTAAAGTCTATTTCCAGCCCCGCGTCCGTCTCCCTTATGTCCTTCGCGCTTACCTGCGCAAGTTGCTTAAATCCCTTGTGCTCGGGCAGCGCGGGGTTTTCGCCCGTTTTCTTTTCCTTGTTCAGCTTTTTAAATTCCTCCGCTGTCAAAAACTCATTCCTCCGATCCTCGCGCGCGCCGGTTTTGGCTTTTCTCGTTCCTCCGGCCTTTTATCTTCAAGGCGATCCGCCTCCGTTTCTTTTGCCCGGACCGTCCGGCGCCGTCCGTTTCGTATGAACGCCGCGATCGCGATAAACCGGGCGTTTAACCGGCGTTTCCGTTCCGTCCGCGCAAACGTCCCGCCTTTCCGACGGGCGGGCCCTCATCATTTTATCCTCGTAAAATCCCAGTTTCCTGCTGCCCAGCAATGTCATGTTCCCTCCTCTTTGCGCCGTTCCCGTGCCGATAACGGGCTTCAACCCGTGTTTCCCTTACCTCCGTCCGACCCATCCCCCGAGTTTCCGTCCGGACTGTTGTCCGGACTGTTGCCCGCGCTCCTCGGCCTGTTCTCCATCGCCGCCTGTACCGAGATCATGTTTCCGTTAACCAGATACGCCTTGCCTAATCCGTCGGGTATCTCGTTCATATTTTCCAGCTCCCGCCACTCGTCGGCGTTGATGACGCCGTTCTGCCGCATGTTCCTGTACGAGTTGGATCTCGCCTGGCTGTCTCCGCGCAGGAGGTTGTCCACTAAAAATTCGGAGAACAGCCCACCGGCGCGTTCCTCCTCGGTCAAACATTTCATGTTGACGAACTGCTCGAACCGGATGAACCACGCAAGCATTGAGTATTTTACGAACGCGATGTCCTGCTGCTCAATGTTCGAAAACGTCGCGCGCTCCAGATCCGCGATCATATGCGGCGGCACCCCGAATATCCTCGCGATGTCCGTCACGGTGAACTTCATGGTCTCGATGAACTGCGCCTGCTCGGGCGATATCGCAGTCGTGTGGTACGTCATGCCCTCTTCCAGAATCAGCGTTTTCCCGGAATTCCCCGGGCCCCGCCGCGAATCCAGATCGGCTTTCAGCCTGTTGTGCGCGTCCTCGCCCAAAACGCCCGGATGCTCGAAAACCCCGCCCGGGTTTATCCCGTTGGCGAAAAACTTGCTCCCGAACTCCTGCACCGCCAGACCCTTGCCGATCGCGTCCATCGCCATCTCGATCGGCGACAGGCCGCGTATCCCGTCGTAACCCATGCCCGGCACGTGCAGGACCTCGTCCTCGCCGAAAACGTACTCCCTGTTGTTTACCCTGTATGCGTACTCCTTCTCGCTTTTTTTCCCGTCGACCTTTACCGTGACGTATTTATGCGGCATGTACTGCAGCCCGACGCACCTGCCCTGTCTGTCCCGGTGTATGTACGCGTAACTGTTGCCCGACAGCAGGTTGCTTATCATCATACACTCTTTAAGTTGGTATGCCGGCATCCAGCCGAAAGCCACGCTTTTCAGCGTTCGGTATAACGGATGGTCCGGGGCCCTGTCCTTACACGCGCCCTTATCGCCGATCCCGCGGTCCCGGTACAGTATCAACGGCGTCATCGCCATCACGCGGGACAAAAGCTGCACGCACGCGTAGACCGCCGACAGCCGCAAAGACGTCTGTTCCGTCACGGCCACGCCGGCCGCCGAGCCCCCGTAACCGAAAAGCGCGCTTATCCCGGGCGCGCTCGCGTTGAATATCTGCTGCTCCTCCTGCGATATGGACTTCGCCGCGGGGCCCTGCGGCGCATCCGGTTCCCTTCCGCGAAAAAGCCTTTCCAATATCAAAACGGCCCACCGCCCCTAATCCTCTTCGGTCTGCTCCTCTTCGGCCTTTTCCTTGTCTGTCCGCCCGGGTCGTCGCCAATATCCTCGCCGTCCGGACGTTTATCCGGACGAATGTCCGCCGGACGGTTTTCCGGGCGGTTGTTCGCCGGACGGTTGTCCGGACGGTTGTCCGCCGTCCCGAAGGACAGCGCCGTGCGGCACCCCAGGGCCATCAATACCAACCCGCCGGCGACGAACGCCGCCTTTACGTCGTAGCAGCCGACCCCGCAGACGAACGCGCCGAACCCTAGCAAAAATAATATGTCGTTAAGATACCTCATACGGCCCTCACCCCCCTGGCCTCGTAAACCGACGGCTTGGCCGCGTGCGCGACGTATCTCGTCAGGGCGTTTATCACCGCGGCCGCGAGGTCAATCCTCTGCGTGTCCTTGGCGTTTTTCTTGGACAATTTTATATTTTCGTTGCTGTCCTGCTCCTGGTACGCGTTGGAGATGCACCATTCCAGCGTCCGGTTGCCGTCGTGGACGACTTTACCCTCCATCACCAGCCGCCGGAACAGCTTCGTCGCCTCCGAAAGCGAAAACTTGCCCTGCCTTACCTCCACCGGCTGATACCCCTCGTTTTCCATGTCGTTCAAAAACTGCGACGCGTTGTAGGGGTCGGCCGCCACCTCGCCGCAGCGCAGGTCGTTTTCCCTGTGGTATTCCGTGAGCCACTTGACCAGGTACTTAGTGTCCGTCACCTCGCCCGACGTCGCGATGCAGTACCCTTCGTCGGCCCACGATTTGTACGGCACTCGGTCGGATTTTTCGTGCCGCCTCACGGCCTCCCCGGGAATGAACCCCCTCGCGCTCAGCGCGATGCGCCCCATGCCGAGGTCGTGCACGAATATCCCGGCGGTCAGGTCCTCGCATTTCGAAAGGTCCGCGCCTATCCACGACTGCGTCCCCTTGATAAGTTCCCTCAATTCCTTAGGACTTACCGCGAGGCCCTTAAACCGGTCCATCAAGCCTTCGTCGAAGTATTTGTCCTCGCTCCCGGCGGCCCACCAGTTTATTCGCTTCGTCAGGTACTCGCGGATCAGATCCGGGATGTTGGAGTCGTACGCTGTGTCGTGCTCGCTTACGATCTCCTCCCGCAGCCTCTTGGAGTACGCGTTTTCGGCCTGCAGTATCGGGTTGGACTTCGTCAGGTTGGCGAAATCGTGCACGTCGTCGCCATCGTCGCATTCGCGGATGATCACGAAGTACGTCTCGTTCGTTATCGTGCCCCTTAGGATCGCCTTGCATATGGCGTCCTCCTCCTCCTTACAGGAGTTGTTTTCGGCGTCCACGCCCGCGGTGGTGATGGTTATCATCAAATTTTGCGGCTTCTTCCCAAACGCGGACCGGCAGACGTCCACGATGAAACGGGACGGGTGCTCGTGCCATTCGTCCACCACCACCAGGTCGGGGTTCAGACCGTTCTTGTTCCGCGTATCCTTCGAGAGCGCCCTCATGTGCCCGCGCAGCTCCTTGTGCTCGACGTAAGTGCGCCTGACGGTCAAAAACTCCATTATCTCCGGGCTGTTCTCGGCCATTATCTTGGCCTTGTCGTATACGATCCGCGCCTGCTCCCTGTCGACCGCCGCGCACTCCACCGCCGGATACCCGCCCTTGCGCCTGAGCTGCGGCTTGTACGGCGGATAGTAGTAATCCCCGCACATCGAGTAATTGCATATAGCCGACATCTCGATCGATTTGGCGTTACCCCTCGCGACTTTCTTGTAAACATTTTGAAACCGCCTGTAACCGGTGTCCTTGTGCACCCAGCCGAAGATCATCCCGAGGTCGAAAAACTGGTGCGGCATCAGCCGTATCGTCTGGCCGGTGAAGACGCCTTCCACGTGCCGGCAGACCTTTTGGAACCAGTCGTATACTCGGTTCGCCCGCGTCTCGTCGAAGACGTACGGGAACCCGGCCGACTTCTGGCGTTTCAGGTCGTTCAGGTGCCGTTCGCACGCGAGCCGTTCCCACGCGCCTATCCTGCATCCGATGGTCCCGTTGACCACGGACAATGCGTACGCCGTCGCCGGGTGCTTATTTTTCTTGGGTTTATACCCCGCGTCTTTGTCCATAAAAAAAGCGCCTTTCCGCGCCCGATTTTCGGCGGATACCTTGCCCGCCATATATTTCGAATATTCGGTTATGGCATGACGCCGGCCTCAATTTCGGCAAACGCCCGCCGCATAGACCAAATTATCACGGATTGCTATATAGGCATGTGGCCCGGAAACGGATCGACTCAGCCGGCTCAGCCGTATACCGTTTCCGGGCGCTATAGGGTTTTCGTTTTAAAATAAATCGTCCGTATCCTTTTTCGGCTTCCCGGGCGGTTTCTTCGGTATCGCACGCAACGCCGCGGATATCGTCATCGCCATCTCGCGCTCGATCTTCAGCATCGCGTCGCGCTTCTCCATCAGCTTCCGGTCCAGCGCGTTGATGACGTCCTGTATCTTTATCTTTGCGAGTATCTTTTCGTCCGGGGCCATTTCCAGGTCCTTGATCTCCATGACGTCGGCCTTGTACTCGGATATTTCGTTCTCCAGCCATAACGCTTCCTGGTACATCACGGCGTACCGGTTGACGGCGTTTTCGTAGATCGCGTCGTCCTTTTCTATCGCCCGGAGGATCTCCATTCGCCGCCGGAATTCCTTGTACGCCTCCGGATACCTCTTCTTGTCAAATTTGCACCGTATCCTTAATTTCGATTTTAACTTCTCTTCATGTTCCTTCCGAAAGTCGAGTTCAGCCTTCGTGATATGGTTTTTCTTCTCTTCGACGATCTGCAGATATGATTTTGCCGCTCTTCCGGCCAAAACACCACCTCCCAGACATTTCCATATAATTTCATTCTCGGATGATTTCTCACAGTTCAGACGGGGCCGCGGTCTATTTTTTTTCCGCCCAGAAATAGGTATACCCCCTTGCTGGGGGTACAAATCTGTTTTAACTTAATTCTTAGTTATTTTCTCGCGCGGTTTTTTGATGGTGATGCGTCTGACACAACGCTTGATGATTTTCCGTATCCCAAAACAACCTGGCGTCGCCTTTGTGGTCTTTGATATGGTCGACCACGTTTGCTGCGACAGCTCTGCCGGCTTCAAGGCATGTAACGCATAGGGGGTGGTTAACCAAATATACCTTAGCGTACCTTTGCCACCGACCATTGTATCCTCTTTTGTGTGCGCTCGGTCTGCGTGTTTCTGCTTCTTTTCGATAATCCGGCTGCGGCTTGTCCTTGGTATGCAGTTCGCAGTAGCTGTCTTTTGTAAGGGTATGGCAGCCAATAGCCAAGCACTCATGCAACGCCCGGCTGCCCATGACTAACACTCCAATCGCTATCGTTAAACATAAAAATGTGATGATACACATTACCATGTAGAATTATTTATATTCTTTAACTTCTTTAATTTTTTTTATCGCATCCGGATGAAGGCGGTATATGACATAATCTATGTTGTAGTTGGTCATGTCTGCTATCTCGTCCCAACTACGCAGGTTGATGTAACGCTCGGTGAGGATCAGCTGATACCGTACGTCCTCGATATCGTCTATCATCGACTTTATTTGATTTTTTACGTCGACAAGCCTGTCGAGGTCACTTTCGTAGTCTTTTATCGTGTCCAGCAGCTTCGCCGTCAAATCGCCGACGCGGTCAGTTTTGTACAAACTCCGATTAACAACGCCGCAGGTCGACTTACCGACATACTCCAGCTTATCCCGCAAATCTGCGATCTGCGTTTCGCGGGCTATGCGCAATTTATCCAACGCGAAAACATCTGACAAATAGGTTTCAATCGTCAACCCTCATCACCCCCGAATAGGCCGGCGAACGCCGGCGAGTTTTACATATCTTTATATTCTGTTAAACTCAAAACGAAATCTTTCTTCATTAATATTCTATATATACACATTTCGAGTTTACTTTTAATCATTTTGTAAAACTGAAATTTTTTACGAGATTATCCTTTCGGTCCTGGTCGATCCCGATATACCGCAGCGTGACCAACGGCGACGCGTGGTTAAAGATCGTTTGCAACGTTGCGATGTCTTTGGTGTCGTTATACATATGATAACCAAAGGTTTTACGGAGTGTATGAGTCCCGACGTCCTCAACGCCGAAACGGGCTGCCGCGGCCTTGAGTATCTGGATCGCGCGTTGGCGGGTGAGGGGCCTCGCGTTCTTGTCCTTGCTCGTGCGACTCGCTTGCTGTCGACTCGGAAAAAGATAATCCCAATCGTTAAGATTTTCTACGTAAGGTTTTAAAGCCTTTTGTAGCTCCGCATTTAAAAAAACCGCCTTTTCTTTCGCGGTTTTTTTTTCGCGGATTGTCAGGCGGTTGCGGTTTCGCACGTCGCGGGCTTTTAAGGGGAGGATGTCGGATATCCGCAGGCCGGAGTATATGCCAAACATAAAAAGTATGTAATCGCGTTTACTGTACGATAACAGGTAATCCGCGATGTCCCGGACCTGCGCCTTGCTCCGGATCGGTTGGACGGTGTTCATCAATCGCCGCCTTTCGGCGGAACGCGATGCGATGAAACGCTTTTAGCGACGCGGGGTTTACGCGTAATTTTCGGGCGTTCGCTGCCTGCAGTATACGCCGTTTTATTCACTCCGGATAAGACGGATGTTTTATTGATAAATTTTTTAAGGTCTTTATGAAGCTCATTTGTATCTTCGAGCAAATTTTCAGCCATAAGTATAATTTCGTTTACGATGTTTTGGTCTTTAAGGGATTTTTGTATTTGACATATTTTTTCGTGCTGTGTTCGAATCGTATCCATCAAAGTGTGTACGTTCGATCTCGCGCTGACGATGAATTCGGCGTCCTCAACAAGGCCGACGCTTCCGGCGATTTCGTATCCGGAGTTTGTAACGATTTTACCGTCTTTTACAAACCATTCACCCGGAGTCGAAACGTCATATAACATATTGATCTCATCGAGCCATATTAACAAAGCGTTGATATTATTATTGTTCATTTACGCCTCCTTTTTACCATTTAGGGAAATTCCGTCGGGTTCCAACTTTTCCAGGGCGTCCAAAAGCAATTTTATATTTTTCTCGGCGTCGTCAATGTAGTCGAGGAGGCCGTCGTTAATGTTTTTCCCAAGTCCTCGCAAATAAGGCGTAACCCCAGCGTTAACCCAAGTTCGGATCGATTCGCGTTCGTCCCTGCTCATAATTCAACCTCCCACAATCCCTGCCGTCCTTTCGCCGGAACCGGCTCTGGAAACAAGGTCATGTTGCTTTATTTTTTCGGCATTTACATCTTCACGGTGGATAAAAAGTTTATACCCTCCTACTCCACATTATTTTCGCCTCTTCTTTATCCTTAAATTCTTCAGTTTTATTTTTGCAATCTTTACAGCGAATATAGAACACATCATGCGAACCAAGCCCAAAGCTCCCGCCTATAAAACGCGATAACATCACTGCCTCACCCCCGCAGAAAGGACATTTTGCATATGCGCAGAACTCATTTATTAGTTTTGCAAGATCGTATATTTCACAAGAAATCACAATTTTCTCGTAATCTTTATCGTCCAAAAGCTCCTGTATGTTCTCGGCGTACCTTTCCTTGGCGTTCATGTAGGCTTTATAATTCTTTTCATTTTGCGTTTCGTTATATCGCTTTTCCAGCTTGCTAACCCAAAAATCTTCGAGTCCAAGTTCCGGACATATAATAATTTTCCTTTGCGAACTGTTTCTCAATTGATTTCTAACAACCAAATGAGATGACGTAAAAACTGAATAGCCTTGCTCAGAAAGATGTTCCGCTATTGTACTATATGATATATACCAATTATCCGCCTGAACACCTTCTACCCAAAAGCTACCACTTTCAAGGTTTAAAAATCCATTTTCCTTACTTGATATCGTTGATTTGCCTATTCCTTGGTATCCAATTAAAATCATGGATTTACCTTCCTTTCATTAATTCGTTAATATTATTTCATTACTTGATATAATCAGTTTTGTTTCATATTTTTTTCACTGCAAGCCAAAAGTGATGCCCATGGTTGATATATAGTTATTGCTTTCATTCATCTTCACCAGCGTTTCCTGTTTTTTCACTGCGAAAATGGATATCATCGTATTCCGCCTTTTTTATCCTGCTCATCCTGTCCGGATAATACTCTGTTTCCCAATTCGTGCGGCCGATGCCCGCGCCGCGTTCGTGCCCGAGCGCCGA
>Ga0123353_10000748_pt1 | contig 39416 bp, 28 predicted proteins | sample TergutLab28metaG_3_FD_92763 | JGI IMG/M metagenome (GOLD analysis project Ga0123353, IMG submission 92763) | Labiotermes labralis P3 segment gut microbial communities from Petit-Saut dam, French Guiana - Lab288 P3 | ecosystem: Host-associated > Arthropoda: Insects > Digestive system > Gut ... | reverse complement strand
TGGTTTTTTGGCTTATATGAGTGGATGTGGTAGTGCAGAATCATACGCTTTTGTGGCAGGCACAGGGGCATACGACCTCCAAAACTATTTTACCATTCAGGAAAAAGCCACAGATATTGATACACACTATGAAAATACGACAACACTTACCCATACCTTCAATGCAGGCGATATTATTGTTGTAAAACGAACCATAGAAAAAAACTTTGACGCTGTTGAATGGTTAATCAATGGGATTTCCTATACGATCGAAGAAAACCTCAGTAGCATGAATACGCTGAATTTTCCAGCTTCGGCATTAGCATCGGGCGAAAACTCTCTGACTATGGCTGTTCGTTATGCAGGGGCAACGCAGGATTCGCTATATATGGGAAAGGTTTGGTTACTACAGAATGAATGTTTAGACCTCCAAATAACCGGCGTCTCTTCCGAAGGATGTTTAGAATTAGAGTGGAAATGGCACCCACCGGCACCCACCGGCACTTACGGTTTCACGCTTTACCAGTGGGGTGAAGCGATTGGAGAGTGGCAAACAGCATCCACAAACTACGACAAAACTATTAAAGTGCTGAATGTCTATCCTGATATAGCAGGTTCAAATACTTTACAAGGATGGATGAACAACCCTGCTATCGGGTTGGGAAAAATAATCGTTACTCCTGTATCAATAACAGGATTTAACAACAATCCCAATAGCTGTTTAAAAGAGGCAAGCGGCGAATATATTTACGATGCTATTATGTTTGGGTCGTGGGATTCCAATAATAGCAAAGACCTTTCGTCTGCCGGCGAGGTAGCAACAAGAGAATTTCTTAATTCGGGGCGAGGCGTGATTTTTGGGCATGATACACAGAGATACGGTTTTCCAAATTTTAATTCATTGACAGATAAAACAAATTTGGATGTTGATCCCGTTGACCCCAGAAACCATTTATGGAGAGGCAGTACAAACATAAAAGTTGTTAACGATGGTTTTCTGTTGAAATATCCCCATATTATTCCTTACGAAACTACTTTAACGATACCTTATACTCATACAACAGGGCAACTTGCCAAAGGAGTCATCTGGATGAATTTCCCTAATGTATCAGGATCATGGACAAATCCGGTACAAGAAATTAATGGCGGCACCAATGATTTCTATCTTACCACCTGGAACAACGCCGCTATGATTCAAACCGGACACTCCAATGGAACATCCACACTTGATGAAAGAAAGGTAATAGCCAATATATTATGGTATGTTGCCCAATTCACCACAGATACAACTGCCAAAATTTGCTCTGCCCTTGACCTTGCCCCACCCGATGTGCCTACTGTAAATCGTTACGATTGCACCAAAATTGACATACTTTCCAACGATAATGGCACCCCTTACATCTTTTATGTTAAGGCAACCAATACTACCAATTATGCAGATACCTGTACATCAAATATCCTTGATGCTGTAAACAAATCGGGATTAAAAGGTTTTTATATTTTGGAAGACAATGATCCTAATGGAATACCGGAGCCCTCAAACCTTACCACCCAATTTATAGCAGCTAAGGATAATCAGTGGGTTACCTATAAGCAAAGTTTTACAAATTATGTTCACATACGAGCAATAGACTCTGCCGGTAATCTCAGTAACATTGTTACTTTAGACCCACCGGATTGCGCAGAATTTTATGCCAATAGTATTCGTTCTGACACTTTACAGTATGTTTCTTTCTGTAACAGAAAAGTAGTTTTTCATGCCGAAATAAATGGAGAATTTGATAGTTTGAAATGGTATATTAAGAAAGTGGAAGATGAAGAGTATGAGGAATATAAACTTGCAGAAAATTCATTGGATTGGAGTGGAAATTTTGAAACCGGAGAATATAATATTAAAATGGAGGTATATTTTGAAACCGGAGAGCCGGCAACCTTAGTAGCAACATTAAGAATGGTGATTCAATGGATAAAAATCAAGAATGTTCGGTATTAAGAAACTATTATCGGTTTTTCTGTTATTTTTGTCGAAAATTTATAATATGAGAAAAATTTCACTAACCCTCTGTTTCTTATTAGTTTCGCTTATAACTTTTGCAGGTAAACTGGTGTTAATACCGGTTACGGATACTAATAATTTAGAATCTTTATTCAACAATAAAGAATTAAAAATTCACTATTATTGTGATGACTACGTGTTGGCAACCACAAGTGTTGTGTACGATAACAACGCGATTGTGCTGGATGAGAATGCTTTCGCCGATGTTTCTTCCTACGCCATTGTATATTGCTATGAAAACGACAAAGAAGAGTATATAGCAACTGTTTCCAAAAATAATAGCGTACTCTATTCCGGAAACAATTTTTTGGTCATGAAAATTTTGTCAAACGACTTTATGCCGGCGAAAAACGACGGTATGGTGGCTGTTAGAGATATCGAAGCTCGATTACCAAAACCAACAGCTGCATATCCCGTTGTTACTGAGCCGAATGAAGATGTTTTGAATTATCTTTCTCAGGTTTCGGTGGATACTTTGATGACCTACATTCAATCGCTGCAAGATTTTGAAACCAGGCGTTGCGATCATTCAAACTCTATCCTCGCTCAAGATTGGATAAAAGAGCAGTATGAGAATTTAGGATTAGATGTTTTTATACATGAAATTCCTACGGTTCATCCTTGGTGGGGCGGCACTGCCCAATCCGGAAATGTGATTGCTATTCAATATGGAACAGAATTTCCCGATGAATATATTGTTTGCGGTGCACATTATGATTCCTTTGCTTTTTCATCGCCGGATGGAGAACCCGGTGCCGACGATAACGCTTCCGGTATTGCCGGAATTATAGAAACAGCAAGAATATTAAGTCAATATGACTTCAAACGATCAATCATTTATTGTGCATTTACTGCCGAAGAATGCGGGCTTTACGGAAGCGGGTATTATGCAGAACAATGTGCAAACCAAGATATGAATATTGTGGGGTATTTTAATTTAGATATGATAGGATATTTAAAACCAAACAATGATATGCAGATTTCTCTCATTTATCCTAGCTATGCAACCCAATTAGGAGCGTATTTTACCAATGTAAGTGAGATCTATTTTCCCGAAGTGCCGATAAAGACCTATCTCTCTCTTTACGGAGGAGATAGCGATCATACTTCTTTTAATAATATGGGTTACAGAGGAGTATGGCCATTTGAAGATAATAATAATCATAGCCCATATATTCACACCCCTAATGATACTATAGGTTTAAGTGTTAATAATCCCGATCAGGTTGAGATGTTTACACAAGTTCATCTTGCATGTATTGCAACATTAGCCTTGTACGACCAACAGATGCCGCCTCTGCCTTTGGCGCCTCCTACGAATTGTTTGGCTGAAACTTATCAGGTTCGGTGGATTGTGGTTAATTGGGATGCTCCCACAGACAATACACCGACGAAGTATTATGTTTATAGAGATAATGTTAAACTTACTGAGGTGCCGACTACACAATTATCCTATATTTATAAGCCCCCTTTAGGCGATTATAGTGAACATTGTTATAAAATAACTGCAACTTATGGCTTTCGGGAAAGTGAGTTTAGTAACGAATCTTGCGCGAAACTAAATAGCATCAGTGAAATGAGTTCAAAGTTTAAGATCTATCCTAATCCAACGACCGGAGAATTATATGTGACAAGTGACGAGCGACAAGTAACAAATGTTGAAATATTTGATGTATATGGCAGACAAGTTTACTCATTACCTCATACCCCGTACCCCGCACCTAACACCCCGCACCTCTTACCTATTACCTCTATCAACCTTTCTCACCTGCCCGCCGGTATCTACTTCATTAAAATTGCCAACGAATTTGTTGGAAAGTTTATAAAAGAATAGGGGTACTCCTAAAAAAAGATGTGTAACGACTATTCTTTTGTTATTTTTGCCAAAAGTTTTTAATATGAAAAAGAATTTTATCCTTACCCTTTGTTTTTTATTAGTTTCCATTGTGGCTTTTGCAGGTAAATTTGTGTTAATACCTGTTACGGAGACTTATAATTTAGAATCTTTTTTCAACAATAAAGAATTAAAAATTCACTATTATTGTGATGACTACGTGTTGGCAACTGCAAATGTTGTACATTACCACAACGCGGTTGTGCTTGATGAAGATGCCTTTTCAGATGTTTCTCACTACGCGATTGTTTATTGCCATGAGAATTACAAAGAAGAATATCTGTCTTCAATTTTTAAAAACAATAATAATAATGTGGCAGAGACACAACATGTTGCGTCTCTGCTCTATTCGGGAAACAATTTCTTGGTAATGAAAATTTTGTCGAACGACTTTATGTCGGCGAAAAACGACGGGATGATAACAGTAAGGGATATTCAAGCACGATTACCAAAAACATCCATCACATATCCCGTTATTATTGAACCCGATAAAGATATTGTGAATTATCTTTCACAAGTTTCGATTAACAGAATGATGGCAGATATTCAAACGTTGCAAGATCTTGAGACAAGATTTTGCCAGCATCCCAATATTTTTATTGCAAGAGATTGGATTGAAAAAAAGCTTGATGCTTTAGGGTTAGAAGTTATTTTACATAATTTCCCCTACTTCGACAATGATAATGTTATTGCCGTACAATATGGAACAGAGTTTCCCAATGAATATGTGGTTTGTGGCGCGCATTACGATTCATATTCTAATCAAATACCCGATGTTGCTCCCGGTGCCGATGATAATGCATCGGGAACAGCCGGAATTTTAGAAATTGCCAAAATTCTAAGCCAATATGATTTTAAACGCTCAATAATTTACTGTGCATTTTCGGCTGAAGAACGCGGCCTTATTGGCAGCGGCTATTACGCAGAACAATGTGCAAACCAAAATTTGAATATTGTCGCTTATTTTAATATGGACATGATTGGATATTTAGCGACAGGAGAAAACATTAAAATCCATTTCAGTAACCCACTGTCTTCAAAAATTTTAGCAGAATATTGTGAAAATATATGCAATGTCTATTTTTCGGAAATACCTTTTGCCTACAATAACTATATGAGCAATAGCGACCACCGTTCTTTTATTAATTCCGGATATATGGGAATAACTTCAATTGAACACGACTTCACGTCGAATCTATATTATCATCAAGTTGATGACATTATTGGGCTTGGCGTGAATAGCCCTGAATTGGTTGAGATGATTGTAAGAGCAAATCTTGCAAGTATTGCAACTTTAGCTATGTACGACCAAGAAATGACATACCCTAATTTTGAATTTAATCCAAAGTTTAAGATCTATCCTAATCCAACGACCGGTGAATTATATGTGACAAGTGACGAGCGACAAGTAACAAATGTTGAAATATTTGATATTTACGGCAGAAAAGTCCATTCTTTACCTCCTACCTCGTACCCCGCACCTAACACCCCGCACCTCTTACCTATTACCTCTATCAACATTTCTCACCTGCCCGCCGGTATCTACTTCATTAAAATTGCCAACGAATTTGTTGGAAAGTTTATAAAAGAATAGTAATGAAGAAACCTACCTCTTTCTCCTTTTCTCTTTTCCTACTTATCATTCTCAATTCTCAATTCTCAATTCTCAATTCTTTTGCCCAGCAACTCAATCTCAACGACCTCATCTCAGGAAAATACCGCACAGAATCATTGCAAAATTTATGTTGGCGACCTAACACAAACCAATATTCATTCATCAAAAATGATACAATTTTTCTTGTAGATGCCAAAACAGCGAAAAAAGAGATTTACCTTACTTTTGATGAAATAAGAGCCGTAGCGCCGGAAAAAGAATTTGAAAATAACATCTCTTTTAGTTTTATAGATGAAAACACACTCTATTTTTCTTCTCAAAAAATGAAGTTGATGAACCCAATAACAACTCCGAAGGTTACTTTTTATGAGATAGAAAATATTATTGATCAATCGGTTAAGAATGAGTTGTTTGTAGTAAAAGAAGGAGGCGCGATTTATGCAAAAAGTGCAAAAAATAACTATCAACCCATTATTATATCGTTAGATACCGGAAAAAATATTGTTTTCGGCGAGCCGGTGCATCGCAACGAGTGGGAGATTAGCAAAGGACAATATATTTCTCCCAAAGGCAATTACATCGCTTTTTACCGCATGGATGAAAGTATGGTGGAAGATTACCCCATATTGAAGGGTTACGGAGATATTGCAACGGTTGAGATGCTCAAATACCCGATGGCAGGAAGAACAAGCCACGAGGTTACTGTGGGCATTTTTAATGTAAATAGTTCAACAAAAGAAAATAAACCTGTTTATCATGATATTAAAACAGATAAGAATGATGGAGAATTTTTAATTTCACTCACTTTTTCTCCGGATGAAGAATCGTTTTTTATTACCCACTTGAACCGAGCGCAAAATCATGCAAAACTTATTGAGTATGATGTTGCTACGGGGAATAAAATCGGAGTTTTGCTGGAAGAGCATGACCCGCGTTGGGTAGAGCCATCCACTCCGATCTTTTTCTTGAATAACGGAACTTTTATTTGGAAAAGCGACCGTAATGGTTTTTCACACTTATATTGCTATGACAAAACAGGAAAACTTGTAAAACAGATCACTACCGGAAATTTTGACGTGAATAAAATCTTAGGATTAGATGAAAAACAGGAAAATCTATTTTTCACAGCAGCATATCCAAACCCTACCGATAGAAACGTTTTTAGTGTTCATCTTAAAAAAGGAAACATCACTGCTTTAACGCCGGAATCCGGTATTCATAATCCTAATTTTTCCTCCAATTTCAATTATTTTATTGATGACTTTAATAATTTGACCATACCGCGAGAGATTACACTGCGCGACAATAAAGGAAAGATTTTAAACAGATTATTTAATTCTAAAAATCCTTACAGTGAAATTGATTTAGGAAAAGCATCTATTGGTAAACTGCAAAATGCAGAAGGTATTGATTTATATTATCGTATAACTTTGCCTCCCGATTTTAATCCGGACAAAAAGTATCCGGTGTTTTTGTATGTATATGGCGGGCCCCATTCGCAGATGGTTACCAATACGTTCATGTCGGGAGGAGGTTTTTTGTACTTCATGGCACAGCAAGGTTTTATAGTGTTTTCATTGGATAATCGTGGCACAGCAAACCGAGGACGTGAGTTTGAAAAAACAATACACCGGCGCTTGGGGGTCTGCGAAACAGAAGACCAAATGTGTGGTGTAAACTATTTAAAATCTTTACCTTATGTTGATGAAAACAAAATCTGTATAGATGGCTGGAGCTACGGCGCATTCATGGTACTGACGCTCATTACCGAGCATCCGGAGGTTTTTGCATCGGCTACTTTGGGCGGACCGGTAGTTGATTGGAAGTGGTACGAAATCTATTATGGCGAACGTTATATGGACACCCCCGAAGAGAATCCCGAAGGCTACGCCAAAGCATCAATTATGAATAAAGTGGATAAAATTATAGCCAATACGCTGATTTTTCACGGTGGTTTAGACGAAACCGTAGTACAGCAACACTCATTGGAACTTTTGGAGAAGGCAGTGAAAGAAGGCATATTGTTGAATTATTATGTATATCCATCTCATGGACACAACATTCGAGGAATAGATCGCGTGCATCTGTGGCGAATGATTGAAGAGCACCATAAAAAGGAATGAGAAATGAGAAATGTGAGGTGTTTATTAAATCTTAAATCTTAAATCTTAAATCTTAAATATCCACCGCCTCTTTCAGTCGCTCAGCATTTTCGGCAATTTGCAGCGCCTCTATCGTATCTTGAATGTCGCCATCCATAAAACCTGTTAAATTATACATCGTTAGGTTTATGCGGTGGTCGGTAACGCGGTTTTGCGGATAGTTGTAAGTTCTGATTTTTGCGGAGCGGTCGCCGGTAGAAACCATTGTTTTGCGTTTTGAAGCAACTTCATCCAACCATTTTTGATACTCGCGCTCAAAGAGTCTTGTGCGCAACACGCGCATCGCTTTATCCAAGTTTTTCAGTTGTGATTTTTCGTCTTGAATGGCTACCACAATACCTGAAGGGATGTGGGTAAGGCGAACTGCTGAGTAAGTAGTATTTACAGACTGCCCTCCGGGACCGGAAGAGCAGTAGGTATCTTTCCGTATGTCGCTCTGTTTCAGTTCTACGTCAAATTCGTCGGCTTCGGGGAGCACTACTACGGAAGCTGCAGAAGTATGCACGCGTCCTTGCGATTCGGTTTGCGGCACGCGCTGTACGCGATGCACACCGGATTCATATTTCATCAATCCGTAAACTCCATCGCCGGCAATTTCGAATACAATCTCTTTAAAGCCGCCCACCGTGCCTTCGGTCATGGAGAGGACTTCCAATTTCCAGCCCTTTTTGTCGCAGTAATGTTCGTACATGCGGAACAGATCGCCGGCAAAAATACTCGCTTCATCGCCACCGGTACCGGCGCGAATCTCCACTTGCGCATCTTTACTGTCTTGCGGGTCGGAAGGGAGTAGCAGCAGTCGAATATCCTCTTCCAATTCCTCGCGACGAATTACAAAAGAGTCGAGTTCAATTTTAGCCATTTCGCGAAACTCTTCATCTTTCTCATTTACCAAATGTTCTTTGGTGTTTTCAATGTTATCAAGAACATTTTTATACGCTTTATACGCCTCTATCACAGGGGTCAAATCTTTATAATCTTTATTCAACTTAATATAGCGCTTCATATCCGACATGGCATCGGGCTGCGCAATCTCTTCGCCAATGGAGACCCAACGTTGGTAAATAGCTTCTAATTTTTCTAAAAGATGGTTCATACTTTTTTCTTTATTCCGGCGCTATGCGCTCTACTTTTTCAATTTGGTCTATTTTACATAAAGTATCAATCAGTTCGTTCAACGCCTTCACATTTTGAATGTAAATCATTAACTTTCCGGTGAATGTGTTGCTTTTACTGGAAATATCAAACGACCTGATATTCAAGTCCATTTGGGAGCAAACTAAATCAATAATCTCTTTGATCATCCCTTTTCTATCAAAGCCGGAGATTCGAATGCCGGTAAGAAAAGCCACATTCGATTCTTTGCGCCACTTGGCTTTAATGATGCGGTTTCCAAATTTTGACATCTGCTCGATAGCAATCGTACATTTGGTTTGGTGTACTTCAATAATATCGTTTGTAATCTGAAATCCCATCACTTGGTCTCCGGGAATTGGATTACAGCAATCGGCAATAACATAGCGTATTACATCGGAAATCTCGTCCAATAGGAACACCTCCGGTTTTTTATCCAACTGCTCATCAATAAGTCTGTCAATCTCTTTGTCGTGTAAATGATCGGTAATCTTCTTCCTGAAATCATCGGTGGCATTTGTATGGGAGGTTTTTCTTCTAAAAATTTTACGGATACGATCTTTGGTAATCACACCTTCAGCAACGTGGTTCCAAAATTCGTAGGGCGATAAAATTCTGGCATCTGCTTGAACGCGACCAATATTAGAAGCATTGTTTTCAATTCTTAATGATTTAAAGATGTCAGCCAAAATCTTTTTTCCCACCTCTTCTTTCTTTTTATGTTCTTCGCGGAAAGCTTCTTTAAGTTTCTCGCGGGCGTGAGCTGTTTTAACATAATTGAACCATTCCGGTTTAGGAATCTGTTTTTTTGATGTAATGACTTGAAGTTGGTCGCCGTTTCGAAGCACATAGTCAATCGGAACAATGTTGTAATTTACTTTAGCGCCGATACATTTATTTCCGAGATTGGTGTGCAATTCGTAGGCAAAATCAAGCACGGTAGCGCCAGCAGGCAATACAATTCTCTCTCCTTTTGGTGTAAAAACAATCACCTCTTTCAAATTCAGATTCAACTTAACTTCGTTTAAAAACTCCAAGGCGGTGGTATCTTCACTTTGCAGCATCTCTCTAATTTTTGTAAGCCATTCCTCCACACGATTTTCATATTCTTGCGGACTTTTATTTTCCTCTTTGTACTTAAAATGTGCGGCAAGACCCTTTTCTGCAATTTCGTCCATACGTTTAGAACGGATTTGCACTTCCACCCATTTTCCGGTTTTACTCATTGCCGTAATATGTAGCGACTGATACCCGTTTGGTTTAGGATTAGTGATGAAGTTTCGTTCCCGTAAATGGTTGGTTTTATACAACTCTGTAATGATAGTATGAATGCGCCAGCAAATATTTTTTTCCTCTTCGGGAGGTGAATCAAACACAAAACGCACGGCAAAGATGTCGTATATATCATCAAAATTGATTTTTTTCCTTACCATTTTTTGATGGATAGAATAGATAGATTTTGTCCTATTAGTAACCTCTGCTTCAATACCTGTTTCTTTTAATTTTTCGATGAGAGGTTTTGTAAAATCTTCGATGAGTGTATTTCTTTTTCGGGCGGTAGTTTCAAGGGCATGTAGAATTTTATTATACTCAACCGGATCATTATACTTCATAGACAGATCTTCCAATTCGCTTTTAATGTTGTAAAGACCCAACCGGTGGGCAATAGGAACGAAGAAGAAAGAAGTTTCGGAAGAGATTTTCCATTGTTTCTCTTGCGGCATCGCGTTGAGGGTTCTCATATTATGCAACCTGTCTGCCAATTTTATCAATATCACGCGAACATCTTCTACCGTAGAAAGCAAAATCTTCTTAAAATTTTCTGCTTGCACCGATTGATCCGCATCCACTACAATATCTTCAATTTTAGTAAGTCCGTCAACAATTTTAGCAACATCATCGCCAAACAAACCCTTAATATCTTTCAAGGTAAAATCGGTATCCTCCACTACATCATGAAGGAGCGCGGCGATCATAGAAGTAACGCCGAGATTAATTTCCTGTGCTACAATTTGCGCTACGGCAATGGGATGATAAATATAGGGTTCTCCGCTTTTACGTCGCATATCTTTATGGGCATCTACTGCCAAAGAGAATGCTTTGTGAAACAGGTTTCGTTGTTGCTTGCCGGCTCGGTCTGGAAGCAAATGGCTGAGCTCCCTGTATTTTGCCAGTATAGTTTTCTTTTCTAAAGCAAGATTAGGTATGTAAATTTCCATTTAGTCTTTGATTTTAAGGTCTAATATTTGCAAAAACTCTTCAAACTCTTCGTTTTGCTCTTTAAAATTTTGCAACTTGTCTTTTACATCATAAATAATTTTTTTAGTTTCTAATAGTTCATTGGTTTCAACTACAATATCTTCAATCCTTTCGTCGTAGTGGGTGCGTAAAAACTCTAAAACTTCTCTTGTTTTTGCTTCAAAATGTTCTTTTTGAATAACATTTTTAACGACTACTTTAATGATGTTGTTTTCTATTTCGGGTAACGATTCTTTGAGTGAGAAATAGATAGTGGGCACAGAAGCAAACACTTGCTCGAACATGGAGCGCCATGAGGAAGAAAATTCCGGTAGCGGGGTACGAGGTACGGGGTGCGAGGTAGGAGGTGCGAGGTGCGAGGTGCGAGGTTCGAGGTTCGAGGTGCGAGGTTCGAGGTTCGAGGTCCCTCGTACCTCGTACCCCGCATCTCGCACCTCTATTATATCCGTAATATCCGGTGTTTTCTTTACCGGCACGGAGGCAGGTACCACAAACCCGCGCATGGATTGCTGCGGGGTAGTGGAAGGCACTAAATTGCCAATTCCAGCCGGAGAGGGTTCTGTGCTATTTCTCCCGTGATTGCCTGACGTTGGCAGTTAACTTATAGATATAGTTTCCGTTAATCTGCATCAAACAAATCTCTACCGAAAGACGCTTGTTTTGAGATAGTTTGTAGTTGAAATCACATTGATTTGCTAATTCTAACCCACGAAGCAACAACGATCTATCAGCCTTTTTTGCTTGTTCAAAAAAACGTTGTTTTACGGTGTCGGAAACCTCCATTAATTTTATGGTTGAAGGGTTTTGCGCCATTAACAGTTGGCGAAAATGGGCGGCTAAACCGGAAATAAAATGTTGACTGTCGAAACCATTATTCAAAATATCATCGAAAAGCAACAGTGCGGCGGAGGCATCTTCGCTGAATAGAAAATCGGTCATCTTGAAATAATTATCTACATCTAACACATTCAAATGTTGAATAGTAGTTTGATAGGTAATATTTTTTCCGGAGAAACTCACGAGTTGGTCAAAAATAGAGAGGGCATCACGGAGAGCGCCGTCGGCTTTCGAGGCAACCACGCGCAAGGCTTCCTCTTCTGCTTGCACAGTTTCGCTTTTCGCTACGAAAGCAAGATGTTTCATCATGTCACTATCTCCAATACGCTTAAAATCATATACTTGACAACGAGACAAGATGGTAGGGATAATTTTATGTTTTTCGGTAGTTGCCAAAATAAATTTAGCATACGGCGGAGGTTCTTCCAAAGTTTTTAAAAAAGCATTAAATGCCTGATTAGAAAGCATGTGTACTTCGTCAATGATATACACTTTGAATTTGGCGCCCTGCGGACTGATTCGTACTTGCTCTACCAACGACCGAATATCCTCAACGGAGTTGTTGGAAGCTGCGTCTAATTCATACACATTGAAAGAAGCGGAGGCGTTAAAAGATTTGCAGGATTCACATTCATTGCAAGGTTCAAAATCCGGAGTGAGGTGCTGGCAGTTGAGCGCTTTGGCGAAAATACGGGCACAGGTGGTTTTTCCTACGCCACGCGGACCGCAAAACAGGAAGGCTTGCGCCACTTGTTGGGTCTTTATCGCATTTTTAAGAGTAGAAACAATGGCATCTTGCCCCACTACCGTATTGAAGGTAGATGGGCGATATTTGCGTGCAGAAACTATAAAATTATCCATGAGATTGTAATAACAGTTTTATTAACAACAACTTATTGCTGAAATTAATTTTGCAAAAATATGATGTTTTTCGGAATGTAATAATCAAAGGTTATTTTTTTATTGAAACACACTTTTTAGGAATTCGAATCCTGCTTTAAAGCGCATAGAAAACATGCAATCTTAGTAAAAATTTATCCCACCATTAAATAAGTATTCGGATATTGGTGGTGGGTTTGTTTAACACGCCTTGCCAAAGCAAACGCTATGGATAACGTGCCGACACGCCCAATGAACATGTTGACGGTAAGGATTATTTTTCCATATTCGTTCAATTCCGGAGTGCATCCTATTGATAATCCGTTGATTGAAAATGCCGAAACACACTCGAAAAACAGCGTGAGAAAGGGAACATCAGGCTCAACAAGAGAAAGCAAAAATATGGAGACAATTACAATAAGTATGGACATCACAACAATGGAAAATGCTTTGTCCACAATTTCAAAAGGGATCGTTTTCTTTTGAAACTCAATACTGTTTTTTCCACGAATAGTGGCTGCCACCGATTTAAAGATAACAAAAGCGGTAGTGGTTTTTATTCCGCCTCCGGTGGATCCGGGAGAAGCGCCGATAAACATAATTACCATCATAAGCAGGAGTGCAGGTACAGATATTGAACTTATATCCAAATTATTAAAACCTGCTGTTCCTGAGTTTATAATTTGAAAAACCGATGCAAAAACCGATGCTCCGATGCCGCTATAGTTTGCCAAAGAATGTTCTCTCTCTAAAAAATAAAATGCAAAAGAACCCACTACAATAATAACCAACGTTGTGTAAAACACAATTTTAGTACTCGGGCTTAATCGTTTCCATCTGTGTAAACGTCTTTCTTTCATATTTTTAGGACTGAATACATCATGCAAAAGAATAAACCCCAAGCCCCCCATAATCATTAAACTCATCGCCACTATTTGAGGGAAAAAGCTATGGACGATGGCTTCATTCATAAAACTTTCATCCCATAAACAAAAACCGGAATTGGTAAAAGAGGATATGGCATGAAAAAGGGAATAAAAAAGATTTTCAGCGTTGTCTGCAATTAAACCGTTTGATTTCCAATAGAAATAGAACAGTGTTACTCCGATCACTTCAATGAGAATAGTGGCTAATACCACCTCCCGAAGCATAGAGATGGAGTCTGTAATGGTGGAGGTTGAGAAAAACTCTTTAAGCAAGTGCTGTTGTTTTACACCAATTCGTGAAGAAGCAAAAAAAACAGTGAAAAAAGTGGAAAATGCTAAAATGCTGATCCCCCCAAATTGCATCAGTAGCATAATGATTAACTGTCCTCGGAAAGTAAAATCAATTCCCGTGTTTAATACGGTTAGCCCTGCCCCACAACTCGCACTGGTAGAGGTAAAAATAGCATCAACAAAAGATATTCCCTCTTGAGTCATGCGAGGCATGAGTAATAATAGGGTGCCGATGGTAATTAAAATCAGGAAAGATATAATCATCAATGCGGGCGGAGTGATTTGCATTTTAGCAAAAAAATCGCTCGTTTTTTCCCACTCTAAAAGGGAAACCACTATTAAATAAAGTTGAAAAAATAAGATAAATACATAATAGTTTTGAAAAACATCGTAATCTAAAACTTCCGACCGAATACCGGCGCTGTATAAAATAACAAAATAGACCACAAAAAAGAGTAAAAACATCCTTTCTGTGATATGTTTTCTAAAGTAATGTTTTTTATTATCTGCAACAAAGAACAAAAAAATGTATTTGATTACAAAAAAAGATAAATTAAAGATAATAGTTCCATGGATAATAGTTTTGTGATTATCGGAGATGTAAAATCCATGATAATAAAACAATGCAGAGAGCGTAATAAGAGCAATGCCCATACTCAATACACTCAAAATTCGTGATATTTTGTTGGAATTTAGGAGAATATAGTGTTTCAGATGGGTATTATATGGCTGAAGTTTAGTCATTTCGTAATTACGAATTCGTTTTGATGAAGATGTCTATATCTTTTGATTTTGCAAAAACTACAAGGATGTCATTTTCTTCAATGCACACATTATTATCAGGAACGCCTACAATTTGTTCTTTAATACCATTTTTAGATTTGCTATCTGTTTCTTCCACTTTTCGGCGGATGGTAATTAGACTCATTTTAAAGTTATTCCGAAAACCCACGTCGCCCACTTTTTCTCCTATGATTGATTCAGGGACAAGAATTTCGGCAACTTTGTAATCATCTGGAAGTTGAAGGTAAGTAATCAAATTGGCATTCATGAGCCTATCGGCGCAAATATGTCCAATTTCATTTTCGGGAGACAAAAATTCGGTAATTCCCATTTTTTCGAGGATAATTTTTTGATTTTCTTCCATGGATCTACAAATGATTCTTTTCACGCCGATATCGAGCAAATTGGCTGCACAGAGCAGACGTGCCACAAAGTCGTTTCCAATCGCAATGATGACGGCGTCGTAATCTAAGATATTTTCGGCAAGCAGCGCACGTTTGTTCGTAACGTCGGTGCATACGGCGTAAGCCACATCTTCCGAAATATTTTGAATGATGTTAATATTATTGTCAATAATCAACACTTCTGCACCTTTTTCAGAAAGGGCAGTAGCGATTGCAGAGCCGAAATGCCCCGCACCGATAACGGCAAACTTTTTCATATCCTTTTATTTGAGGGTGCAAAAGAAGCAAAAAAATGATATGGAAAATCCACGAGTTTCTAAAGCCGCTCTTACGAGTGCTCTCTATTCTTGAAGCAATCCGATACTTCTTTTTACAAATTCACTCAGTTTCTCTCCGGTTAACAAATTTTGTGAAAGTAGCGCTAAATCAACTAATTGATTGGTTAATGTGGCTTGCCTTTCGGTGTCCGTTTCCTGTAAAAGTTGGCTTGCCAATTCGTGATTTCCGTTTACTACTAAAGTAAAGTGGTCGAAAGCGGAATAGAAACTCTTTTGACCGGAGAGTTTTTCCATATCTTGGTAGCGGCGCATAAATTCGTTTCGGGTAATTATAATCGGCAAGTCGGTTTCGCTTAATGATTCAATTTTTACTGTAAATTTTTCTTTTTCAATAGATTTATCAAAGATATCCTTTAGTTTTTTGGTTTCCTCTTCCGATAATTTCGAGACTTGCACCTCATCTTTTTCAATGAGTTTGTCAATCACATCTGCGTCCACGCGAGCAAATCGGATTTTTTCCAATTTTTGTTCTAACATATTGATAAAGTGGGTATCTAAAAATCCATCGAAACAAAGCACGTCGTAGCCACGTTCTTTTGCTGCGTTAATGTAAACATGCTGCGCATCCACATCAGCAGCATACAAATAGATTAGATTTCCCTCTTTATCTTTTTGCAGCGCTTCTACATGTGTTTTATATTCATCAAAAGTAAAATACCTGTTTTCAATATTTTTCAATAGATAAAAAGATTTAGCTCTATCGTAAAACTTTTCATCGGTAACAGCGCCGTATTGAATAAACACTTTAAGATCGTCCCATTTTTGTTCAAAATCTTCGCGATTATTTTTGAACATCTCTTCTAATTTATCGGCTACTTTTTTGGAAATGTGGGTTGAGATTTTCTTTACCGCCGCATCCGATTGCAAATAGGAGCGCGACACATTCAGCGGAATATCGGTCGAGTCGATCACGCCATGCAACAGTTGCATAAATTCAGGAATAATCCCTTCTAATTGGTCTGTGATATATACTTGGTTGCAATAGAGTTGTACTTTATTTCTTTGCATTTCCAATTGGTTTTTAACCTTTGGAAAATAGAGTACACCGGTAAGGTTGAACGGGTAGTCCACATTCAAATGGATTTGAAACAGTGGTTCTTCAAAACTCATGGGGTAGAGTTCACGGTAGAATTTCAGGTAATCCTCTTGGGTTAATCCGGCAGGCGCTTGTTTCCACAACGGGTTGGTATTGTTGATGATGCGTGGGCGCTCCAGTTCCACCGATTTCTCTTCGCCTTCCGGTTTATTCCAATATTTTTCGTTTCCGCAACGGATAGGTACCGGCAAAAAGCGGCAATATTTATTGAGCAGACTCACAATTTTATATTCATCTAAAAACTGTTCATCTTCTTCCGCAATATGCAGAATAATTTCGGTTCCGCGCTCAGTTCTATCGTGCGGTTCCATTTTGTATTGCGGAGAGCCGTCGCACCGCCAGCGCACGGCATGCGCTTCTGCAATATACGACTTAGTTATGATTTCCACCTCTTTAGCCACCATAAACGAGGAGTAGAAGCCCAACCCAAAATGCCCGATAATGTTAGCGGCATCGGTTCCTTTATATTTTTCGAGAAACTCCTCCGCACTCGAAAACGCAATCTGATTGATATATTTCAACACCTCCTCTTCGGTCATCCCAATCCCTTTATCTATCACGCGAAGCGTTTTATTCTCCTTATTCACAACAACTTCAATAGTAGTGTCCCCCAATTCAACTTGCGCCACGCCCGATTTTACCAAATGGCTTAATTTTTGGGTGGCATCTACTGCATTAGAGATCAACTCCCGAAGAAAAATATCGTGATCGGAGTATAAGAATTTTTTAATGATGGGAAAGATGTTTTCGGTTTTTACGTTAATTTTTCCGGATTTCATACAAATATTTTATTAAGATTTAAAAATTTAAAGATTTCATTTATTGCCGTTGGCTTCAGCCAACGGATTAGGATTAAAGATTGACAAAAACCGTGCCAATGGAGTAAGAAAAAATTGTGTTTATTTGCCATCAAAAAAATGATGAGAAAAATATTCTTTGCATTATCTCTTTTTTCAGTTTTATTATTATTTACAGGCTGCACGAAATCAGTAGTTTTTGAACAAATAGTGGTATTTCCGGATGCCAACTGGGCATTTGAAAATAAGGTCATAACCTTTAATGCTCCGCTCTCAAGTTCCGACAAACCCCACTCCATTATTCTTGAACTTGAACTTATTGGGACTCCCAGTGTAGAGAAATTTTATGCTACATTTCGGATCACTACGCCAAAGGGAGGGGAGACTGTTAAATCTATTTTGTTCAACTTTGCTTATCCGAATGAACCCTATATAAAGGGCGCTTCTCCAAATGAAAAGATTTATAGATTAACGGTTTATCCAAAAAAATATTTTTCAGAAGAGGGAATATATTCTTTAGAAGTGAATCAATTTTCGAACAAAGCCGACAATTATGGCATTCGTGCATTGCGTATGATTATTAAGCGAGAGAAGTAATAATATAAAAAATTCAAAGATTTTATGGGAATGAATGATTGATGGGAGTAAGCTTGATGTACTAAAAGACAAAAAAAAGAGTTTACATTTAATTCAATTTAATTATCATGAAGGAAGAATTACATTTAGATACCCTATTAATTCATGGCTCAGATATTGAGGAGCCGTTTGGCGCTGCGGTTACGCCCATCTATCAGGCAAGTACCTTTAAATTTTCAAGTGCGGCGCATGGGGCTGCTTGTTTTGCCGGCGAAGACCCCGGATATATCTATACCCGCATAGGTAACCCTACGATCCATGCGTTGGAAAAAACACTGGCTCAGTTAGAAAATGCAGCCGGATGTGTGGTAACTTCCAGCGGTATGGCGGCAGTGAATACGGTGTATATGGCATTTCTTAATGCCGGCGACCATATCGTTTCTACCGATGCCGTATATGGTCCTTCCCGCGTGGTTATCGAAAAACATTGGTCGCGCTTTGGTGTAGAACACAGCTACATTGATACTTCCAATATTGACAATATTAAAAAAGCGATCCGCTCAAATACGAAAGTGCTTTTTATTGAAACTCCAACCAATCCGACGATTGCGATTACCGACTTAAAAGCGGCGGCTGAAATTGCACATAAACACCATATTTTAGTAGTAGTGGATAATACTTTTTGTACGCCTGTTTTACAGCGCCCATTGGATTTTGACGCTGATGTGGTAGTACATTCTATGACAAAATTTATTAATGGACACGCCGATATTGTTGCCGGAGCCATTATGTCGAAAACGGAAGAGTTAGACAAGACGATCCGCCCCATGATGACTATGTTAGGTTGTTGCATGGATCCCACACAAGCCTATATGGTGCTTCGCGGAGTGAAAACACTGTCGTTGCGTGTTATAAAACAACAGGAAAGCGCCCAAATAATAGCAGAATGGCTACAGAACCATCCCGCAGTTGCATCTGTAAGTTATCCGGGATTACCCTCACATCCCCAATTTGAAATAGGAAGAAAACAGATGACCGGTCCCGGCTCCCTCATTAGTTTTGAGTTGAAAGATGGATATAAAGCAGGCGAAACGTTAATGAACAATATTAAACTCATTTTGTTAGCCGTATCTTTGGGCGGCGTTGAATCATTGATGTCGCACCCTGCTTCTATGACACACTCTAAAATGGCCAGAGAGTCTCGATTGGCAGGAGGAATTACCGATGGATTGGTGCGCTTCGCAGCGGGTATCGAAAATGTGAACGATATTATTGCAGATTTAGATCAAGCATTAAGTAAGTGTATATAAATAAAGATCTTTTCTTGGATTTTCTCAAAGAAAGAGAAGTAACATGGCTGGGGATAGATTTCTCGAAAGCAACTTTTACTAAAAAAGGGTTTGATATCCCTAACGATGTGCTGCAACTCTATTTTAATGAATGGAATGCGTTAATTATTTCAGACCAGAAAAAATATGATATTCGCGTAGCATTTAGAAAACCAATAGTCCATTTCGATTTGTCGTTCATGAAAAAACAAAACAAACTTCATAAAGGAGATTTGCCTATTCATGATGTTGTAAGAATGGAAAATCTATTGAATACTAATATTATAGCTAATTATATTCGCAAAGCAACTATTCCGGATACCTCAAAATATGCGCTGTTTTTTATGGTTGAATCATTCGACAACACAATAAAAAAAGGATCTGTATGGGTAGTCGCGCTTAAAAGCGATACGAAAGAATTGGCGCTATGCGAAAAATTTACGGAATCCCCCAGCGGGTTCAGTATCAAATCTTATTGGGCGCGTATCTTCTTCAACATCTTCTTTAATATCAGCCGAACGGCATATTTGCGATGGGAACACCTTGTGCAGGAAGAGAATGTAATGTTAAAGGATTAACATTTAACCCATCCCTTCTTCCTGCCGTTTTAGAGAACTCCGATGCAATAACAGCAAAAATTCTTCTATAAACTGACGGTAATTGTCATCTTTCAATGCATTTTCTTCGTAAACTTCAACCACTTTTCTCCATTGATCCTGTTGTAAGGGTGAGAGCGTGTATTGTGATTTAATAGCCGCAATTTCATCTATTACCTCCATGCGCTTGCTTAACAGATTACTTATTTGAATATCAATGTTTTTAATTAAATTTCGTTGTACAAATAAGGCATTATCGGCGCTGTTATTTGAAGTTTGCCATGTAATAGTTTTCAATAAATGGGCAAATTGCGCCGGAAGGAGTTGCTGGTTAGGATCCGACAAAGCCTGTTCCGGCGCATGATGCACCTCTACCATCAGTCCGTTAAAACCGTAATGAATAGCGGATTGCGCTACCGGTTGTTGCAAGGCAACATTACCGGCAATATGAGAAATATCACAAAGAACAGGGGTGTCTTGCAGTTTCATTTTCAAGGCGATGGGTATTTCCCAACACGGGGCATTGCGATATACATGTTCGTTTTCAACGGAAAACCCGCGATGCACTGCCATCACTTTTTCTATGCCTGCCTGTTGAAAACGCCGGATGGCGCCCAACCATAAATTAAGATCCGGATTAATAGGATTCTTTACAAGAACGGTAAGCGGAGCGTGCTGCAAGGCATCGGCAATCTCTTGAACCAAAAACGGATTAACGGTTGTTCTTGCGCCAATCCATACCGCGTCAATTTTGTTTTCTATACAGAGCCGTGCGTGTTCGGCAGAAGCAACCTCTACGCAAATACTAAAACCAAACCTCTCCTTTACTTCTCTTAACCAAGAAAAAGCATCACTACCAACACCTTGAAAGCATTCCGGACTTGTTCGGGGCTTCCATATTCCTGCTCTAAAAAATTGGAGATCAAAATGGGGAGTTTTTACAAATTCAGTGGTCAGATGAGAGAGGTCTTGTGCAGTTTCAAGAAGTTGTTTTCTTGATTCGGCAGCGCAAGGACCGGCAATAATGATTTTTGGCGTATTCAAAATAATGTAAAGTTGTTTTATATTCAAGGAGTTAAGGTTATTATTTAATCATTATTTAATAATTCTTCTGTGTCTTTGGGTTGAAAAAACTCAGCACAAAAATAAAAAAATTGTGTTATCTGTACGTAAAAAGAAAAAAAGTTTTTATTTTGCCAATCTTTTGAAAATACTATATTATGATATTAATTGAAACTATTGAGAAGCTTAAGGAGGTCCTTTTCAGGATTAAGAGTAATGGAAAAACTATTGGATTGGTTCCCACTATGGGCGCCCTTCACGATGGTCATATTTCATTGATTAAGAAAGCAAAAAGTGAAAATCAAGTAGTGGTTGTTTCTATTTTTGTTAATCCGGTACAATTTGATAATCCTAATGACCTGGTAAAATATCCGCGTGATTTGGAAAAAGATTTGCTGCTGATTGAAAATATTACCGACATCGTTTTTGCGCCTTCTGCACAAGAAATTTACCCAACCGAACCAATGGAACTCTTCAATTTTGGAGAATTGGACACTATTATGGAAGGAGCCTCACGCCCGGGACACTTTAATGGTGTGGCTACTATTGTGAAACGACTATTCGAATTTGTGCAACCTAACAGAGCCTATTTCGGTGAGAAAGATTTTCAACAATTAGCCATTATTCGTCAATTAGTAGCACAACTGAAATTGGACATCTCCATTGTTTCCTGCCCTGTGGTTCGTGAATCTACAGGCTTGGCAATGAGCTCCCGAAATCAACTGCTCTCTTTCGCAAAAAGAAATATTGCTTCTAAAGTCTATATTGCCATCAACAAGTCGAAGACTTTAGGTACTCCCATTGTGAAAAAACTTACCGATTTCGTTCTTGCCGAAGTGAAAAAATTAGAGCCTATTAAGATAGACTACTTAGTTTTTATTGATGATGATACATTGCAACCCGTTGAATCATTGGAAGATGCAAAAGGAGTGGTGGCCTGCGTGGCTTTCGTTGTCGGAGAAGTACGCCTCATTGATATGATCAGATTTAAGTAATTGAGAATTTATAATTAAGAATTATGAGATATTCATTGAACCCTTAGATTCAAAAGCACCATTAGTAGGAATGAAGAGAATTTTAAATCTAAAATCGTAAATCTAAAATCGTAAATCTAAAATCGTAAATCATTACAAAATGTTTATTGAAGTAGTTAAATCTAAAATCCATCAGGTTAAAGTTACCGAAGCCAACCTGCATTATGTAGGAAGTATTACTATTGATGAAAACTTGATGATAGCTGCTAATCTAATTGAAAATGAAAAAGTTCATGTATTGAATTTGAATAATGGCGAGCGCATGGAAACGTATGTCATTAAAGGGGAAAAAGATTCAGGTGTGATCTGCCTGAACGGACCGGCTGCCAGAAAAGTGTATGTGGGCGATTTTGTAGTCGTAATTTCTTACGCTACTATGGATTTTGAAGAAGCTAATTCTTTTAAACCCCATATTGTTTTTCCTGATGAAAATAATCGTTTGAAATAATTGAAAACCCATTGTAACACATTTTACAGACTGCTGTTGATATGTTGTGCTTTGTGGAGCGTTGGCTTTGCGCAACCTCAAAAGACACACATGGATCATTATAGTTTTATTAATTACAAAGCAGATACACTCTATATTGCGCAAGATCATTCTCTACTGCACCATTTTCTATCTAAGTTAGATTCTGTAGTAACACAACAAGCAGGGAATATCAATATGGTGCATATTGGCGGTTCGCATGTACAAGCAGGCACATTTCCAAATACCGTGCGCCAAGAGTTTTTTAAAGCATATCCTCATTCAACGGCAAGCAGAGGGATGATTTTTCCCTACGCTGCCGCTCCAAAATGCAATAATCCGGCAGACTACAGAACAAGGTCGCAAGGCAGGTTCGGTTTGGTTAGAAATGTTTATCAAGAACATATTAAACCGCTTGGAATAACCGGAATTGCAGTTTATACTTTAGATTCCATTGCAGAAGTGAAAATCGTTTTTCGAGATTCTGTAACTCAATTTCACACTACTAAAATTACATTGATGGGCTTTAATGATATAGATACTACTTTCACTCCGATTCTATGGATTGACAACGTAAGTTATCTGCCTGCTAAAACAGTTCCGGAAAAACGACAGTTCATTTATGAAAACATTAGCGCCACAGATTCTTTTGCTTTTTCTTTCGCAACCAAAGAGGAGGACAGATTTACTATTACAGGAATCTTCTTAGAAAATGAAAATAAGGGGATTACCTACCATTCTATTGGTGTAAATGGTGCAAGTGTGGACGCTTTTCTACGTTGTGAATATTTTGAAGAAGAGATCCCCCTGCTCTCTCCCGATATGGTTATTTTTGGTTTGGGTATCAACGACGCCAGCAAAGACGATTACGATCCGAGTGCTTTTAAAGAGAACTATTTGACTTTGGTCAACCGATTTAAAAAAGCAAATCCACACTGCTTTTTTGTATTTATTACCAACAATGATAGTTATAAAAAAGTAGAAAAAAAATATCAAGTAAACAAAAACGCTTTGAGTGTGCGAAAGGTCATGTATGAATTGGCAGAAGAAACCGGCGGCGCTGTATTCGACCAGTTTGAGATTATGGGCGGGTTACATTCCATGGACAAGTGGCGTTTGGCAAAATTAGCCCAAAACGATAGAGTGCATTTTACAAAAACAGGATACGAACTTATGGGAAAGCTGTTGTTTAATGCGATAATCAGAGAGATTAACTTGCGTGAGTTTTAGGGATGCCTGTAACAAAATTTATATTGTTGGTTAAAAAAAATATTTTTGCAAACTTTTACAGCAAAAAATGAAATGGTTTAATAGAAAGAAGCGAACATTGCCCGAAGAGTCCGTTTGTCGCAACTGTGGCGCGCAAACAGTGGGCAGATATTGCCACGAGTGCGGGCAAGATCGCTTAACCGGTATAGGTCAGCCCATCTTAAAATTGATGGCTCAGGTGTTGGATAACGCTTTTGCACTTGAAGGCAAAACCCCGCGCACGTTAGCCTGTTTGTTGTTTCGTCCCGGCTTTTTGTCCAACCAATATCAAATGGGTAAAATAGTCCATTATGTGCATCCAGTAAAACTATTCTGGATGTCCTCCCTCATTTTTTTCGCCCTTTTGATTACCCAAATGGATCTGTCTAATCTTAAAAATGAACTCACAAAATCGGATAGCAACATAAAAATTGAATTTAAATCGAAGCCCGATGAACTTACCGATGAAGAAAGAAATGTGGTTAATAAAGAAAAAGCATCGGAGATGATTTCGTTAGTGGCTACCTATGCTAATAAACTTGCCCCCTATATTGCTTTTCTGTTCATTCCAATATTTGCCTTGTTGCTCGCGGGGCTATTTTGGCGTAGAAAACTGTTCTACATCTTTCATTTGGTATTTGCGGTGCATTTTCACACCTTTTTATGGATTTATTGCAGCATATTACTGCTGTTTCATATATTCACTCCTACTTTAGTTTTTCCGGGCTGGTTAAATCTATTACTCTTTTTTATTCCGGGAGTTTATTTAGCCATAGCGATTCGCCGTTTTTATCATACTAAATCATGGTGGAAAGCATGTACAAAAACCGTTGGCATCAGTTTGTTATATATGATATTAATTTTTATGGCTACTGCCTTTTTGATCATACTTTTCTTTAAATTCTTTTTTCCGGAACTGTTATAAAAACTATATTTTTTTTCAATAATGCTTTATAAAAGACACCACTTAATATTAAAATGACAGGCTATAATTCACAACCCCATATCGGCATTTTTGGACGGCGCAATAACGGAAAAAGCGCGCTCATTAATGCACTTACCGGTCAAGAGATCGCTATCGTTTCTGATGTTGCCGGCACTACAACCGACCCCGTGAAAAAATCTATGGAGATCTTCGGCATCGGTCCCGTTGTTTTGATTGATACCGCCGGATTGGACGATGAAAATGAATTAGGAAGAAAAAGAGTTAAAAAAACAGAAAATGTACTGAAACATATTGATCTGGCAATTCTCGTGATCACTCATTACCGGTTTGAAGAGATTGAAGAAAAAATAGTCGCACAACTTCGTGCTTTGGAAACTCCTTTTATCATCGTAAATAATAAGTCGGATGTTGAGGTGCGAGGTACGGGGTGCGAGGTAAGAGGTGCGAGGTGTGAGGTGAGAGGTGAGAGGTGTGAGGATGAAAGTATAATCTCGTTGAGTGCGAAGACAGGACAAGGGCTTCCTCAATTAATAGAAAAGATAAAAGAGAAGATGCCTGTTTCTGCGTATCACACCCATTCGCTATTAGAAGGTATTGTGAAAGAAAATGATACGGTATTGCTTGTTACCCCTATTGACAGCGAAGCACCGGAGGGCAGGCTCATCTTGCCGCAAGTGCAAACCGTACGCGCTATTTTAGACCAAAATGCAACTGCTATTGTATTGAAAGAAGATAAGATAGAGCGTTGGTTTCAAAATGCAGTCAAACCAAACTTGGTAATTACCGACAGTCAGGTGTTTAAAATGGTAGCGTCGCTCATTCCGCAAGATATTCCGCTAACAAGTTTCAGCATTTTGTTGGCAAGATTGAAAGGCGACTATGAAAACTATCTGAAAGGTACAACCGAAGTTGAAAATTTAAAAGACGGCGATTGTGTGCTCATTATGGAATCCTGTACGCACCTCTCCTCCTGCGAAGATATTGGACGGGTAAAGATTCCGAAATGGCTTACCGAATATACCGGCAAAAATCTGCATTTTGATTTTGTTTCCGGCCTAACCCACGTAGAAAATATCAGAAAATACGCATTGGTGGTGCAATGTGGCGGCTGTATGATTACCAAAAAACAGATACTTAACCGTTTAAAACTAGCTATAGATGCAGGTATTCCAATTACAAACTATGGAATGCTGATTGCATATCTGACAGGGATTTTTGATAGAGCAACGGAATTAACCATTCGTGGTTAGCGCTTCTTTATTTCGTATTCAATACATCTATTGATTTATTAAAATTTTCGCAGCAAATAAGCGGCTTTCTGTAATGATGCGCACAGCATATAAGCCGGCAGATACCTGCAAGGAAATATCTATTCTTTTTTCATTAGGTTGCCCCTGCCATACCACACGTCCATACATATCCAAAACTTCTACTCTTTTTACAGGAATAAGATTTTCGTTTATCATAGTTACCACATTGTTGTTGCTGAATATCAGGAAGTTTTCTTTGTCATTTTCATGAATGTTTTCTATATATCCAAAATAAGCAAGAATTGCTCCCACAGCTTTTACGTTGTAAAATGTAAAAGCTGATACTGCACCCATAGATACTTCATTTACAACAACGTCACTAATTATATAATCTACATTTGGAGAAATCTCGAATGTAATATCATCACCGTGTGTTACCAAGATCGTTCCTTCCGGTGTAATTGTTCCCCCCTGATATGCTTGTGCTTCTATTTGGTATTGGTTCAACTCAACACCTGTAATAGTAACTTCTTGATCCATAACAATATTACTTATTGTGTAAACATTTTCTAATGGATTGATGAGAATACCATTAGCAAACACAACGATGTTGGATTGAGAATACCCCTCTTCTAAATCTATCGAAAACTCATAGCTTCCACCATGTTCAACGGGGAGCGTATAACCGTCAACAGGGATCACAATAGCGCCCGGTACTTGCTGAAAAATAATGTCATACATTTTTACAACGGTTAGAGTGATGAGGGGTGTTTCGTTATTATCAGGATTCACATCGCCGGCAACCTCTACACGACCTTTAATATTCAAATTTCCTGTCATTGCTTCTGTAAAAGTAATGGGAAGTATTACCTCAGCCATTTCATCGGGAGCTAAGGTTTCATTTATCACTATTGAGCTTAAAATTTCGTTGCTTTCGGTCAGGATCATTACCGTATAGCTACATATAGTGTTTTCACCTCCATTGTAAACGGTAACAATATAATCGTGAGGCTCTTCAATTTTTGGAGTTAAAGGTCCTTCAATAGTAAGTGCTTGCATATCCTGCTCCATACCATTTTCGCAAATTATTTGAAGTTTTATATTGCTTCTGTTTGAAATAACTCCGGTTGCGGCAGGTGGTGTTGCAGGATTAATTTGAGTAGCGCTGTCCACACGATAATGAATAGTTTTATTTTCGGCAGTGTGGCAAAGAAAATTAGAAACACACGTAACATAAGAGCCGTCATTATTGAGCATGGCAACAATCAAATTTTCACCTGTATATACAAATGGTTCATCAAAATCTATAAAAATCCACTCATTTGGAATAACATCAAAAAAATTAATTGTGCCGGTAAAAACCTGAACCAATTCGGAGAGCGGCACCCAATCGGTAACGTTGGAAAAAGCATTTTTAGTAGTATTTCCTAAATAAATGGTTTGGTTGTCCTTAATATTAAAACAGCCATGACTCCATTGAAATGCTATGGAAGTGATTATAGCATTGCCGGTGCAAATATCAATATCTTCTCTATCAAATATTTGTTGAGAATAAGAGTAGTAATAATAGGTATTTATTGGAATGAGATAAGTAGAATTAGTACCGGTACCCATAGTAACGTAGTCGCAATCATTTTGCCCAAAAGCATTAGAAATAAAACTTTCCATGCTAAATATCAGCAAAATACAAATAATAAAATGAAGTTTTATTTTCATAACTTCACAAACTTCTTTACGCTACTTCCCACTTTGATAAAATATAATCCGGGCGTTAGATTTGTAATATTAATCGAACTATTTTCTTTCGTCATCAAATAGGTGGCAATTCTGCTTCCGGAAATGTTGTACACCTCAATGGGTATATTTTCAGTAATATCGACTTCAATATATAAAACATCTTGGGTAGGATTGGGATAGATTTTAAAAACAGTTTTATCAACAATGATAATTCCGACAAATTCCGTTTCAATTTCTAAAACTTCTGAGGGCACCGACTCTTGTCCGATTTTATCCACAGTGGTAATGGTTACATGGTATTTGGATAGGTCTTCTACTTCGTAAATGAGTTGGTTGCCGGAAGTTTCAAACGTCTCTTCGCTTTTAGAGTTCATATTTTTAATTGTAACATTAAAATGATCTAAGTTGTTGATATTGGGAATATCCCAAGAAATGGCAACAAATTCTGGGGAGTTGAAATAATGAGGAGAAAACCTCAGGTTTGTGGGCGGGGGTGGAACTTCGCTGTCGGTTACAAAGAAATTCAACGTACCGTATCCTATCGGCACAAAAGTTTCGGGATTATCGTATGGCCATTGTCCGTCTTGATTTCCAAAAGCACCGTCTCTCACATAGATATAGGCTTTACTTTTGTTGCCCGGACCGGGGGTAATATCATGGTCTCCGGCGCCAATTGGAAGAGCAAATTCTGCAACTACATAGCCGGTTGCATCAGAAGCGGCAACATTAGGCGTTAAGTCATACACATCTCCTACCCCGCCGGTGTTATAAATAGGGCGGTATTGAATGCTGTAATTTCCTGCAGGACCGTAGTTAATCCAGTAATTTCCCTCCGAATCATTTCCGGGTTCTTCAAATACTCCGTTAAAATTATCATCAATATATAATGCGGTTCTGTCGCCGGCGCTGAGTTGCGTGTCATTTTTATTCTCCACAGCAACATATAGTTTTGGTCCATCAATCATAGATGCTGTTGCTTTCATGTAGATAATAACACTTCCCACCGGTTGGTAAGTGCCGTCGCTGCCCAAAAAGTCGGAAGCATCAAAAACGAAGGCATCATCCCACTCGCCCGGAGAGATGATGCCGTCAATAGTGGGAATAATTTCCGTAGTGTAAATATCAATTTCTTTCGTAATGAATGAAGTAGATGTATATCCTAAGGCAGTATTGGAGAATGCGCCTTCCAATCCTTCATTGATTACAGCGGTTACCGCATAATAATAATTGATGGTAGGTAAAGCCGTATGATCAATAAATGTGTTTTCATTGGCACCTGTTGTAGCGATAATTTCAGTGAACGGGGCGCTCTCATTCTTTTTTCTGTAAATATTAAAACCGGTATGGGTTCCTTCATAATTTTTCCAATTAAGATTAACGGTTGGGTATGCACCCTGGGTTGCAAATAAATATTGAACCGCTTCTCCTGCGGGTACTAATTCTATCGTTATTTCGGTTGTATTTTCTCCGGTAATTACAATATTTTCAATTGTTTTTGAATAAAATCCTTGTTTAGAGGCGGTTAACTTATATGTTTCCTCAGGAATATATTTAATGCTAAAATCGCCTGCCACATTAGAATAAGCGTAATAGTTTTCGATATTTTCTAAAGTTAACAATGCAAAACTATGATCTTCAGACCCTGTAAGCGTAATTTTTCCGCTTAAATTTCCATTTGTAGAAGGCACAGGTTTAAAAAGGTAAGCATCGCCGCCCCATCCCATCAATCTTGCATGGTCTCCTTTTCCTGATGCAATCCCCTTTGAGCCGTCGGGGGCAATATTTACGAAGTATTGCGATCCTCGTGTTTGGATAGTACCCAGCGGCTCAGAACACTCTTTTCTAAAGACATACACCGTAGGAGCGGGGAGAGCTAAGGGTCCCCATGTAGCGCAAGCAATGAGACTGCCGTCATCGGTCATGGAAATATAGCAAACCATATCTCCAAGATCATGATTCGACCAAATCGGCTCGTTAGAATAGTTGTTAAACACGTAAACAGAGCCCATAAATCCTGAAGGGATAAATCCCATAGTACCGAAGGCAACTGTAGAACCATCGGAAGAGATGGCAGTACCGCAGCCCCATGTTGAGGTAGAGCCTACATTTTGCAGAGAGGTCTGCCATTGCATCTCATAGATTCCGTTAATTCTTTTATACAGAGTACCTTTTCCGCTAAAATCGGCTACAGCCAAATAATCGCCGTTGGCGCTAAAAGCAGGTGTTTGAGATGGAGAGTTGTTGTAGTAGAAAAGTTCTTGAATAACTTTTCCGTTTTCGGGGTTCACAATCATTGCTTTTTGTGCAGGTTGCGAAAGGCAAACCACAAGTTGAGAGTGGTTTTCTGCAACGCCTATTCCCACTACAGAATTGTCGGCAGGCAGACTCCAAACCGGTGTTTGTGAGCTCGTTAAAAAAGAATATACCATAAACGGATTGGGATATTCGCCCACACTGCAATAGAAACCGGTACCATCGGGATAAGGTGCGGTATAAGAAATGTTTTCGTCAAAAACTTTACTCCAAATTGTTTCGCCGTTTTCAGGATCTAATACATACAATTCATTACCGTCGGTTACAATATACAAACTGCCGTTTTTATTGGAGTATGCTTGTGGAAAACCGCCGGAAGTTGGAAATTCCCAGATAGGAGTAGTGGTGTTGGCGTATTGTGCCACCCGTTTGTCGTTTAAGCCCCAGTTGACCAAACCTTTGTCAAACAGTTTTGAATAATACGCCTGTTCTCCCACCGCATAAGCTTCCGCTATATTCCATATTATCTCCAAATTCTCTGCTTTTGGGGCAGTATATTCGGAAGGTGTAGTTGCTTCTAAATGAGCAACTTTAAAAGAAACTCTGTCTCCTTCGGTAATCGTTTGAGTGGCTGCATACTTCTGTGAATACGCAGCAGTAGCACATATTGCTACTAAGAAAAGGAAAAAGTAAAATTTTTTCATGATGATAACATTTTGGTTATAAATTATTTATATAATGAAAGCATTACGCTTTTTATGCACAAGTCATCGGCATATCTTGCTCACCATTGCTTTTTTTAATTAGGGACAAAAATAAAAAAAAACATATCCAAAAATTTCCATTTTTTTCCAATATTATGACTTTTTCTTCCAAAAAAAAAATAATTTTGTGTAGATTTTTGATGAAAAAAAATTAATAACCTTATTTTCAATTAATTATATTTCATAAAGAATTTATCGTATCATAATATTGATTTTAAATAATTTAATTAATAATCGCTTGTTGATAAACTTTTCCATCCATTTTTTTCCACATTGAATATCAATAAATTAAGATAAAAAATAAGGGTTTTTCAAAAAAAGTTATCAACAATCTGGAATTAATAACTTTTTATTTTATTTTTGTCGCGATTAAAAAAAATAAAAATGTCAAGTTTCGATTACGGTTTTTGGGAAATTGCCATAGAAAAGTACGGGAGGCTCAAACTTCCAACCGCTCTATTGAAATCGCTTTCCGAAACCGAATGCCAAAGCTTTTGGATTACCCACGGATTCGGACCTCATATCATGCTGTGGACAGAAACCGCCTACCGTACCCAAATGGAGTTTCTTAATTCGTTGAATAGAAATATTATAGAAAACAAAAAATTTCGTAACGCTTTTCTTAGAAATACCACATTCGTGGAGTGTGACAATCAATCACGGTTTGTCATTCCAAAACCCCTGATGGAACATTATAAAATTGAAAAAGAGGTGGTACTGCTGTTAGATAATGGAAAAATTGAAATTTGGAATGCATCAGAATACCACGCACAATTTGATATGTCGCCCGAAGAACTAAATCTCCTCAACGAGAAAATTCACAGTACTCACCAATCTTACCCTTTTGAAAATTTTTAAACTACAAAATAATATATGTATCATCGCCCCGTGCTTTTACCGGAAACTATTGCGGGACTCGCCACCAACCCTGATGGCGTTTATGTGGATGTTACGTATGGCGGCGGTGGGCATAGCCGCGAAATCTTAAACAATCTTTCTGCTAGAGGTCGCCTGTTAGGATTTGACCAAGATAAAGACGCCGCAAAAAATGCAATACAAGATCCTCGATTTCAGTTTGTACAAAGCAATTTCAAACATCTGAAAAAATTTCTCCAATTTTATAAAGCCTATCCTGTGGATGGCATTTTGGCCGACCTCGGCGTCTCTTCCTACCAGTTTGATGAACCTACACGCGGATTCTCCTATCGCTTTGATGAGCCATTAGATATGAGGATGGACAACGGCAGAGGAAATACTGCCGCAGAGATTGTTAATACATACCCTTCCCAAAAATTAGCAAAACTCCTATTCGCTTTCGGTGAAGTGCAAAATGCTCACAAAATTGCCGCCCGTATTGAAACAGCACGTCAACAAAACCCCATACAAACTACCGGACAACTAACAGAAATCGTTACCCCCCTTCTCCCAAAAGGAAAAGAAAACAAACTGCTTTCACAGATTTTTCAAGCCCTGCGCATCGAAGTAAATGCCGAAATAGAAGCCTTACAATCGCTTTTAGAACAATCTGTTGAAGCCTTGAATATAGGCGGTAGAATTGCCATTTTATCATACCACTCTTTAGAAGACAGATTAGTGAAGAACTTCCTTAAAACCGGAAATATTGAAGGAAAACTGCACAAAGATTTCTACGGAAACCCTTTAACCCCTTTCAAACGCATTACCAAAAAAGCAATTATCCCTACAGAAGAAGAAATAGAACAAAATCCGAGGGCAAGAAGCGCGAAACTAAGAATAGCAGAAAAGATGAGATGATTAGGTGATGAGATGATAAAAAGATAAAAAGATAAAAAGATAAAAAGATAAAAAGATAAAAGGATAAAAAGATAAAAAGATAAAAAGATAAAAAGATAAAAAGATAAAAAGATAAAAGGATAAAAAGATAAACTTTAAATTTTAAATCTTTAAATCTTTAAATGAATAGATGAATAGATGAAACCAAACGTATCAAAATTTCTTAGCGGTGACATTCTGCATCATCCCAGATTGCAAAAATGGTATCCTTATCTATTGCTGTTGATTTTCTTGGCGGTAATCTCTATTGTCAACGAAAAAATTATTAACCATAAAAACAAAATCGTACAAAGAAAACAATATGAATATAAAATGGCGCTCAGTGAACTGAAAGAAAAGAACCTTTATCTTCCCTACTATCAGCAGAAAATTATTAGAGAAAAAGCCACTAAACGAGGATTCGTGGAAAACCATAAAAATGTTTATAAAATAGTGGTTACTGATTAGATGATGAGATGATAAAAGGATAAAAGGATAAAAAAGATAAAAGGATAAAATGATAATTAATAACTGAAAACTAATAACTTTAAATCTTAAATTTTAAATTTTTAAATAAAAAAATAGTGTCTGATTACAAAAAATCTTTTAACAGAAGGGCTTTGGTGGTGTATGCCATGGCATTGCTATTTGGAATGTTTTGTGTGGGTAAAATAGTGCATCTTGCTATTTGGAAACGCCCATTGTTTTCGGGAAGTCCGGAATATTGTTTAGATAAAACTCAACCCAACTGGGAGCAAAATCCGCTTGCACAAGACACAAATTGTCGCTGTATTGTAACCTTGAATGACATTACTCCCGTGCGCGGCGATATATTAGATGACCAAGGCAATATTTTAGCCAGCGACTTTACGGTTTTTGATGTGGTAATTGATGGACGTAAACTGAAACCGGAAACACTGACCCATAAAAAAGGGGTTGCTACTATTAACGATACCATTTATGCTAGTAGAGACAGAAAAATTTCAAGATCTAATAAAGAGGCTGTTAACAGTTTAATCAATGAGTTGGCTGATCAGTTTTATTTTCATTTCAGACACAAATTTCCTCATAGCAAAGAATATTATCGAAAAAAATTGTCGGAGGCAATTTTAGAGTATAAAAATGTAGATATTTTAAAATCTAATTTATTAAGTGAGAACACATTGGTAAACGCTGAGGATACTGCTTTTATACGGAAACTGCCATTATTTCAAGATAAATGCAAAAAAAAGTGCATTGGCTTTCCTACCTATTTTAAGCGTATCTATCCGTATGGTGAATTGGCGAAACGGGTAATCGGAACAGTGCCTCCCGGAGCAAGAAGCGGATTGGAATTGACGTTTAATGATTGGTTATCAGGAACTACAGGCGCACAAAAGGTACTCTATATTGACGGTATCCGTGTGCCTTCCGAAAAATTTTCCAGCCCTAACGATGGCTCCAATATTCATACTACCCTCAATTTAAGAATGCAAAACATAGTGTATGAAGCGCTTATGGATAAATTATATCTGTTGGGCGCGCAATGGGGATGCGCCGTAGTGATGGAAGTAAATACCGGCGAAATTAAAGCTCTTGCCAATCTGAAAAGACATACCAACGAAAACGGAAAAATAGGCTATTTCGAAATATTCAACCACGCATTTCGCCAAGAGTGTGAACCGGGTTCTACCTTCAAATTAGCATCATTATTGGCTTATTTGGAGAAAGTTCCCAATGACACAACAAAATCCTATATGCTTTGCGGATGTGATATTGCCAAATATTTTGAACGTGATAAACGAAAATTCAGAACTAAATGCGGAACTGCAGATGCCGGTCTTGGCTCTCGCCACCGCCCCGGAAAACCTATTGAAATATTCCAACGTTCTCTTAATGAAGGTACAGGAACGATGGTTTTTGATGCCTACAATGCAAACTTCCAAGCCTATTTAACAACATTGGATTCTATCGGAATTACCATGCCGTTAGAAACACAACTCGGCAAAGTGGGTGCACCAAAAATTATTCGTGATGACAAATCAATGCGCACTTTTTACATTACTACTTGGGGAGGATTCAATATGGCTCCCATTCAAACACTTACCTATTTTAACGGCGTTGTAAACAACGGCAAAATGGTGTGTCCCAAAATTGTAAGCCATATTACCGAGCAAGATAAAGTGATAGAGATTTTCCCAACGGTAGTGCTGAAAGAGCAAATGACACGCAAAGATGTGATTAGCCGCGCTCAAAAATATTTGGAAGCGGTGGTTACCGGTCCTTACGGAACAGCAAGAGCCTATAAAGATTCTCTTCCCCACTTCGCCGGCAAAACCGGAACCCGCGACATATTAGTGGAGTCGGAAGATGGCGAAAAATGGCTATACGACAGAAGTAGAAACAGCATTTCGTTTTGTGGGTACTTTCCTGTTGAAAATCCGAAATATAGCATGATCGTGTATTTGTATGATGTAAAAAGCATGAGCGGACCGGCAGTACAGTTGTTTTACACCATTGCCAAACGAATTACAAATATAGAAACCACCAATTTAATGCAAGAAATTGACAAAAGCGGCGGAATAAAGAATACGATTTATTTGAATATTGGGAAATGATGATGTGATGATAATTAAACTGTAAAACTATATGCAACAACTACTAAATATTGATAAAGACTATTTGAAATGGTTTTCGGAAATAAAAAGCAAAATCCACTCAACACAAATAAGGGCAGCTCTTGCAGCAAACGCCACACTCATAGAATTTTATTATGACTTGGGCAGAATGATTGTTGAAAAACAAGCACAATCAACTTGGGGCGACAAATTAATACAAAGGCTCTCTAAAGACTTACGGGCAGAATTTCCTGAAATGTCGGGACTTTCGTATAGCAATTTAAGATTTTGCAAACAATTTTTTAACTACTTTCAATTTTGCCCAAAGATTTCGGAGACAATTAATAAACGGTCTGTTAATAAATTGCAAAATACTGATAATAAGAATAATGAAATTTGCCAACAGTCCGTTAGCAAATTATATTCTCAGCTATTAGATGATTTAAGTCCTGAATTTATTGAAAAATTAAAAGAGCTTGTTTTTAATACACCTTGGGGACACATTATTCAAATTATCAATAAAATAAAAGATCTGCAAACAGCTATATTTTATTTGTCCGAAACGCAAAAGAATGGGTGGAGTCGTGATGTATTGGCTTTGCAAATAAAAAATCGTTTGCATGAGCGACAAGGCAAAGCCATAACTAATTTTGCATTTACCTTACCTGAGCCAATGTCGGATTTAGCACAACAAGTACTGAAAGACCCATACGTCTTCGATTTTCTGACTATAACGAAACCATACTATGAAAAAGATATTGAAACCCAACTCATTCAGCATATCGCTAAATTTTTACTCGAATTGGGTAAAGGTTTTGCTTTTGTAGGACAACAATACCACTTAGAGATTGCCGATTCGGATTACTATGTTGATTTGCTTTTCTACCACATTCAGTTAAAATGTTATGTAGTGATAGAATTAAAAAACACAAAATTTATTCCTGAATACGCAGGCAAACTTAATTTTTATCTTTCTGCGGTAGATACATTATTGAAAAAAGAAGACGACAAGTCCACTATAGGTATTTTAATGTGCCGCGATAAGAATAATATCGAAGTAGAATTTTCTCTTCGCAATATTCATAAACCTTTGGGGGTAAGCGAATTTGATCTTACAACAACGCTTCCAGAAGAATTTAAGCATAGTTTGCCAACAATAGATGAACTCGAACAATCAATAAATAAAGAATAAATTGCTTATATCCAAAATAAATGATGAAAAAACTGATAGAACTTCTTGCAAACTTTAACCCTCTCCAAATTATTGGAAAGATAGATATTTCTATCTCCAACCTCCAATTCGATTCCCGGAAAATAACTGCTGAAAACACGCTGTATGTGGCGCAAAAAGGAATGCAAACAGATGGGCATCTGTTTATTGACAAGGCAATTGCAAAAGGTGCTACCGCTATTGTTTGTGAAATATTGCCCGAAAAGTTAAACGAAAACTGCACCTATATTCAAGTGGCAGATGCGGCAAAGGCATTGGGCGAATTGGCTTCTGCATTCTACGATTTTCCTTCTCAAAAGATTACCTTGGTGGGAGTTACCGGAACCAACGGAAAAACAACTACCGTTACGCTTTTGCATCGGTTGTTTATGAATATGGGCTACCCCACAGGACTGATCTCCACAATCGTTAACAAAATAAACAATAAAGAGGTTTCTGCTACACATACTACTCCCGACGCGCTATCTCTGAACCAATTGCTGAACGATATGGTGAATGCAGGATGCGAGTTCTGCTTTATGGAAGTCTCCTCTCATGCGGTTGTGCAACAACGCATTGCAGGTATCCATTTTGCCGGCGGCGTTTTCAGCAATATTACGCACGACCACTTAGATTTTCACCAAACCTTTGCCAATTATATCAAAGCAAAACAGCAATTTTTCGAGATGCTTCCTAAAACCGCTTTTGCGTTAACCAATATGGATGATAAAAACGGCAAAGTGATGGTACAGAGCACAAAAGCAAAAGTGCTCACGTATAGCCTGCGCACCGGCGCCGACTTCAAGGGAAAAATAACCGACAATAGTTTCGACGGATTAACCTGTGAGTTTAACGGCACGGAGATTTTTCTAAAACTATGCGGCAAGTTCAATGCTTACAATCTATTGGCAATTTACGGCGTCGCGCTGTTGTTGGGAATGAAAGAGGAGGAGGTATTGTTAACTATGAGTAAATTGGACGGTGCAAGCGGGCGCTTTCAGGCGATTCGCGACAACAGAAACCGCACATTCATAGTGGATTACGCGCACACTCCCGATGCACTCAAAAATGTACTTTCCACCATTAAAGAGATTATTGAAAACAGCGCAGATGTGATTACAGTTGTGGGTTGCGGCGGAGATAGAGATGCACTGAAACGACCCATCATGGCAGAAACAGCGTGTACTTTCAGCAACAAGGTAATCCTCACTTCCGACAACCCGCGCACAGAAGACCCTTACAAAATCCTCGCCGATATGGAGGTCGGTGTGCCCGTTGCTTTTAAACAACACGTACTCACTATCGAAAATCGCCGCGAAGCCATCAAAACCGCCTGCCACCTCCTCCCCGACAACGGCGTACTGCTCATCGCCGGAAAAGGACACGAAACTTATCAGGAGATTAACGGAATTAGGATGCACTTTGATGATGTGGAGGAAGTGTGTGGGCTTAAAGATTTAAAGATTTAAAGATTTAAGAATTTAAAGATTTAAAAATTTAAAAATTTAAAAATCAACAAAAAATATGAGTTTAAAGGTTTAAAATATAATAATTTAAAAAATAATAAATATAAAAATATGGCTAAGCAATTTGAGGATTTAGATATTTGGAAACAAAGCAGAGAACTTTGTAAAGATGTTTATAGAATTACAAATTATAAGTTATTTAGTAAAGATTTCAAATTCTTGGAACAAATTAGATCTTCTGCGGGTTCTGTTATGGATAATATTGCAGAAGGGTTTGAACGAAATGGGAACAAAGAGTTTATTCAATTTTTATATATCTCAAAAGGGTCTTGTGGTGAAACTAGAAGCCAACTACACAGAGCATTAGACAATATCTATATATCAAAAGAAGAATTTGAAATGCTTTATGACAAAGCATTTAGACTATCTAAATCCCTATCAAATTTTATCCTATATCTCAAAGATTCTAACATAACAGGGCACAAAAATCTCAACCTTAAATCTTTAATTTCTTAAATCTTTAAATCTTAAATCTTTAAATCTTAAATCTTTAAATAAAAAATATGTTATACTACTTTTTCGATTGGCTTCAGCAATTTGACATTCCCGGAGCGGGGCTGTTTCAGTACATCTCATTTCGGGCAGCAGCGGCTATTATTTTGTCGCTCTTTATCTCTATCGTTTTTGGAAAGAAAATGATCCGGTATCTACAGCAAAAACAGGTGGGAGAAGAGGTGCGCGACTTGGGCTTGGAAGGACAACTCTCCAAAAAAGGCACCCCCACGATGGGCGGAATTATCATCATCGCCTCAGTTTTAATACCGGTTTTGTTGGTAAACAGATTGGATAACATCTATGTTATTTTGATGATTTTTACTACTTTATGGCTTGGAATTATCGGATTGTGGGACGATTATATTAAAGTGTTCAAAAAAAATAAAGCAGGATTATCCGGAAAGAAAAAATTATTGGGACAAATTATCCTGGGATTTATTGTCGGCATGGTAATCTGTTTTCATCCCGATGTGGTAATTAAAGAGAAAAAACTTGATGCTCAGAATGTTCTAATGAACAGGGAACACGCATTTTCGATAGAAAACGTTGACAAAACACATACCGTTTTTACTGATAGTCAGGCAGAACATTCCACCAAAACCACCATCCCATTTTTTAAAAACAATGAATTTGACTATGCGGTATTTACACGTTGGTTGGGTGATGAAAGCGGTCGGTGGTCATTTCTGTTCCTAATCCCTATCATCATCTTCATCATTGCGGCGGTTTCCAACGGCGCGAACTTAACCGACGGTTTAGATGGTTTGGCGGCAGGCACTTCTGCCGTTATCGCGGTGGGAATTGCCATCTTGGCATATGTATCCGGCAATGCTATATTTGCTGATTATCTTAACATTATGTATATCCCAAACATCAGCGAAGTGGTAATATTTACCGCTGCGCTTGTGGGCGCGTGCATCGGGTTTTACTGGTACAACTGTTTTCCAGCCCAAATCTTTATGGGTGACACCGGCAGTTTAACCCTTGGCGGCATCATCGCTGTATTATGCATCATTATTCGCAAAGAACTGTTAATCCCAATTTTATGCGGCGTTTTCCTCATACAGTCATTGTCGGTTATCATTCA